>Ga0310885_10000278_pt1 | contig 11831 bp, 10 predicted proteins | sample T60D2metaG_FD_203445 | JGI IMG/M metagenome (GOLD analysis project Ga0310885, IMG submission 203445) | Lab incubated soil microbial communities from West Virginia University Organic Research Farm, Morgantown, WV, United States - T60D2 | ecosystem: Environmental > Terrestrial > Soil >...
GTCAGGCGATTCTGTGGGGGCCGTGCGCGATGTCCTATACAACGGCGTGCGCCGGCGGCAGAAGCTGCTCGCAATGTCCGATACCGAGCGGTCGCAGACCTATGGATTTGCCAGCGAGCCGCCGCTGCACACCCGGAATTTCCGGGCCACGTTGCGCGTGACCCCGGTGGTCGACGGCGACCGCGCCTTCGTGGAATGGTGGACGACGTTCGATTGCGATCTTGACCGCCACGACGAGCGCACGGCGTTCTTCCGCGATGCCTTTGCGGGATGGCTGGAGTCGTTGCGGCGGCATCTGGAGCGGCAGGCAAAGGCCGCGTGATTCCGTGAGCCGGCCTCTCATCGGCCGACGTGCACTGCCTCTCAACGTCATGGCCGGACTTGTTCCGGCCATCCACGTCTTGTCTTGTGCAAGGCCGTTAAGGCGTGGATGCGCGGGTCAAGCCCGCGCATGACGCCGAGTATGTTGCGCGTCCATGCTCTAAATGAGCGGCGGCCTCACACCGCCTTCGCCATCTCGCGCAGCTTGAATTTCTGGATCTTGCCGGTGCTGGTCTTCGGGATCTCGGCGAAGACGACGTAGCGCGGGCATTTGTACGAGGCGAGGTGCTTGCGGCACCACTGCGCGAGCTCGTCGGTGGTGGCCTGCGCGCCGGGCTTCAATTCGATGAAGGCGCAGGGCGTCTCGCCCCATTTGTCGTCCGGCTTTGCCACCACCGCGGCGGCCGCGACCGCCGGATGCTTGTACAGCGTGTCCTCCACCTCGATCGAGGAGATGTTCTCGCCGCCGGAAATGATGATGTCCTTCGAGCGGTCCTTCAGCTGGATATAGCCGTCGGCGTGCATGACGCCGAGGTCGCCCGTATGAAACCAGCCGCCGGCAAAAGACTTCTCGGTGGATGACTTGTTCTTGAGGTAGCCCTTCATCACGACGTTGCCGCGCATCATCACTTCGCCCAAAGTTTCGCCGTCGCGCGCAACCGGCGTCATGGTGTCGGGGTCGAGCACGTCGAGACCCTCGAGCGCGCCGTAGCGCACGCCCTGGCGCGCCTTTTTGGTCGCCTGCTCGGCAGGGGGCAGCGCGTCCCATGCATCGTGCCAGTCATTGACGACGGCCGGGCCGTAGCTCTCGGTGAGGCCGTAAAGGTGCGTCACGTTGAAGCCCGCCTCCTTCATCGCCGCCAGCACGGCTTCCGGCGGCGGCGCCGCGGCCGTGAAGAATTCGACGACGGTGGGCAGGGGCTTCTTCTCGTTCGCGGGCGCATTGAGCAAAGTCGCCATCACGATCGGCGCGCCGCACAGATGCGTCACCTTGTGATTGGCAATGGCGTCGTACATCGCCGCCGCCCGCACCGCGCGCAGGCACACATGCGTGCCGGCGACGACGGAAATCGACCAGGGAAAGCACCAGCCGTTGCAGTGAAACATCGGCAGCGTCCACAGATAGACCGGGTGCTTGCTCATCGCGCAGGTCACGACGTTGCCGATGGCGAGCAGATGCGCGCCACGGTGATGATAGACCACGCCTTTCGGATCGCCGGTGGTGCCCGACGTGTAGTTGAGCGTGATCGCGTCCCATTCGTCGCCCGGCATTTTCCAGGCGTAGGTTGGATCGCCTTGCGCGACGAATTCCTCGTATTCGATGGTGCCGATCCGCTCGCCGGCGCCGGTAAACTCCTTATCGTCATAATCGATGACCAGCGGCTTCACCTTGGCGAGCGCGAGCGCGTCTTTCATCACTTTGGAAAATTCGCGGTCCACGATCACCACCTTGGCGCCGGCGTGGTCGAGCGAGAAGGCGAGGATCGCCGCATCGAGCCGCGTGTTCAGCGTGTTGAGAACGCCCTGGCACATCGGCACGCCGTAATGGCACTCGAGCATGGCCGGCGTGTTTGCGAGCAGCACCGACACCGTGTCGCCGCGCCCGATGCCGCGCTTTGCCAAGGCCGAAGCGAGCCGGCGCGAGCGCGTGTAGAACTCGCGGTAGCTGCGCCGCAGCGCGCCGTGGATGATCGCCGTGTGGTTGGGGAAGACAGCGGCCGCGCGCTCGAGAAAACCGAGCGGCGTCAGCGGCTGGTAGTTGGCCGGGTTGCGGTCAAGATCGATGTCGTATGGCGTTTTCGCCATAGCGTTGTCCCCCTTTGGAGGACGTTAGCCAAGAGAAGGGGCGGCAAGCAAATGCGGACTCGGCAGCTTGCGCGAATACACCGCCCCCAGCACCGTGTCATGCCCGGGCTTGACCCGGGCATCCATGAAGAGGTGCCAGACGCGGGGGCCTTACGTAAAGGTTGACGTCGCCGCACGGCCTCATGGATTGCCGGGTCAGGCCCGGCAATGACCTGTTGAGATATCTTGCCTTACCCGCCCAGGATATCCGTCATGCCGCTGCGCGTCAGCTCGAGCGAAATCAGAAACAGGATAATCATCGTGACGCGGAAGAAAACCGCAGCCGGGGTGACCCGCACGACCCAGAAGCCGATCTGGTTGGTCACGATTGCCAGCGGCAGCAGCACCAGCGACGTGGCAAAACCCTTCGTGGAGAATTGACCGAGCGCGAAATAGGGCGCCACCTTGAACGAGTTCATGGTGGCGAAGAAAATCGCGCTGGTGCCGACGAAAGTCATCTTCGACAGGTTCTGCGACAGCGCGTACATCTGGTAGGGCGGTGCGCCCGCCTGGCAGAGCGTTGACGTGAAGCCGGAGACTGCGCCCAGGAACACGCCGGCGCCGGCGTTCGCATTGCCGGCCTTGCGCGCGACCCGTGCTGGCCCGATCCAGGTGTGGAGCACGTAGCCGATCGTCGTGACGCCGATGAACACGCGCACCGCCGCGTCCGAAATATAGGCTGCGAGCCACCAGGCCAGCCCGATACCGACAATGGCGCCGGGGATCAGCACAGCCAGGATCCGCCCATTCCACTCCTTGCGGTAGACCCACAGCGCAAAGGCGTCCTGCACGAGCATGATCGGCAGCATGATGGCGGCCGCCTCCAGCGGCGGCATCACCAGCGCCAGCATCGGCGTCGCCATCTGCCCAACGCCTGAAAATCCGCCCTTTGACAGGCCGAGCGCGACCACGGCCGGCACGGCCAGAACGTAGAACAGGGGGTCAGTAATGACGGTCACGGCGACACACTAGCCGGAGCGGTGAGGGCGGGTTTTGCGCTCGATCAAAGCCGCCGCATGCGGCAGGTGTCAGCCTTGTTTGCGCAGCGCCGGCGTTCCACAATCGGCCCAAAGACAAAAAGGGAGGGGGCGATGGACGCCCGCACCAGCCGCTATCACGACGTCTACGCGCATTGGCAGCGCAGCCCGGAGGTGTTCTGGGCCGAGGCCGCCGCCGGCATCGACTGGTACGAGAAGCCGAAGAAGATCTTCGACAAAAATGCCGGCATCTACGGCCGCTGGTTCGTCGGCGCCACCTGCAACACCTGCTACAACGCGCTCGACCGCCACGTCGCGCGCGGCCGCAACGACCAGCTCGCGCTGATCTACGATTCCCCCGTCACCAACACGGTGAAGACCTTCACCTACGGCCGCATGCTCTCCGAGGTGCAGCTGCTCGGCGCCATACTGCGCGACTTCGGCGTGGAGAAGGGCGACCGCGTCATCATCTATATGCCGATGGTGCCGGAGGCGGTGTTCGCGATGCTCGCCTGCGCCCGCATCGGCGCCATCCACTCGGTGGTGTTCGGCGGTTTCGCCGCCAAGGAGCTCGCCACCCGCATCGACGACGCCAAGCCGAAGGTCATCCTCTCCGCCAGCTGCGGCATCGAGGGCGCGCGGGTCGTGCCCTACAAGCCGCTGCTCGACGAGGCGATCAATCTTGCGAAGCACAAGCCGCCGTCCTGCATGATCCTGCAGCGCCCGCAATGCGAGGCGCCGCTCACGCCCGGCCGCGACCATGACTGGCGCACGGTGTGGGAGAACGCGGTCAACTACGCCAAGACCAGCGAGTGCGTGCCGGTGGCCGCCACCGATCCGCTCTACATTCTCTATACGTCGGGCACCACGGGGATCCCGAAAGGCGTGGTGCGCGACAATGGCGGCCACATGGTCGCGCTCAAGTGGTCGATGCAGAATCTCTACGGCATCTCGCCCGGCGAGGTGTGGTGGTCGGGCTCCGACATCGGCTGGGTGGTCGGCCACTCCTACATTGTCTATGCGCCGCTGTTCCACGGCTGCACGTCGATCCTCTACGAGGGCAAGCCGGTCGGCACGCCGGATGCAGGCGCCTTCTGGCGCCTGATCGCGCAGCACGGCGTGGTTTCGCTGTTCACCGCGCCTACCGCCTTCCGCGCCATCAGGAAGGAAGACCCGAAGGGCGAGTTCATCAAAAAATACGATCTGTCGAAATTCCGCACATTGTTCCTCGCCGGCGAGCGCGCCGACCCGCCAACCATCCAGTGGGCGGAAGAGGTGCTCAACGTGCCGGTGATTGACCACTGGTGGCAGACCGAGACCGGCTGGTGCATCGCCGGCAATCCGGTCGGGCTTGGCGCGCTGCCGGTGCGCTACGGCTCGGCCTGCGTGCCGATGCCGGGCTACGCCATCGACATCGTGGACGAGGCCAACAAGGTGCAGCCGGCCAACAAGATCGGCTCGATCGTCGTCAAGCTGCCGCTGCCGCCGGCCTGCTTCCCGACGTTGTGGCAGCAGGACGATCGCTTCAGGGAAAGCTACCTCGCGGAGTTTCCCGGCTACTACAAGACGGCCGACGCCGGCTACAAGGACGACGACGGCTATGTCTACGTGATGAGCCGCACCGACGACATCATCAACGTCGCCGGCCACAGGCTTTCGACCGGCGGCATGGAAGAAGTGCTGGCGTCACATCATGATGTCGCCGAGTGCGCCGTGCTCGGCATCAAGGACGAGCTCAAGGGCGAGGTGCCCTGCGGCTTCATCGTGCTCAAGGCCGGCGTCAACCGCCCGCCCTCCGAGATCGAGAAGGAGATCGTCGCGCTGGTGCGCGAGAAGATCGGCCCGGTGGCGGCCTTCAAGCTGGCGATCACTGTGGCGCGGCTGCCGAAGACGCGCTCCGGCAAGATCCTGCGCGGCACCATCAAGAAGATCGCCGACGGCGAGCCCTGGACGATGCCGGCGACAATCGACGACCCTGCGATCCTGGATGAGATCGGGAGCGCGATGAAGGAGAAGGGCGTGGGGTAGGAGGGGTGGCGCCCGAAAAATGGAAAGGCGTGCACTTCTGCGACTGCCAGCAAATCCAGTTCCTTCAAGCGGTTATGCCCCGCGCGCAAAAAGCCGCGCGGCGGCCTTTCCGAAACGCGCGGGTAGTGCTGCAATATCCGTCCTGTCTTGAAAAAAGCGGCTGCCAAAGGCTGCGTCAAAAATCACACCAGGGAGAGACGCCATGGCGCACAATAAGCACGGACACATCACGCGGCGCGCGCTGCTGAAAGCCGGCGTCGCGCTTCCACTCGTCGGCATCGCGGCGCCAAATGTGCTGTCGCAGCCGCTGTCGAAATCGCCGTCCACGGTGCTGGATTTCCAGACCAATGCCGACGTTGCCAAGGCCGAGCAGGAAGGCCAGCTTGTCTTCTATTGCCACGAGAACGAGGCCGGCACCGCCGGCATCATGCAGGGCTTCAACAAGGATTTCCCGAAGATCAAGACGAGCTATGTGCGCGCGCAGACCGGCGCGCTCTACAGCAAGATTCTGGCGGAGCGCCAGGCCGGCCGCTTCGACGTCGACGTGCTCCAGCTCTCGGACCTGGCGCCGGCTTTCGATTTCCAAAAGAAGGGTGGCTACGAACACTATGAGTCGCCGGAATCCGGCGCGTACAAGCAGGACAACCTGAGCACGCCGAAGGGCTACTTCTTCTGGACCGGCGTCGATCCGGCCGGCATCGCCTACAATGCGGAGAAAGTCACCGGCTCCGACGCGCCGAAAGGCTGGAAGGACATCCTTGATCCGCGCTGGAAGGGCAAGATCAGCTGCAAGATTTCGGCTTCCGGGCTGCAATTCGTGCAGTGGTACATGTTGCGCAAGCTCTACGGCGACGGCTTCTGGCAGGAGTTCGCCAAGTTGCAACCGCACGCTTTCGATTCGCGGGTCCAGCTGTTTGACCGGCTGTCGAAGGGTGACGATACGATCACCGCGATCGGCGAATATCCGGCGTATATTTTGTTCAAGAGCCGCGGCGCCAAGGTCGAATTTGTCGCGCCGGCCGACGGCCTGGTGGCGACGCCGCTCGTCGTGGGCGCCGTGAACAAGGCGCCGCATCCGGAAGTCGCCAAGCTGTTCGTCGACTGGGCGATGTCGAAGCGCGGCCAGGCCTGGTACCAGACCAATCCGAATCTCTATTACGCGTCGGTGCGGACCGACGCGCCGCCGATGCCGACCGGCGTCAGCCTCACCCAGTTCAAGCTGCTCTATCCGCAGGATTGGGACGACTATTCCAAGCAGAGCGCGACCTTCCTGAAGGAATGGAACGGCATGCTCGGGCTGTGAGTGCGGCCGCTTCATCCACGGAGTCAGTCTCCGCGCAGAAGATCGCCGGGTATGGGGTCGCCACCGTCGCCGCGGTGCTCGTCCTTTACCCAGTGTTTTATCTGCTGCAGGCAGCGCTCGATGTGGGCGATCCGCAGACGCGGCCGCCGACCGCCTACGGTCTCGATAATTTCGAGGCGCTGCTCAATTATCCGCAGATCATGCTCAACACGCTGTCGGTGTCGTTTGCCGCGACGCTGATGGCGCTGGTCATCGGCTTCATCATGGCGTGGATCCTCACGCGCACTAACGTGCCGGGCCGGCTGGTCTTCGAGCAATTGATGGCGGTGCCTTATTATCTCACGCCGCTGCTGGGCGCGCTGGCGTGGAGCATGCTGGGATCACCGGAATCGGGCTTCCTCAACCAGTTCTGGCGCGCGCTCGGCGGCAGCGGGCACGTGATCGACATCAACACGCCCTATGGGATCGCCTGGGTGATGGCGCTGTTCGAAGGCTCGGTCGCCTTCGTGATGATCGGCGCGGTGATGAAGTCGATGGACCCCGCGCTGGAGGAGGCCTCGCAGGTCATCGGCGCGAGCCGGCTGCGCACGATGTTGCGCGTCACGCTGCCGCTCGTCATTCCCGGCGTGCTCGGCGCGGCGATCTTTGTCTTCGCCGAAATGCTGGGCTCGTTCGCGGTCGCCCTCGTGCTCGGAACGCCGAACCGCTATTACGTCATCACCACCGCGATCTACCAGCTGATCCAGCAATATCCGCCGCGCATCCAGGTCGCCGCCGCGATGGGGACGTCGCTGTTCGCGGTGATGTTCGTGATGCTGTTCATCTACCGGCGCATCGTCACGGCGGGCAGCTACGTCACGATCACCGGCAAGGCGTTCCGGCCGCGCGTCGCCGACGTGGGACGGCTGCGGCACCTGCTGTTCTGCGTGTGTGTGCTCTATCTCGTGGTGTCGGTCGTCCTGCCGATCGCGACATTGCTCTATGCATCGGTCCAGAAGATCGCCGTCGCATTTCCCGCCGCCGATAATTTCACCCTCGATAACTTCCGCGCGGCGATGTCGATGAACGCGGCGGGTTCCGCGCTGACCAACAGCCTTATCCTCGCCTTCGCGACCGCAACGATCGGCATCGCGCTCATGGGACTTCTCGCCTGGCTCATTTACCGTTCCAGGCTGCCGGGTGCCGGGCTGATCGAATATGTCGTGATGTTTCCCCAGGCGGTGCCGCGGCTTGTCTTCGCGTTCGGAATGATGTGGGCTTGGCTCGCCTTTCCGATCCCGATCTACGGCACGTTGTGGCTGTTGCTGATCGCCTACCTGACCGTGTTCCTGCCGCTCGGTGTGCGCACCATCGCGGGCGTGATGCTGCAGGTCGACAAGAGCCTCGATGAATGCGCGCAGATGTGCGGCGCATCCTGGATGTTCCGGATGCGCACCATCAGTATCCCGCTGCTGGTGCCGGGCCTGGTCGCGGCCTGGCTGCTGCTGTTCATCGCCAGCGTGCGCGAGCTGGGCGCCTCCATTTTGTTGATGGGGCCGCATTCAAAGGTGATAACGCCTTCGATCGTCGAATCCTGGTTCGGAACCGCTTCGGAGCTCACCGCCACGCTGGCGTTGATCCAGACCTTCGTGGTAGCGGCCGCGGTGGCCGTGCTCGTCGTCGTGACGCGCCGCGTCAGCACGCATGTGGTGAACTGAATGGCGCCGAAGCCGCATATCGAGGTCGAAAATCTCGAGGTTTCTTTCGGCGCGGTGCCGGCGGTGCGCGGCGTCAGCTTTACCGTAACGCATGGCGAGCAACTGACGTTGCTCGGCCCGTCGGGCTGCGGCAAGACCACGACCCTGCGCGCCATCGCCGGCCTCGAAAAGCCGGTTGCCGGCGAAATCCGCATCGACGGCGCGCCGATCTATTCCGCAGCGCGCAATATCAACGTCCCGGCCGAGAAGCGCGGCCTGTCGATGGTGTTTCAGTCCTACGCCATCTGGCCGCACATGAGCGTGTTCGACAATGTCGCTTATGGCCTGCGCGTGCGGCGCGAGGAGGCGGCCGCAATCAGGAACAAGGTCATCCAGGCGCTTGCGCTCGTCCAGATGCAGGCCTTTGCCGACCGCCGCGCCTCGCAACTGTCGGGCGGGCAACAGCAGCGCGTCGCGCTGGCGCGCGCCTTCGTGTTCCAGCCGTCGGTGCTGCTGTTCGACGAGCCTCTGTCCAATCTCGACGCCAAGCTGCGCGCCGACATGCGCATCGAATTGCGCGACCTGCAGCACCGGCTCGGCATCACGTCGATTTATGTGACGCACGATCTCGAAGAAGCGCTGGCGATGTCGGACCATATTGTGGTGATGCGTGACGGGCTGGTCGAGCAGACCGGCACGCCCGACGACATCTACCGCCTGCCACGCAGCGCCTTCGTCGCCGATTTCATCGGCTCGGCCAATCTGGTGCACGGACGCAACCGCCGCGATCTCGCGACCCACGGCCTGCTCGCGCTCGAGACGCCGGGCGGGCAGGTGATCTACGGCAATGCCTACGGCCGTAGCGCGGGCGATGAACTCACCGTGTCGGTGCGCACCGTGCATCTGCAGATCTCGCCGCAACGCCCCGCCGGCGAGCGCAATGTGTGGCCGGCGCGCGTCGAGAAGACGGTTTTCCAGGGCGACTTCACCCAGGTGCACATCCTTTGGGGCGATCAGCGGCTCATCGCCCGCTGCGCGGCACTCGATCCGCTGCCAGCCGGCCAGGAGGTGTTCATCAGCGTCGATCCGAAGCGGGTGGTGTTGCTTGGTGCGTGACTTGGCACGACTTGGCGCGTGACACGCCGCGCTAACGATTCGGCTCGATCAGCTCGATCCTGTTGCCGAACGGATCCTGCACGTGCCGCCGCTCGCAGCCTTCGATCGGCTCGTCTTCATCCTCGACCTTGTAGCCGGCGCACCCGGCTTTTTCGACAATGTCACGCAGGCCGTCGACGATGAAAGCCGGGTGCGCCTTCCGCGCCGGGACAAAATTCTTGTCGACGCCGAGATGAACCGTCAGCGCGCCGTTCCTGAACCAGCAACCGCCGCGCGCGGCAAGCTGCGCCGGCTTGGCGATTTCGGTGAGCCCCAGAACGTCCTAATAAAAAGCTCGGGCCTCGCTCTCGCGCCCGGCCGGTATGGCGATCAGGATGTGGTCGATGGCGCGAACGGGCATTGGCCGCCCTGCATGTGTCGGCCGGCACTCTATACCGCGCGACATGGGCTCTGCCAGTCCGGTTGAACGGTGATCTTGGGTCGATCTAGTATGCGTGGGTCACGAGGCGGTCCCGAATGTCTTGAGCGGATGGACTGCATGAGAGAAAATTTAGACATCGACACCAAGACACTGGCGCTTTATTACGCCTGGGATCACTTCGCCTACCACGCGCAGCAGCGTCAGACTGTCTTCAATTTTTTTCTGTTGTTGATCGGAGGCTGCGTCGCCGCCTATTCATCGACGATCGGCGAGAGTGGAGGGGAGTACGATTATTTCCGGAGTTTCCTGGGCGTTGTCCTGGTGCTGGCGAGCCTGGTGTTCTGGCGTCTCGATCAACGCAATGCGCGGCTTGTGAAGATATCCGGGGACGCCTTGAAAGAACTTGAGGCGCGCATGGCGAAAGACATCAACGTTCAAAGCATCCGGTTGATAGCGAACGCCGAAAAAAATGTTTCCAGATTTCCGTTTTCAAAAATCGAATCCTTCGGCCAGATTTACGGGCTCATCTTCGCTGTCAGCGGATTGGTTGGACTGGCGATGGCGATATTTTCAGTGCGGGGATGAGAGGTAATTCCGTAGCGAATTGGCGACAATTTAGTTCGGCTCTCTGTGACCTTCATCACTGAGCACCGGTCGCCGACCGACTAATCTCAAGCTGACTTCCACAGGGTCAGTATGGGAGATGACCATGGGCACGATTAATGATCAGGCGAGAGAGGTGTCTTCCGGCACCTATTTCGCACACTTGTTCAAGTTGGATGCCGATCAGTACCAGCTGCTGTCACAAAAGCCGCGCTTCCATCGGGACTGCGAATACCTCAATCGTCCCTACGAATTAAGCGACTTGATGCGCCAGGCCACCGATGCCGGTGTTTGGCCGCGCTAGTATTATCTCGACGCCCGCCCGCGCGTAGTGCCGTCACGATCCCGCCAGCGTTAAGACTGGTTGGACTGGCGATGGCGATGCTTTCGGCGCGGGGATGAGAGGTGGTGTGGCTGCCGGAGGCGAAACGATGTATGTCAGCACTTGTGTCAGCAATGACCACGCTGTTTGTCAAACAAGCGAACGCTGATCGCGCGCGTTGTAACCTGCCGTCGCTATGAAAAATGACACACTCTTGATTGTGTTTGTCACGCTGTACCTGATGGTCATTGCAGCGCTGCTCATTAAAGACGCGCCCCGTCCCGTAGCTCTCGAAGACAAGGCACCTGTTGCTGAGGTCGAGAAGGCACCAATAGCTAAGGAAGCCGCCAGTCCGCGGGCCGATGACAGCAGCAAGCCTGGCTCAGCGCCAGATTGTGAAAAGGAATTGCGGCGTACAGCCGATTTATTACGGTTTTTCGCAAATAGAATTCAGGGTGGTGAGGACACACAATCGGTCGTTGCCGACATGAGACAGCAAGAGAAAAAATTATCGGCAGTTTGCGATTGATGTCTCGCTACAAGGGACAACAAAGAGCAACGCGAACCGAAACTTGATGCACCTGGCCACCGATGCCGGTGTTTGACCGCGCTAGCTTTATCCAGAGCCCCCGGATGGAAGAGGCGGCGTTCAAGCGCGATCCTTTGCCAAAAGAGCGTGCGCCGCCAGCGTCCGCTTGAATTCTTCCATCGCCACCGCGATCCGCGCGCCACTGTTCGCTCTTTCCAGCGTGCGTAACAGAGCCTTCAGATTGCGGTCCTTGTCGCGGATGACCCATCGGCGCATGAAAACCTGCGCGTCGTACAGCGACGTAATTCGTACCGCAGTGGCAACGAGTGGCAGATGCGCTTCGAAGTGGCGATCGAAAGGTAAGGTCATCCTAGAAATTGGCTGGAGTCAGATCGTATGAGATTCCGAGGCGTCCGTGACCGTAGACCCTGGTCGCTGCCTCGCAGATCCGGGCGCGGTTGCTGTCGAAGACCGCCAGCAGCGCGTCCTCCCGCCGCGGCGTGCCAGGGGCAAGCTGCAGCAGGGCCGCCGCACTGACGAAAAATGAAGTCTCCATTGATTGGTTGTGCCCCCAGAAGCGGACTGCGTCGCGCGTGGGGTCGTAGTAACGTGAGGGGTTGGGAAATCTGATCGTCATTTTGACTGCGGCCGGTGGTCTGGAAGCCCGCCGAGAGGCCGGGCCTCCAATTT
>Ga0310885_10000286_pt1 | contig 11776 bp, 12 predicted proteins | sample T60D2metaG_FD_203445 | JGI IMG/M metagenome (GOLD analysis project Ga0310885, IMG submission 203445) | Lab incubated soil microbial communities from West Virginia University Organic Research Farm, Morgantown, WV, United States - T60D2 | ecosystem: Environmental > Terrestrial > Soil >...
ACGTTGCGCGGTTGATCGCCGGCGACAAGACGACGAGCTTCCACTACCTCGATCCCGGCAACATGGCAACGATCGGCCGCAACGCGGCGATCGCCGACTTCGGATTCCTGCACGTCTCGGGGTATCTGGGCTGGCTGCTGTGGCTGTTCGTGCACATCCTCTTCCTGATTGGCTTCCGCAATCGTCTCTCGGTGATGCTGCAGTGGGCCGCCGCGTACTTGACGTATCAGCGCAGCGTTCGCCTGATTACACGCAATCCCCCGGGGTAGGCCACCGATTGACACCGATTAGGCGCCGATGCATTTCCGACGGGGTAGACTGTGCGGGCGAAAGGAATTCCCAAGATGCTGAAGCCCCTGATGATTGCCGGCGCCCTCGTGATGACGATGGCCGCGGTATATGCGCAGAACGTGCCCACCGCCACCTGCAAGGGCTGCCCGGCCACCTACATTTCGAACGAGGAGCTGCAGGCCTATCTCAAGCGCGCGGTGGCGCGGAACCAGATCGACCAGCAGGTGCGTTCGGTCGATGCCGGCAAGAGCGGCATTGCGGTCGGCATGGTGCACCGCACCAAGCTCGACAAGCCGCAGGCGAATTCGGTGGCCGAGCACGATCACGTGAGCGAGGTCTACCACATCATTTCCGGATCGGCGACGCTCGTGACCGGTCCCGATCTCGTTGACGCGCAGCGGCGTCCCGCGACGAATGAGAACGTCCGCCTGTTGAACGGTCCCGGCTCGAATGCCGCATCGATCAGGAATGGCGTGACGCACCAGCTGAAAGCCGGCGACGCGATCATCATCCCTGCGGGCACGGGCCACCTCTTCACGAAGATCGACGATCACATCACCTACATCATGATCAGGATCGATCCTGACAAGGTGGTGCCGTGGAAGGATGAAGCGGCGTCGAAGGCGTATCTCGCGCAGCAGTAGCGACTACCGCCGCTCTGGCCGCAGCACCCGGCCGGCCAGGGCCGTCGTGAACTTTCCATGACGCCGCGCCAGCTCGCCGTTGACGATGATGTCGTCGATGCCTTCGGAGAGCTGGTGCGGTTTGTCGTAGGTCGCCGCGTCGTTGACCTTCGACAGATCGAAGATCAGCACATCCGCAAACGCGCCGGCGCGCAGCTGGCCGCGATCCTTCAGTCCAAACACCGTCGCCGGCAGCGTCGTCATCGATCGGATCGCGGCGGCGATGTCGATCGCATGGCGCTCGCTCACGTAGCGCTTCAGCTTTCTCGCGAACGCGCCATAGGCGCGCGGATGGGGGACACCTTCGCCCATGCGCACCAGGTCGCCGTCGGTGCACGTCATCGTCCACGGCTGCTGCATGACGGCCTCGATATCGCCTTCCGACATGTTGAACGACACCAGGCTGGCATCGCCCTTCTCGAGCATTTGCAGCGCGTATTCCTCCGGCGCGACGCCGGCCTTCGCGGCGAGCGTTGAGAGCCGCTGGCCTTCGAACGACGGGTTCACCGAGTAGCGGCTGATCATCAGGGTGTCCGCGCCGCCGCGGCGCGCGATGTTGGTTTTGACCTGCTCGCGGATCTCGTTGCGCAGCTCGCCGGTGATGCGCTTCATCATCGCGTCGCGGCCGCCGACCTGCGCCGATCGCGGTATCAGCGCGCCGACGATGCCGGTGCCGCTCGCTTCGTACGGATACTGATCGGCAAACACCTGGACGCCGCGCCTGCGCGCCGCGTCGATGTTCGCGATCAGCTTCTTCGAGAGGCCCCAGCTCGCCGGGCCGAGCGCTTTCATGTGCGACACCACGCCGATGACTCCGCCCTGCTCCGCGATGTCGATCACTTCTTGCACCGCGGCGACGACGCCGATCGTGTAATCGGATTCGTCGCGGATGTGACTCGAATAGACGCCGCCGTACGGCGCGGTGGCCTTCGCCATCGCGATGACTTCGGACGTCTTCGAGTAGCTGCCCGGCGCGTAATAAAGGCCGCTCGACAGTCCGACGCCGCCATCGATCATGCCCTTGCGCGACAGCTCCACCATTTTCGCCAGCTCGCTCGCGTTCGGATCGCGATCGGTCATCTCCATCACCGCGCGGCGGATCGAGCCGTGCGGCACGAACTGCGCGACGTTGGTGCCGATCTTCTGCTTCTCGTAAGTGGCGCGCTGTGCGGCCAGATCGATCGGCCCGCCGCCGTCGGGATTGACGAAGACCGTGGTCAGTCCCTGCGCGAGCAGCGGCTGGCCGTGATTCAACTCCGCGGTGGCCAGCCCGCCGCCGGCGTGTGAGTGCACGTCGATGAATCCCGGCGTGACGTACTTGTCGGCCGCATCGATCACCGTCTTCGCGGTGGCGTTGCCGAGCGATCCCATTGCCACGATTCGATCGCCGCGAATGCCGATGTCGGCGCGATACCACGGATTGCCGGTGCCATCGAGCACACGCCCATTGCGAATCAGGATGTCAAACTGTTGAGGCGTTTGGGCAGTTACACCAGCGGCAGCGATTACGAAGATTGCGAGGCGTAGCAACATACGGCCGGATTGTAACTAACAACGTCACACAGAATCACTGAAACACAGAAATCCTTTTGTATTTCTAAAAGAGCTGCCGTGCTTCTGTGCTTCAGTGTTTCTGTGTATGTTTTACCGGATCAACGGCAACACGTAGCGAATGTACTCCCCGCCAAACCCTTTGCGCTCGTATAGCGCGCGGGCCCGGGCGTTCGTGACGAGCGCGCTCAACGTCAATCGATCCGACTGCCGCTCCCTGGCCCAGGCGATCGACCGGTCGAGCAGGGCAGAGCCGACGCCCTTGCCTTCAGCCGCCGCCGAGACGGCGAGCACCGACAAATGCGCGTGCGGGATCTCGTTGAAATAGTCGACCAGCGTGACGAGGTAGGCGCATCCGGCCGGCACGCCATCGAGCTCGGCGATGAACATCGCTTCATTCGGGCTCAAATGGTCGAACCAATGCCGCAGCGCGCGGCGATCGCCTTCGACGAGCTCCGGCTTCTCGCGCCACGACGGCACATCGAACGCGACCAGACGTTCGGCGAGATCGAGAACGAACCGGCGATCGTCAGGCGTGGCTGGGCGAATTGACAGTGGCAATTTTCTTCGCGTATTTGCGCTCGACGTACTCGTCGAGCAGCTGGTGGAATGCGTGGGCCAGTTCGTCGTAGGTGCCCTTCAACGTCGTCGCATGCACGCCGTCGATGAACACCGGGCAGTTCGGCGCTTCCCCCGTTCCCGGCAGCGAGATGCCGATGTTGGCCGCCTTCGACTCGCCCGGTCCGTTGACGACGCAACCCATGACGGCAAGCGTGAGCGTCTCGACGCCCTCGTACTTCTTCTTCCACTCGGGCATGCGATCGCGGATGTAGCCTTGCACCGCTTCGGCGAGCTCCTGGAATGTCGTGCTGGTGGTGCGGCCGCACCCCGGACACGCCGTGACGCTCGGCGCGAACGCGCGCAGGCCGAGCGCCTGCAGCAATTCGCAGGCGGCGTAGACCTCGTCGCGGCGATCGCCGCCCGGCCGCGGTGTCAACGACACGCGAATCGTGTCGCCGATGCCTTCGTTCAGCAGCACGCCCATCGCCGACGCCGACCACACCAGGCCCTTCGTGCCCATGCCGGCTTCGGTCAATCCGAGATGCAGCGGCTGATCGGTCTCTCGCGCGAGCGCGCGATAGACGTCGATCAGGTGGCGCGGCCGCGACACCTTGCACGAGATGATGATCTGATCCTTGCGCAGCCCGGTTTCGATCGCGAGCTCCGTCGACTGGATCGCCGACAGCACCATGCATTCGTTGATGATGTCGTCGGATTCCTTGCCGAGATTGCGGTCGGTGTTCTCCTGCATTTTCGCCATCACCAGCTCCTGGTTGAGGGAGCCGCCGTTGACGCCGATGCGCACGGGCTTGCCGTTGTCGATCGCAACCTGGCAGATCGTCGCGAACTGCTCGTCGCGGCGCTTGCCGGTGCCGACGTTGCCGGGATTGATGCGGTACTTATCGAGCGCCGTCGCGCAGTCGGGGTAGCGCGTCAGCAGCAGGTGGCCGTTGTAGTGAAAGTCGCCAATCAACGGCGCGGTGCAGCCCGCATCGAGCATGCGGCGCTTGATTTCCGGCACCGCCGCGGCGGCTTCCGGCAGGTTGACGGTGACGCGCACCATCTCCGATCCGGCCTGCCACAGCTCGATGCACTGCTGCGCGGTCGACGCCGGATCCGCGGTGTCGGTCATCGTCATCGACTGCACCACGACGGGCGCGCCGCCGCCCACGGTGACGTTGCCGACCTTCACCGCGACGGTGCGATGCCGCTTATCTAGCTTGAGCAACTATTCGTCCTTCCAATCGTCGTCGATCAACCCACGCTTGATCTCGTCGGCTCGAAACAGTGCGAGCTCCATCGTGTCGTAATTCTCGACCCGGTCCATCTCGCCGTTTGCGAAGAATGCCAGTGTGTAGGGCGGCCCGCCTGGCAGGACCACCGCATGCGAGCGCTCGGATTTGACGGTGCCTTTGCGGAACAGCCGCCACAGCACGGTCGACCCCGCCGCTTCCATCTATTGAGTGTACAACGGCTAGCCGCGGCCGGTTTCACGGGCCGCGGCGTGTAATGCGACGAGCGTTCCCGCCGTTCGGCGGCTCTCGGCCAGGCTGACTACCGGCGGGGCGCCATCGAGGACGCTCGCTTCGAAGTCCTCGATCTCGCGCACGAAGATTTCCGCCGAGCCGATGACGGCGATGCGTTCGAGCGCACCGTTTCGCTCGAGGTCGAGCGTCTCGATCGGGCCGGGCTTGAACGGATTTGGCACGGTCAACCCGCCGTCGCTGCCGAGGATTTCAAGCCACGTGCGATATGCGGCGCGGAAGCCGGCGTAGATGTTGGCGGTCGCGCCGCCGCCGAATCGCAGCATGCCCATGAACTCCTCGTCGACGCCCGATTCGTGCCAGTGCGCCGTGCCGAAGACCATTTTCGGCTCGTGGCCGATGATGAGCTGCGCATACGTGACCGGATAGCCGCCGACGTCCCACAACGACCCGCCGCCAAGTGCTGGATCGAGGCGAATGTTGGGCGCGGACTCGAGCGCGAACGTGAATCCGGACATCACGGCGCGCACAGTGCCGATCGCGCCGTCGTTGATGAGCGACATCACCTTCTCGGTGAGTGGCTCGTGCCGGTACATGAAGCCCTCTTCGACGATGACGCGGGCCCTTGCGGCCGCGGTGGCAATGCGATCGACGTCCGCTGGATCGAGCGCGAGCGGCTTTTCGCACAGCACGTGCTTGCCCGCGGCGATCGCCGCCAACGTCCACTCGACGTGGCCGGTGTTGGGCAACGGGATATAGACGGCATCGATGTTCGAATCGTCGAGCAGCGTTTGATAGCCGGCGACGGCGCGCGGAATCGACCATTCGCGCGCGTAGGCTTCGGCACGCGCGCGATCGCGGCTGGCCACGGAGATGAGATCGCTGCGCCGGGCGAGGCGCATGGCCGGGATCACCCGGCGGTTGATGCGCGCCGTGCCGAGTATTCCCCAGCGGATCATGGTGCCTGGCACCGATAACGCTGGACGGTGCCAGGCACCGTTATTGTTCTGCCTTCAGCTTCGCCAGCATGCGGCGATTGAATTCCTCGGACTGGCCGCGCGGGATCGACAGCGTCTTCCAGTTCGCCCCCTGCATGTGCTTGGCGAGCAGCAGGATCTGATAGGCGTGGCCGGCGTAGTGCGCGACCTGCCGCGAGATCGCCTTGTAAACCGAATGCGCCTCGCCGCGGATCATCACGGTCCGTTGCAGATCCGCGTCGTTGAGCGGCGTCAGCGCGTCGAACACGCACTGCCAGCCGTGCTCCCACTCGGCCATCAGCTCGGCGCGGCTCTGGCCCGGATCCTCGAATTCGCGATCGCGCATCCGATCGGGCTTCTCGCCGTCGCTCGCCAGGAAATTGATCCAGCGCGATCGCATGTTGCCGGCCATGTGCCGCATCAGGATCGCGACGCTGTTCGCTTCGGGATCGATCGTGGCGTGCAGCTGGGCGTCCGACAGCTGCTCGATCGACTTGTCAGCCAGTTTCTTGATCTTCTGAAGTTCGTCGATCGCGACGGAGAGGATGGGGCTATCGGGCATGTTCGATTACCAATAATGCGACGGAGACCGCGGCCAGGCCCCAGGCCGGCGCGGCGACCTCGCGGGCTCGTCCGGCCACGGCATGAAGCGCCGCGTGCAGGATGAATCCCCAAAGAATACCTTGCGTGATGGAAAAGGTGAGTGGAATCAGGATCAGCGTCGCGAACGCCGGGACCGCGATTTCGAGACGATCGAGCTCGATGCGTGTCACGGACTGGAACATCGAGACGCCGACGAGGATCAGCACGGCGGATGTCGCGTACGCCGGAATCGCGCCGGCGATCGGCGCAATGAACAGGCACGGCAGGAAGCAGAATGCGGTGACCACCGCGGTCATGCCGGTCCGTCCGCCCATGCGGATGCCGGCGATGCTCTCGACATACGCCGTTCCCGATGAGCTGCCGAACAGTCCCGCGCCGAGCGTGGCGACGGAATCGACGATCAGGCCCTGGCGAAGGTTCTTCGGTTGGCCCTTGTCGTCGACGAGATTCGCGGCCTGCGAGACGCCGATGAAAGTCGAGAGCGAATCGAACAAGTCGGTCAGCATCACGGTGACCATCGCCGGCGCCAGCGACCACTTGAGTGCGCCCCGGATATCGAGCTTCAGGAACACGCTCGAGAAATCAGGCGCGCTGAACCACGACGCCGGCGGCGTGACGTAGCCCCCGATCCACGCGATCCCCGTCACCAGCGCGATCGCCGCGAGGTACGCGAAGGGGCTGTTGCGGAGCGTCAGCCACACCGCGACGATCAATCCCACGAGCGTGAGCAGCGCGCGATGATCGAGCGGCCCGACGCCGACCATCGTCGCCGGGTTCGCGGCGACGAAGCCCGAGTTCTGCAGGCCAATGAACGTGAGCAGCAGCCCGATGCCCGCCGCCGTTGCCGAACGCAGCGATGACGGGATGGCCATCGCGATGCGCTCGCGCAGCGGCGTGATCGACACCAGCAGGAACACCACCCCCGCCCAGAAAATGATGCCGAGCGCGACCGGCCACGGCACGCCGCCGTTGATGATCAGGGTGTAGGTGAAGAACGCGTTGAGGCCCATGCCCGGCGCGACGCCGAACGGCAGTCGCGCGTACACGCCCATTAACAACGTCATCGTGAAGCAGACGAGAACGGTAGCGGTGAGCGCGCCGGAGAAAGGAATGCCGGTGCCGGGCGACGACAGGATCGCCGGATTCACGACGACGATGTAGGCCATCGTCAAGAAGGTTGTGACGCCGGCGATGATTTCGCGCGGCGCCGCCAGTTCCCGGTTCCGGCTTCCGGGTACCAAGTTAGTTAGAAGGAACGTTTGAAGAGGGCCGTGATCGCGTTACGCGCGTTGGGCAGCAGCATGCGCGTGCCGGTGCCGGTGAAATGAATGTGCTCGATCACCGGTTCATCGCTGCCGCTGCGCTCGACCCACGTCGAGGCGTCGCCATCCCACCTGAACCAGCCATCCTTCTCCTGATCGAAGACGAACAGCGGCTTGTTACAGAGCTTCGCGAACTCCGCGCCCCAGCCGGTGCCGCCGCGCACGGTCTGATCGGGCTGGATCGAGCCGATGACGTAGATCTCCTGGCCGCTGTTGATCTGGTACCAGATGCTCTGCAGGATCTTGCGGAACGTCGGCGTATCCGGATACCGGCGATTCATCAGCCGCGAGACGTAGGCGAGGCTGACCTCACCGGCGGCGAGCTCCTCGTGATTAAGGACGCGCAGGCCGCGCGTGCGTGCCGGCTTGTGGCCGTCGAACGAGAAGTTGACTTCCTCGATGCCGAAGCTTTCGGCGCACGCCCCGAACGCTTCTTCGGCGCCGAGGGCGCCGCCACTGAACAGGATTTCGTCTTCGCGCTTCAACATCGAGCGGTCACTCTTTGTCGTCGCCTTCGTCAGGGACGTCGACATTAGGCGTTTCGCCAACGGCCTCCGGTGTTTCGGCGTCGTCGGTGTCGACCTCCGGATCCTCATGCTTCATGAAGTCCGGCGTGATGTCGATCGCGTCGTCATCCTCGGCGTCGTCGAGGTCAAACGTGCGGCCGGTGAACTTCGTCGGGATAGGCCCCTTCGGCTTGTCGTCGTTCTTCTTAAACGGCTTCTTTTTATCTTTCGGCGGCGCCGGAGGACCGAAGTCCTTCTGACGCGCCTGGCCGGCGCCGGGGGGGCCGCCGCCGCTGTAACCGCCCCCGCCGCCGAAGCCGCCCGGACGCGGTCCGCCAAAGCCGCCGCCTCCGCCGCTGTACCCTCCGCCCCCGCCGCTGAAGCCGCCGGGACGTGGCGCGCCGTAGCCACCTCCGGGCCGCGGCGGACCTCCGGGTCCGCGATCTTCACGCGCGCGCGCTTCGCTCACCGCGAGCGGACGGCCCATGAACAACTGGCCGTCGAACTTCTTAATCGCCTCTTCGGCTTCCTTGCGCTCGGCGTATTCGACAAATGCGAATCCGCGGGCGCGGCCGGTTTCACGATCGAGCGGGCGAACGATCTGCGTTGGGTTTCCGACCTGGGCGAAATGCGTCCGCAAATCGTCTTCGGTCGCCTGGTAGGGCAAATTGCCCACGAACAATCTGACTGGTGGCACGGGTGATGAACTCTAACGATTAACGGCTGAAGGCAATAAGGGTGAAGGCTGTTCGCGAATGGAAGGTTGGTGGGTATCCGCTTTGCGCGAAGCTTAGCAAATCTCCCAAATCGTCACAAGTCCCGGATTTGAGCCTGGATGGCCTCAAGCCTGAGCTTGAGCATTTCCCGGTGGGCAGGTCTGCACGCTGCCGACATTTCCGATTGAGTCTGTGCAAGGGCCAGCTCGAGGCCGGTCCTCCGGGTCTGGCGCGCCTGGTCCTCGCGGCTCAGCGCCGGGCGGGTGATCTTCGAGCGCTGCGCTTCTTCCTGCTGCGATTCCACCGACTTGCTCTCAAAGCCGCGAGCCATCATCTGACCTTAGCACAGCGTTTCTTTGCCCGGCCTCCGGCCGGGCGCGTCCCATTAGCGGACGATTCCAGCGTCGTCGCGATGGTGTGCGAATCATGCAAGTCGTTGTGCAAGTGACTGTTACGGCGCGACGCCAGAGTTGGCAGCGAAACTGCTATTCACACCAATAGACATGGACAGACTCATTCGCGATCTGCGGCATGCCATCCGGATGCTGCGTAAGACACCCGTTTTCACCACAGTTGTCGTTTTCACGCTCGCCGTCGGCATCGGCGCCAACACCGCGATGTTCAGCATCGTCAACGGCGTGCTGCTCCAGGGCCTGCCGTTCACGCATGCCGAAAGGATCGTCGATCTCAACGAGGTCGAGCGGCGCGACATCGGCGGCGGCGGCGCGATCGCGCCCGCGACGTTCTTTGATTGGCGGAAGATGGCCACGTCGTACGACGTGATGGCGGTCTTCGCGACACGCATCTACAACGTCACCCCGACGACGGGCGAGCCCGCGCGTTTGCGCGGCACGCTGGCCTCGTCGACGTTCTTCGATGTGCTCGGCGTTTCGCCGATCCTCGGCCGCGGCTTCATGCCGCAGGATTCGGAGCCCGGACAGGGGCAGAGCATCGTCCTCAGTTACGGATTCTGGCAGCGGCAGTTTGCCGGCAAGCCGGACATCGTCAATGAACAGGTGCGTCTCAACGGCCAGCCCTACACGATCGTCGGCGTGATGCCCGCCACGGTGAATTTTCCGGAGACCAGCAACTTCTGGCTGCCCGCGGCGCACGACGTGCCGAGCTGCTCGGGACCGAATGCGGATCCGCGCGGTCAGCGCGGCGCGCATTGCCTGCGCGGCATTGGCAGGTTGAAGGACGGGACATCGCTTCAGCAGGCGAACGCGGAGCTGACGACGATCTCCGATCAACTCGCGAAGCAGTATCCCGAAGAGTCGTCGAACTTCATTGGCATCGCGCGGTCGCTGCAGGATCGCCTCGTCGGATCGGCGAGGACGCCGCTTCTGGTGCTGCTCGGCGCCGTCGGCTGCGTGCTGCTGATCGTCGTCGCCAATGTCGCGAACCTGTTGATGGCGCGCGCGACGGTGCGCGCGCGCGAGCTGGCGATCCGCGCCGCGATCGGCGCCGATCGATCGACGCTGATGCGGCAGCTGCTGACCGAGAGCGTGGTCATCGCGCTGGTCGGCGGCGGACTCGGCGTGTTGCTCGCGTTCTGGGGCGTGGACCTGATTCTCGCGCTCGATCCGGGTGAAGTGCCGCGCGTCGCGCCGGTCAGCGTCGACGGGTGGGCGCTCAGCTTCGCGCTGCTCCTATCGATGGTCACGGGCCTGCTGTTCGGGGTCGTGCCAGCATGGCAGGCCTCGCGTCCCGAGCTCCAGAGCACGTTGAAAGACAACACGCGCGGCGCGATCGGCGACGGCCAGCGACACCTCGCGCGATCGGGGCTGGTGCTCGCGGAAGTATCGATCTCACTCGTGCTGCTCGTCGGCGCCGGCCTGTTGTTCCGCAGCCTGATGACGCTCATCGACATGCCGATGGGATTCACGACGTCACGCATGCTGACGATGAGCGTGGCGCCGACAGGCGAAAACTATCGATCGCCAGGCGACTTTGCGGGGTATTGGGATCGCGTCATCGAGCGCGTCGGCGCGCTGCCCGGCGTCGAGAAGGTGGCGCTCACCGGCTACGTGCCGATGGGCGGCGGCATGAGCGTGCTGGCGATCCAGCCGGACAACAAGCCGATTGTGCCGTTCAACCAGCAGCCGATCACGAATTTCGTCGACATCGGCCCCAATTACTTCGCGACGATGGGCATTCCGATCGTGCGCGGCCGCGAGTTCACGAAGGAGGATGCGACGCTCGATCCGCGCGTGATCATCATCAACGAGGCGATGGCGCGACGCGAGTTCCCGAATGAGGATCCGATCGGCCACAAGTTCTCGTTCGGTCCCGATGACAAGGGCGTTGAGCAGTGGGTCGAGATCATCGGCGTGGTCGGCAACGTGCGGCAGTACCGCGCCGACCAGGAGCCGGTGCCGATTACCTACGCGCCCAACAGCTCGTCGCCGTCGCGCGCGCAGAACCTGATGATCCGCACGAAGGGCGATCCGATGCGCGTCGCCGGATCGGTGCGCGCCGCCTTGCAGTCGCTCGATCCCGCGCTGCCGGTGTCGCCGCCGCGCACGCTCGATGACGTCGTTGGCGCCTCGCTCACGCAGCGGCGCTTCAATATGACGCTGCTGATCGTGTTTGCGACGATCGCGCTGATTCTCGCGATCGCGGGCATCTACGGCACGGTCGCCTACGCGGTCGCGCAGCGGACCCAGGAGATCGGCATTCGCGTCGCCCTCGGCGCGACGAGCCGCGAGATTCTCGGCATGGTGCTGTTCGGATCGCTCAAGCCGGTGATCGCGGGATTGGCGATTGGCGTGATCGCCTCCCTGGCCTTGACGCGACTGCTCTCGGGTCTCGTCTACGGCGTCAGTACCACGGACCCCGTGACATTCATTTCGCTGCCGATCTTGCTGGGTGTGGTTGCGTTCCTGGCGGGCCTCTTCCCGGCGCTTCGCGCCAGCCGCATCGATCCGCTCGAGGCGTTGCGAGTGGAATGAATCGATCTCAGATCTCAGATTTCGGATTGATGATCAATTTCAGATCTACAATCGACGATTAATCAGCAATCTGAGATCTGAGATCCCAAATGGCCAAGTTTGAGTCCGTCACCCCCAACCTGCTCGTGCGT
>Ga0310885_10000294_pt1 | contig 11590 bp, 10 predicted proteins | sample T60D2metaG_FD_203445 | JGI IMG/M metagenome (GOLD analysis project Ga0310885, IMG submission 203445) | Lab incubated soil microbial communities from West Virginia University Organic Research Farm, Morgantown, WV, United States - T60D2 | ecosystem: Environmental > Terrestrial > Soil >...
GGCCGCGTCATCCTGCAGCGGGCCTTCGACCTTCGCAATCTCGGTGAGCCGCGGCATCGCCGAGGCGACCTTGTAGTCGCCAATCGCTTCGATCACGGTGCTGCGGAAAAAATCGACGCCGCGCATCGAATCGCGCATCAACACGTCGGTGACTTTCGGTTCCCTGGCAATCGCCGCCAGCGCGCGAATCAGCGCCGGCCGCACGAACTCGCCCTCTTCCTTCTCGAGCGCGGCGAGAAACTTCGGCGCGAGCGACGGCCTGGGATTGATTTCGAAGTAGCCATAGGCGACTTCGCGAAGCCGATCGTTCGGCGAGACCATCGCCGCTTCCATCGCGTCTTCGGTGCGCGGATCGCTGAAGCCGGTCAGCAGCGTCAACGCCCGGAACCGCACGAAGCCGTCGGCGTGATCGTTGAACGCCTGCAGCAACGCGGTGACCGCCTGCGCCGTCGGCGCCCGGCGAATCGTGCGCCCGGCTGCCATGCGCGTCGGATAGTCGAGATCGGCGAGCTTGTCGATCGCCGCCTTGATCTGTTCGGGAGACGTCGGAGTCGGGCCTCTCTCCTGTGCGAGCGCAGGAGAAATAACCAATAACGAATAACAAACAACGAAAGAGAGAGCTGCGCGCCGCATATTAGCCGACCGTTTCCGGTTCCTCTTCAGGAAGCGGCTCGCGCTTGCCGTCGATCTTCAACGACAGCTGCAGGTAGCCGCTTTCGTCGCGCGGGAAGGCGACCGGATAGTTGCCGGTGTAGCACGACGTGCAATACGACGAGCTCTTGGTCTTCACCGCCGAGAGCAACCCGCCGAGGCTCAGGTAGCCGAGCGTATCCGCGCCGACGTATTTCCTGATCTCTTCCTGGGTGTGGGTCGCGGCGATCAGCTCGCGGCGCCGCGGCGTGTCGACGCCGTAGAAACACGGCGACACGGTCGGCGGGCAGCTGATGCGCAAGTGCACTTCGGCCGCGCCGGCGGCGCGTACCATCTTCACGATCTTGCGGCTGGTGGTGCCGCGGACGATCGAATCGTCAATCAGGACGACGCGCCGGCCCGCGATGATGCTGCGCACGGTATTCAGCTTCACCTTGACGCCGAAATGCCTGATCGATTGCGCCGGCTCGATGAACGTCCTGCCGACGTAATGATTGCGGATCAGTCCAAAGCGCATCGGCACCTTGGATTCTTCGGAATACCCAATGGCCGCGCAGACGCCGGAGTCCGGAATCGGCACCACCACATCGGCGTCGATGCCGGTTTCCCGCGCCAGCACGCGGCCGAGATCGGTGCGCACTTCGTTGACGCTCTGGCCGAACACGTCGCTGTCGGGCCGCGCGAAATAGACATGCTCGAAGATACAGTGCGACAGCGGCGCGTTGGGGAAAGGCTTGATCGATCGCACGCCGTGCTTGCCGATGATCAACACCTCACCCGGCTCGACCTCGCGCACGTAGGTGAAGCCGATCAGATCGAGCGCGCACGTTTCGGACGTCACCGCCCACGAATCACCAAGCCGGCCGAGCGCCAGCGGACGGAATCCATGCGGATCGCGCACGGCGATCAGGCTGTCCTTCGTGATCAGCGCGAACGAGAACGCGCCGGTCAGCTGGGTGACCGATTCGACGACGGCGTCTTCGATCGATCCCGCCCGCGATCGCGCATACAGGTGCAGCACCACTTCGGTGTCGCTGTTGGTCTGGAAGATCGATCCGGCGCGGACCAGCCGCTCGCGGATTTCAGTGGCGTTGACGATGTTGCCGTTGTGGCAGATGCCGACCTGTCCGTGCACGCAATCGATCAGGATCGGCTGCGCGTTGGACAGCTTGCTTTCACCGGCCGTGGAATACCGCGTGTGGCCAATCGCTGTTTCACCGGGCAGCGTCGCCAGCGTCGCCTCGTCGAAGATTTCATTGACGTAGCCCATGCTCTTCACCAGACGCACGCGCTCGCCGTCGGCGGAGGCGATGCCGGCGCTCTCCTGGCCGCGATGCTGCAGCGCGTAGAGGCCGAGATACGTCAGCTTCGACGCTTCCGGGTGTCCGTAGACCCCGAAGACCCCGCATTCGTCCTTGAACTTGTCAAACATAACGGCTCTCGGCTTTCAGCTATCAGCTCGCGGCTTTCGCCGCATCTTGTTTTCTATCGCCGTCGCCCACGCCTGTTCCGCGACGGCTACCTTGCTGTCGATAGCAACCTGTCCGTTGACGCTCAACCTGATCGAATCGCCGCCGACGCGGCCGATCTCCCGCGCCGACACTTCCGCTGCCTTCGCCGCCGTCATCACCGCGTCGAGGTGCCGGCTCGCGCACGAGACGACGATGCGAGATGCCGACTCACCGAACAACGTCGCGTTCACCGAAAATCCTTCGACGGCACTTGGGTCGGGCAACGGATCGCCGACCGCCGTGACGTCGGCGCTGACGCCGATGCCGCCGCTGTCGAACGTGCACTCGGCGAGCGTGATCGCCAGGCCGCCTTCCGAACAATCGTGCGCGGACTCGACGCAGCCGTCGCGGATCAACTTGACGATCAACGCCTGCAGCGCCGCTTCGCGCTTCAGATCGATCACGGGCGGCTTGCCCGCCACCAGGTTGTGCATGGTGGCGAGGTACTCGCTGCCGCCGAGCTCGCCAAGATTATCGCCCAGTAACACGACCGCTGCACCGATCGTCTTGAAGACTCGCGTCGCCGTCTTCGACGCATCGTCGAGCAGGCCGACGACGCCGAGCACGGGCGTCGGGAAGATGGCGCGGCCTTCGGTTTCGTTGTAGAGGCTGACGTTGCCGCCGGTGATCGGGGTGTTGAGGGCCCGGCAGGCATCGCCGATGCCGCGGACCGCTTCGCCGATCTGCCACATGATCTCGGGCCGCTCGGGATTGCCGAAGTTGAGGTTGTTGGTCGCGCCGATCGGCTCGCCGCCGGCGCACGCGACGTTGCGCGACGCCTCGGCAACGGCGAGCCTCGCGCCCTGATACGGATCGAGATAACAGAACCGGCCGTTGCCGTCGACGGAGATGGCGAGGCCGCGCGGCGTGTCTTTCACGCGCACGACCGCCGCGGACATGCCGGGCTGCGCGATCGTGTTGGTGCCGACGGTGTGATCGTACTGGCGATACGCCCACCGCTTGCTGGCAATGGTCGGCACCGCGATCAGCTGATCGAACGCTTTCTGCGGTGATGGCGCCGGCGCCAGGTCGGTGAGCGAAATCTCCTGGACGCTCTTCTGCCAGAGCGGCACCTGCATCGGGCGGTTGTAGACGGGGGCTTCGTCGGTGAGCGCGCGATTCGGCACGTCCGCGACGAGCGCGCCGCGCTCGTGGATCTTCAGCCGGTGGCCATCGGTGACCTCACCGACCCTCACCGCGTGCAGATCCCATTTCTCGAAGACCGCTTCGACTTCGTGCTCGCGGCCGCGCTCGACGACGAGCAGCATGCGCTCCTGCGATTCCGACAGCATGATCTCGTACGGGGTCATGCCGGACTCTCGCTGCGGCACGTTGACGACGTCGACCGACATGCCGACACCGCCGCGCGATCCCATTTCCGAGGTCGAGCACGTGAATCCCGCCGCGCCCATGTCCTGGATGCCGACAACGGCGCCGGTCGTCATCACTTCGAGACAGGCCTCCATCAGCAGCTTTTCCATGAACGGATCGCCGACCTGCACCGCGGGACGCTTCTCCGCGGACTTCTCGTCGAACTCCGCCGAGGCCATCGTCGCGCCGTGGATGCCGTCGCGGCCGGTCTTCGCGCCGACGTAATACACGGGGTTGCCGGTACCCTTCGCCGCGCCCTTGACGATGTCGCTCTTGCGCGCGATGCCGAGGCACAGCACGTTGACGAGCGGATTGCCGGCATACATCTCGTCGAAGACGATCTCGCCGCCGACGGTCGGGATGCCGATGCTGTTGCCGTAGCCGCCGATGCCGGCGACGACGCCTTCGAAGATGCGGCGCGCCAGCGGCGTGTCGAGCGATCCGAAGCGCAGCGCGTTGAGCAGCGCGATCGGCCGCGCGCCCATCGTGAAGATGTCGCGAATGATGCCGCCGACGCCGGTCGCCGCGCCCTGATACGGCTCGATGAACGACGGGTGGTTGTGCGATTCGATCTTGAAGACGGCGCACAGCCCGTCGCCGATGTCGACGGCGCCGGCGTTCTCACCGGGCCCCTGCACGACGCGCGCGCCGGTGGTCGGCAGCGTCTTGAGATGCACGCGCGAGCTCTTGTAGCTGCAGTGCTCCGACCACATCACCGAGAACAGGCCGAGCTCCAGCAGGTTGGGCTCGCGCTCCATCAGCTTCTGGATGCGCTCGTACTCATCCGGCTTGATGCCGTGCCGTTCGAGGACGGCGGTGTCGATCACGGTCATGACGATTGACCCCTGCGGAAGAACCAGATACCGATCACCAGATCGGCGAATGCAGCGACGCCGACGACCAGCGCGGCGATCGGCCGCGTCTCCTCCGGGATCGGCAAAACGCCGGTATAGATCAGGAAGGCCAGCGCGGTGAGCGCGATCGCGCTGAACATCAGCGCAAACGCGACGATCGGTTGGCGGTCCGGCGTCATCGTGTCAGGCATGGAGCCGCACTCCGTCCATGACCGATCGCACCGCCGACGCCAGCACGACGCGGCCGTCGGCGCTGCCGAGCGCCAGCTCGGAGGCGCGCTCGGGATGCGGCATCAAACCGACGACGTTGCGCGGCCGGTTACAAATGCCGGCAATGCTGTTGAGCGATCCGTTCGGGTTCCACTCCGGCGCAACTTCGCCGGCCGCGTTCGTGTAGCGGAAGATCACCTGGCGATTCGCTTCCAGCTGCTCGAGCTGATCAGGCGGCGCGTAGTAGTTGCCCTCGCCGTGCGCGATCGGCAGTTGCAGAACCTGCTTCGACGAGCACGCAACCGTGAACGGCGTATCGGTCTGGTCGACGCGCACCGGAACGATCTTCGACACGAACTTGACGCGATCGTTGCGCACCATCGCTCCGGGGAGCAGCCCCGCTTCGAGCAGGACCTGGAAGCCATTGCAAATGCCGAGCACTGGTCCGCCGCGATCGGCGAACGCTTTTACCGCCGCCATGATCGGCGAGAAGCGCGCGATCGCGCCCGTGCGCAGGTAATCGCCATGCGCGAACCCGCCGGGCAGGATCACCACGTCGGCACTCTTGAGGTCGGTGTCCTTGTGCCACACGAGCTCGGCCTGCTCGCCGATCACCCGCGATGCGGCATAGAAGGCGTCGTAGTCCGAATTCGATCCGGGAAAGACGACCACCGCGAACTTCATTGCAGCACCTCGACGCGGTAGCTCTCGATCACGGGATTGGCGAGCAGCTTGTCGGCCATCTCGGTGACGCGGGCCTTCGCGGTCGCCGGATCGGCGTCGGCGAGCTCGACCTCGAAGAACTTGCCCTGGCGGACGTCCTTGACGTCGGGATACCCGAGCGTGACGAGCGCGTCGGCGACGACGCGGCCTTGCGGATCGAACACCGATGGTTTCAGCGTGACGTAAACTCGAGCCTTCATCGCTCCTCTTTCAGGCGGGTCTAAAGACCCGCCTCTACGGACTATGCACTCAGATAAAACACTCGCTTGAACACCGCGTCGACGTTGCGCAGCTGTTCCTTCAAATCGAACGCCTTCTCGATCTCGGCGGCCGGCAACACCTTCGTCACGTCGGGATCCGCGAACAGCAGTCCCTTGAAGTCCGTGTGCTCGTGGAACGAGCGCATCGCGTTGCGCTGCACCCATTCATAGGCCTGCTCCCGCGAGATGCCGCGGCGGGCCAGCTCCAGCAGCACCTGTCCCGAAAACACCACGCCGCGTGAACGATTCAGGTTCTCGAGCATGCGATCGGGATGGACGACCATGCCCGAAACGATCCTCGTGAAGCGGCGAATCATGTGATCGAGGGCGATGAAGCTGTCCGGCAGGATGACGCGCTCGACCGACGAGTGCGAGATGTCGCGCTCGTGCCAGAGCGCGACGTTTTCGAGCGCCGCCATCGCGTTGGCGCGGATCAGGCGCGCCAGGCCGACAATCTGCTCGCAGCCAATCGGGTTGCGCTTGTGCGGCATCGCCGACGAGCCCTTCTGTCCCTTGCCGAACGGCTCTTCGACTTCGCCGATTTCCGTCTTCTGCAATCCACGAATCTCGAGCGCGAATTTCTCGAGCGACGCCGCGGTGATCGCGAGAGACGTCATCAGCTCGGCGTGGCGATCGCGCTGGATGACCTGCGACGAGATCGGCGCGGGCATCAGGCCGAGCCGCTTGCAGACATCGGCTTCGATCGAGGGATCGAGGTGCGCGAAGGTGCCGACCGCGCCGGAGATCTTGCCGACGCGGATGGTCTCGCGGGCACGACGGACGCGCTCGATGTCGCGCAGCCACTCGGCGTACCACAGCGCCAGCTTGAGGCCGAACGTCATCACCTCGGCATGCACGCCGTGGGTGCGGCCGATCATCGGCGTGCGCTTGTGCTCGTCGGCGCGCGTCTTGATCGCCTCGCCGAGGGCCGTCATGTTCTTGAGGATGAGGTCGCAGGCCTCGACCATCTGCAGGGCCTGCGCGGTGTCGACCACGTCGGAAGACGTCAGGCCGAAGTGCAGCCACCGGGCGGACGGACCGACGATTTCCGCCACGGACGTCGTGAACGCAATCACGTCGTGCTGCGTCGTTTTTTCGATCTCGTCGATGCGCGCGATGTTGAACGCGCCCTTGTCGCGCAACTCGCGCGCCGCTTCGGCCGGCACGATGCCGGCGGCGGCCATCGCTTCGGCCGCCGCGATTTCCACGTGGAGCCAGGTCTCGTAGCGGCGCTGCTCGCTCCAGATGCGACCCATCTCTGGGTGCGTGTACCGCGGAATCAAAGCGCTAGTTGCTCCTGTGTCACGTGCAGGCCATTGACGTTGCCGAGGACCGTCACCGCCAGCGACCCGTTGGTGAAGAACCGATCCGCGAGCCTGAGCACATCGGCTTCCGTCACCTTTTCAATCGCCGCCAGCATCTCGTCGAGGCCGAAGGTGTGATCGCGATACATCTCCTGCCGCGCCAGGTGCGACATGCGGCTCGATGTGCTCTCGAGACCGAGCATCAACGAACCCTTCAGGTGATCCTTCGCGCGGCGCAGCTCCACCGGATCGAGCCCGCCCGCCTTCATCTGCCGGATCTCGGCGACGACAACGTCGATCAGCTCCGCGACGGCGTCGTTCGCGCACCCGGCGTAGATGCTGAGCGCGCCGGCATCCTGATACGCGGAGAGACCGGAGAAGACTGAATAGGCGAGACCGCGCTTTTCGCGCACGTTCTGGAACAGCCGCGAGCTCATCGAGCCGCCGAGCGTGGTGTTCAGCGCGTAGCCGGCATAGCGCTCGGGGTGATGCTGGGGCAACGCCTCGGTGCCGAACACGATGTGGCTCTGTTCGAGCTCCTTCCTGCGGACCTGGATCGCCGGCGCCACCACTGGAGCCGACTGATCGGCGTCCGGCCCGGTGTGCGGCGAGTTGGCGAGCGCCTTTTCCAGCAATTCCTGGACGCGCGCGTGCTCGAGATTGCCGACCGCGACGACGACGAAATTCCCGGCGACGTAGGTCTGCGCGAAGTATTCCTTTAAAGTCTTCTGATCGAGCGCGCTGACGCTTTGCGGCGTGCCAAGAATCGGGCGGCCGAGCGGGTGGTTGCTCCAGAAGCCTTCCGCGAAGAGCTCGTGAACCAGATCGTCGGGGGTGTCCTCGACCATCTTGATCTCTTCGAGGATCACCTTTTTCTCGCGCTCGATGTCCTCGACGGCAAACAGCGGGTTGCAAATCAGATCCGAGAGGATGTCGACGGCGAGCGGCAGATGCTCGTCGAGCACCTTCAGGTAATAGCCCGCGTATTCCTTCGAGGTGAAGGCGTCGATCTGCCCGCCGATGGAATCGACCTGCTGCGCGATTTCTTCTGCACTGCGTCCCGGAGTGCCTTTGAAGAGCATGTGCTCGACGAAGTGCGCGATGCCAGGGTGTGCGGCAGGTTCGTGGCGCGAGCCGCGCGTGAGCCAGATTCCGACGGCGACCGACCGAACATGTGGCATCCGCTCGGTGGCAAGGCGGACACCGTTGGCGAGCACGGTTCGTCGGATATTCGATTCAGTCACGTGGGAAACCCGCCGCGCTTAAGTGATTACGGCAGAGGGGATTACCTGAAAATCATATCAGATTCCCATGCGCCGAATTCACCCGCCATAGGGCTGAGCCGCTTGTTGCGGGTTTTGCACATTACAGGTCAAGGGCACAGATAGCGCAGAAAGCGCAGATGGCCCGAAGGAGATTCCTTTGACAGTTCATGTTCGCCAGCACAACAGCGTGCTCGCCGCTTCCGAGAAGCGGCTTCTCATCTGGATCGCGGAGCGGCTGCCGCGCTGGATCAACTCCGACCACCTGTCGGCGCTCGGGCTGGCCGCGATGGCCGGCGCCGGCGTCTCGTTCGTCATCGCCGGGGCGGATCCCGTTGCGGGCGCATCACTTGTGGTGCTGTGCTTGCTCCTGAACTGGTTCGGCGACAGCCTCGACGGCACCGTGGCGCGGGTCCGCGATCAGCAGCGGCCGCGCTACGGCTATTACGTCGATCACGTGATCGATCTGGCGGGCACGGGGCTGCTGTTTACCGGCCTGGCGCTGTCGGGCTACATGTCGCCGATGATCGCCACGCTCGTGGTGGCGGCGTTCTTCCTGGTGTCGGCGGAAACGTATCTCGCAACCCACGCCCGGGGCGTGTTCAAGATGGCATTCATGGGCGTCGGCCCCACCGAGCTGCGGGTGCTGCTGGCAGCGGGCGCGCTCGCGCTCATCAATACGCCGACGGTGAACCCGCTTGGGTTGGGCCAGGTGCGCCTCTGGGATCTGGGCGGGGTAATCGGGGCCATCGGGATGATCGGCACGTTCGTCCGCGCGCTGTACATCGAGGAGACACGCCGATGAGCCACAGAACGATCCACCGATTACTCGCGGATCGCTCTGTGCGGTTCGTGCGGTTCTCGATCGCCGGCGCGACGGGCTTCGCGGCACAGATCGCGATCGTCGGAGTGCTCGCGAACCTGCTCGGCATTTACTATCTCGCCGCAACGGCGATCGCCGTCGAGGCGGCGATCGTCATCAATTTCCTATGGCACGAGCGCTGGACGTGGCGAGATCGAACGGGTTCGTCAGGCGCATTGCCGCGGTTCCTGAAGTTCAATGCGCTGACCGCAGCGACGTCGATTATCGGCAGTGTCGCAATTACGGGGATTCTCGTCGAATACTTCACGTTTTCGCCGATGCTCGCGAACGTGATTAGCGTTATCGTTCTCAGTGTGATCAATTTCGTCGGCGCCGACTCGCTCGTCTTTCGTGCGACCGCCACGCTTGCGCTGGTGATGCTGGTCGTCTCGGCCTCCTCCGCCCAGGCTGCGACGGAAGAGGCCACGCTGCAGGCAAAGACGAAAGCTGATTTTGCGAAGTACGTCGCGGCGGTTGAGGCGCGGCGGACCCGCGACATCACGAACCATGAGCCGTTTCTCGACATCGAGCGGCTGCCGGCGGCGCAGCTGGCGACCACCCTGGCCTCGTTGAAGCGCGGCGAGGTGATCGTCACGCGCGGCGGCGAGCGTGACGGATCCGGGAACGAGCTGTCGATCGACGGCGGGCAGGTCAATCACTGGCGCGGGACGGTGTTCGTGCCGAAAGTGAAGCTCGACGCCCTGTTGAAGGTCCTGCAGGAACCGCAGAGCGACAAGCACAAGCAGGAAGACGTGCTGTCGTCGCGCGTCGTGTCGCGTGACGGCGATTCACAAAAGGTCTATCTACGGCTGCGGCGCACCAAGTTCGTGACCGTGGTCTACGACACCGAGTACGACGTCGATTACAAGCGGCTGTCGCCGGATCGCGCGCTCAGCAACAGCATTTCGACGAAGGTCGTCGAGATCGAAAACGCCGGCACGCCGAAAGAGCGGGCGCTGCCCGAGGGGAATGACAGCGGCTATATGTGGCGCCTCAATTCGTACTGGCGCTACAAGCAGTTCGAGGACGGCGTGCTCGTCGAGATCGAGTCCCTGACGCTCAGCCGCAACCTGCCGGCGATTATCGGGCCGCTGATCCGGCCGATCGTCAACAGCACGGCGAGAGAATCGATGACGAGGACGCTGGCGTCGGTGCGGGCCAGATTCATGTAGCCGCCGACGAACCGCACGGTTCGTCGCTAGAATAGCTGTCATGAAGTCCGACCTGGCCGGCCTCGAGCTGAAAGAGCTCGAAGCCTTCGTCCAGTCGCTGGGGCACAAGAAGTTTCACGCCAAGCAGATCTACCACTGGATCTGGAAGCGCGGCGTCACCGCCTTCGCCGAGATGACGAACCTGAGCCGCGAGCTGCGCGCCGCGCTCGCTGAGAAGGCGATCGTCTCGCTTCCGGAAGTCACCCAGCACCAGGTCTCCGAGGACGGCACGCAGAAGTTCGTGCTGCGCCTCGCCGACGGCAAGCAGATCGAGTCCGTCTTCATTCCCGATACGCCGAAGCAGACGTTCTGCGTCTCGACGCAGGTGGGATGCGCGATGGGCTGCGCGTTCTGCCTGACCGGCAAGATGGGATTGCTTCGTCACCTCAGCGCGGCGGAGATTGCCGGGCAGGTCCGGCTGCTGGCGCGGTCGCTCGATCTTCTCGACAAGTCCTTCAACATCGTGCTGATGGGCATGGGCGAGCCGCTCCAGAACTACGACAACACGATGAAGGCGATGCGGATGCTGAACGAGAAGGCAGGGCTCGACATGCATCCGAAGCGCGTCACGCTGTCGACGGTCGGCCTGGTGCCGCAGATGGACCGGCTGGCGCAGGAGGATCTGATGCCGAATCTCGCGGTGTCGCTGCACGCCGCCAGCGAGGAGCAGCGCGCCGCCATCGTGCCGCCGAGCAAGAAGTACTCGATGCAGGACGTGATCGACGCCTGCAAGCGGTTCCCGCTGTCGAAGCGCCGGCGCATCATGTTCGAGTACGTGATGCTGGCCGGCATCAACGACTCGGACGAAGACGCGCGGCGGCTGGTCAAGGTGCTCACCGGCGTCAAGGCCAAGGTGAACCTGCTGCCGCTCAACGAAGCGCCGGGCATTCCGTTCAAGCGGCCGTCGGACGAGCGCATCAACAGGTTCGCGAAGATTCTCGCCGACAAGGAGCTGATGGTCTCGGTGCGCAAGAGCCGCGGCCGCGACATCCGCGCGGCCTGCGGGCAGTTGATCGTCGAAGGCCAGTCAAACAAGAAGACGGCCGCACAGAAACTGGCGTCTGCGTTATGAAGGTGCCTAAGGTGCCTGGGGTGCCTAAGGTGCCTGGGGTGCCTAAGGTGCCTAAGGTGCCTAAGGTGCCTGTGGTGCCAATGATCCTGGTGCTCGTGCTTGCTTCATGTAACAGCGAGCCAACGACCTGGAAAGAGCTGCGCGCGCAACTCCCGACTGTCGATGCCGCGACGCAGGACGCCCTCGTCGAGAAGTTCGTCGCCGCGAAAGGCGGCACGCCGATTGTCGAGAATCAAACCCGCTTGATTTTTCTCGCCAAAGACAGGGACGGACAGACGCCGCGCATCGTCGGCGATTTC
>Ga0310885_10000296_pt1 | contig 11583 bp, 13 predicted proteins | sample T60D2metaG_FD_203445 | JGI IMG/M metagenome (GOLD analysis project Ga0310885, IMG submission 203445) | Lab incubated soil microbial communities from West Virginia University Organic Research Farm, Morgantown, WV, United States - T60D2 | ecosystem: Environmental > Terrestrial > Soil >...
GCTCGACCCGGAAGAGGAGGGCGAGCCGGTGACGCCGACGCGTAAAGTCAAACGTAAACTCATGTACGAGCGTTTCCGCGATCTCGTCGATGGAATGTACGATGACAGCGAAGAACGGCTGATCGCAGCCGGAGCGGGCGATGTAAAGTTTTAGAGGACGCAAACAATGACAACGGGAGGGACCACCATGTTCAAGAAGGCTTTGCTCGGCGCCTTAACGGCGACCGCTTTTGCGCTGCCCGCGGCCGCGCAGGATTACGTCGTCGGCGTCACGGCCGCGCTCACTGGCCCGCCGTCGAGCACTTATGCGCCGGCGGTCGACGCGATGCGTCTCTATATCGATCGCGTCAATGCCGCCGGCGGCGTCAACGGCCGCAAGATCAAACTCGTGATCGAGGACGACGGCGCGCAGCCCTCGAAGGCCGCGGCCAACACGAAAAAGCTGATCACGCAGGACAACGTCGTCCTGATGGTGAATGCCAGCCTGTCCTCGACCTATGCGCCGGTGATCGCCGAAACCAAGAGCGAGAACGTTCCGCTCTTGTTTGCCAGCGGTGTCTGCCCGCAAAGCGTCTATCCGCCGGCCGATCCGCTGCAGTTCTGCACCACCGGCTATGCCTCGCATTTCGACAGCCAGGCGACGCTCGACTTCATCAAGGCGACGGCGAAAGGCCCGGTGAAGATCGGCTTCTCGGCAATGGCGATCCCGCTCTCGCGCGGCGAGATGGACTACGCCATGGAGCTCTCGAAGAAGGTCGGCATGGAGCCGGTGGACCAGGAGGTGATCCCGCCGCCAACCGCCGACTACACGCCCTTCGCCACCAAGCTCAAGGATGCCGGGCCGAACTGGGTCTATTCCTGGGCGCCGTGGGTCACGCAGGTGCGCACGCTGGAAGCGCTGCGCAAGCTCGGCTGGAACGACGACTACATCGCCTGGGGCCATCTCGAGGCCGAAGCCGAGCTGGTGCGGCTGAAGGATGGCAAGTTCTATGTCGTCAATTCAAACGCCTTGTTCGAGGATGGCTTGCCGATCCAAAAGGAGATCGATGCCGCCGCCAAGCAGGCTGGTTCGAAATATCCGGGGCAGACCATGACCGAAGGCTGGATCGGCGGCATGGCAATCGAGGCGGCGCTGAAGGCGGCCGGCGCGGGGGCTGACCGCGCCAAGCTGCGCAGCGCGATGGAGAACCTCACGATCGACACCAAAGGCCTGCGCGGCGGGCCGATCGTGTGGACCAAGGACAACCACTTCCGCACGCAGCTCTACTACCGCGTCTATAAGTGGGACGGCAGCAAGATCGCGCGCGTGCAGGACTGGAAGAACTACGCGGTGAAGTGATCCGCGTAGAGTAGTCATACGGCGGTGCGGGCCGGCGTGCCCGTGCCGCCGATATCAGTCTGTCCGGACACTTCTCGTGCAGCTTGCCGTCAACATCGTCGTCCTCGCGTCGATCTACGCGCTGATCGCGTGCGGCTATGTGCTGATCTACCGCGTCAGCCGCGTGCTCAATCTCGCGCACGGCGAGCTGATGATGCTCGGCGCCTATATGGTGCTGGCGACTGCATCTCTCTTCAACGGGCATCCCGTCATCGCGCTGGCAGCGGCGATCCTCCTGAGCCTGCTGGTCGGCGTGCTGGTCTACGTCTTTCTCATGCGCAAGATGACCGGCGAGATGGTTCTCGCCGCGATCCTCACGACGGTGGCGCTCGGCATCCTCATCCGCGGCCTGGTGGTGCTGATCTGGTCGGCGCAGCAGCAATATCCGGCGCAGGCGCTCGGCGTGCCGAATCCGTCGCTGGTGTTGTTCGGTGGCGCGCGCGTCTCGATGTGGTCCGCCGTGCTGGTCGGCACGACCGTCATTGTCTATGCGGCGCTGTTTGCGTTCCTGCGCTTCGGCCGCTGGGGCATGCGCATGCGCGCGGCCGGGCAGAACCCGCTGCTTGCGGCGCAACGCGGCATCAACCTGCACGGCGTCTATGCGCTGGCCTGGAGCCTGTCGACGCTCACCGGCGCGCTCGCCGGTATATTGATGGCGCTCGATTCCGGCGTGACCGGCGGCATGCCGGTGATCGGGCTCAAGGCCTTTCCTGCGGCGCTGGTCGGCGGCCTCGACAGTCTCGTAGGTGCGCTGGCCGGCAGCCTGATCATCGCCGCAGCCGAGGTGCTGCTCATTTATTATGTCGACCCGCTGCTGTCCGACGTCGTGCCGTTTCTTGTGCTGATTGCGATGCTGATCGTGCGCCCCTGGGGCCTGTTCGGCACGCGCGAGGAGCTCGACCGTGTTTAGGCCGGTGCCGCGCGCCAGCGGTTATTTTCGCACCGGCTACGGGCAGGACCTGGCGCTGGTGCAGACGCGCGCCGAGCGCATCGGCCTCGCCATATTTGTGGTGATCCTCGCGGGATTTCCGTTCGTAGCATCGGCCTTCGCCCTCGATCTCGCCTGCCAGGTCTTCCTTGCTTCGGTCGGCGCGCTCTCGCTGATGCTGCTCACCGGCTATGCCGGGCAGATCTCGCTCGGCCATGCGGGCCTGATCGCCGCGGGCGCCTTCACCACCGGAATTCTCGCGCGCGAAATTCACGCGCCGTTCTGGATCACGTTGCCGGCGTCGGCCGTCACCGGAAGCGTGCTCGGTTTCGTGTTCGGCCTGCCGTCGCTACGGCTGCGCGGGCTCTATCTCGCGGTGAGCACGCTGGCGCTGCATTTCGTCGTCATCTATCTCGGTGGCGAATACGAGACCAAGCGCGGCTTCTCGACCGGCATCCTTGTCGAGCCGCCGAGCCTTGCCGGATTCAAGCTGAGCGGTGGCCGGTTCTGGTATTTCGTGCTGTTGGCGGCCGCGGCGCTCAGCCTGCTCATCTGCATCAATCTGCTGCGCAGCCGGTCCGGACGCGCCTTCCGCGCCGTGCATGCGCGCGAGACGGTCGCGGAGGCGCTCGGCATCAGCATCGCCGGCACCAAGCTGCTCGCCTTCGTGATCTCGTCGGCTATGACGTCGGTCGCCGGCTGCCTGTTCGCCTATTACCGCGGCTTCGTATCGGTCGAGGCCTTCGACCTGTTCCTGTCGATCCAGTACGTGGCGATGATCATCATCGGCGGCATGGGCTCGCTGCTCGGCGCGCTACTGGGTGCCGCGTTCGTGACACTATTTCCTTATGCGATCGAGGCGCTGCTGCATCTTCTGCCGAATGCCGACAAGCTCGCCGGCGATATCTTCGCGGTGAACTACGCCTCCTTCGGCGTGGTGATGATCCTGTTTCTGGTGTTCGAGCCGCTCGGGCTCGTCGGCATCTGGCACCGGCTGCAGAACTATTTTCTGCTCTGGCCCTTCAAATACCGGCCGCTGGCGGGAGCGCGCAAATGAGCCTGCTGCAGGTCGAGAAGATCGAGGTCGTCTACAAGCGCGTGATTACCGCCGTGCAGGGCGTCACTTTGTCGGTCGGCGCGAAGCAGATCGTGGCCATCCTCGGCACCAACGGCGCCGGCAAGACCACGACGTTGCGCGCGATCTCCGGATTTCTCGGGCTCGACGACGCCCGCATCACCGAGGGCGCGATTTCGTTCGCGGGGAGGCGGATCGACAATGCGCCGCCGCACGACATCACCGCGCGCGGCGTCGTGCTGGTGCCCGAGCGCGACAAGGTCTTTCCCAACCTGACGGTTGCCGAAAACCTGGCGGTGCCGGTCTCGCGCGCGGGCGCGGCCGAGCGCCGCCGCCAGGATGAGCAGATTTACCAGCTGTTTCCGCGCCTTGCCGAGCTACGCCAGCGGGTCGGTGGGCTGTTGTCGGGCGGCGAGCGGCAGATGCTGGCAATCGCCGGTGCGCTGATGTGCCGGCCGCGCCTTCTTCTCGTTGACGAGCTCTCGCTCGGGCTCGCGCCCGTCGTCGTGCAGGATCTCACGCGACGCCTGCTCGCGGTCCGCGACGAGCTCGGCATTGCGATCCTGCTCGTCGAGCAGAGCGCCGCGGCGGCGCTGACCATCGCCGACCATGCCTATGTGATGGAGAACGGCCGCATCGTGCTCGACGGCGACCGCGAGCGGCTCAAGAGCCATCAGGACGTGCAGGAATTCTACCTCGGCCAGGCCAGCGGCGAGCGCCGCTCGTACCGGGCCGTCAAGCAATATCGCCGGTCGCGGAGGTGGTATGGCTGAGCTCGACGTCGCGCATTTATGTCTGCGTTTCGGCGGTCTGACCGTGCTCGACGACGTGTCATTTTCGGTTGCCGCGGGCGAGCTGTTCGCGCTCATCGGGCCCAACGGCGCCGGCAAGACCAGCGCGCTCAACTGCATCAGCGGCATCTATCGCGGCAGCGGCGCCATCCGTTTCCGCGGCGAGGACATTGCCGGACGCGCGCCGCACGAAATCGCGCGGCTCGGTCTCGCCCGCACGTTCCAGCACGGCGAGCTGTTTCCGCAGATGAGCGTCCTGGACAATTTGCTGACCGGCCGTCACGCGCGTATCCGCACAAACCCGGTGGCCGAAATGCTGTTCCTGCCCGGCGTGCGACGTGCCGAAATCGCGCATCGCGAGGCGGTCGAGCGCATTGTCGATCTGGTGGAGCTTGAACGCTACCGGCATGCCGCCGTCGGCAGCCTGCCGTTCGGGGTGCAGAAGATTGTCGGCTTTGCGCGCGCGCTTGCGCTCGAGCCTACCATCATGCTGCTCGATGAGCCGTCGGCGGGCCTCAACCGGGAGGAGCGGGAAGATCTCGCGCGCTTCATCCTGCGCATCAAGCACGAACTAAACATGACGATGATCTGGATCGAGCACGACATGCAGATGATCGCCGATCTTGCCGACCGCATCCACGTGCTCGATTACGGCCGCACGATTGCTGAAGGCATGCCCGAGCGCGTCCTTAACGATCCGAACGTGCTGGCAGCCTATCTCGGGGTCGAGGCGTAGCTTTGAATCAAGTGCTCTTGGCCTTCTTTCGAGAGCGCACCGACGTGTTCAGCGCGATCGCGGCGCGAACGAGTGCTTTCAACGCCTTTTCATTGACCTTGTCGCCTTCACCGATGTCGATAGCGCGGCGGGTGCTGCCTTCGAGGCTCGCGTTGAAAAGGCCTGAAGGATCCTTCAGCGCGGCGCCCCTGGCGAAGGTCATCTTCACGACCTCTTTGTACGTCTCCCCGGTGCAGATGATGCCATCGTGCTCCCACACCGGAACCCCCAGCATCGCGTTCGACGGTTTTCTCCATTTCACTTCCTCGACCACGTCCGGGTCGGCCTCCTTGATGAGGCTTCGGACGCGGGCGAGCACCTTGCCCCGCCAGTCACCCAGCTTCTTGATTCTAGCGTCGATCAGTCGAGAGGGACATTCTGCGCCTTTTGTTTCTTTCGCGCCGCTCTTCGTTTTCTTCATGGTCGCCGCGCCCGATATCCTGGCGCTTGGTACCATCCCGTCTCGTTTCCCCCAAGATGCTTGATGGGCTAAGCCTGGATTACCAGAGCCCGTCGGCGCGATCGAAGCCGCGAGACGAAGAGCGGGAGCGATACGGGGAGGATGCATACGAGCGCTCGGCAGTGCCAAAAGCAAACCACCCACCGCTCTGCACCTGTCCCTGCGATTCGCGATCCTCGCGATACTGTCCCTGCAACTCACGATCCTCGCGCGCCGGCGCGCGGGCCATCACCGGCTTGCTGCTGGCATTCTGAGGACGCGCGATGGGTGTATCCGCAATCATGCGCTCGTCGTTGCGCATAAGCTTCAGCGTCGCGGTGTCGAGGCCGTAGACGTCGTGCCGGAAATTCAGTTGCCCTTGCTTGTCGACGAAGGCGGTCTGATAGGTGACGTGGACTGGAATGGGCTGCTTCAGGTTGATGGTCCGCTCTTGGTCACCATAAAGGCTGCGGATGCGGGCGATGCTGTACCCCTCCGCCGGTTGCGAGAGCGACAGCAGCACCTCGGCATACTTCTCGGGATTCTCAACACGCATGCAGCCGTGACTGAAGGCGCGGCTGTCGCGCGCGAACAAATTCTTGTTCGGCGTATCATGCTGATAGACGAGGAACTGGTTCGGGAAGTTGAACCGGATTCGTCCGAGCGCATTGCGCTCGCCCGGCGGCTGGTAGACGCGGAGCGAGCCGTCGGGGTTATTGCTGACCCTCAACCCGATTCGCTCGAGGGCGCCCGGATCGCGTGCGAGCGCAGGCAGGTATTCGTTCCGAATGATCGAGGGCGGCACGTTCCAGGTCGGATTGACCGTGAGAAATTTCATCGTCTCGCTGAGCAGTGGGGTCGCCAGGTTGCCTGGTTTTCCGACCACGATTTTGGTGTGCCAGACGAGCGCATCGTCTTTGTAGACGCCGAGCGTGTAGTCGGGAATGTTCACGACCACATGAGTTTCGCCGAGGTCGCGTGGCAGCCACCGCCAGCGCTCCATGTTGGCGACGATCGAATCGACGCCATTCTTTTTCTGGCTTCGTTCATCCGCATCCTTGCCGCGATGCTTTTTGGATGCTTCGCGATCCTGAAGCGAGGTGGCTTGCTCGGGGGTGGCAAGTTCTTTCGCGAGCGCGGCTTTGAGGGCCACGAACCCCGGCTGTTGCGGCTCGAAACTCTGCAAGACGACATTCATGTCCGGTGCTGACGCGACCTTATTGAGAACCTCCGCCGGGTCGGCGGCGTGGTCAGGGTAAAGGATCGACGCACTCACGCGCGTGTAGCTCACGCGCCCGGAGCTCGCATGCCTGGCATAGCGCAGGATTGAGCCGGTGAGCTGCAACTCGGCTTTCGCCGCCTGCTCTTCGCTCAGATTTCCGGAGAGGTCGGGCGTCGGATAATCGCGCGGTTCGAGTCCCTCGCTCTTGATGTTGCGAAGAAAAGCGATGGCGCCTTCGGCGCGCTTCAACGCCTCGGGGCTGCCGGTCCAGATCGGTTGGTAATTCCGCGTCTGATAGAAGGCCCCGGCCGCCGTTTGCTCCGGCTTGCGATCGATGAAGCTGGAAAGGCTGCCGCTAACCAGCTCCTGAAGCTTGGACGGAGGCTGCGGCGCCGTCGAAGGTTCCCCCGTTAACGAACCGGGCGACAGCACAGCTGTTCCGGGATCGGACGGCCCGAGCTGCGCTGAAGCGGGCACTGTCATCCCGGCCAGCGCCGCAAAAACGAGGATCGCGGTTTTTTGCATGTTCTTTTCCCAAATGGAGCAAGCTGACAACCGCACGTCGCGCGATTGGTTCAGGCCACCGGTTCCGAATGAATCGCCGAATCGCCGGAACTAATTCCGGTTTCTCGAAATGGCCTCAGTCTCGCCGCGAATAAGCAGGATCGGCTCGTTACGCGCACGGACGGGGGACAATTGGGAGTTTTCTTCATGTCCGTGCGCTTACGCGCCGCTGCCTGCGGCGCTGCAATGATCTGTGGCTGCTCACCCGCAATGGCTCAGTCAGGAATCGCTTCGATCTATGCCTATGCGGGCGAAAAAACCGCCTCCGGCCAAAGAGCCAATCCGGGTGGATTCACCGCAGCACATCGCACGCTGCCGTTCGGAACGAAGGTCACGGTGACCAACAAGCGCAATGGACGCAGCGTGACGGTGCGGATCAACGACCGCGGGCCGTTCGTGCGCGGGCGCATTATCGATCTCACGCCGGCGGCGGCGCGTGCGCTCGGCTTCAACGGTCTGGCGCCGGTAGAGGTCACGAGGGAGTCGGCAGGCTGAGCCAAAAAAAGAGCCCCGCCGAAGCGGGGCTCTCGTTTCGGTTGTTGATTACTGGCTACGCTTTTCGTTTTGCTCGCTCGCGGCCGGGGGCTGCGACGGGCCCGTTTTCTGATCGCTCATTCCAGGCTGCGTGCTCTTCTCGCTGCTGCCCTGACCAGTGGTGGAGCTGCTCGGAGCTGAGCTGCGCTGGTCTTTCGGTGTCGCCGGAGTCGGCTGGGTGTTGCTCGAGCCCTTCTGCTCGGACGGACCCTTTTCCGGTGCCGCGTTTTTCTGCGCCTCCGACGGAGCCGCCTTTTGCGACGAGGATGGCGCCTGGCCAGTCGTGGCCTTCGGATCGGACTTCTGCGCGGCGCCCGAGCTCTGGCCGGTCGTTGACGACGACTGGCTGCTCGACGACGACGAGCTGGACGACGAGCTGGACGACGAGCTGCTTTCCGACTTCACCTTGATCTTGCCTTCCAACCCGAGGGCGCTAACGGTGCGCGTGTCGATGCGCCCGTTCGCCTCGAAGCCCCTCTTGCGCTGGAAGCTGGTCACCGCCACGCGAGTTCTCGTGTCGAACACCCCGGTGACGCGTCCGCGCAGGAAGCCTTCGCGGATGAGAACCGTCTGAACCTCGCGGATCTCTGGCTCGCTGAGGTCCACCACGGCCACTGTTGTGCTGGTCGTCGCGCTGCCGACACGCCCACCGCCGCCGAACGAAACGACGTCGACGATCTTGTGGCTGCGGTCCACGAACACGACCTGGTCCTCCACCACGAAGAAGCTGTACTCACGGTAGCGCGGGAAGGCCTCTGTCAGGACCGGGAATGTCGTCACTGACACGATACGGACGTCGCGCGGCACTACCGTGCCGGTATGGATCGAGAAGCTCACGCGATCCACGCGCGGAGCGTTCCGCGCGGACAGAACATCCCGCTGGATCGTCGTGCGCTGCTGCGAGCTGACCTGCACGCCGGCCTGCGACTTGATGCTGGCGCTCGACTCGGTTGAGTTGCTCTGCGTTGCCGAACCGCTCGTCTGGTTCTGCTTGGCGGCATTCGGATCCTGCGACTGCCGGTTCATCGGCTGCGTCTGGGACTTGCTGTCAGACGAGGCCTTGCTGTCGGGCGAGGCTTTGGTGTCGGACGAGGCTTTGGTGTCGGACGAGGCTTTGGTGTCAGACGAGCCTTGGCCGGTTGTCGACTTTTCGGTCTTGTCCTTTGAAGCCTGACCGGTCGTTGACTTCTCGTCCTTTTTGCTGGCCGCGTTCTTGCCCGTGTCGGCCTTGTCCTTGGCCGACTCCTTGGCCTGGCCTTTGGTCGATTTTTCCGCAGGCTTGGCCGAGCTCTTGCTCTTCAGCTCATCCTTATCGGAAGCGCCTTGCCCGGTGGTCGATCTTTCGCTCTTTTCACTCTTCTGAGCCTTGCCCTGCGATCCGTTCATCTCGCGATGCGAGCCGGACGAGTCTGGGGTCATCTGACTGGATGGGGCACCACGGTCGCCCGCGCTGCCGGGACCGTCGCGCATGCCCTGGGCTGATGCCAGGCCCACACCTGCCATCAGTGCGACTGTCCCCATCAATAACGTTTTCAAGTTGCGTCTCATGGTCGTTCCTCTCTGGTCGTTGTTCCGTGACGGTTCGCCCGCCACTTCCAAGGGCAACAGACGCACACGCGATAACGTTCCCGGATTGCCGCGCTTGATTCATGCGGTTCGAGTTCCGGTCTTCATGAACGATTTTTCAGAATACGATGTGCGTGTCGTTTTGACGTAACGAGCTGCACTGCACAGCGGAACCAATGGAAAATCAGCACGTTGCATTGCGTCGGGGGACAACAGGAGGATACCCCTATGAGGCGACTCACCTTGGCCGTTGCAGCCGGCGCGTTGCTGGTTGCGACCCAGGCAAATGCAGGAAGTTTTCCCGTCAATAAGCTGACCGGCGCGGAAACTGGTCTGATCGATACGGTGGCCGTGCAGGTCTACGTGCACGAAGGTCGCCGTTATTGCTTCTATTTCGAAGGCTGGCAGGGGCCGGGCTGGTATCGCTGCGGCTTCGCATGGCGCCGCGGTCTGGGCTGGGGCGGCGTTTACGGCTGGAACAGCTGGAGTTACGGACCCTATGAGCGCCGGCATCATCACCAGGGCAATTGGCAAGATCACCGCCGTGGCGATCGCATCGGAGGCGAGTCCGGCTCGACGCGCAGCAAGTCCAGCGTTGAGACACGCACGCGCACCCGCACCACGACGGGTGCTCAAAGCAACACCCGCGTGCGGAGCACGACCGGCCAGAGCAACAGCCGCGTACGGAGCACGACCGGTCAGAGTAACAGCGGCGTGCGAAGCACGACCGGCCGCGGCGGAGCCGATGTGCAGTCCGGCGGCGGCGCGAAAATACAGGGCGGCGGAAACGCGACCCCGTCAGGCGGCAGCGGCGGCGCCAGTGTTGGCGGCAGCGCCGGCGGCGAAAAGAAATAGCAGCGCTTGATAACAGGATGAACCGCCGCGCTTCCGCGCGGCGGTTTCTTTTTGGCCAATTCGTTGGCCAAAGCTTGCGGCTTTGTGGCGGAGACGTGACGCAACTCTTGTTTGAATCGCCAGCAGGCATTTACGACGCGCGCGCGCATGCCGCATGATACCGGCGCATGGAACGTATGTTGCACTGCGTCTACTGCATGCTGCCGAACAAGCCTATCTACAGCCCAACAACAAGAAGAAACGGGAAACGCCTGTGGAGTCGTCGAACCCAATCAAGGGAGATGATCCATGGCCTACGTCCCGTATACAGGCGCCACGCGCGACCTCGTCACGGACAAACCTGAGCGTAAGCGCACCGGCCTTTTCCGCTGGCTGGCGAATGCGATTTATGTATCGCGCCAGCGCGCGGTCGAGCGCGAGATTGCCCGCTACCTGCAGAACAGCAGGTTCACCGACGAGACCGAGCGCGAGATCGAGCGGCGCTTTTTCCGATAACGCCCTCAAGAAAAGGAGAACGATAGAGATGACCACATTACCAATCCGCGCACCGATCGTGCCGTCCCTTGTCGGCCTTGCGCGGGTGATTTCCTATTTCAATATTGCAATCGAAGTCTTTGCCGAAGCCCAGCAGCAGGCCGCCGCCGCGCACAAGCGCTTTCCGTTCGCGGAGTGGTGAGGAGCGGCGCTATTTTCCCTCGACGACGCGCATATCGCGCTCGACATTGCCGGTGCCGAGCGCCTTGAGCGCTTCCTTGTAGGCAGGCGTATCGTGGCAGGCGAGGGCCTTGTCGAGGCTGTCGAACTCGATCAGCACGACCCGCTGGTTCATGCCGGACTCATAGGTTTTCGCCGGATTGTTGAGCGCCAGAAAACGTCCGCCGGATGACTCGATCGCCGGCAGCGCGAGCTTGGCATAGGCCTTCCAGGCGTCCGGATTCGTGATCGAACGATAGGTCACCACCCAATAGGCCTTCGGCATGTCGCGCTCCCCCGCGTCGTTACGTCGGGGCGGAAACTACGGCGCAATTGCCTTGCGCAGCAAGGACCGCGCATCGTCGGTGCCGTCGAGTGGGCGCAGCGTGCGTCGGACGACTTTCCAGCCGTCCTTGCCGCGCTTGAGCTCCCAGCGGTTCGCCCCGACGCGGTGGATGCGGAAGCCGGTCGTGCTCCCGTGCCCTGACACTTCGCGCGGCGCGGCCTGCCGGTCGGGCGTGATGATCTGCAGGTAAGAGATCGCCACGGCGCTGTCGCCGTCGATCTCAACGCGCGGCAACCCGGCGAAGTGGCAAAGGCCTCCGGCAATCGCGGCCGCGTGCTCGGGCGTTTTCACCAGCGCCCCGATCGTGTCGTTGCCGCGCGCACCCTTGCCGCCGCCGAGATCCATCTCGCCGTCGGCGACGAACGCCTCGCGATAGTAGCGATCGGTCCCGGTGTCGGCGGCGGGCGGATGACTGGC
>Ga0310885_10000310_pt1 | contig 11472 bp, 9 predicted proteins | sample T60D2metaG_FD_203445 | JGI IMG/M metagenome (GOLD analysis project Ga0310885, IMG submission 203445) | Lab incubated soil microbial communities from West Virginia University Organic Research Farm, Morgantown, WV, United States - T60D2 | ecosystem: Environmental > Terrestrial > Soil >...
GACCACCGAGCAGAAGTGCAAGCATTAGCACCGTTAGTGTGTTGTTCCGCTTCATCTCCAAACCTCCAAAAGAACCTTGCTTGTTTACTGAGCACCTCGACCAAACAGAATAATCTTGATCGTTTCAAACATGATGATGGCATCAAGAATCAAACTCTGGTTCTTGATGTAGTACAGATCGTACTGAAGCTTCTGTCGCGCGTCCTCGATCGATGCTCCATACGGATACTTGATTTGCGCCCAGCCTGTCAGACCTGGCTCGATCAGGTGGCGCTGTTCGTAGTAATTGATTTCCTCAGCAAGCTGAGCGACGAAGTGCGGCCGCTCCGGACGTGGTCCAACGAAATTCATTTCACCTTTGAGTATGTTCCAGAACTGCGGAATCTCGTCGATACGTACTTTCCGAATTACGCGACCCACACGTGTGGTTCGGTCATCGTCCTTGCTCGCCCAAACCGGTCCAGCCTTTTCCGCATCAAGCCTCATCGAACGGAATTTCGCCAGAACGAACGCGTGTCCGTTCTTGCCAACTCTTTCCTGCTTGTAGAACACAGGACCACGCGAATCAATTTTGATCAGAATCGCAGTCACAATGACGATCGGCAGTGAAACAATCAGGCCAATTAATGCCGCGAAACGGTGGGCAGCAGTGCGAGTAACCGCCGCCAACTTCGCTTGTCGCCCACGTCCACTGAATATCAGCCACGAAGGCCTGAGCATGCTTAGCGAAACACGACCGGTCAGGCGCTCATAAAACGAAGCACCTTCTTCGATTGAGACTTCGCCAGCCAGACTCAGCTGCAAGAGCTTATCGGTCGGCAACTGTCCGCGCCTTTCGCCCATAGCGACTACGATTCGATCGATGCCTTCGCGTTTTACGATGTCGCCAAGTTGTTCAGTCAACCCGATCACGCGCGGATTTATCAGACTTTTGCCAAGCAATTCGGAATCAGTACCAACAAAGCCGACAATGCGATAACCCGCGTCGGGTCGATTGAGAACTTCGCGGGCAACTTCAACCGCCAGGTTCCCAGAGCCGACGATTAGGATTCGTTGGCCGAAATCGGGGTGGCCCAATAACCAGTGAATCGATACTCGCCAACCCACCATCAAGCCGAGCGCCAGCGGCAGGGCGATCAAAGAAATGCTGCGGCCCAGCATTAGCGGCGGGTATGCGTAAAAAGACAACGCCAAGGCGACCCATGCTAAGCCGAGCGCTTGGATCAAACGCAGGACCAACTCACGCCGGTCGTGCATCACAACGAAGTCGTAAAGGTCGAAGAGATAAAAAGCTGACAGGCAGAAGAACGTAACGAGCGCGGCTTTCCAGTAACCCAGTTTTGTAATCAGTTCGTACGGCGCACCTTCAATGCCGGTGCGCAGGTACACGGCGCCGATGATTGAGCCGAACACTAGCGTCGCTTCGGCCAATATCAGTAACCAAGTTCGTCCATTTAGTCGCGAACCTCTCAATTGACGCTTGCCACCTCTTGTTCAGCTTCCCTTGGCAACTGTTTCTGCCCCTGGCTCTTCAAACTCCGATCCTTGTTGTAGTAACGATGTTGGTAGTAATACGAAGTCGAATCGGGTTGGTCTTCAGCGCGATTCAGGATCACACCCAACAAACGCTCGCGCGGAATCTGCTCGAGTAGCTTGTCGACGACCGCGTAACGAGTCTTGCCTGCCCGGACCACCATCAGCGCAGCATCAGCTCGCGCCATCAACACACTCGCGTCGGTAAAAATTCCAAGCGGCGGTGCATCGATGATGATGAAGTCGAACATGCGCCTGACTTCCGTCAAAATGCGCGCGTAACTTGGACCCGACAGCAACTCTGCAACGTCGTCTCGCGGTTGGCCACCCGGCAACAGATACAACCCTGCGGGATCCAACCGCACGATCGCATCTTCTAAACTCACCAGCCCGCCAAGCACTTCGGATAGTCCGACTGGAGCATCAATTCCAAGATAGTCTGTTGCACACGGTTGTCGCAGGTCGCTGTCGATCACCAGTGCGCGCACGCCCTCGGTCTGGGCTAACAACCATGCGAGATTCAGTGCCGTCAGCGTTTTGCCTTCCGCGATACCCGCACTCGTCACCACGAACGCACGCATCTGCAAGCGATCGGCTGCCTGCAAAATTCTTGTTCGCAAGGATCGGAACTGTTCGGTATAGGCGGAGCGAGGCTGGCTGACCGCGACAAGATGAGGTTCGACGCGTGCGGCGGTAATGTCATAGGTGACAAGTCCCCCCGCACGCGCCGAACCGGCAGCGCCCAAAGTTGCCCCAGCATCACGCGAAGCTATTCCGCCGGGGAGTGCCGACCCGTCGGGTACATCCGCAGTGTGCGCAGTGGGCGCTGAACTTCGCACCGAATCAATCGGCTTAGCCAGGATCGATGAACTGGAGAATAACTGTTCCTCAACCTGCCGGGCCGAGGGCAAACTCGAGTGATCATGGTTTGCGCCAGGGTGCGGTGTGTTTGATTGTGAATTTGATGATGGACGCTTTGCGCCACTCGAATCTTCGGTGGTGCTCGATCGTCTCAGTGCATCGAAAACTCTTCCCATTCGATTAGTTCTCCTTCATAGCTCCCAGTGGTGTCGCCTCAGCCTGTTTGTCCACGGGGATGGGCGTCATAGTCTTCGTATCGTTCTCTTTTGTGCCACTCCCGGCTGACCAGAGTTCAGCACGGTTAGCCGAAGAGAAGATCGGGGCTGGCGCTTCTCGTTCTTCACCTACCTGCATGCCGCGATCGGCGCGTGGAAGCATGTCGAACGTTTCAGCAACCTCTTCGATAATTGAACGACTAATAATTGTTTCCCCCGCGGCATAACCTGCCAGCAAAGCGTTGTCACAGAGGTTGTTGATGTTGCGCGGTATTCCTTCAGAACATCGAAAGATGTAATCAATCGCTGCTGAAGAGAAGATGTCAGTGCGTGCCGCACCCGCAACGAGCAGGCGCGAAGTGATGTAGCGATCCGTTTCTTCCACATTCGGCAGCGGCTTGATCACGCATCGCAACGCAATTCTTTGTTTTAACTGCCTCAGATCAGGATTGTTCAAAACCTCTCGCAACTCGGGTTGACCGGTCAGCACAATTTGCAGCTGCTTCGCGGTATTAGACTCAAAATTCGAAAGCAGTCGGATTTCTTCGAGGACGTGGGGCGACAATCCCTGCGCCTCGTCGATGATCAAGACAGTGCGCAATCCACGTGAGTGACGCGACTCGAGAGCTTTACCCAGCTCAAGCAACAGTTCAGACTTTGTTTCCCACTTTTGCACGTCCAAAAGCGTAGCGACGTGCTGATAAAACTCTGCGACTGACAGCCGGGGATTGAAGATGTAAGCAACCAACACCGTTCGATCGAGACGCTGCATCATCCAGCGCAGGATCGTTGTCTTGCCCGTGCCTACTTCACCGGTCACAACGACCAGGCCCTTGCCACTTTCAATGCCGTAATGCAGGTTGGCCATTACTTCCGTGTGCGAAGGAGTGAAGTAAATGAAGCGCGGATCCGGCGTCAGCGCAAAAGGCAATTCTTTTAACCCGTAGAATTCTGCGTACACTCTTATAACCCTCCAGTTCGAAACACTCTCGAATTACGACTTTCCTGACGACTGCATCAGAAACTCAAAGACGTGCGTTAACTTAAGCGCCAGCGCCAATACCGGGATGCTCACAATCGTGGCCACCATGGCGGCTGCGAGTAACAAACGGCGCTTTCGTGGTTTGCTGCGAGCTTCCTGGGGCGTTAAGAGTTCGGGAACAGCAACCAGAACTGGTAAGCCCGTGTAATGCCGCGCGTCCTCGCTATTCTGTATTGTCAACAAACGAGGAACCTCAAAAACTCCGGCCATGAAAAGGCCAAACCCCAATCCAACCGCCAAACCAATGCCCGCCAGCATGAATCGCTTTGGAGCAACTGGCTTGGAAGGAAGGTTTGCCGGGTCGATGACTTCAATGCCTTCGCCTTGTTGTTGCGTTGCCGCCTCATTCCCTAATGCGATTCTCTGTTGCTGCGAAAGCAATTGGTCGTAGGCTGTCTTTTTGGTTTGATAATCGCGTTCGATGGCGCCGAGCGCGACTTCCGCTCCGGGCACGTTGTTGATGCGGGCGATAATATCGCCGATCGCCTTTTCGTTATCTGCCAACAACTTCTGCTGCCGTTTGATCTCACCTTCAACCATCTTAACTTCCTCACCGAGACCAGCGACGCTCAAATCAGGCCGGTTAGCAAGCTTCTCCTGCTTCTGCTTTATTTTTTCTTTCCACTCGGCAATCATGCGTTCCATTTCGGTCGTGATGCCCTCGATCTGTGCCTCTTTCGCAATTACATCTGGATGCTTAGGCTTGTAGTTTGTCAGCAGCAGTTGAAGCTCGGCTTGCAAATCGGCTTTGCGCTTCGTCAGCTCGGCCCATGCCAGTGTCGTTTTTGGATCAGTCATATTCTCGGCAAGATCATCTCTTGTTTGCTCTGACTGCTTTTTCATCAGCGTCAACTGGCTGGCGAGTGCTGATCTTCGATCTTGAAGTCGACCGGTTTCCGACATCAGAGCTTTCTGCTGTTCTCTCAAGCCGCTCAGCTGACTGACGAGGGATGTTGCCTCCGACGGGAGATTGCCCACGTTCGTCTGCATGAACTCCAACCGCTGCTTATCGACTGCGTCTAATTCCTGCTTCGTCTGGAGAACCTGCTGGTCGATGAATTGCCTGGCCGATGCGGTTGAGGTAACTGTGTTCTTCGTTTGCTCGTCGATGTATCGACTCGCGAGTTCCGCCGTCACTGCCTGGGTCGTTTTTGGATTACGACCGCGGAAACTGATATTGAAGGCGTTCGTGATGTCGTTGCGGCTCGTGTTCACTGCGACCTTGATGTCGTTTCGCATCGTGTCGATGACGGCCTCCATCGGCTCACCGCGGGAGCGTTCGGACGCGTACAGGTCGTACTTAACAACAAGCGGCTCCAGTGAACTGCGGCTGGTAACTACCTGCGAGATACCCGCCAACTGTCGAGTCAAACTATCTTCAGTCATACTGGGCACGACAGAGTTAGGCAGCGTCGAAGGCTTAACGACAATCAACGTCACGGATTCATAGACGTCTGGCAGCCGGTAAACTACATATGCCACCGCCGTAGTGACCGCTATCAGCGGCAGAATAATTAGCCACTTACGTCTTCGGAGAATTTTCAGGTATTCACCTGTGGTTCGTTGCCGGAATTCAACGCTCATACAGCACTCCTGATTCGTGTTCCAAAAGTTGAGCAGGCGACGTTAGCGGCCGCCGCTCCAAGTTACAAAGTGGGAAGAACTTTTCTCGCTTCATCGGCGTCAGGGAACGGCACCTTCTCACCAAGCTTCAACGCTGCGTCGATTTCACGGCGCGCGCCTTGATTGTCGCCCTTCGCTTTGAGCGCCATACCCAAATGAAAGTGATAAGTCGCGCTCGGTGATATCTTCTGGGCAAGCGCTGCGGCTTCATCGACTTTCACAGCCTTCTGAAGCTGTTCGACTGCGGCGCCATACAGACCTTTCTTGTAATAGACCCAACCGAGCGTATCGATGAACCCAGCAACATTTGGATTCTTTTGAACGACACCTTGGGCCAGGCGTACTGCCTCGTCGATATTCCCTTTCCCCAGGGTTGCGATCAACCATGCCAGGTTGTTAGCTGCGATCACTGCGTTCTGATCTCGCTCGAGCGCTTTGCGATAGTTGTCGATAGACACGTCGTAATTCTTACGGGAGTCCTCGAGCATTCCTATCAGGGTGTAGGCGGTGGCGTTGTCAGGGCGCAGCTCCAGAATCTTCTTGTACTCGGCGATGGCGCGTTCTTCTTGTCGCGAGTTTATGAATAAGTTACCCAGCGCCGAATACGCAGCGATGTAGTTAGGATCAAGCTCCAACGTTTTTCGGAGCTCAGCCTCAGCACCTTGTGAGTCGCGCTGGTTACCGTAGACTTGCGCCTTCAGATAGTGAAGTTGGGCCTTGTTCGGATTTGAACTTAACACCTGATCAATGCGGGCGTGTGCTTTATCCAGCTCCTGGTTCTGAGCATAAAGGTTAGTAAGACCATTCAGCGCATTGAAGTTGGTGTTATCGATTTTCAGAGCTGCTTCAAAAAAGCCAATCGCCTCGTCAAGTTTTTTCTCAGAAAACGAGAGCGCTGCGAGACTGTTGTAGACCTCAGGATCGTTCGGCGCCGCTTCCCGGGCGGCTTCAAGATCCTGTCGCGCCGCTACGCTATTTCCGACCCGGAGATTCGCAGTTCCGCGCGCAAGATAGGTTTTCTCCTGTATTTCTGCGATTAGCTGAGGCGAGTTATCGCTATCTGGAGCAGTCTTATTTAGACGATCGATGAGATCCGTAGCTTGCGCTATCGCCGTCTTCGCATCGCCGGCAGCCACATTGATTTGCAGTTGCATTAACTTAGCCGGCAGGTAGTCTGGGTAAGCTCTTTCGAGAGTAGCAGCGTCATTACGGGCTTGGTCGACCATTCCCAGGGAGAAGTGGGTCTGCGCAATGAAATACAAACCAGGTCGCGAGTTTGGATCCTGGTGCAGCACTTCGTTTAGATCCTCTATCGCCGCTTTCAAACCTTCTGGCTGGCCACCTATTGAACGTACGCGGGCGCGCAACAGCAGCGCCATACGATCCTTCGAATCCTTTTTCAAAGCCTGGTCGATCTGCGCCATTGCATTTTGAGTGTCACCACGCATCAAGTAGATCTCACCCAAGCGATATCTCGCTTGCATGAAGTCAGGCGACTTCGCCAGAACATCCTGATAGATCTTGATCGCTTCATCGAGTCGATTGATTGAGGAATAAAAGTCCGCAAGAACTACGGGGCCTTGAGGCTTGTCCTTATCAAGCTCAGCGAGCGCTTTGTAGGATTCTTCCGCTTTATCCAGCTCCTTGCGTACGTAGTAGTAACTCGCCAACACAAAGCGCGCGGCTCGATCGGTGGGACCTACTTCAACTGCCTTCTTTAGTTCGGCTTCGCCTTCTTCGGATCGATTGTTCTGAATTAGAAACTTTCCGAATTCGACATGGGCAATTGACGAGTTGTAATTGACCTGAATAGCTTTGCGGAATAGTTCCTCCGCTTTAGTTGTATCCTTCGTGACGATGTAGAACCGCGCCAAGCTGATATACGACTCAACTCTGTTCGGGTCGAGCTGTATCGCGTGGTTCAGTTCTTCGAAGGCTTTTTCCTTTTGATTCTGGGCAAACAATACGGTGCCCATCAAGATATGACCTTCGATGTTGTTCGGATCCTTTTGTAGAACCTCCTTAGCAAGCCGTTCAGCTTCAGAGATGTACTCAGGCTTACCTCGGCCGCCGATCATGTAATAGTTGCCGAGCTTATTGCGCGCGTCCAGATTCGAAGCATCCAGGGCGATTGTCTTTCTCAGCTCATCATGCATTTCCGGAAAACGAAGAAGTCCTTCATAAGCGCGCGCCAGCCCCCAGTGTGCCGCAGCAAAGTTTTCATCGATCTGTATTGCGTTGCGAAACTCCAGCGACGCTTCCTGGTACTTTCCGTCTTTCAGAAAGGCGTCGCCCTTGTTCAAGTGGTCCGCTTTCGCTTTTTCGGGATTAGTGCAGCCGCTCAGTAAAAGAAGAGCGGCGAAGAGAAGACACAGAAGAGTTGGGAAATAGAGGTTACGACGGCACTCGCTTTTCATTTGTACTTACTCCGTTGTTTGCCAGCCATCTCCAGATTAATTCTGGTCTGGCCGGCGAATTATTTCTCGTAGCAGCACCGACGGCGGGCAATTGCCTCGGGATGCTACCTGATATTTACAATAGCGTTAATCTAAGCTTTTTTCTGAAAAGTAACACATTTAGTTTGGCACAAACTCCGCCAACTGTTCCGAGGCTTTCCCCGCCAGCTCCGCCGCTGCATCAAGCGAAGCTGCATCTACGCCCACGATTGGTACGGTGACTCGAATCATGGCTGCGTCAGAACGCCTGAGCCGAACGCTGTCAATGACTGTATAAATCTTGCCCCAATACTCGCTCGCTACTGTTCGGCCGCGTCCCTGATACCAATAGATCATTGCCACACGCTGGCTTCCGTTTTGAATTACGTATTGATTCGCTTGAAATGAAAAACCTTGCGGCGTGGAAATCATCCTCTTCGCAGGTTCCGTCAAAGTCCATCCTGAACCAGGCAAGCAGTTCAACGGACTATGAAATGTCGCCCCATCCTTTTGGCTCGCATAATAGCCGACGTACAAATTTGCCTGCAGACCATCAGTTCGTCGGTAGTCGCGCAAAAGGTAGTCGCTCGCGCGCAAAACTTTCATGGTCGGTTCATCAAGTTGGGTGTCGGCACCGAGCCGGCTCCAGGTATCGATCTGTGTTGGAAAATCCTTCAACGGTTTCCGATCGACGTGCGCCTCGCCGAGATACGCCCAGCTATTTACAAGCAAGCCGACGACCAGGATCGCGACGAGTGCGATTGCAAAACGGACCGAGGATTTCATTATTCAGCCCCCTTTGCTGAGATCGCTTGTGGTGGATTCGGCCTCACTGTCTCGCGCGTTCCGACCTCATTCTGCTTAATTGCTTTTTCGGTCTTCGTCGCCCTGGGTTTGAAACGATCAAGGATCCAGCCGACGGCAAAAAGGAGCAGGAATGCGACGATGTAGACGGCCCATCCGGAAAACGAGTGAAAGAAGCCATCGGCTACTTGCGTGCCGTAATAGTGCGACAAGATGCCCGTACCACTGACTCGTGCAGCATTGGTAAGAATTGCGATAGGCACTGCTGACGCAACCAAAATCAGCGACCGCCAAAACCCGTAGCTGCGCAACCAGGAAAACCGGCCCTTTGGACCATCACCGTTTTCTGAACGCGGATGAGTGAAATAGGCAAACACAACTGCCAACGTCACCAGGGTCATCAACGACCGGATACCACTGCAGGCCTCAACGACTTCGAGTTTTCTCGTCTCGAACGAGTTGAGTGGCTTCAGTTCAATGACATTCCCTTGTCGCAACACCGGAATTCCAACCACGCTCATCGACCAAACGGCACAGCGAGATGCGAACAACTGTAGGGGAAAGGCAATGCGATTAAAGACGATGGCTGGAATCGGGATTGAAAGAAACAGTAGGACCAGCGGCACGAACATGAAACGCAGCAGGCGAGTTCCAAAGAAATAAAGCAAAAGACCGGCGACAATCAGAAGCAACGACAGCCGCTGAGTGTAGAGTTCCGCGCCTGCAACGCCGGCCCATAACGCCACGAGCGCTGCGCCAATGGCGAGTCCGCCCCACAGCGCGTTCGATCGCGGTTTTAAGGTAGTCAGCTGGTCACGCTGGAGCCAAAGGATGTAACCGATGACGAAGGGAATCAGGAGGCCGTGGGAGTAATTCTCGTCGACCCACCAGTCGTTACCGAGCTTCACGAGAACCGTGGCGTAAGCAAAAATGACAGCTAAAGTGATGGCGAGGGCTCGCCAAAGGGACCTGCTGGCCGGGACACTCATTACGAATTCCTTCTGAATTTCCGCAGGAAAAGGGCAAATTCCCCTGCGAAAACGATGGGTGGAAAATTATCTCACCCGTTTCTTAAATTTGACTACGGCAGAGCTTAGCTTAAGTCGTGCATCGTGACAATCACAGAAGCCAACCGTAATGAGAAAACGCTTAAAGCCTTTCACTTCCCAGTTTTTTCCCAATCGGCCTGACTCGCTTGCCGCCGTCCAGCAGCAACGCAAAGAAAAAGGGACCCCAGCAAACGGGGTCCCTCAAAATCAGGCGAGCTGACAAAGTTCAGTGAACGACGACACTCAACTTGTTGCTCCGCACGAGGCCAACCATGACCGTTAACTGCACATTGCCGGCGCCCTGCAACTCTGGCACGAGAACCACATTGATCTGGTCCAATCCGACCAGCGATCCCTGAGGTCCTGCGTACTCGACTGGTAATATGAACGCCCGTCCGTCACTCAGGCGGGCTTCGACGGAAATCCCCTCGGCAACATTCACCAGGATGCGACCGTCGGCCAATATCACATCATTGCTGGTATTGCTGTTCGCAACACCCGTAGTGATACCCGATGCCCAGATTGACATTCGTGACCTGCCATCCAAATTGAACGGGCCATTACTGACCGCCGAAATCGTGGATTGGAAACCTATCGCATCGAGGGCTGCTGCGCGATCATTAGTATTTCCGGCCCACCCAAATATGCGCGGGTAGAGTCCGTGGATAGCCGCAGTGCTATGAGAAATGGAACCCTCGCGCGAAGTAACGACAACGTCTGACAACCCACCCCACAAAGCAGCGGGGACCATAAACGTTATTTCGTTTGGCGAAATTGAAGTTATCAAGGCAGCCTGATCATCGAGGCTTACGCTCAATCCGCCCAATTCGTATGAACCTGTTGGCGAGTTGACCGTTTGCGTCGTGAAGGGAGTTGGGGATGAAACGACCAGTCGTCCAGCATTATTGGGCAGCAACCAGATCCCCGGCGATGACATCGGACTCGCGACTGGCTGTGTGATGCGCAAATCGAGAGATGCATTAACGCGATTTGCTTGAGCCAGGGTGGGGCTTGAAACTGCGCCGTTTACCATCAGGTCTTCGCAGATACTCAGATACGCGTCGAGTTTCTCTAAACGATCCTCGACAGCCGCAGACGCTGACTGCCTGGCAAGGCCAGCACTTGCCCGTGCCAACAATAAAGCAGCAAAGAGCGACCTTTCGATCGTGTTCGGCGAGGTGAACATGATCTTCTCTTCAGTAAAGTCGTAGTAGGTCTGGGTCAGACTGATCACGAGAGAATCGAAACTATTAGTTTCGAGGTTACCGGTCGAGCTGCCTGGGGAACTCCTCTTGTTATTTCGGACTCCATTAAGCGCCTTACTAATCTTGACTATTACCACATCGGAGCTACCGGAGAGTCCTGTGTTGTCTCGAGCGACCGCAGTAAGGGGGTGACTGCCTACCGCGCCGTTGGACAGTACCACTTGGTAAGGGGAAGTCGTGGAGGTTCCAATCAACTGCGACCCGTCATAGAAATCAACCTTCGTAATGCTGCCTGACGGGGAAGATGCGCTCGCGCCAATTGTAATGTTTGTGCCGTAGTTATAAACGGAGTTGTTTAGTGGCGTTGTTATGCTAACGGACGGCGGCGTTGGCTGTGGTGTTGGCGTGGGCGTCGGAGTTGGTGTTGGAGTTGGCGTCGGAGTTGGCGTCGGAGTTGGCGTCGCAGTTGGTGTCGGTGTTGGCGTCGCCGTTGGACTTGGTGTCGGAGTTGGTGTCGGTGTTGGCGAGGGCGAAGCTGCGCCGTTCAAAGCCGCATTCAACGCGTCGATGTTGCAACCGGAATCAGTCCCGCCGGTACCCGCACCTTTGTACGGCGACGAGGATGCCAAACGATAGTTGCCGTTCCTCCAATCGACGAACCCGACTGCGTCCAGACTAGCGGGCGCGTAATTACCCGCCGGATAT
>Ga0310885_10000318_pt1 | contig 11365 bp, 9 predicted proteins | sample T60D2metaG_FD_203445 | JGI IMG/M metagenome (GOLD analysis project Ga0310885, IMG submission 203445) | Lab incubated soil microbial communities from West Virginia University Organic Research Farm, Morgantown, WV, United States - T60D2 | ecosystem: Environmental > Terrestrial > Soil >...
ATGCTCATCGACTCGGTGCCGCCGGCGACGGCGGCGCGACCCTGACCGAGCATGATCCGCTCGGCGCCGTAGGCAATCGCCTGCAGCCCGGACGAGCAAAAGCGGTTGATGGTGACGGCGGATGCCTCGACGGGAACGCCGGCGCGCAGGCTCGCGATGCGCGCGACGTTCATGCCCTGTTCGCCCTCGGGCATCGCGCAGCCGATGATGACATCGTCGATCGCGGCCGGATCGAGGCCGGGCGCGCGATCGAGCGCCGCCTTGATCGCAGCGGCGCCGAGCTCGTCGGGCCGCATTACGCTCAGCGTGCCCTTTGGCGCCTTCCCGACCGCGGTGCGCATGGCTGAAACGATGACGGCGTCTTGCATGATGGTCCCTTATGTCCTGACGGTATTGAAATCCGCGAGCAGATCTTCGACGGCCTCAGCGACCAGTGGCGTCTTGCCCTCGAACAGGTGATTCGCGTACTCGATCGTGACGAGCTCTTTCGGCTCCGGAATCTGCGAGTAAAACTTGCGAATCTCCTTGATGGAGATGAGTTCGTCCTCTTCGCCGTGAATGATGAATTTCGGCAGCGTGCACGTGCGCAGCGCATCGAAGTCATAGCGATCCACCGGCGGCGCGATGCCAAGCAGCAGCGACACGCGTGAATCCTGGGCGCCGACCGTCATGGCAATCCACGATCCGAACGACATGCCGGCGGCCCAGATCGGAGCGTCTGGAAAGCGCTCGCTCACGAAGTCGACTGCGGCCTTGAAGTCTTCCTTCTCGCCAGGTCCCGCATCGAACGTGCCGACGCTCCGGCCGACGCCCCTGAAGTTGAAGCGCAGCGCGGCCACGCCGATGCGCGGCATGGCCTTGGCGGCCTGATACAACGCCTTCGTGTGCATGGTCCCGCCATGTTGCGGATGCGGATGACCGAACACCGCAACGGCGCGAGGTTCTCCCTCGGGCTCGTCGAGCAGTGCTTCGAGCGGGCCGGCGGGGCCCGCGATCTCACGCAGAAAGTCTGACGCCATTCACAAACCTTTCGAGCACGCCGGCAAATGCCTCCGGGCGCGTGACGAGACCGATGTGGCCGGTCCTCTTCAAGACCACGTGTTGGGCCGTTTCGAAGTCGTCCAGGTAGCGCCGCGACACCTCAACGGGTACCACGCGGTCGAGGTCCGGCTCGCCGGTCACGACCAGGGCTGGTGCCGTGACCTGGCGTGGATCCGCGAAGTGATGCGATTTCGCCCACGCGATTCGCCGCGCCATCCGCGACGGTGAGGTAGGCGCCATGATGACGCGCGCGCCGTGTTCGGCGGTGAAGCGAATCCGCTCTGCCATCGTCGGCAGCGACGCCTTCAGTTCCTCACGCATGCGGCCGGGCGCGGTCGCCACGAACATCGGGCTCATCAGCAGCGGCGCGTCGAGATACTGCCGTTGCCGCGGGTCCGGTTCCCACGATGCGTGCAACGCGGACGCAAGGACGAGCGCCGTGACTCGCTCGGGACGGCGCGCCGCAAACTCGGCCGCAATCAAACCGCCATACGACACGCCCGCAATCACGGCGCGATCGACGCCGGCCCGCTCGAGCGCGAGATCGACTTGCGCGAGGTAGTTTTCGAATGCCCGATTCGGATCGCACGGAAACGGGCTCGTGCGCTCATCGCACAGCGAGAACGTGATGACGCGATGCTGCCGCGCCAGCGCATCGACAGCCGGACGCATCCACTCCCAGCGGCCTTGCAGCCCAGGAATGACGACGATTGGAATTCCCGATCCCTTGTCGAACATCGCTTTAGTTACGCAACGGCTTTCCGGTCTTGAGCGTGTGCTGAATCCGCTCGAGCGTCTTTGGCTGGCCGAGCAGGCTCATGAAGGCCTCCCGCTCGAGATCGAGCAGGTACTGTTCGCTGACCGTCGTCGGATGCGGCACATTGCCGCCGCCGAAAATGTGCGCGAGCTTTTGCCCGATCAGCTTGTCGTGATCGCTGGCGCGTCCGGCGCGCCACATCAGATGGACGCCGAGATTGAGCGCCGCCGTCACCGATTCACCGCCGACAGGTATCGCCGTCCTGGGTGCTGGCACGTGATAGCCCTCTCGCACGCGCTCGAGCGCCTTGGCCTTGGCATCCGCCATGAGCCGCTCGCGGTTCATCGTGACCGAATCGGTCGGCGCAAGATAGAGACGCATCGCATCCGGTCCGCTCGCAGACACTTTTGCGAGCGCCACCGTTTCGAATGCTTTGGATACGTAGGGGAGCGGATCGCTCTGCGCCGTAGGCAATTGCGCCATGGCGCGCACCAGCATTTCCTTGGTGCCGCCGCCGCCCGGGATCAAGCCGACGCCGACCTCGACGAGGCCCATGTAGGTTTCCGCGGCCGCCTGCACACGATCGCAGTGCAACGGAATCTCCGTTCCGCCGCCGAGCGACAACCCGGCAGGCGCGGCAACGACCGGCACCGGGCTATATCGCAACGTCATGTTCGCCTGCTGAAACGCGCGAATCATCAGGTCGAGCTCGTCCCAGTTGCCTTCCTGGGCCTCGAGGAGGACGAGCATCAAGTTCGCGCCCGCGGAGAAGTTCGGCGCGTCGTTGCCGACGACCAGCGCCTGGCCGCTCTTGGCGGCTTCCTTCACGCCAGCCTGGAGCATCTGGATCGTGTCGCCACCGATCGCGTTCATCTTCGAATGGAACTCGACGGCGATCACGCCGTCGCCGAGGTCGACCAGGCTCGCGCCCGCGTTCTTCTTGATGACGCGACTACTGTCTTTGGCCGTTCGCAGGATCTGCAGGTCGGCTGCCGCCGGCTTGACCAGGCCCTCGCGGAAACCCGTGAGCCCGCCGTCGAGCAGGCTGGCGATGAGCGGCGGAACGCCACCAGCCACGGCGTGTGTGCCTTGTGCGGCCGCGAGCACGTCCTTGATCCCGATTGCATCGATCAGCTCGAAAGGCCCGAGCTCCCATCCAAATCCCCAGCGCATGGCGCGATCGACGTCGTCGATCGAGTGGGCGATGTCAGGGCTGACGCGGGCGGTGTAGACGAGTGTCGGCGCAAGCGTCGCCCGCAGGAACTCGCCGGCCTTGTCCTTCGCGTTGAAGAGCATCCGGACGCGCTCGCTCAGATCGTCGATCGACTTCCCGGCTTCGATCGACGCGATGCGTGCAGACTGTTTTGGCCGGTACTCCATCGTCGCCGGGTCGAGCGTCCAGATCTCCGTTTCGCCGCCGGTGCCCTTGCGGCGCTCGTAAAATCCTTTGCCGGTCTTTTCGCCGAGCGCGCCTTTCTTGACCAGCGCATCGACGAGCGGCGCCACGGCAAAGGCCTGTCGATCCGAGTCCGTCGTCAGGTGCTCGCTGAGATTGCCGAGCACGTGCGCGAGCACGTCGATGCCGGCGATATCCATCGTCCGGAACGTCGCGCTTCCCGGCCTGCCGAGCGCCGGGCCCGTGATCGCATCAACCTCTTCGATGGTGTACTTGCCGGTGGCGAGGGCATCGAGCGATCGCGCCACGCCGTACAGGCCAATGTGATTGGCGATGAAGTTCGGCGTGTCCTTCGCGATCACCACGCCCTTGCCGAGCACGTGATCGCCGAACTTCACGATCGCGGCCACCACCGCCGGATCGGTTTCCGTGGTCGGAATGATCTCGAGCAGCCGCAGGTAGCGCGGCGGATTGAAGAAGTGCGTCCCGAGCCAGTGCTTGCGGAAATCGTCCGAGCGTCCTTCCGCGATCGCCGCGATCGGAATGCCGGAGGTATTCGAGCTGACGATCGATCCAGGCCGCCGTTTCTCGTCCACCTTCGCCAGCAACTGCTGCTTGATGTCGAGGCGCTCGACGACGGCCTCCATGATCCAGTCGGTCCTGACGATTAGATCCAGGTGCGTGTCGAAGCCCCCGGTCGTCACGAGTTTGTAGGCATCGGGCGTGAACTGCGGATCGGGTTTCAGCTTGCGTGCCTTCTCGAGCCCCTGCTTCGCGGCATCGGCGGTGAGGTCGAGCAGCAGCGCGGGGATCCCGGCGTTGGCGCAGTGCAGCGCGATCTGCGCGCCCATGGTGCCGGCGCCGAGCACGGTGACGGAGTTGATGTGCGGCATGGGTGCCTTCTCGGTGGTCACCGGCGTTTCACTCCGTTGATAAAGAGGTCGACGACCGCGTCCGCCTCAGCGTTGAGGTCGTACTTGCGACGGCTCAGCACCCAATTGGTGGCGGTTTCGTCGAGCGCGCCAAAAAAAATCTTCGTCGCGGTGGTCGCGCTGATGTCCTTGCGAAATGCGCCGCTTTGCTGGCCGTCGGCGATCGCCTGGCGAATCAGCTTGAAGTAGTCCTGCAGGAACGTCTCCGAGAACCGCTCCATGAACTTCACCGACTGGCGCAGTTCAACCTGGAAGACAACGGCCAGGTCCTTGTCGCGGCCGAGGCGCTCGAGATGCAGGTGCGCCAGCTTGCCCAGCCGCGCCGCCGGATCGCCGATGCCGGCAATGGCGGCGCGCCCCTCGGCGAGCACGTCGTTCATCGATCGCTCGAAGATCGACACGAGCAGGTCGTCCTTGCTCTTGAAGTAGAGGTAGACGGTGCCGGCCGCGACGCCGGCGACGCGCGCGACGTCGGCGACCTGCGACTGGAAATAGCCGTTCTGGGCAAAGACCTTGGTGGCCGCCTTGAGGATCAAGTCCCGCTTGTCCCCCGACGCCGCCGGTTGCCGGACCATCGTCAGACGCCGTGCCGAGGAGGCGGATCGCATCGCTGAATGAATGGTCATTCATCAGCGGCGCCAATGTCAACTGAGGTCGGCGCGATTCGCGCCAGTCCAATTCGCCAACTTCCTGCGGATCGCTATTGGATCTGAAGTTGAAACCAAGAATCACATCCTCAAGGCATGGCAGAGACGCAGCAGGCGAGAGCCAACGCTAAGCGCATCGATTCTGATGCTGAACCTTGACCCTTGAACCTGAACGCCGGACCAAGATGAACCTCTTGAACCGTTGAACCCCTTGAACCCTTGAACCGACAGGTTTCCTAACGCCAGCGCGTCAGGATGTTTTCGCGCTGAAATACCCGGACGCCGACCCAGCCGAGAACGGCGTTGAGGACCGCGCAAGCAACGCCGCCAAGAAGCAGTGCGGAGGGGCCAACGATGAAGAGTCCCATCAGTTGAGCGACGAAGACGATCGTGACAGGCAGGATCAACAGTGCGGTGAGCTGTTGAGCCGAGCGCGGATCGTTCGTGCGTGACGACACGATCACCGACACCTGCAGCGACGCGAGCTCGACGAGCGGGCCCAGCAGCCCGAACAGGATGAAAAGCCGCGGCCCGACGATTGCTCGCCACACGCCAGGCTCGCCGATCGCGATCGTCCCACCGACTTCGAGGCCGACCGCGGTCCACGTCAGGCCGAGCGCAAACAGAAATGGCGTCAGCGTCTTCGCCGCCAGCAGCTCGATCGTCGAGATCGGCGTGGCGAGCAGCGGCTCGAGCGCCCTTGACTGCTTTTCGCCGATCACCGCGTGTGTTGCCAGCGCCGTCGCTGAGACGATCGGGACGAGCAAGAGCAACAGGGAGAACTGATGGAAAAGGAAGGTCTGGACGAGCGCGTTGCCCGACAAGCCGGCCAGCTCCGGAATCCGGCCGACGGCGTTGGCCGCCGCTTCCGTGAATTCGCCTGACTGCTCGAGCGTGCGGCCCATCACCATCGGCACCAGGAAGATCACGAGGAACAACGGCAAGAGCGACGCAAACACCATCATGATCGCCGGGACGATGGCGCCCGGATTGCGGAGCAGCTCGCGCGCGTCCTTGGCTGCGAGCGCGGTGACCCGATGCCACGAGAATCCAGGCGCCCCCTCCCCCGAGCCAGGTCGAGGGGTCATCGCTCTTCCCCGACCAAGTCAAGATAGACGTCTTCGAGCGAGCGCTCCTCCGGCGTCACGCGAATGATGCGGGCGCCTTCGCCGGCCAGCCGACTGACAATCGCCGGAATCTCCGCCACATCGCTGATCGCAAATTCCCGGCGCGTCCGGTCCTCGAGCTCGATCACGACTCGGCCGCCCGCCCGTGCCGCTCGCAGCGATGCGAGCGTATCGAAGGCGAGGAGATCAGTCTTGAGGATGCCAATCCGATCGGACAGCTCCTCGGCCTCGCCGAGGTTGTGCGTGGACACCAGGACGGCGCGGCCATCGGACCGCAATCCGAGAATCAGGTCGCGAACGTGCCGCGCGCTGGCCGGATCGAGACCGGACGTCGGCTCATCGAGCAACAGCACGCGTGGCTGATGGATCAAGGCCCGCGCGAGCGCGACACGCTGCTTCAGTCCCTTCGAGAGCTTGCCGGCGATCTCGCTCGAGCGATCCAGTAGATCGACGTCCGCGAGAGCTGCTTCGACGCGCCGGGCCGGATCCGGCAGGCCGTGCAAGCGCGCATAGGTCAGGAGGTTGATGCGGACCGAGAGGCGTTCCCACAGTCCGGGAGCCTCGGTCAGAAGTCCAACGCTCCCCCGGGCGCGGGCGGCGGTCGCATCGGCGAGCTCGATGCCATTGATCGAAATGCGGCCGGCAGTCGGCAGGATCAGCCCCGCCAGCATCCTCATCGTCGTCGTCTTGCCGGCGCCGTTTGGCCCGAGCAGCGTGACGATCTCGCCGGCGTTGACCGACAACGATACGTCGCGCACGGCGACGCGCTCGTCGAAGACGCGGCTGAGGTGTTCGGCTATGACCACGGCGCTGGCTGTCCCCGGTAGCCACGGCGAAGGGGGACCATCGCCGAAGGCTACCGCACTTCGAAACTGCTCTGGATTGTCTGGAAGAAGATGTCGGCGATCTTCGCGTAGCCCTGCTCGTTCGGATGCAGGCCATCGACGCCGATGTAGCGCTGCACGTCCGGCAGCATCGTGTTGTAGAGCTCGACTAGCGTCGCGCCGTCTCGAGCGGCAATGTCGCGTACGCGGTTCGCCCAATCGACGAGCAATAGCGGGTTGACGGTGCGATTGCCGCCGGGACGGCCCGGGGTCGGCGTCGCGATGAACACGCTGATGCCGCGCAACCGCGCCTCCGCGACCCAGACGCGAATCTCGGCCGCCGCGCCGCTGGCGGCGCCGTTCTCGCCCGCCGGGATGTCGTTCAGTCCCTCGAGGATCAGTACGACATCCGGCCGGACGGTACTGAGCGCCGAGAGGTAACGGTTGCGGGCGTTGATCACTCTTTCGCCGCCCAGGCCGTAGTTGGCGACGGTGATCGCGTCGGCCTGCGACGCATAGCGTCCCTGGAGGGTCTTGGCAAGAAGCGTCGGATAGGCCGCCGACGGGACAACGATCTGCTTGGTGATTGCCATCGCGCCGATGCTCGATGAGCCAACCGGGAATGTGACTTCACCCGCCGTGATGCTGTCGCCAAACGCCAGGTAACGCGTCTTCGACAATTGCGGGAGCTTGGACACCGTGATTGGAAACTCGCAGGAACCCGTGCGGTTCAGGGAATCCGTGGCGGTGCATTTCACCGCGGTCATGCCGATTGGAAAGGTTTCGCCTGAAGACGGCGAGCAGGTCACGCTGACCGAGCCCTGGCCGCCGGTCACCGGCGGTGTATCAAAGCTGACCGCCATGCCGCTCGCGCTCACCGTCGCGCGCGAAATGCCTTCAATACAGGACAGCGAGGGCGGATCTGCGATCGGGGGCGGTGGCGGGGGCGGCGGGGTCGGCGCGGTAGGGGTGCTGCTACAGGCCGCGCCAAGCGCGAGCGTCAGTGCCATTGCGGCGCCGATTACACAAGACTTCACAATTCCCATCTATCTGAACTAACCATTTTATCGTACGGGACTTATCGTCATTCATGATCCAAGTCATGACACCCCCGGATCGAACTCAAAACATCCGGGCGTGACGAGAACCCGGCCCTTTTCGCCGAACCAGAGGCTCGACGGTGATACGACGCCCGCGCCCCGGAACTGCACGGTCCGGACTTTTTCGCCGCCCGAATCGTAGACATACGAAAACGGCAGAACGAACGAGATCCACAGCCTGCCCGATCGGTCGATGGCCGCGGTCCGAACGACCGGCGCAACGAGCGGCAGTTCGCCTGGGTTACGCCGCGGCCACCGATCGGGAAGGGCCGCCACCAGCGGATCGATCTCGCGCCCCTGGACCGTGCGCTCGTAGACGAGCGCGCCCTTGTCGTCGAATTTGCGGAACGCCGGCTCGCCTGCCATGAACACAAAGAAGAAGCCGCCCGTGGGATCGGCGATCGGGATGCCGGAGTTCCACGACAGGTGCAGATCGCGATCGCTTTCGTGCCCCGTCTTCCGCAGCTGTCCAATCGATCGCAGCGGCGATCCGTCGAGGGCATACTCCGTCATCAGCCATCCCGATTCAGGGTGGCTCATGAGCAACGTGCGTCCATTGAACGCCAGCGTGCCGACGCCATTCAAAGCCAGCGACCCCAGCACCACGCGAGACGTACCGCGGCCCGGCAGGATGAATCCGCCAGTGCGAATGCCGGCGGCGTCGAAGATCTGCACGCGCTCGCGGCTGTTAGGCGCATCGGCCACCGCGAAGCTGCCGTTCGCCGCCACATCGAACGCGCTCGGCTCGATCAGCCGGCCGTCTTCGGCGCCGATCTGTACGAGCTTGCGAGCGTCGGCCCCGGAGGGGCCGACAAGGTAGACCGTGTGGCCGCGCCGATCGAAGACGTAGTAATCGCCGTTGGCCGTCTGCTTGAAGCCGATTGGATCGCGGAAAAGTCCGACGACGTCGGGCGCAAGTGAATTGACCGATCGGAGAACGTCGACGGCCCCTGGTGAAACACGAACGGCGACCTGATCGATCGGAGAAGCTAGTTGCCAGTAAACAGTAGCCAGAACGAAAAGAATGGTCTTCACGTCTGGCTACCGGCTCCGGCTACTGGCTACTGGCTACTAATACGCTGCCAGCGTCTTGATCGCCGCCAGGACGTCCGCTGACTGCGGCAAGATCCTCTCTTCGAGATCCGGGCAGTAGGCGACCGGGCAATCGAGCGCGGCGACACGCTTGACCGGCGCGTCGAGGTATTCGAACAGCTCGTCGCCGATGCGCGCGGCGATCTCGGCGCCGAAGCCGCACGTCAACGTGTCTTCGTGCGCCACTATCACCTTGCTCGTGCTCCGCACGAGATTGGCAATGCCTTCCCAGTCGTACGGCATGATCGTGCGCAGGTCGAAGACGGCGACGCTAACGCCGTCCTTTTCCGCCTGCTGGGCCGCGAGCAGCGATCGCTGCACCAGCGCGCCCCACGTCAGCACGACCATGTCGGTGCCGTCGCGGCGGAGTGAGCCCTTGCCGAACGGAATCATGTAGTCCGCGCCAGGATAGACACCCTTGTTGTAGGTCTGGCGATAGAGGTGCTTGTGTTCGAGGTAGAGCACCGGGTCGTCGCAACGAATCGCGGTGCGCAGCAAGCCGGCGGCGTCGATGGCGTTGCTTGGGAACGCAATGCGCACGCCCGGGCAGTGCGCGAAGATGCTGACCCCCGACTGGCTGTGATACGGCGCGCCGCCGCGCAGATAGCCGCCAATCGGCACGCGCACGACCATCGGGCACGACCAGTTGTTGCCCGACCGGTAGCGCAGCATCGACATCTCGTCCTTGAGCTGCATCATCGCCGGCCAGATGTAGTCGAAGAACTGGATCTCGACGACCGGCTTCAAGCCGCGCGTGGCCATGCCGACGGCGCGGCCGACGATGTTGGCTTCGGCGAGCGGCGAGTTGAAGACGCGGTCGGCGCCGTAGGTCTTCTGCAATCCGTGCGTGACCTTGAAGACACCGCCCTTGCCGGGGACGTGCGGCAGGGCCGAGGCCTTGCTCGCGTCAGCGACGTCCTCGCCAAAGACGACGATGCGAGGGTTCTTCGCCATCTCGTCCTTCATCGTGCGATTGATCGCCGCGACCATCGTGTCGGGCTTGCCTTCCGGCTGCGCCGAGGTCAGAAACGCGGTGGACGCCGGATCGACCGTCGGCGAGAAGACGAACGACGCCGCCGAATCAACGGACGGCTTTGGCGCCTTGAGCGCGAGCTCGGTCGATTCGGCGATCTCGCGATCGACCGACTGCAGCACGGCCTCGAGGTCCGCGTCGCTCGCGATGCGCTCCTGCTGCAGGAAGGCGCGCATCTTCGTCAGCGGATCGCGCAGCGCTTCGGCTTTGCGCTCCTCGGGCGTCTTGTAGAGACGCTCGTCATCCGACAGCGAGTGCGAATAGGGACGAATCACCTTGGCGTGCACGAACGCCGGTTTGCGCTCGCGGCGAACATACGCCGCGGCCTCGCCGAGCGTGCGGAAGCTATCGATGAAGTCGGTGCCGTCGCAGCGCATCACCTTCAGGTTCGGGTAGTTCTCGACGAGACGTGACACGTCGCCGCCCGGTGTCTGCACTTCAACCGGGACGGAGATCGCGTAGCCGTTGTCTTCGATCAAATACAGCACAGGTACCGAGCGCGTGCACGCGGTGTTCAGCGACTCCCAGAATTCCCCTTCGCTCGTCGCGCCTTCGCCGATCGACAGATACGTGATCTCGTCGGAGTGGAACTGTTCGTTGCGATCCGCGATCGCCGTCACGCGCTCGTAGATCATGCCGGCTTCGCCGGCGCCGATGGCGTGGAGGCACTGCGTGCCGGTCGGGCTCCCCTGCGAGGGGATATTGAGCTTCTTGTGGCCCCAATGCGACGGCATCTGCCGGCCGCCGGAATTCGGATCGGCCTCGGCGCCGACCGCCGCGAGCAGCATCTCGAGCGACGTCATGCCGAGCGTCAGGCACAGCGCGCGATCGCGGTAGTACGGATAGAACCAGTCATACCCGGGCCTGAGGTGCATGCCGGCCGCGGTCAGCACGGCTTCGTGTCCCGCGCCGCTGATCTGGAAAAAGATCAGGCTCTGGTTCTTGAGCTGGATTTCCTTGTCGTCGAGGCGCCGCGACAGGAGCATCGTGCGATACGCCCGCAGCAGATCGTCCGGCGAGAGGCCTTCCCAACGGGCGCTCGAGTCGGCGGTGGCCGCCGTGCGCGCGTCGGGGCTGGATGCGAGCGTCGAAGCCTTCATGTCGGCGAAAATTATATCACCCGGGCCGATGCTATAATCCGCCCCTAATTCTCATTGTACGAGACATTTACAGACATGAGCACACGACCCGTTCGCCTCCATCGCTGGGATGAAATCGCGCTCGAAAAAGTCACCGAGATGATCTCCCGCAAGATCATCACCGGCGAGCGCGAGATGGTCACGCAGATCTACCTGAAACGGGGCGCGATCGTGCCGATGCACTCGCACGAAAGCGAACAGATGACCTACGTCCTCCAGGGCGGCCTGCGCTTCCTGATCAACGGCGAGGAGATCACGGTCCGCGAAGGCGAGGTGC
>Ga0310885_10000324_pt1 | contig 11323 bp, 10 predicted proteins | sample T60D2metaG_FD_203445 | JGI IMG/M metagenome (GOLD analysis project Ga0310885, IMG submission 203445) | Lab incubated soil microbial communities from West Virginia University Organic Research Farm, Morgantown, WV, United States - T60D2 | ecosystem: Environmental > Terrestrial > Soil >...
AACGAAGATGTGTGAGGCTTCTTGTCACGCAGTTTCATTCTCACGAAAGTAAAGGCGATGGCCACGACGACCGCGGCAATCACGCCACCAAGCAATAGTTTTCCCAGGTCCTGAAAATCAGTTTGAGGTTCCTGGATTAGACTCATCAACGTCACCAACTCAAACCACGCAATCAATAACACCATCACATCACGACCTTTCCCCGAGGTTTACCTTCGGAGGAGACTGCGCGATTAGACACCATCGGGTTGCGAGTTGTTCCACAACGACCCAGTTCGCGTATTTACGCTGAGTCTCTTTCCGACTTACGATAGCGCCATGAGAGATCCGGCCATTCGAATCACGCTTTTGCCGCGCGACACAAACTCGCAAGGGACCATCTTCGGTGGCGTCATCTTGAGTTACATCGACGCCGCCGGAGCGATTGAAGCTCATCGTCACACGAAGAACGATCGGTTCGTCACCGTGGCGATGAGAGAAGTGATCTTTCATAAACCGGTGTTTGTTGGTGATCTGGTGAGTTTTTATGCAGAGACGGTTCGAGTAGGAACCACGTCGATCACGACGCAGGTAATCGTCGAGGCGGAAAGAATGGGAACGAATGAACTAGTGCGAGTGACCGAGGCGGAAGTGATTTATGTCGCCGTCGATAAGATGGGCAACAAAGTTCCGATCAAGGTTGAATGATGATCCTCGCGTGCGCATTGCTCTCAAACTTCGAAACATGCCACGGGCTTGTCCCGTGGTGCCTCACGCTTGCAGCTACACGTAAGACAAAGCAGTAAGTTCGAGATGCCACGTGCTTGCCGCGTGGAGTCTCACGTTTGCTGCTATTGAGCCCAGAACGTGAACCTCCACGGCACAAGGCCGTGGCATCCACTTGCTTGATTTCATCCGAACGTAGCTGCGAGCGTGAAGGACCACGGGACAAGCCCGTAGCATCTTTTCACGTTTCGATTAATATCAAAGTTCGGAGATCAATTTAGTCGAGACTGCATTCGACGAAGCGAAACAGCCGCCTCAGTAAAGTCTGGCTTCTCCTCGAGCGCAAGCCCGTAATGTCTGGCAGCTTCAATAAAGCGCTTGCGTGTTTCGTAGACACGACCGAGATTGAAATGCGGAAATGCGTAGGACTCATAACGCGGAGCTAATAACGCGCGCTTAAACCACCGAACAGAACCGTACATGTCTCCCTTGGCCAGAAGATAACTGCCGATATCGTTGTAAGGATTTCCCAGGCTGTCGTCGACGTTGATTGCTCGCAGGCATTCATCAATTGCTTCGTCGTAACGTTGCTGAAAGCTGTAGACCCATCCCAGGAATGTGTGAGCTTCAGCCGTTGGATAAGTTTCAATGGAGCGCTTGTATAGTTCAATCGCCCGCTCGTAATCGTGAGCTTGTTGCGCTTCGTATGCTTCATTGAACAGTTGTTTGGCAGCCAGCCTCACTCCTGATGAAACATCGTCACTCATTCCAGTTGCTCCGCTGCACGTTTGGGGATTTGTAGGGGCGTCCCTCCGTGGGCGCCCGATCCTTTTGCGTGGTCGTGATGTTGGGGCGCCCACAGAGGGACGCCCCTACAAATCCCCCGTTTAGTATCTCCAACCTCAATTGCAGTTTGCCGCAGCTTGAGTCGCAGTATCCAATCGTTTGATGCGGCCTTCAACTTTCGGAGCGATTGTTCGCGAACGTCTAATTGCGGTTGTTAGCACATCCGAGTCGAGCGGCGCACGTTCAGGTGGTAACACAACTCGCGCACCCTTGAACATCGCGTAGCCATCGCCGCCATCCAGGGCCACAAAAGTCGTAGTAGTTAGCGTGTATGTCCGATTCGGATCAAGTGGACGTCGATTAACGGTGACATTCGACACGCGCGAACCTGCCGGCTTACTGGCGTCGAATGAGAAGGTCATCCCGGATACTTGAGGAAACCCTCCCGGCTCCGCACCTGGCTCGGTTCGACTGACGCCGTGCTCCAACGCTGCAAGGAGCGTGGCGCCAGTAACTTCGATTTTCACCAGTTTGTTCTTGAAGGGAAGTATCGACAGTACATCGCGGACTGTTACTGTGCCGCGCCTAATGATGTTGTCGGCCCGCACAGATCCGCCGTTCATGAGTGCAACATCAGCCGCCGTCGCTTTACGAAAAGCATCTGTGATCAAATTGCCCACGTTTGTTTCGACCGTGCGATTCTCTAAACCGCGTGCGTCGAGTGCAACGGCGGTGCGTCCGACCGGCCTGGCTAACCGGGTCAACAGACCTGCGTATTTCTGCTGAACAGAAGCAAACTGCGGATCATTCCGGGTTTCATCGGTCACGCGTATGACTTTCCAGTCGATGCTCTCGAGTGTGCCGTCGCTGGCGATGTTCAAGTCAATTCGGCCGAGTTCTCTTGCGTCGGAAGTCATCTTAAATATCGGAGCTCCGCCCGCAGCCGATTCCAGCAGCGAGTGTTCGTGTCCACCGATGATGACGTCTACGTTGGCGCAACGCGCCACTTCTTTGTCCTCCTTCATCGAAAGATGCGTGAGAGCGACGACAACCTTAGCGCCTCGATCGTGAATCTCCGACACCATTTTCTTCGCCGTGTCGCAAGGATCGCGAAACTCGACGTTGTCACCGGGGCGCGAAGTGGTCTTCGTTTCCGGTAGAACCAGTCCAAAGATGCCGATCTTTACGCCGCCAAAGTCGCGAATGACATAAGGATCGACTCCGCCAAACGGTCTATTCGTCGAGGTGTCGATTACATTTGCAGCGATCCACTTAAAGCGCGACTCCTTGATGCGATCCGTTAGTACCTTTGGACCAAAATCGAACTCGTGATTGCCGAAAGTGGCGTAGTCAAGTTCAACCGCATTCCATGCCTCGATCATCTGCGCACCCTGATGTGTTATTGACTCCACTGAAGGAGAAATCGTATCGCCGGCGAGCAGAAAAAGAGTGTTCGGATTCTCCTTTTGAATATCTTTCTTGAGCGTAAGCACGCGGGCCAGGCCGCCGTTATGGCCCTCGTCGACTGGTACAAACTGGTAGACGTCGTTTACCTGCAACAGAGTTACCTTGATGTTGCAAGCGGGTTTTTGCTGAGCAACGCCAGAGAAGATAATTAACGCGAGTAGAAGTGGGGTGGCAGCAAATTTGCGCCATTGGAACAGATGATTTTTCATGAGTGAAGTGTTCTCGGTGAAAGGTCGCTCCGGAGAGAGTCGGTTTGTTGATCGAATTTAGATTGTAGAAGGTGTGAATTATACTCAACGAGCACAAAGTGGCTCAATGATTGGAAACCAAGTCAGAACAGGAGCGCAGCGACTGCCTCTGCTTTGCAAAAATCGATCGCGAGTGTGAATGCAGTCGCTGCGCTCCTGTTCTGAATGCCCTGGAATAGATTGCGAAACGAAACATTTTTCATTACCGGTTTTCCCGGTTTCATAGCCGGCCGATTACTGAAGAGGCTTGCAGCGCAGGGTGCGCGTCTAATCCTTCTTGTACAACCTGCGCTCATCGATAAAGCAAGATCAGAGATCGTCGAATTAGCGCGCGCGGTTGGCTCCTCAACCCAACAGTTCTCGATTGTTGAAGGCGACATCACTCAGCCCAACCTCGGGTTAGCACTGGAAGATCTCGCAATGACGCGAGGGTCAGCAACGCGAGTATTTCATCTTGCGGCAATCTACGACCTGGCAGTGTCGCGCGATTTAGCACTACGCATAAACGTTGAGGGTACCAGAAATGTAAATGCGTTTGTGCGCGGATTGCCACACTTGCGTCATTATCATCATGTGTCGACCTGTTACGTCGCGGGTAAACGCGAAGGTCGCATCTTCGAGACTGAATTAACTCACGACGCCGGTTTCCGGAATTTCTATGAAGAGTCGAAGTATCTCGCTGAGTTGGAAGTCGAGGCACTGAAGTCGGAATTGCCGGTCACTATTCACCGGCCGGCAGTTGTTTGTGGCGATTCAAAGACCGGAGAGACGGCTAAATACGATGGTGTTTACTTTTTGATTCGCTACCTGCTTAAGTGGCCGTCGGGTTTGTCGTTAGTGAACATTGGAAATCACGAAGTGTGTTTGAATCTTGTTCCGATTGATTTCGTGGTTGAGGCAATGGCTGCATTGGCGTTTGACGACGCTGCGATTGGCAAGACAGTACAGCTTGCTGACCCGACACCTTTGACGACGAACCAGTTGTTCAATGCCATCGCCGAATCGATCGGCAACAGGCAATCAAAGATCACAGCGCCTCGATCCTGGGTATACTTCCTTCTGATGTTGCCTCCCTCACCCAGAATAACCGGGTTGCCGCACCATGCCGTGCCGTATTTCTTTGTGAAACAGACTTACGAATCAATTGAGGCACAGAATCTGCTCGACCGACACGATATTCGGTGCCCTCCGTTTACGAGTTACGTCGATACAATCGTCGACTATGCGGCAAAGCATCCGACATTTTGATTGAGGCTTAGCGCCGCGACTTGGGCCAGAATCTGATCCTAAAACCGATATTAAATCGCGGCGCACGATTGGCTGCAGGCGCGAAAACCCAGGTGGTCGCGCTTGACAATCCGGTGATTTAGAATTAGTCTAAATCCATATTGAAGACAGCAAAGAAGAATAGCGACGCAGCAGGCGGGCATAAACTGACCCCACAAAGGGACGCAGTGCTCCGGGTTATCCTGGAGCGCGAAGACCATCCCACTGCCAGCGAGATTTTTCAGGCGGCCCGCAAACGTTTACCCACGATTAGCTATGCGACCGTCTACAACTCCCTGCGCTACCTAAAAGACGCTGGCCTCGTGCACGAGATAAGTTTTGGCGATAGCGCAAGCCGCTACGACCGCGAGACAGATCGACACGATCATGCAATCTGCACCGGGTGCGGCAGCCTCGTCGATTTCGATCTGCCGCAAGCGGCGAAATTAATCGGAGCAGCGGCGCGCAAATCACACTTCAAACCTGAATCGGTCCACCTAACGTTGCGGGGAATCTGTCCTGACTGCGTTGAAAGTGGCAACCAGGAAAACAAAAAGTACAAGTAACAATTCAAACTAACGGAGGATACATGACAGCAGCAGCAACAGCAGTAGCACAAGAGAAGGCGATGGTCGGCCAGCCGGCGCCGGATTTCGAAATGGCCTCAACGAAGAACATTGAGAAGCTGAACGAGCCAGTGAAGCTTTCTGATTACCGTGGCAAGTGGGTCGTAATGGTTTTCTATCCATTGGATTTCACCTTTGTCTGCCCGACTGAACTGACGACCTTTAGCGATCGCTATCAGGATTTTCAGGACATCGGTGCCGAGATCATCGGTATTTCAACCGACTCCGTTTATTCGCATCGCGCCTGGTTGAATACACCACGCGACAAAGGCGGCGTCGAAGGACTTAAGTACCCACTCGCCGCCGACGCCACCAAGAAAGTCGCCAGCGATTACGGCGTGTTGATTGAGAACCGGGGCATCGCACTTCGCGGTCTATTCGTCATCGACCCCGAAGGAATCCTGCGCTACAAAGTCATTCACGATCTGAACGTCGGACGTTCCGCGGAAGAGACGCTACGCGTGATTCAGGCACTCCAAACAGGCGGACTCTGTCAGGCTGAATGGAAGCCGGGTCAAAAGACGTTGAATTCATAAACTGAGCGGAGAATCAGTACCGTTAGCGGTAGCAAACGGCTTTCCGGCCATTGGCTATCGCCGACGGTACTGCATAAAAGATTATGCCAATGAGAATTGGAACGCCGCTGCCGTCGTTCGAAGGGGCGACTGAGTGGTTTGGCGGCACACAGGCGCATGCAGAAGCAGAAACCAGGCACCATCCAACGCTGGTGCATTTCTGGGCTTCGAGCTGCGGAATTTGTAAAGACAACCTGCCGCGTGTGGCTGAGTGGCGGGATGAAAAACGCGAACAGGGTTTACGTGTCATAGCGATCCACATGCCCCGGTACGAATCGGATACTGACGTTGAAGTCGTCCGCGACCTGATTTCCAAGTTCAATATTAGTGAACCTTGCGCAGTGGATAATGAGCACAAGTTGCGGGAAGCATTTCAAAACGATCAGGGGTTTGTGCCCGCGTATTACTTGTTCGACGCGGAAGGAAAGTTGAAGAGCTTCGCCGCGGGTGAAAGGGGATTGGATATGTTGAAGTCGGCGATCGACCGGGTGTTATCACCGGTCGATCCCGTAACTACCTGACTAGCCAGCAAGCTGTCTGGAGATCTGCAAGAAGAAGTAAAGACTCACGAACGCACTGCCGACGGCCAGACCAATCAGACCAAGGATAATCGCGCCTACGAAAACCCAATCGCTAAACCGGCCCTCGCGTGCTGCCTCACCTTCAACTGTGGCGCGTTCCTTCAACAACGCGACATTCTTTTGATTCGACTTAAACCACGCGTCGAAAAGGTCACCCACAAACGGCAAGGATCCAACGATGTAATCAAGCGCGAGGTTGAGAGCCATGCGCATGATCGTGATCTTGGGAACCCGGTAACGCACCGCGGCGACTAGTATGTAGAACGACACCAGCGAAGTAGCTGTGTCGCCGAAACCGGGAATCAACCCGATCACAGCATCTAGGCCAAACCGCCAGCCGAGACCCGGAACACGGATCAAGTCGTCCATCAACCAGCTAAGCCGTTCGAGACTGACGTCGACCTTTGCAGGACGGGCGATGTCGCGGGAACCAAAAGACGTTTCGTTGTAGTTCAAAACTTTCATCTCAGCGAATGCGAGTCATCTGTCGCCAAAAAAATTTCCCAACCCCGGCCAACGCAGTAAACGCGTTCTTATCTCCAGCTCTCGACTGCGGCACGGCCGGCGGCGCGATGCCTAATGTTTCTGCCAGCTGCGAATCCGGCGGGCCGATATCTTCATCGCCGCGCTTAGATGACAGCCAGCGCGTAAAAGTACGCCCGATCATCCGTCTTTGTTCGATAGGCGCTTCCGCCACCAGTGCGCTGCGCAAATCATCGAGCTGCGCGATTTCCAGAAGATTCGCCTGGTAGTAGTTCCTGAGGGCCGCTACAACCTTGTCTTCGCCAAGTGTGTCCTGTAATTCGACGAACATCAGGGCGCCTTTCGCGGTCACAATCGCTGCATACTGGAACGTGTTGCGATAATCACGTGACGGCCGGTTGGCATCCATGTCGTCGCCGCCGAATGTTCGGTACAGCCGGTAGACGCCACGAACCTGGTCGTCCAAAACCGCAGCTGCCTTTTCCTTGCCATAGGAGCTTCGGTAATAAAGCAACGACGACCAGCATGAGAGCGCCTCGTCGAGCACAGGCTCACGCGCCGGATCGTTACCGACAGCCGAACCCCACCACTGGTTCGCAACCAGGTAACCGACGGTCCATTCCAAACTCTCTTCAACTGATGGTCGTTGTTCACGAATCAGCTCGGGAAGGTTCCGCACCGCTGGAGAGTCGAAATCGACATAGAATGCGCTGGCGATGACATTGAATCCGGAAAACTCAGTGCTTCCTAAACCGGCGACCAGTGGCGCTTCAGCTACAGTGATCGCTTTGTAAGGCAATGGTCCAAAGGCGTTGGTAAACACACGCAGCGCGTTTGCTGCGATTGCGAGCGCTCGTTTGCCGACCCGCTCATGGTCCGGTTGATAGACTGATGTGATTTTGACACCGTTAACTTCCGTGTGCTCACTTCGCAACCCCTTGCCCACCATAATTGCGAACTGTCGCAGTGCGGTCCCGCTGAATGTTTTTGTTTGCTGGTCTGAGCGTGAATTTTCCGGCGCCGATGTGAATACCTCCAAACCTGGGGCTGTGGTCACGGTCACTTCATAATCGGCCACTTCATTGAAGACCATATCGCCGACCGAAGGCTCGATTTTGCGACGCCATTCATCGCCGTCGCGCACAACGAGCATCGGATACGCCGTCGCCAACAACATAGCGCCGCGACAACGAAAGTTAATGTCGCGTGCGCGACGCATCTCGCGCTCACTTCGCAGCGCAGCACTAACTTGCTTTACCACATGAGTCGTCAAACTCGTTTCGTCCGGATCGATTTCCGGAACCGTGCCTTTGAACTTTATTTCAATGTCGGCAGAACCGCCTGGAAAGACAGGCTCGCGTAAATTGATGCGCAGAATTGTTCCCTGCTCCTCAAGGCCGAAAGAGAGCGACGACTCAGACGTTGCTGACCGCACAGATACGATGTCCAGTCGCGGTTCGTCTGCCTCCGATGTGGTTGTCGCAGCGGTAGACGACGGCGCAGGCTGTTGATCAGGAACTCTGAGATTTGGATACAGGTGAAAGTAGAGAGCCGATGTGGGCTTGTCGTTTTGATTGAACCAGCGCAAGCGTTGGACACCGGTGTACGACAGACGATCGAAATCAATATCGAGATCGATCTTGTAATGCGAACGGTTCGGTTTGGCAGTCGTGGTCTGGTTCGTTTGACCATTCGCTGACTGCGCCTCGATCGAAGCGGCGATCGCCAACACTACGAACGTGCTGATGCAGAGCAACGCCAATGCGTTGAATTTGATGTCTGGGAACTGCTGGGTGTAGTTCACTTTTCTCGGATTACTATCGATTGAATTACGTCGCCGCGAACGATACTGTCAACCACTTCCATGCCTGACGTGACTCTTCCGAAAACCGTGTAGCCACCGTCCAGATGTGGCTGCCGCGAATGCGTGACGAACCATTGAGAGCCCCCCGTATCTTTGCCTGACAGTGCCATGCCTACTGCCGCGCGTTCATAGGGCACTTGATTGATCTCGCACCGAATCTGATAACCGGGTCCGCCATTCCCGTCGCCGCGAGGATCGCCGTCCTGAATTACAAAGTTTGGGACTACGCGATGAATGGTTATGCCGCGGAAGTAGCCGCGCTGCGCGAGACGCACGAAGTTATCGACTGTCAAAGGGGCTTCGCCGGGGAGGAGGTCAATAGTAAACGAACCCTTCGACGTAGTCACTACAGCCTGTACAGATCGCCCCGATCGACTCAGCGCTCGGATGTAGTCGAGCCTCGTGTTCGAGGTCTTTACCATACCGATACTCGCGGAAAAGTCGCCGGCGCCGTTTGTCTTAAGCAGGGCGACTGCGCGCCGTCGAACCAAAGGATCTTCCGACTTCAGCGCGCTCTTGATCGCTTCGTTTGCGGTGTTTGTTTTCTGCTTACCGAGTGAGTCGAGGATCGAAAGTGCAGCGTCGTTCAAGGCGTCATTCTTGGTTTGGGTCAGTGCCGCGATTAGCGCACGCGTGTTTGTGTCTGATGGAGGCAGGTCACCGATTAAATCGGCAGCGGTTGATCTGACTACGACGTCTGGATGTGACAAGTACTTCAGAGCCAGATCGGAAAGATCGTTCGGCTTGAATGCTGCAAGAGCTTGAAGAATTTCGGGGATTGCATATTCCGGATGGAAATTCTTCATCACTGTAAGATCGCCTGAGTTGTTATCGAGTAAATCGCGCAGCAAGAGCACTGCTTTGGTTTTGAGCTCGCCGTTATTCAAAACGGTGTTGGGAAGCGAGGCGACCTCGCGAGCTGCCGTCGCCATGCTTGCTGCCGATCTCCAATGGAGCAATTGTGGCCGTCGCGCTCCTTGCGGAAATTCAGTTCTTCCATAGGTTGAGAGATATGCTCCGGGCAACACTCGCACGTATGCTGTCTCGTTTTCCGGCGCGTAAGGTTGCACCAGCTCTCGCAGATTCAAAAAGAATGCGTGAACGATTCGCTCTTCAGGTTTGTTCTCTGTCTGGAGGGGAAGTAATCGCCCGAGTGTTGCTGCGAGCTCTAGTAACTCATTTTGAACAGACGGATGCTTGGTGTCATTGCGCGACTTGCGTTGTTCGCCGAGGAGCGTTGCTGCTCGTTTCAGCAAAGGATCGGCAACGTTTGGATCCTTAACTGTTGCAAGCGCTCTGATGGCGCTGACTCTGACTCGTGAGTCAGTATCGTTTAGCGCCCGATCGAGTAGTGTGGCTGAAGCCGACTTCTCTTCAGTGGCTCCTAACACGCGCGCCGCATTTGCCCGCGCGATCGGATCCAAATCCTTTGCCAACATCGAACGCAACTCATTGTTTCCGTCTTTCAGTCTTAGTCTTGCCAGAACGTTAGCGGCATCGGCCCTTACGCGCGAATCCGCATGACGCAGGAAACCGGCGATTACAGGACCGCCATTCGCAGGTCTGGAGCGCAAGGCAGCTGTCAACGCCAACAATATCGTTTCGGAATCTGTGGGCGTGCGTTCCCCTTCGACCCGCAAACTTTCCAGGATAATGGCGCCGAGCTCGCGTGTTCGCGCTTCCTGTTCGCGCGGCAGTGCACCCGCAATTTTTCCTAAGCCCTCAATCGCTCGTCGACGAACTTCCGGCGTTTCACTGCTATTCTTGCTCGCTTCAATCAATGGCGGGGCCCCACTGGCCGCTTCGATTTCGCCGATTGCGAATGCTGCCATCGCCCTCACGCTCCCGTCTTTGTCCTCTTTCAAAAGAGACCAAAGCGGAGTGACTGCCTGATCATTTCCAATTCTGCCGGCTGCGAGAGCTGCACGCGCCCGAACAGCGGCATTTGGTTCCGAAAGCAGCGTAGAAAGAGATTCATCCCATCGACGTTCGTCTTCAGCCCGCAGGATCTGAAGGTGGATTGATCGTGGGACGAATTCTTTCCTCGGCGAAGATGGTCGATTTTGTCCTATTGCAAAGCCTGCAGTTGTAAGAACCAGCGGAACGAGAACAATCGAGAATGGTCGTCGACGTTTCAATGAGTTCATCTCCGTGAGTATATGAACTGCCGTTTCAGAGACTGTGCAAACGCGCACTCTGATTCTCAGGCTTTTGGCCAAAGCATAATGCGGCCAAAGAAACTAAAGGCGCTTCGCTGATTAGCCAGCGAAGCGCCTCATCAAAATCAAACTTGTTTGGAAAAAACCTAGCTGACCACGCTGGAAACGTTGGAAACGCTTGCAACGTCTGCACGCTTGCCACTGTCGGCTGCCATCGGTTGCATCTTCGAAGCATCAAGCGGCTGTTCTTCCCTCTTTTCCTTCTTACTCTTGTCCGCAGCCGCCATCTGGAGCATCTTACAGCTGCCTTCGAACACTGCGCCTTGCTCGATGATCAGCGACGGCGTTTGAATGTTTCCGTTCACTTTGGCCGCGCGACCTAGCTCAAGACGTTGAGTCGCAATGATGTCGCCGTTGATCGTTCCGTGAATGACCGCGACGGCAACTTCAATGTTCGCATCAACTTTACCATTGGCACCGACGATCAACGTGCCGCTGCTCGAGCTGACACGACCTGAAAGGTGACCGTCAACTCTCATCATGGCTTTGAAGTTGGCCTCGCC
>Ga0310885_10000334_pt1 | contig 11216 bp, 7 predicted proteins | sample T60D2metaG_FD_203445 | JGI IMG/M metagenome (GOLD analysis project Ga0310885, IMG submission 203445) | Lab incubated soil microbial communities from West Virginia University Organic Research Farm, Morgantown, WV, United States - T60D2 | ecosystem: Environmental > Terrestrial > Soil >...
AGTCGTCCTGAGTTATGGCCTGTGGCATCGACGCTTCGGTAGCGAACCGCACGTAATCGGCAAGACGATTACATTGGACGACACGGCATTCACGATTGTCGGCGTCATGCCGGCCAACTTCGGCATTCGGACGAATGAACTTCCCGAATCCCGCGCGGAGTTGTGGACGCCGTTTCACATTGACCCGGATGCCGGCGTCGGTATGGGCGGCGCCCTGAACGTCGTCGCTCGCCTGGCCGGTACTGCTTCGTTCGAGGAGGCACGAGTCGAGTTCGCGACGATTGCCGAACGGCTCGAGGCCGAACGTTCTTCCTTTACGAGGAACTGGCGCGTGCAGGTTGTCCCCTTGCGCGAAGCCACCGTGCACAACGTGCGCACGACGCTGGTCGTGCTGTTCGGATCTGTAGGGATTCTACTGCTCCTCGCGTGCGTGAATCTCGCGACTCTCCTGCTCAGTCGAACGGCCGCTCGTTCCGCGGAAGTCGCGATCCGTATTTCGCTTGGAGCGACGGGCGGGCGAGTGATTCAGCAGTTGGTGACCGAGGGCGCCGTATTAGCTGCCGTCGGCGGCACCATCGGGCTGTTGCTCGCGTCCTGGGGAACACGCCTGGCTGCCGCGCGGCTTCCGTCAGTGCTCGATCTTCCTCGCGTTGGTGTGATCGCAGTCGACACGCGGACTCTCGCATTCGCGCTGGGCGTGACAATTCTCTCGGCCATCGTTCTCTCCGTCTTTCCAGCGGTCCGGGCGGTGACGCGGGCGACGGGGGATTCGACAAATCTGCGAACTACGTCGACGCGCCGCCGAGGACGTTCTTCGAACCTACTTCTCGTTGGGCAAATCGCGATGGCCGTAACACTGCTTGCGTGCGCCGGCCTTCTCATTCGCAGTTTTGAGGCCCTGACGCGCGTCAATCTTGGTTTCGCCCGTCGCGGCGTTGTGACCATGCGGACGACATTGTCTGCCGAGCGGTACGACAACGACGACCGCATCCGAGTTTTTACGACGGACCTCCTCACGCGCGCGGCGGCGATCCGAGGCGTGGAATCGGTTGGTTCGGCGAACTACCTGCCGTTGAGCAATGTGGGCGAAGGCGCGGCATTTGAGATTGAAGGGCGATCGTACGCCCGCCCGGATGAACAGCCAAGCTCATGGCGCAGCGTGGTCGGCGGACGATACTTCGAGAGCATGGGAATCCCGCTTTTGCGCGGCCGCTTGCCGGGATCGGGTGACACGGATCGCACGCAACCCGTCGCGATCATCGACGACGTGCTCGCGCGCCGGTACTGGCCGAATGCGAATCCGATTGGGACTCGGCTCCGCTTCAAGACGGCGGATGGTGCGAAGAGTTCCACGGTCGTCATTGGAGTTGTGGGGAGCGTTCGGTGGATGGCATCGGCTGCCGAGCCGCCGGGAACGACATATCTATGGCTGCCTCAACGGCCGGGACGCGAGATCACACTGGTCGCGCGAGTGAACGGCGACCAGCCCGACACGGTCAAGGCGCTTATGCGCGTGTTCGGCACGATTGATCCCCAACAGCCGGTGTCGGATGTCCGCACGCTCGACGATCTCGTCGCCGCCGACATCGCCAGGCCCCGCTTCACAATGCTGATACTCACCGGCTTTGCAACTGTCGCGATCGCTCTCGCCGCGATTGGGCTGTACAGCGTGATCTCGTTCAATGTGGTGCAGCGCACGCGCGAAATCGGCGTCCGGCTTGCACTCGGCGCACAGCGTCATGATGTGATTGGCCTGTTCCTGTCGGCCGGCCTTCTGGTGACCGGAGCCGGTTTGATAGTCGGTGTCGGTTGCACGCTCGCCCTGGGGCGAGTCATAGGAGCGCTTTTGTACGGCGTGTCATCCCGCGATCCGGTGACGGTCCTCGCTGCAACGCTGTTCGTGCTGGCCGTCGCAATCGTCGCGACATTTGTGCCAGCCATCCGTGCCACGCGCGTCGATCCCGTCGTCGCACTCCGACGCGAGTGAAAGCTGAGTGCTGAGATTTTCGATTGCTGATTTCTGATTGCTGATTGATTCTAGGCAGCGGCGATCGAGAATTTTGAGGCCGATGCGGCGTCACCTGTGAATCCGCCGGCCGAATGCCGTTCCGTGGCGTCTCATATGCGGTGGGATTCAACGCGGGTGTCGATATCTCACGTCCACTCTCGCCGCACGTCGGAATCGGGGCGCTCATCCGCTATAGCCGCGGTGATGTGAAGTTTGATGATCCGGACACCGGTCCGCAGACCGTCAAGGCCGGTGGGCTCGAAGCGGGCGGCGGTGTGCGAATCAGGTTCTGACCGGAAACGAGTGCTGCTCTACACATCAGTTTTCGATCAAGATCTCGGGGTGAACCCCGGATTCCGAGCTTCCGCCATTCGGAAGTACGTGTTGTATCTCTCTGTGTCGACCGTGAAGTACGGCACGAACACTAGATCCCGTCCCGCAATCGTGGTGCGGTATGCCTGACTCGATCCGGAGATCGGGGACAGCGATCCGGGCAGGTCGATGGCCTGGTGGCCAATACCGTCCCACGGATTGAGCCCGACATACATGACCGCGCCGCGCATCAAGGCCGCGAGGTTCGGGTTCTCGCTGTCGATGGACAGCGTACGTAGTGATTGCGGTACGACCAGATCGATCGTATCGCCGGCCTTCCAACGGCTCCTCACGGTGGCGAGCTCGCCAGGTGCGGCGTTCACGGATTTGCCGTTGACCCGCAGCGTCGCCCCTTTCGCCCACGCCGGGATGCGCAGTTTGATCGCGAAGCCGCCATTGCCCGGGTCTCGCACGGTCAGGCGAACGTCGTCCGCCGCCGGATAGCCGGTGTCCTGAACGATCGTGACGGCGCCGTCCGCACGCTTCCAGACCACTTCCGACGCGACGAACAGATTCACCAGCAGCGCCTCGTCGTCGTGGAAATACACGTTCAACACATAATCGGCTACGCCCTGCACCAAGGTGCCCGAGCAGCACGGCCACTTCCGGTGGTAATACCGTTTTTCCGCACCCGCGCCGTAATCCGAGTAATACGGGTAGTCGCCGTCGCTGTTCGGCAGCCGTGTCGCCAGCATGGTGTTGTAGAGCGTTCGCTCGAGCCCGTCGCCATACTCCGGCTGACCGGTCAAACGAATCAGATATCGCGCCAGCTTCATGTCGGCATAGCTGCCGCAGGGTGTCTCGAAGTGGGCTTTGGAACTCTTCAGGCTCTCGGCAAGCTTGCCCTGACCCAAGTGAACGAACTGTTCCTCTGGTGCCCAGCCGCCGGAGGCAAAGCGCTGCGGCTCGAGGAAACGCCATGCGTTCGTCAGCGCGTTCAGGTACTTCGGGTTGCCGAGATTGAGATAGGCCTGGCCTCCGGAACTCAGCGCGATGACGTGACTGTAGGCATGCTTCTCGGGCAGCACGTCGATGCCGCCGGCTAACGGGTCGAACCACTCCTTGTCGAGCAGATAGTGCACCGCCAATTTCCGATACTTGTCGTCGCCGGTAATTTCGGCGACGTGGAACAGGTTCTCCGACATGACGTACGTCTCGTCATACGGTGGGTTCGTCTTACCGATGCGGTCGCGCGACACCGGAGAGATGTGCGGGAGACACTTGTCGATGGTGATCGGCAGCAGGCGTTTTGCTTCCTCGACGCCGCTGAGTCGAAACGCGTCGATCAGCCCGACGACGTACTTGTCCATGACGTAAGCGGCCCACTGCGCCCGCGCATTTGGACCTGCGTATGGACTGTCGGCGCGCCGTATGAACTCTCCGAAACCCGAGACGAGCCGCGCGACTTTCTCGTGCGCCGCACGGTCGTTCGTCGCCGCACCGAGCCGCGCCAGCCCCGAGATGTACTGTCCAAGCGTCAGGCCGGGCACGAAGCCGTCCGCGTCGTACCAGCCGCCCATGTCGAGGCCTGGCGCCGGCAAGCCTGCGGTTTGCCGAAATACTTTGAGCAGCCGATCGTTATCCAGAGCGAGGTAGTGCGCGTGGATGCGATCGAAGTGGCGCATGAGGGGACCGCCAGTGAGCCGCACTGCCCCGTACGGGAATTCGCGCATGACCTCGTTGCCGAGGGCACTCTGGGCAAGGGCGAAGACGCTTGAAAGACCTGTGAGGGGGGTTCCCGCGGCGGCGCAGACCGCGCCTTGCACGAATCTTCGCCGTGAAATCGCGGTAGGCCTGCGGCAACTATCGGTCATGGCTCATGCGCATTCGAGCGCGCTCACTTTCGACTTCGTTCAGAGCGGCAGTGTAAAGATCAGCACGCCCAGCACGAACCAGATCGCCGCATAGGCAAACTGGTACCCAATGAACCGCCGGAAATCGATCCGGGCGATCCCTCCGCCCACTGCCGCCCAGAACGGAGTCAGGAGATTCCCCATCTGGTCGCCGACCGACAGCGCCAGAAGGCCCTGTTGGGCCGACGCGCCGACGGCACTCGCAGCCGTGACCGTCACATAGCCCTGAATCACCCATTGGCCGCCGCTCGAGGGAACGAAGCAGGCCACCACGGTGGAAATCAGCGCCGTGAAGAGCGTGAGAGTGTACCGCGTGGACACTGTCGCGAGCAGCCCGCCGATCGTGTCGCCGAGCGTCGTGAACTGAAGCAGACCGGCCACCCCGCCGTAGAGATGGTACATCACGACGATCGGCCAGCATGACAGGATCGCGGTCTGAAGCGCCCGGTTGAAGTTGGAAACGTTCCGGTGCACGAGCAGCGCCAGGCCGAACAGGACGGTGTTGAGCGAGTTGAGATCCAGCCCGAGGTGTTTGACGCCAAAATGATAATAGACCCAGGCAGCCAGCGCACTGACCAGGATCGCCACCGGTACCGAGCTCCGCTCGACCCGGCCCGAGAGGGACGGAAGCGGCGCGGCACGGTCGATCGGTTCCGCTTCTGCGATGACGAGGAGCGGCTCGGCAAGCTTGAACGCGTCGGGAAACTCGGAGAGCGGCTGCGGATGGCTCGGGTGCAGGAAACGCGCCGCGACAATGATTGCGAGGAAGAACGTCACAATGAAGACCAAGGTGGCTGGCGCCCAAATCGTGGTCGACAGCGGCATGAGACCAGTCTGCTTCTCGAGGAAATGACCCGGCGTATTCATCAGGAGCGGGGCGCTCGCCGAGAGCCCGAACTGCCAGATCGACCCGGCCGCCGACGTTGTGGCGAGCAGGAACGGAAAATCAACCTCGATCCCCTTTCTCTCTGCCTCGCGGGCAAAGTAGATCGACACCAGAGGGCCAAGCGCGATGGCGAGCCCCCAGTAGAGATACGCCAGGCACGCGACCACCAGACAGGACAGCGCGAACACTTGAGGCTGCGTCCGTGGTAGCCGAGAGAGCCGGGCAACCGCGTGCCTGAACAGCGGCGCCGCGCCGAGGGTCGAACTCAGCACCAGAATCAACGTCATCTGCATCGTGAACGGCAGCAGCATCCAGAGGCCGCGATAGAACGCGTCCATGACGGCAGCGCCTGAATTGCCGATCGCAAGCGCCCCGACGCCGAGCAGCAGCAGCATGCCGACCGCGGTGGACATGGCATCTGGAATGACTCGACCAATGGCCTGCGAGAAACGGGTCAGCCAGTCGGTAGGGATCGCTGTGTAGACAGGAGGCATCTGTTAGACAGGAGGTGGGGTCAAAGAGTGTCGTTCTCAGACCACGGCATGTCTCGCCGCATGCTACCTCTGTGGGAGAACGGTGGTCCGTTTTGAAATCAGGCTGAAGAAGAGGAACACCTTCTCCATCTGCGCGGCGCCGCGTCGAATCCAGAATTCGTGATCCTTGTCGGGGAACTCGAGATAGATGTGCGGCGCACCGACGGCCTGCAGCGCCGCCACGGCCCGGCGCGAGGTCGCCGCAGGCACAATCGAATCCTTCGCGCCGTGCATGATCAGGGTCGGGAGTGACTTGTACCGTTCCGCGGCACCGTCGGCGATGCCCCCGGCACCAGAGATTGCGGCGAGTCCGGCCCAGATGTCGTTGTACTTGCCGCCGAAGTAGTACGTGCCCGCACCACCCATGGAGTGCCCCATGAGATAGATGCGATCGCTGTCGACGGCGTATTGCTCCCGGATCGATTTCAGCAGGGCCATCGTGTCAATTTCCGCCAACTCCGTCGTGGAGTAGCGGACGTCACCGCCGGGCTTCACGGCCGCCGTGGCGACCGGCGTCCCAGCCCGGCTCCCCCACCAACTGGACAGATTGAATCCCATCGGTGCGAGGACGATGAATCCGTATCGCTCGGCGAAGTCCGTCGTGCCGTCGAACAGGATCTGCTGCAGTGGCGTAATGTTCAGGCCGTGCAGATCGACGACGAGGGGTGCTGGCTTCTGCGGATCGTAGGTCGACGGCACGAACAGCGTGTAGGGAATGTCGGCGTTCGCCTCCGCCAGGCGATGCGTGCATTCAAGAATGCGCTGCTGCGACGCTGTGAGCCGGGGCTGAGCCGATCTCGGGATTCCGCTGAAACCGCGCGAAATGTCGGGGGCCGGCGTTCCAGCGATCGGAGTCCCGTCGTGGTTGATGTTGACCGTGCCGGCGCTCGCGTCGGCGTTTGCCTGCGTGATCGGGGTACACGTGTGCCCCGGTGCGACCCGGGCCGGATACGCCGCGCGCTGCGCGTAGGCCGCAGCCACCGCCATTGCCACAACGAAAACGAGCGGCGCGTTCCACGATCGCATCACCGTCAGTCCTCTCGGATCCTCGGGAGCTTGTGCCGTGGATGTGCGGTTGTCAACTCGGACCGTCGAGAACGGCGGCCGCGCCAATCAGATTGCCGAAGTCTGGCTGTCGCGGTTACTTTCTGTTGCCTCGCTGGAAGTTGGGCTCCGTGGTGATCTCGATCGTACGGTCGACATCACTGGCGGGATGCTGAATGTTCACGAAGGCGGCGGCATGAGGGGATGCATCTCACCCTCAAAAAAGCCACCACCAAACCCGCCAGTGCGAAGTGTAAATGGTCGGGATGACTGGATTCGAACCAGCGACCCCCTGACCCCCAGTCAGGTGCGCTACCAGGCTGCGCCACATCCCGTTGAAGATCCTTGATTCTACTCCGGTTTTTGCCAGCGTGCTCCTTCGGGGCCTTCGCTTTCTCCTGCCGAGACCTGGCACCCGGACAGGCTGATGCGGACATTTTTCCGTCTGGGTGGGCGGTAATCCGGTCTGATAGAATTCGCTGCGGTTCCGGCAGCCTTCCCCATGCCCGAGAACGGTCCTGTCCCTCCGTCGCCACCGGATCGTCCCGTAGCCGACCGAGAATCCACGTTCAATTTGATCGAGCGAGCGCGTGCGGGAGACCAGGAGGCGGTCGAGCGTCTCTTCGCACGCCACCTCAAGCCGCTTCAACGCTGGATCAGCGGACGCCTACCCCATTGGGCCCGCGATCTGGCCGATACCGACGATCTTGTCCAGGACACCCTGCTTCAGACGTTTAAGAAGATAGGAAACTTCGAACCTCGGCGCGTCGGTGCATTGCAGGCATACCTGCGGCAGGCAGTCCTGAATCGGCTACGAGATGAGTTGCGACGAAAAGGCCGCCGGCCCGACGCGACGGACCTGGATGGCGTGGACATCCAGTCGCAGCAGTCACCGCTCGAGGAGGCGATCGGCCGGGAGGCAGTGGAGCGGTACGAGCGCGCGCTGCAGCGCCTCCGGCCCGAGGAACGTGAAGCGATTATCGCAAGGATCGAAATGGGCCACAGCTACCAGGAGCTCGCTGACGTCCTGGGCAAGCCGACGGCGGACGCCGCGCGCAAGGCCGCACAGCGCGCTCTCGTTCGGCTGGTTGAAGAGATGAAACGTGGCGAGTGAAGAACACGTTCCCGATATTGCCGGCGCGATTCTGGATGGCAGATCGATCGACTGGGGATCCGCTGAGTCGAGTCGCGACGGCACCGGGCGCCTGCTCCTCGAACAGCTGAAGCTCGTTGCCGCCGTCGCCGAGTTCCATCGTCAGCTTCCGGCCTTCGACGCCATCGACGTCTCGCCTCCCGCAACGGCGCGCGATCCTACACCAAATCTGTGGGGACACCTTCGGGTGGTCGAGCGTATCGGGGGTGGCGCGTTCGGAGAAGTGTTTCGCGCGTGGGATACGCGGCTCGATCGCGAAGTCGCACTCAAGCTACTGCCTGCGGAATCGACTGAGAATCAGGCCACCTCGACCATCGATGAAGGTCGTCTCCTGGCGCGCGTACGCCATCCGAACGTTGCCACCATCTATGGCGCCGAGCGAATCGGCAATCGAGTCGGATTGTGGATGGAGCTCGTCAACGGGCGCACTCTCGAACAACTTCTCGACGCGGGCAAGGTGTTTACGTCTGGAGAGGCAGTCGCGATCGGTGTCGAGGTCTGTCGTGCGATGTCGGCGGTCCACCGCGCGGGGCTGATCCACCGAGACATCAAAGCCCAAAACGTCATGGTCGCAGAAGATCAGCGTGTGGTGCTCATGGACTTCGGCACCGGCTACGAACCGAAGGACAGTTCACCGGCGACGCTTGCCGGCACACCGTTGTACCTTGCCCCCGAGCTCCTGTGCGGGCACGGCGCCACCGTGCAGAGCGACATCTACAGCGCCGGCGTCTTGTTGTACCACATCCTCACGCGTTCGTATCCAGTCGAAGCAGCGTCGCTTTCGGAGCTCCGCGAGCGCCATCAACGGCAGGAGCGGCGGTCGATGCGTGCCGCACGGTCCGATTTCCCGTCGAAACTTGCCGCCGTGGTGGACCGAGCGATAGATCCGCAGCCGACGCGCCGATTTCAAAGTGCCGATGACCTGGCGCGGGCACTCGAGGCCCTCGAAGCTCGCCGAAGGATCGCGCAACTTGGCTACGCCGCAGTAGCCGCTGCGGCGCTCATACTACTGGTCTCATGGGTGGCGTTTGAAATGCGCGACCAGCGGCTGGCCAATCAACTTTCGATGAGCAGGGGAGCGTCCGCTACGCCGCATATATGGCCGCTGACGACGCAGTTCGGCAGTCCCGACGAGGCGCAAAAGGTCGGTGAGGTCCTCGCCGCGTTGCAGGCTGAATCCGGTAAGCGAATCGCTGATGTAGGCGCCGGCGAAGGCTCCTATACGCGGCGCATTGCTCGAGCCGTCGGACCCACGGGTCGCGTGACGGCGGTCGACATCACCGAGGACAATCTCGCGAACCTCCGCGCACGGGTCCAGCAAGACAACATCACGAACGTGGACTTCGTTCTGTGCACGGAGGACGACACACGGCTGCCCGAGAACACCTTCGACGCGGTGCTGATTTACAACGTCTATCACCATATGACCGCGCCCGAGCCCACTCTGCGGTCGATTCTCGCGGCGCTCAAACCTGGCGGACGGCTGGTCGTGTCGGAGCCAATCCACGAGGAAATTCATGGGGAGAACGTGCGGAAGGCGACACGCGCCGAGCAAATCAATGACCACGAAATCGCCCCCGACTTCGTTCAGCAGGAGCTCCAGGCAGCGGGCTTCGAAGTGATCGAGCAGCGTCCCGACTTCCTTCCATTCACGAGTGCGGGTTACAAGGGCGGGTTCTGGCTGATGGTCGCGCGGAAGCCACCGGCGCGGTAGTCAGCGAAGCCGAAAGATCGTGTTTTACCTTTTCTTCTTCGCCGGTGCAGGCTTCTTGACCGCCTTCTTCGCAGCGGCCGCCTTGGTGTCGACGAGATCGAACAGGCTCTGCGCCGCCGCCGTGTTCTCGGCTGAGGGCGTCCTCGACAGCATCGTCGCGATCTCTTTCAGACCGCGCTTGACGATCATGATCCGCTCGCGCGCGTCGCTGCCCAGAAGTTGATCGAGGCCATCGCTTCCCGTCTGCGCCCCGGGCAGTTCGTCGACCAGCTTGCGCCGCGCCCCGGCAAGCGTCAGGCCCTCGACGAACAACAGGTGTTTGATGCGAAGGACGAACTCGAGATCGGCGCGACGATAGACGCGAGGTCCCCCCTCGGTCTTCTTCACACCGAGCTCGGGGAACTCCGCTTCCCACGTGCGCAGCACGTACGGCTGCACCTGGGCGATCTCGCACACCTCAGGCTGACGAAACAGCGATCGGTTAGGAATCTCTACTGTGGTCACACCAGATTTGCAGGGCGCACGCAGAGTATAGCGGAAAACGATCAATTCGCATCCGATAAAGCCGACCGGCAACAGCCAGAAGCCACGAGCCCGCGAGAGTTATACTGACGCCCGTGGCAGATGACGTCACGCGCCTGAGCACGTCGGACGCCGCGGAAACCCGGCTCTCCAATCCCGGCGACTCGTCGTCGCAGTCCTCCGGCAAACCGATCAGCTCCTCATCCGGCTGGCTGTCGTCCTCCGGGGCGATCGATCATGGACGATTCTCTCCAGGCACCCTCCTTGGCGGCCGTTATCGAATCATCGAGCGGCTTGGACGCGGCGGAATGGGAGAGATCTATCGCGCCGATGACTTGAAGCTGGCGCAGCCGGTGGCATTGAAGTTTCTGCCCACCGACGTGGACAAGGATCCCGCGCGACTGACACAGCTCCACACTGAAGTGCGGATGGCACGTCAGGTGTCGCATCCCAACGTCTGCCGCGTCTACGACATCGACGAGATCGAGGGGCACACATTCATCTCGATGGAATACGTCGACGGCGAAGACTTCGCGTCGCTCCTTCGCCGCATCGGACGGTTCCCGGAAGATCGAGCACTCACAATCTCACACCAGGTCTGCGCCGGGCTGGCCGCCATCCACGAACGCGGCGTCACGCACCGGGATCTCAAGCCTGCCAACGTGATGCTCGACGGCCTTGGCAAAGTGCGCATCACGGACTTCGGCCTTGCGGGTGTGGCGGGCGAATCGCTCCAGGCGGGCACGCCCGCCTACATGGCGCCGGAGCAGCTCGCGGGACGCGAGGTCACCGCGCGCAGTGATATCTACGCGCTTGGTCTCGTCCTCTATGAAATCTTCACGGGACAGCGTGCGCTCGACGCGCAGAATCTCGCCGAGCTGATTCGGAAACGCGAGCAGTCGGGAATCCTGCCACCCTCCTCGGTCGTCTCCGAGATCCACCCGGACATCGAGACCACGATCATGCGGTGCCTGCGGCCCGAACCGGCGCAGCGGCCGGCGACGGCGATGGCGGTGTCGGCGGCATTGCCTGGCGGGAACCCACTGGCTGTGGCACTCGCCGCCGGCGAAACACCGTCGCCCGAGATGGTGGCCGCCGCCGGGGCGTCCGAGGCAATCGCGTCGCGCTGGA
>Ga0310885_10000335_pt1 | contig 11211 bp, 9 predicted proteins | sample T60D2metaG_FD_203445 | JGI IMG/M metagenome (GOLD analysis project Ga0310885, IMG submission 203445) | Lab incubated soil microbial communities from West Virginia University Organic Research Farm, Morgantown, WV, United States - T60D2 | ecosystem: Environmental > Terrestrial > Soil >...
CGCGAACGTCGCCGCTGCCGCCACGGCCACCACCGAAATCTTCATGACTGACACCCACCGCATATGCACCTCTGAGGGGCGAATTATACGCGTGGGTGGAAAGCGCGGCCAGAAATGCATACGAAATGCGTTCTATATTGCATTTCCCAAGCATATAAATTAGGCTAATTCGTATGCGAACGACTCTGGATCTGCCCGACGGCCTGGTCGAGGAGGCTCGCGAAGCCATCGGCTTCAAGTCGAAGACGGATACCGTGGTGTTTGCCCTGCAGGAGGTCGTGCGCCGCAAGCGCAAAGACGAATTGAAGGACTTCATCACCAAGATCCGGTTCGATTTCGATCCGACGGAGCTCCGGAAAAAGGAACGGCGCGAGCTTGATCGTCGTTGACACCAGCGTTTGGATCGCAGCCCCACGGCAAAAGGTCGTGGCCGATGCGCTTGGCCAGCTCATCGAAGCCGACGAGGTGACCCTCGCGCTTCCTGTTCGGCTCGAGTTGTGGACTGGGGTTGCACGTCAAGATCGCAGGGCATTCCTACGCACTTATGGTGCCCTTCCGCAACTCCATCCCACAGAAGACACATGGCGCGTGCTTCCGGCGTGGATTGAAAAGGCCAAGGACGTCGGCGAGACTTTCACAATCTGCGACTTGCTGATCGCATCGCTGGCCGAAGAAATCGGCGGCCTGGTCTGGTCGCTCGACAAGGACTTCGAGCGCATGGAGCGCTTGAAGCTCGTGTCGCTGTACTCGCTTCCGCACTAACCGCGCAGGACACCGCGGAACTTTCGGGAATCGACCGCGTAACCGGGAAACACCTTCGCCGTCGTCGACGCATTTGCGCCCAGGTGCCTCGTCACGATCTCGCCAAACACGTCGCGAAAATCCGTCGTCACCGCGAGATCCCGGCCCTCGAAACGATCGTTGACCGCAAGGCCGGGCCATTTGCCGTGCACCGAGCCGCCTTTGACCGTGCCGCCGATCACGAACATGGCGTTGCCATGCCCGTGATCGGTTCCGCGGCTCCCGTTCTCCGCCACTGCCCGGCCGAACTCCGACATCGTCAGGATGATGGTGTCGGCCATTCGATCGCCAAGGTCGTGGGCGAGAGCGGCGATGCCGCGTGAAAAATCGTCGAGGCGATTGGCGATCTGGCCGGTCGCGGCGCCTTCGTTGACGTGATGATCCCACTGCGTGCTTTCGGCGAAGGCGATCTCGAGGCCGACGTCCGATTTCGCGAGTCGCGCGATCTCCTGCATCGCCTGGCCGAAGGGGCTGCGTGGATAGAGCGCGCCGTCAGCCGGCCGGTACACGCCGGAGGTTTTCTTCGCGAGCGTCTTCATCGCGTCGAATGCCTCGCCGGCGACGCCGCGAAGCGCCTGGTCTTGTCGAGCGGCGGCGTATATTTCTTCGAACGACGTCCGCGCGCTCATGTCGGCGACGGTGAAGTCCTCCGTGCTGCCGATCGCGAGCGCAGGCGCCGGGCCTTGCAGCGATCGCGGCATCTGCCTCGTGAGCGCAATGCCTCGGAGAGGATTGCCGCCGGCTCCCGGCTCCCGGCTCCCGGTTCCCGCCAAGTATCTGTTGAGCCATCCATCCCGCGTGCTCTTGACGCCGGGCGTGGCCGATTCCATGTAGTCCTGCGCGTCGAAGTGCGACCTCGTGGTGTCGGGCGATCCCGCGGCATGGACAATTGCCAGCTCGCCGCGATCCCAGAGTGGCTTGAGCGCCGCCATCCGCGGATGCAGGCCGAAGTGCCCATCGAGATTGATGGCGCCGCCCGTCGCGCCGGGTTTCGCGATCGCGATCGACGGGCGTGCACGGTAGTAATCCGCGTCGCCAAACGGCACGACCATATTGAGGCCGTCAACCGCGCCACGCTGGAAGACGACGACAAGGAGTCTTCGCCGTTCCGCCGATTCCGCCGCGATACGGGACACAAATGACGGCGCGAATCCGAGACTCAGGAGCGCCAAAGCGCCGTTCCGGAGGAACACACGTCGTGAGGCGCACTCCGGTTCGATGGCATGGACATGAGGTAAAGCGTTTCGAGTCATGTTGACCGCCTGCTCAGGGCTCCGTGAAAACAGAATCGGTGGATCCTGTTGAAATCGGTGGATCAAAATCGGTGGATCGTGAATTCGGTGGCCTTATTGCCGCTGGAAATCGGGCGCGCCGATCTTCATCGCCAGCGTCTGCTCCTCGCTGAGCGGCACGCGCACTCCGCGTAGCGCGTTCTTCGACAGATCGACCGCAAAATTCATCCGGCTCACGAGCGCGCCAGCCGATACCCAGGTTGTCGCCGTCTCGTCGTAGCCGGTCGGCGGTTGGCAGAAATAGGGCGGCATGCCCATGTCGCGGAGCGTCTTGACCAGCGGCAGGCCGCTTCTGACCTCGGCGCCGGTCGCGCGCAACGCGCTCGCCACGAACTCGAGCGGGGTCTTCACCTTCGCGCGATACATATCGGGAGAGGCAAATTGCGGTGAGCTGAGAATCTCCCTGAGCACCTGGCGGAGATCGCCATTGGTTGCCGTGAACGTCGCGGCGGCGCGATCGACGAGCGCCGCAGGCGGGTTGTCGCTGACGAAGCGAATCGCGAGCTTCGTCGCTATGTGTCGGGCAGTCGCAGGATGCGCGGCGACGATGTCGAGCACGCGCTCGCCTTCGTCGACGGCTCCGGATCCAATCGTCTTGCCGAGCACGATCTTCTCGCTGCGATCGTGGCGGCCGGGCGCGAACATGAATCCCGACCCCTGCCGCGGCTGCATCGTCCAACCGGTAAACGCCTTCGCGACGTTGACGATGTCTTCCTGCGTGTAGCCGCCGTCAACACCGAGCGTGTGCAGCTCCAGCAACTCGCGCGCGTAGTTTTCGTTGAGGCCGGTAGAACGGCGAACAAGCCCAGTCGGTGCACGTTGTGCACCCTGTGCACGTTGCGCACCTTGAGCACTAGAGAGCCAGTTATCCAAATAGAAAAGCATTGCAGGGCTCTTCGCAGTTGCCCCGAGCAGCTCTCTGAAATTCCCAAGCACGTAGGGTCGAATCGCATCCCGCTCGTATTCGGTGATGTAGATGCGCGTCGCGCCCTTGCCGGCAAAAACGTTGAAGTGGTTGAACCAGAAATCCACGAGCACTTCTTCGAGCTGGCGCTCGCTGTAAATGGCTCGCAGGAGCTTCGCTTCCTCAAGGTCAGCGATTACCTGACGGTCACGCATGATGGCCGCGCTCGCTTGTCGGGAGCCGGGATCCGGGAGACGGGACCCGGTTTCCATTTCCCGGTTCCCCGTTCCCGGTTCCCGGTTCCCGTCGCCATTTTGCGCGAGCTTGCGTTGGCGGCGCTCCATCATTGCGGGCGCCGCATAATCGCGCTGAATAGTCTGTGAATCGAGCCTCAGTGTCTCAAGCCGCTGGAGTCTTGCGTCGAGCGCGCCGTTGTCGATGCGCCCCGGCGTCAGCTGGAGGTCGATCCATTTCTGCAGGCCCATTGCTTTGACCCGGTCGACATCGCCGGGACGCGGGCCGTACGTCAGGCGGTTGAGTGCGTGGAGGATCGCCGCGTCATCCGCCGCGGCGGCCAGGACGCGCGGAGCGCCGGCGCTGGCGGCCAGCCAAAGAAGGAAAGCGAGAGTAAACGGTCGAGTCATACGGTAATCTTCCTTGTCCCCCGTAGCCTTGGCGAAGGGGGATGCCTATTCGACCCTCATGTCCCGACAAACGTTAAAAACCAGTCGCGCCGTAGCTCCATACGGTCAACGAGCGTAGGCGGATGCCATTTCACGTCGTTCCTGCCACGGGTCCCGTCCTCGAACAGGTCCTGACCGACACATATCCAATATGGAGCGACGGCCTGTCGCGCGAACATTACGCGAAAGCCTGGACTGCCCAGCTCAAGACGCCGTGGGGGCAGCACCACCTCGATCGCGTCGCGCTCGTCGACGGTCCGCACGTCCTTTCGAGCGCCAAGCGCTATGACCTGTCGCTGCGCATCGATGGACGCATCCGGCGCGTGCTTGGGATTGGCGCGGTGTTCACGGCAGCAGCGCACCGCGGCCGTGGCTGCGCGCGCGAGCTGCTGACGCGCATGCTCGACACAGCCGTCACGGAGGGGCAGGAATTCGCGATGCTCTTCTCCGAAATTGCGCCGGCGTTCTACGAGCGGCTCGATTTCGTGCCGGTGCCGCTCATCGAATCGACCCTCGAAGTCGATCGCAAACGCGGCGGCGCTCCGGCGATGCTGGTGCGGAGCGGCGATGAGAAGGATCTTCACTCCATCGCCGAAATGAGCGCCGCGCGATCGAAGGACGCGCGGCTGGCGCTCGATCGCAGCGAGGATCTGATTCGCTTCATGGTGACGAAGAAGCGCATCCAGTCGGGGTTGGCGCCGTCTGGTTATCGCAACACGGAATTCCTGGTCGTCGAGGAAGGGTACCAGGCCGTCGCCTATCTCGTGAGCACCGAGCAGGACGGGCGCTGGATGATCGAGGAGGCCGGCGATCGCGATCCGTCAGGAGCGCGGCTCGGCGCGATGCTTCAGGTGATGCTGGCGCGGTACCCTAGCGAGCGCCTCCCCGAGATCAAGTGCTGGTGGCCGAAGGCGCTGGTGCCGCCGCAGATCAAAGTCGCGGCCGCGACGCCGACGCAGGAAGTGATGATGATTCGCCCGCTCCGCGATCGCATCCTGCCACTGCCGCCGCTCGCCGCGGCGGAAGTGGTGTACTGGCACGCGGACTATTTCTGAAGGTCTTCCATCTTCTTCCTGATTCCCGCGAGGTCGAAGACGCCCGACTTGTCGCGGGAGCTGAGGAAGTCAGTCACGCACTTGCGCGAACAGAACATGCCGCCGTCTTCCAGCACGGCGGTATGCGTCATGCCGTCCGCGTCGGCCGGCAGCAGCTTGTGACGCCGCAGCTCGAAGAGGTCGAATGGCTGGTTCCTCGGGAACGACTCACCGCACTGCTTGCAATTCATCATAGGAGGCGCCTCACCTTCATTTCGGTGTAGAGAGTTTAACGTCAACCGACTTCGATTCGCCCTCGCCCAGTTCGACTCTCGTGCCCAGATCCTTGATCGTCGCGAGAAACTCGGGATCTCCCGCCTGCCCGTCCTCGAGGCCTTGCAGGGCCACCGCCAGGTAGTGTTCCGCGCCGGGAAGGCCCGTCACCTGGAACTTGCCGTCCTGATCCGGCCGCGCCGCCTTGATGAATCGCGACTGGTAGGTCCAGAGCTTCTCGTCGCTTGGAAACACGACGATGGTCGCATCGAGGACCGGATTACCGCGTGAGTCCGTGATCTGCCCGGCCAGTGACGTGACCTTCTTCGTCAGCACGATCTGCATCCCGGGGACGGTTTGTCCCGCCGGAAATTCCATCGGCGTATCCGTGATGTCCTGGCCGTTGATGACGACCGACTTCATCGCCCAACCCTGCGGCGCCTGGGCGCGAATCAGCACGGAATCCGTCATAGTGCGAAGCGAGAACGACCAGTCGTCGCCGACGCGCGAGCCACCGAGCCCCTGGCCCACGCCCGGCGGATCCGGCGAGCCCGGCCGGGCCGCGACCTGCAGCTGCGCCGGCTTGAAGTCAAACGGCTCCCCGGTGTCGCTGACGATTGCGCCGTTGACGGTCGCGCCTGGCGCCGTCACCAGCGTGAGGCCTTCGACATCTTCCGCGCCGACGGTCAGATCCATGCGGGCGACTTCGAAGTCGCGCCCGCCGGACCGCGCCTGCATCTGATACCGGCCAGGCGCCACATTCGGAAGACGAAAGAATCCGGTTTGATCGATTCGGTTCCCGGCGCCGCCCTGTTGCGCCGCCAGTCCAGGCCGGCCATTCGCGCCGGCCGGCACGAGCAGGACCATCCCGTTGGTTGCCGGCGATCCCGACGACGTCAACACCTGGCCACTGACGCGAACCAGCTTCGTGGCGATCAATCCAAAACTGACGCCGGTGTTCTCCTGCGACACGGCGAGCGTGATGCGCGCTGCCTCCGCTACGTTGGTCGTGCCGGGATAATAGGTCGCTGCGTATCCGGACAGCTCACCCATCGGATCGGTGACTTCGGCACCGCCGGTCCGCAGCGTCGCGCTGACGTAGTAATCACCGGGAGGCAATCCGAACAGCCGGAATTGTCCCTGGTCGTCGGTGGTGTCGCGCGAATTCTGTCCGGCCGGCATCATGCGGCGCGCGCCGCCGGCATAGCCGTAGCGCAACGCGGTGACGCTCGCATTCGCAACCGGTTCGCCGAATTCATCGGTGATGCGGCCGCCAAGCACGCTGCCGCGTGGCAGCGCGATCGCGATCTTCTCGAGCGTCTGTCCCTCGCCGAGCTCGATCGGCGTACCCGATTCGGATGGACGGCGCTGGCCGTACTGCAACGACACGAAGCCGCCCTTGCTGGCCGTCATGGTGTAGCGCCCGGCCGGCAGCTCCTTGATCTCGAATCGACCCTGTTGATCGGTGGTGGCGACGCGTGACTCACGCACGTCAGGGGCATTGACGCGCACCTGCGCGCGGCGGATCGGCGATCCATTGTCGGCCGCCACGACCTGCCCGCGGATGATCGACGTGCCCCGCGGCGCATCGGCAGGCTGCGGCATCGCGCGCATTGGCCGCTGCCCGCGTCCCGCCGCGCCCTGAGGCTGCTGCTGCCCGCCGCCTGCCCCTTGCGCGAACGCCGCTGCGCTGATCGCCAGCATCATGACGACGATGAGGGATCGCTTCACGTTTTGAGTCTAACCTCTGGCACTCGTGGCACCTGTGAAACCTTTGGTACCAAACCTTTGGAACCGTGGAACCGTGGAACTATGGAACCAATGTCGAAAGCCTGATGTCGAACGCTTTCGTCTCGCCTTCATTCAGCGACAGCCTCTTCGCCTCTTCGATGGCGCGCGTCAGGAAATCAGGATCGCTGCCCTGGCCTTGCTCGAGATTCTGCACCGCGATGATCAGGTAATCCTCCGATGGCGGCAGCGACTTGATGCTGTATTTGCCATTCGTATCAGGACGGGCCGTTCGCACGTATCGCGATGAAAATGTCCACAGATCCTTGTTGGCGGGGAAGATCACGACCGTGGCGTCGAGCACGGGCTTGCCGCGGTCGTCGCTGACGAGGCCCGATAGATCCGTCGTCTGTCGCGAAAAAATGATTTGCAGTCCATCGTAGGACCGCCCCGGCGTGAACTCGATGCCGCTGTCGGTAACGTCCTCTCCATCGAGCATGACGGCCTTCAGGAACCAAGTCAGGATCTGACCCCCGACGTTGGCGCGAATCAGTCGGCGGTCAGAGAGGCTCGTCAGCTCGAACGTGTAGTCGTCGTTGATGCGGTTTTGTCCGGGACCGAACATCATGCTGACGGGCTCGGCCGGCTGCGGAAAAATCGACACCTGATCGGCGCGGAACGTCGGCACCGAGCCGTCATCGGTCATGACGACGCCCCGCGCCGTTGCGCCGGCTGATGTCGTCACGATCAGGTTGTCGATGTCGTCGTTGCCGACAGTGACCTTCAGCGTCGCGAATTCGCTGCTCGCGCTTTGCATCCCGTTTGGCCGGACCTGGAGGTTGTAGCGGCCCGGCGGTACGTTGGCGAACTGGAACGAGCCGTCGCCGCCCACCATCGCGTTGTTGAAGTTCATCGACATGACCATTGGCTCGTCGGGCGTCAGCATCAGCATCGCGCTCGCCACCGGTTCGCCGCGTGAGTTCATCGCCCGTCCACGCACGCGCGCCATGCGCGCGACGATCAGCGCGAAGTTGGCGCCGGTCATTTCCTGTCCCGCCCTCACTGTCACGCGCGTCGCTTCCGCGATGTTCGGCGTGCCTGGGAAATAGGTCGGCGCGAACCCCTCGGACTCCGTGTTGTTGACGCCCGGCATCAACATCATGTTGCTGCGGTTGTTGGCGCTGAGGTAGTAGTCGCCCGGAGGCAGGCCGAAGAGACGGAAGGCGCCCTGATCGTCGGTGCGATCGGTGCTGCCTTCGCCGCCGCCTGGAACGAGGCGCCGCGATCCGGAAATGAACTGGTACCGCACCGCCGCGACCTGCGTTCCCGACACCGGCTCACCGCCGTCGTCAACTATTCTTCCCGAGATGACGCTGCCGCGCGACAACACGAAGTTCACTTTGTCGGCAGTCTGCCCGTCGCTGAGATCGATCGGTGTGCCCGGCTCGCCCGCACGCCGTTGGCCGTAGTTGCCCTGGACGAATCCGCCCTTCGACGCCATGAGGTTGTATCGGCCCGCCGGTAATTCCTTGATCTCGTAGCGGCCATCCGCGTCCGTGCTGGTGACGCCGCCGCCGCGCCCTTCCATCGACATCGCACGCACCTGCGCCCGACGGACGGGTCCGCCAGTGGACGCGAGCACCTGGCCCTTCAGTACCGCGGTTCCTTTCGGCGGCGTTTCGCCGGGGCGCAGCGGACGGGCAGGCATACGTTGGGGGCTCGCCGGTGACGGCGGGGCGGACTGCCCGGGGGTGTTGGCTTGAGCGCTCATCAACGAGCTCAAGCTGACAACGATCGCGAACGAAAGGGCGATAAGGCGCATGACGTTCTCCGAACGTTCTACGGGTGTTCTACGTGCGTTCTACGTACGTTCTACGTACGTTCTACGTACGACTGCCTATTAGACGACGTTTACCGAATTTCGGACCGCCCCAGCACCCCGATCGTAGAACGTACGTAGAACGCCCGTAGAACGTACGTAGAACGCCCGTAGAACGCCCTTAGAACGACCGTAGAACCTGTCGGGCCGCGTTCATTCCTGATCCCCCCGTCATTCCCGTCCCCGGATGTGAACCTGAGCCGCAGAGAAACAGTCCTTTGATCGGCGTGCGGTACTGGCCGAATCCAAGCAGCGGCCGCATCGTGAAAAACTGATCGAGCGACAGCTCGCCGTGGAAGATGTGGCCCCCGGTCAGCCCCCAGCCGCGCTCGAGATCGAGCGGCGTCAACGTCTGCCGATCGACGATCAGCGAGCCGAGGTCCGGCGCGTACTGCATCAGCGTCTTGACCACGCAGTCGCCGAGCGCGTCGCGCTGGCTCTCCCACGATCCCTGATCCCCGATCCCCGATCCCTGATCCCTGAGTTGGTAGGGCGCGAACTGCACGTACGCGGAAAGCACATGCGCGCCCGGCGGCGCGAGCGTGGCATCGCCGATCGATGGAATCGTGAATTCGATCCACGGCGCCGTCGAGAATCGTCCGTACTTCGCGTGATCGAACGCGCGTTCGAGGTAATCGAGATCCGGCGCGAGCCTGACACGGCCGCCGAGGATTTCGCGGGTGGCGCCGGCGAATGACGGCAGCGCCGATAACGCGACATTGACCTTGGCGAGCGTGCCCCTCGATCGATAGTGCTTCATGCGCCAGAGGAATTCGGGCGGCAGGTGTTCCGCATCACAGAGCGTGAGGAACGTGCGCTTCGGATCGACGCCGGAAACCACCGTACGCGCCTCGATGTGCTCTCCACCATCGAGTGTCACGCCGACGGCGCGATCGTCCTTGGCTTCGATGCGCGCCACCCGGCAACCGGTCCGAATCTCGACGCCGAATCGTTTGGCAGCGGCCTCGAGTGAGACGGCAAGTGCTATCGGTCCGCCGGCGACCGTTCTTCCAGCCGGCCACTCGAGCGCGCGATTCGCGGACGACAACAGCAGCTGCAATCCGCTTCCCGCCGACCACGGTCCGAGCATCGCGCCGAAAATGCCGTCGGCCGCTACCGCCGCGCGCAGCAGCTCGGTGTCAATCGACTCGCTGACCAGGTCGGCCACCGCCATCGGTCCCCATCTGAGCAGCCGCCACTGATCGTCCTTCGGCAGCGAACGAAAATCGCCGAGCGTGTGCATCAGCGCGAACACATCTCGCGCCGACGGCTCGTCTACTGAGGGCGGCGCATTGATGAAGAGCGAGCCAATCAACGCGCCAAGCCGCCGCAGCGTGACGTGGAAGGACGGCCAGCGGGCGGCATCCTTCGCCGACCAGCCGCGCAGGCCGTCCGCGGTCTTCCGGGCATCCTCATGAACGACGAGCGCGCGGCCGTCCGGCGTCAGCGCGCTCACCTGGATGGTCGAATCGCTGAACGTGAGGCCATGCAAATACAACTGCAGCTCTTCGACGACGTCGCGGCGGACCGGACCGGTGGCGTGAGCGAGAATCGGCGCCCGGAAGCCTGGAGCGACTTCGCCTTCCGCGGCACAGCCGCCCAGCTCCGCGCGCTGTTCGAGCAGCAGCGTTCGCACCCCGCCCTTCGCGAGCGCGGTCGCGCACGTCAGCCCATTGATGCCCCCGCCGATCACAATCGCGTCGTAGCGCGCGCCTGCCCTGAGCGGCGGTGGAGTCGAATGGGTCATCGCGACGTCCTCAGGATTCGCTCGGCGGCGTTCTTGCCTGGCGCACCCATGATGCCGCCGCCCGGATGCGTCGCCGAGCCGCACATGTAGAGGCGATCGATCGGCGTCGTGTATTGCGCCCAGCCCGGGACCGGCCGCAGGAAAAACAGCTGCTCGAGCGTAAGCTCGCCCTGGAAGATGTTGCCCTCGGTGAGCCCGAAGTCACGCTCGATGTCGAGCGGCGTCAGCACCTGCCGGTGCAGGATGATGTCCTTGATGTTCGGCGCGTATTCCGCGATGGCGTTGATCACCGCATCGCCGAACGCCTCGCGTTGTCTATCCCACAGCGCCGGTTCCCGTCTCCCGGTTACCGGATCCCGGAGATCGTACGGAGCATATTGGACGAAGCACGACATCACGTGCTTACCCGGCGGCGCGACCGACGGATCCGTCAACGATGGGATCACCATGTCGATGTATGGATGCCGTGAAAACTGTCCGTACTTCGCATCGTCGTAGGCCCGCTCCATGTAATCGATGCTCGGCGAGATCGAGATCGCACCGCGAAGGTGAGGGCCGGGTCCGGGCATGCAGGTGAAGTTGGGCAGCGCGTCGAGTGCGAGATTGACCTTGCCAGACGAGCCGCGGAACTTGTAGCGGCGGACGCTTTCGACGAAATCGGACGCCAGCTCGCGCTCGTCCAGGAACTTCAGGAAGGTCAGGTTCGGATCGACGCTCGATGCTACGACGCTGGCGTTGATCTCGTCGCCGTTCTCCAGGACGACACCCGTGGCGCGGCCGTTCCTGGTGAGAATACGGCTGACTGACGCTTCGGTCCGGATCTCGACGCCGTGCTCACGTGCAGCTGCGGCAATCGCGTCGGACACCGCG
>Ga0310885_10000341_pt1 | contig 11130 bp, 9 predicted proteins | sample T60D2metaG_FD_203445 | JGI IMG/M metagenome (GOLD analysis project Ga0310885, IMG submission 203445) | Lab incubated soil microbial communities from West Virginia University Organic Research Farm, Morgantown, WV, United States - T60D2 | ecosystem: Environmental > Terrestrial > Soil >...
GATCCAGATCCCGCCCATCGACGGGCTCAGGGTTTCGCGACACTCCCCTACTTTCGCGGATGGAACTTGTCGTACGCCGCCCGCAGGCGCGCCTCGAGCACGTGCGTGTAGATCTGCGTGGTCGACAGATCGGCATGCCCGAGCATCATTTGAATCATCCGAAGATCTGCGCCCCGCTCGAGCAGGTGTGTCGCAAAGGAATGCCTGAGCACGTGCGGACTGAGGTCGCGCGTGATGCCGGCTTTGATTCCGTACTCCTTGAGCACTTTCCAGAAGCCCACACGAGAGAGCGAGCCGCCGTCACGGGCGTTGACGAACAGCCATGGCGAACTCTTCTTGCGAAGCAACGACGGCCGGCCTTCGCGAATGTATCGGCGCACCCAGTCGGCCGCTTCATGTCCGAGCGGCACCATCCGCTGCTTATCGCCTTTGCCGATGCACGTGAGGTAGCCCTCGTCGAGATTCAAGTCCCCTGCACGGAGCGCGATCAGCTCTGACACGCGAAGCCCGGTCGCATACAGCACTTCGATGAGCGCTTTGTCGCGCAGCCCGCGTGCCGTCGACGGGTCAGGCTGCTCGAGCAGGCGGTCGACTTCCTCGAGCGAAAGGAACTTCGGCAACGCGGCCCAGGCGCGGGGCGGTCTGAGATCATCAGCCGGACTGCTGTCGCGCTTCTGCTCCGCCGCGATGAAACGGTAGAAACCGCGGACGCAGGCGACCGTCCGCGCCACCGAACGCGGCGCGAGACCGGACGACATCAGCTGCCGGACGAAGGCTTCCAGGTCCTGCCGTTGCAGGCTTTCGACGGTAGAGCCTTGTTTGTCGGCGAACTCCGCCAACAGCGCCAGGTCACGCGCGTAGCTCTCAACCGTATTCGGCGACATTCTCCGCACGTCGCGCAAATAGGTGAGGTAAAGATCAATCATCGAGCGCCCGGGGAGTGTACTTGAATCACTGATCACTGATCACTAATCCCTACAATCACTGATCCCTGAATCCGCCGAATCTCGAATCCCTGAATCCTTCAATCGCCATCGCTGAGCTTCGCCGAGGTTTTACGACTCGGATTGCGCGGATTCCAGGATTCGAGGATTCGGGATCAGCGATTCGGGATTCGGATTCGGGATTCGGGATTCGAGGATCAGGGATTCGCGATGAGTGATCAGTGATTAGTGATTCGTTTGACACCACTGTGAGCGAGGAGTAGTGTAAGCGGTTGCACCAGACGCCAGCGCGCCGCGCACTGCCGTAGACGGACGTATTCATGCCGACCCATTCCAAGTGGGAATCGCTTCCCACGGAAGCCATCAACCCAGTCAGCCTTTCGGTCGACAAGTCTCCAGTTCCCGACATCATCGAGATGGTGGTGAACGAGGATCGGAAAGTTGTCGCCGCCGTTCACAAAGAGCGCCAGCGCATTGCGCATGGCGTCGAAATCATCACGCAGGCGCTTCGCAAGGGGGGCCGCGTCATCTTTGTCGGCGCCGGCACCAGCGGGCGTCTCGGTGTCGTCGAGGCGTCCGAGATGCCGCCAACCTTTGGCACCAGTCCCACCCTTGTCCAGGCGATCATGGCCGGTGGGCAGGAAGCGGTCTTTCGCGCGAAGGAAGGCGTCGAAGACAACTACGAGGAGGGGGCGCGCAGTCTCGCGCGTCTTCGACTCGGCAAGAAGGATGTGGTGATCGGCGTTTCGGCGAGCGGCATGACGCCGTTCGTCCGCGGCGCACTGACACGTGCGCGAAAAGCCGGCGCAAAGATCATCTTTGTCACGTGCTGGCCTGGATCCGAGCTGCAGAACTTCGTCGATCTCCAGATCGCGCCGGCCGTGGGCCCGGAGATCATCGCGGGATCGACACGATTGAAGGCGGGCACCGCCACCAAGATGGTGCTCAACATGCTGACGACCATCGCCATGATCAAGGTCGGGAAGACCTACGGAAACCTGATGGTCGATGTCCAGACCGGTTCAGAGAAACTGAAAGATCGCGCCCGCCGCATCGTCGTCCTGGTCACCGGGATCGATTACGAGACGGCCGATGCGTTGCTGAAGCGCGCAAAGTGGAACGTCAAGGCGGCGATCATCATGCAGCGCGCGAACCTGACGCTTCCGCAAGCACTGCGGCGGCTCAAGAAGGCGCATGATTCCGTGCGAGAGGCCATCGGTGAAGAAGCCGACGCGCACCTCAGAGAGTTGCTTGAAGCTTCTCAGCTGCGGCAGCGTCCAGCATGATGTCCACGTCGTCGTGAAGCTGGAGAAATGATGCGGGCAGCTCGGGCGTAATCGTCCCGTTGACGACACGCTCGATGCAACCGGCCTTCGCCCTTCCCGTCGCGAGCAGAACGATGGCACGGGCGTGAAGAATCGTCGCCATCCCCACCGAGAGCGCCTCGGGCGGAACGTTGGACGGATCGCCCCCAAACAGCGACGCATTACTGCGACGCGTTTCCGGCCTCAATTTGACGCGATGCGCGCGTGCGACCAGTGTGGGCGCGGGCTCGTTGAATCCAATATGGCCGTTGGTGCCAATGCCGAGCACCTGCAGATCGATCCCGCCCGCGTCGGCAATTTCACGTTCGTACCGCAGGCACTCGGCCTCGGGATCGGGGGCGCTGCCGTTGAGGAAGTGCCGGTTCTCCGGTTTGATGTTCACATGGCTGAACAGGTGCTCCTCCATGAAGCTGCGGTAACTTCCTGGATGCGTCGCGGGTATGCCCAGGAACTCGTCGAGGTTGAACGTGGTGACCTCTGAAAAATCCACGCCGTGCGCGTGCAGCGACACGAGCTCCCGATAGAGTGCAATCGGCGTCCGTCCGGTCGGCAATCCGAACACGACGCGCCTGTTTTTCGTGACGAGATCCGCGATCCGCCTCGCCACGGCTTTCGCGACGGCGTAGTCGTGGTTGAAGACCGTGACGCGCGGACTCCGCCCCGTCCCGATGGAGCGTCCGGTGTCTGGCATCAGTCGAGTTTATAGGCGGGAATGACCGCGCCGCCGCGAGCTTCCTGCAGCGCCAGCGCCACGGCGCCGCTCGCAGGTTCGCGGTCGAGCAGACGGACCCAGCTGCCAGGCGCGGCCACTGGCAGGCGGCGCTCGAGTTCCTGCTCGAGCCACGGCACGGCCCGAAAAATCCCGCCAGCCAGAATGAACACAAATGGTTGGCCGACCAATTCGAGCCGTCGGGCGACTGAGAGCGCGAACATTTCCAGCTCGTTGGCGGCGCCTCGAAGGATGCCGATTGCGACGGCGTCTCCCTGAGAGAAGGCTGACTGCACGCAGGTCGCGAGCGCGCCGATGTCCCTGGGTTTGAGGTCTTTGTTGTAGACCTCGTGAATCAGCTCCGGCGGAGCCGCCACGCCGAAATGGGTGAGGAGCAAGTCTGTCAAAACCGTTTCAGGACCTCGTCGATCGGCCTGCCGCAGGACCGCTCGGAGCGCGGCTCGCCCGATCCAATATCCACTTCCCTCGTCGCCCAGCACGTAACCCCATCCGCCCGCTCGCGCCGCCTCCCCTCTCGCATTACGGCCGTACGAAATCGATCCCGTTCCGGAAATCACGACAATCCCCGGCTGACCCGGAGCGCCCGCCTCCAGCGCAACCAGCGCGTCGTTGACGACGACGACCTTCGCCTTGTGACCGATGCGACGCATGATGGAAGTGACAATCGCAAAATCATCACGCCGGTCGACACCGGCCATACCAAGACAGATTGCCGCGGGAACGACCGGACGACTGCCGATCGCCTCGTCCATCACGCGATGAAGAACCTTTTCCACCTCGAGTTCGCCGACCGCCTGGAGGTTCGCGCCGCCTGCTCGAGCCGTGGCGACAATATGGCCCTGCTCGTCCGCGAGCAGGCACACTGTCTTCGTGCCGCCCGCGTCGATCCCGAGGACGTGTGTCATGAGTTGATGATCCGGATCGTACCACGGGATTCTTGTCGGGCACGCGAACACAAAAATTCACGTTCACTCTGATTGACACTTCGCGCGTGGGGCTGTTACATTCGTTCGATTTATGAATTTTGACGGAGGATGCGCGCGCGCCGCTGCAGCGCTCGCGATTGTGATAGGTGTGTGTGCGTCTCTGGGCCCCTCATCCAGGACGATCGCATCCTCCGAAGCCCCCTCTTCTGAAACTCGTGCGCTGTGGGTTCAGCGCGGATCCCTTGCCAGTCCCCAGAGCATTGCGACGCTGGTGAAATCGGCGCGCGAGCACGGGTTCAACACCCTGCTGGTGCAGGTGCGGGGGCGCGGCGACGCGTACTATCTTGGAGGCATCGAGCCGCGCGCGACGGAACTGCTTCGCCAGGCCGACGATTTCGATCCGCTCGCGACCGTGCTCGACGCCGGCCACGCTGCCGGTCTTCGCATCCACGCGTGGATCAACGTCAATCTGATTTCGAGCGCCGCCGAATTACCCTCGGCGCGCGAGCATGTGATCTACCGGCACCCGGCGTGGCTGATGGTGCCGCGAGACATCGGGCAGCAGCTGGCCACGATGGAACCCGACAGTCCGGGCTACGTCGGCACGCTCGCGCGATGGACGCGGGCGCAATCTGTGAGCATCGAAGGACTGTATCTGTCGCCGATCATTCCTGGCGCGGCCGACTATACCGACTCGATCGTTCGCACGCTCGCGCGACGATATCCGCTGGACGGCATTCACTTCGACTACGCGCGGTATCCAAACGACCGCTTCGATTACAGTCGTCTGGCGATCCGCGAATTTCGCGCGTCGGTCCGTAGCCATCTGGCAGAATCAACACGGCGCACCCTGGATACGCAGGAACAAACTGATCTCTTCGCCTACCCCGACTCGCTGCCCGATCAGTGGCGAGAGTTTCGCGTCGCCCGGATGACCGAACTCATCAGTCGTCTGCGTGCGACCGTCAAGCGCGAACGGCCCGCCACGCTGTTGAGCGTCGCGGTCGTGCCCGACGCGCGTGAGGCTGAAACACACCGGCTTCAAAACTGGGGCGCCTGGGTGCAGGCTGGTCTTGTCGATGCGGTGTGTCCGATGGCTTACGCAACCGAGGCGTCACACTTCGCGGAGCAGATCGCCGGCGCTCGCGCCGCTGCCGGCTCACGTCCGGTTTGGGCGGGCATCGGTTCCTACCGGCTCTCGCCACAGGAGACCATCGAGAACATCCAGACGGCGCGCCGCCTCGGCGCCAACGGCATCGTCCTTTTTTCGTACGACAGCCTGATTACCCCACGCCAGTCTGCCTCCGACTACCTGTCGGTCGTCGGACGGGCGGCGTTCACTCCCGCGGCCTCGTCGTCGGCAGGATCCCGCTGACGGCTCGTCAACAGAACGGATGGTCCTCACCTGGGTTGACTACGTCGTCATAGCCGGGTATCTGCTTGCGATCACCGCCTTCGGATCGTGGTTCGCACGATTTCAGAAAACGACGCGCGACTATTTCCTCACTGGCCGGTCGGTGCCCTGGTGGGCCATCTGTTTCACCGTTGTCGCGACCGAAACCAGTACTCTGAGCTTCATCGGCGTTCCCGCCGGCGCCTACGCCGGCAACATGACGTTCCTGCAACTGCCGCTTGGATACATCTGCGGCCGGTTCCTCGTCAGTTTTCTCTTCATCCCGGCGTACTTTCGCGGTGAGCTGTACACCTCATACGAGCTGTTGCAGCGTCGTTTCGGCGCCCCGGTCAAGAATGCCGCCGCGATCATCTTCGTCGTCACTCGAACGCTGGCCGATGGCGTACGGCTATTCGCCACCGCGCTGGTGATCACGGTGGTCACCCGGGTTCCGGTGCCGGTGACGATCATTCTTCTTGGCGCCGCGATGATCGTTTACACCGTTCGCGGCGGCGTCGCCGCCGTCATCTGGACCGACGTGGTTCAGATGTTCGTGTATGTGGCCGGAGCACTGGTCGTATTCTTCGCGCTGCTGTGGCAGATCCCTGGCGGGTGGGCGACGGTTGCAGCCGCCGGAGACGCTGCCGGCAAGTTTCAGATGTTCGACTTCAGCTTCAATCCCGCCAAGGTGTACACGTTCTGGGCGGGCGTGTTTGGCGGGATCGCACTGACGCTGGCGACACACGGCACCGATCAGTTCCTCGTGCAGCGCCTCTTATCGGCGCGGTCCGCGAAGGATGCGGCAAAGGGTTTGACCCTGAGCGGCTTCATCGTGTTTGCGCAGTTTCTGTTGTTCCTGATCATCGGTGTCATGCTCTACACGTTTTACCAGCACACACCACTGCCGCGGCCACTCACACGAAACGACGAGATCCTGCCGCTCTTTGTCGTGCACGGGATCCCACAAGGCGTCTCGGGATTCATCATCGCCGCAATCGTGGCAGCCGCGCTGTCTCCCTCGATCAATGCCCTGGCGGCAACAACGGTCAACGATTTCTATGTGAAGTACATCAGGCCCGACGCCGATCAGGACACGCTGATGCGGCTGTCGCGGCATGCGACGATTGGCTGGGGCATCGCACAGATCGCCGTCGCCCTCGGCGCGCAGTGGATCGATCGCTCCGTGCTTGATGCAGGTCTGCTCGTGCTTTCTTTTGCGGCGGGACCTGTTCTGGGCGCGTTTCTGACCGGTGTGCTCATTCCACGCGTCAGGTCGACGGCGATGCTCTGGGGCATGATCGGAGGCATTGCCGTTGTGACCTACATCTGGTCGGCGACCACCTGCGCCTGGACGTGGTACGCGCTGGTTGGCGCTGTCTGCACGAGTGGCCTCGCTGTCGCATTGTCGCTGGCGACGCCGTCACGCGCGAATGCCTGAATCTTTCGATCGCGCGTCGGAGATTCTGCTGGAAGGCATTCTCGATCGCGCGTTTCCAGCCGCGACAACCGAAGTCGGGCGCTCCGACGGTCCGGTCTGGCGCCGCGCATTCGGCACGCTCACCTACGAAGCGGATTCCGCTGAGGCGACACACGATACGATCTTCGATCTCGCCTCGCTGACCAAGGTGATCGCCACGACGACATTGGTCATGCGAGCGGTTGATGACGGTCTCGTGACGCTCGATGATCGCGTCGCCGCGCGCTTACCCGAGTGGCGAGGCACCGATCGCGAAGCGGTCACGATCCGGGATCTGCTCGCCCACGCCTCAGGGCTTCCCGCCTACCTGCCGTTTTTTCGTGATCACACCGGCCGTGTCGAGTTCGAACCGGCGATCTGTCATACGCCGCTCGAGTATCCCCCTCGCACACAATCGATCTACAGCGATCTCGGCTTCATGCTTCTCGGATTCATGCTGGAAGATCGTCGTCGACACACACAGGCGCGCCCGGGCCAATTCGATCCCGCCGCGACACTGGTGTCGCAATTCCGTCGCATCGCTGCGTTCATCACCATCGAACCGCTCGCGTACAACCCGCCGCGCACCTGGCGCCCGCGAACGGCGCCGACCGAACACGACGAATGGCGCGGAAGAACGTTGCAAGGAGAGGTGCACGACGAAAACGCATGGGCGCTCGGAGGTGGCGCCGGTCACGCGGGCCTCTTCGGTACCGCTGGCGCGGTCGGGGCGTTCGCGCAATCCGTGTTGAGGACGATTGGCGGCGAACGCGTCGTCGCGGAACCCGACACCCTTCGCGAATTCATTCAGCGCATCGGCACCCCTGGCAGTTCGAGGGCGCTCGGATGGGACACGATGCTTCCCACGTCATCGTGCGGATCGCGAATGTCACCGACGGCAATCGGTCACACTGGTTTCACCGGTACGTCCCTGTGGATCGACTGGGAGCGCGACCTTTATGTGGTGTTGTTGACCAATCGCGTGCACCCGACGCGCGAGAACGATCGTCTCCGCGCGATCAGGCCAGCCTTTCACGATGCGGTGATGGAGGAATTCGAGAGGGCGACGTAGAGGCGGGGTCTCGAGACCCCGCCTCTTGCATCGCTGTTACGGCTTCACAACGATCGACGTCGTGCCGTCGCCGCTCGGACCAGCGGCCTGGATGACGCGAACGGTGATTACCTTAGATCCTGTCGTCGTGTAGCTCGCAGTCACTCGGTTTCCAGTTGTCGAAGCGGTAGGCGGAATCGCGGCGGTGCCGAAATCCCATTCATAGCGAACAATCGTTGACGTGGCGCCCGACGCCGTCGCCGTGAAGATAACCGTTTCGCCGACGCTTGGATTGTTGTTCGACGCGGTGATGATGACTGATGGCGGCTGCCCCGGCAGCACGGTCATCGCCGTACCAACCTGCTCGGTGAAACCAGTTGCATCTGTGGCGGTGGCTCTGACGTTGTACGTGCCGGCCTCGGAGTATGTATGCTGGACGGTTGTCGACCCACTGATGGCACCGAGCGACTGGCGGCTCCCATCACCAAATTCAACCGTCACGTTCTGAATATTCGCATTGGCGGCAACGCCAACCGTAAACGTGGCAGGTTGCCCGGCCGACACCTGCGTCGTCGGAGCCGTAATCGTAACGCCGGTCCGTAGTCCCAGGCTCACGGTCACGTCGGCCGTTTTACCAGCAACACTTGCTGTGACCTTCGCCGCGCGCGCACCGGCGGTCGACGCGTTGCTCGCGGTGAGCGTTGTCGTGGCGACTCCGGAGGAATCGGTGGTCGCGCTTGGAGGGTTCAACGAGCCGTTATCGGTCGTGAAGGTCACCGGAATTCCGGAAAGACCGAGACCTGATGTGTCCTCAACCCGCGCTGTGATCGTCGCATTGCCGCCGCTCGGCGGGAGAGTTTGCGGGCTCGCGCTGACGATGACGCGTTCCACCGCCGCGCTTCCAACTTTCAGGTTCTCGAGCTTCCCTGATGCCCCACCTGAAAACGCCGTGATCGTTGCCGTGCCGCTCTGAGTACCCGAGAAGAACCGCACGCGCACCTGACCGTTGTTCGTTCGGGCTTCACTGGGCTCAATTCGACCGATAGTTGTGGTGAAGGACACCAGCGTGCCGTTTTGTACCGGCGTTCCTGCTCCGGCGGTCGTCGTACTCGTAGTGCCTGTTGTTCCCGTTCCCGGCTGCCCGTTCGTCGGCGTCGATGGCGCGCTTTGCGCGGTTCCGTTCTCAATGACATTGGCGACGATTTCGATGTCGCCATTGAGAGGGACGGTATTGGCCGCAGCAAAGACACTGATGACCGAACCGGTCGGAGCCAGCAGCGGGACCTTGTCGCACGCGACCGCGACGGCGAGAGCCGCAACGAGGCCCAGCAGGGCAAGACACGTAGAGGAGCGCTTCATGTGTGTTACCATCGGGGACGCTAAGGATAATACTCTCATGTGTTTAGAGGGTGGTCAAGGCAACGAGCGAGGCTACGCCATGGCGGCGCTGCTTGTCAGCCTGGCGGTCATGATGGTGCTCATGTCCGTCGCCATGCCCGTCTGGAAGACGCAGGCGCAGCGCGAGAAGGAAGCGGAACTCATTTTCCGCGGCGAACAGATTGCGCGCGGCATCAATCTCTACATGCGAAAAATGGGCGGAGCCAGCTATCCGCCGAGCCTCGACGTCCTGGTTCAGAACCGGTTTATCCGAAAGAAGTACAAAGACCCGATGACGGAGAACGACACGTCGCTGCCCATGAATCAACGCGGCGAGTGGGACATCATCAATGCGGCGGGTGGCGTGCCCGGGCAGGGAGGGTCTTCTCCGCAACAACCGGGGGGACGCGGGCGCGGCGGTGCGCCGGCGACCGGCCTGAGTGCTCCACCATCGCGTGCCGGCTCCGCGCCGACAGGATCGCAAACGCCGTCCTTCGGTGGTCAGGCTGCCGGCGGTATGATGGGAGTTCGCAGCAAAAGCAAGGAATCGTCGTTCAAGGTCTACAAGGGAACGGGTACGCATTACAACGAATGGCTGTTCCTTTTCAGTACCGTGAGCAACCGTCCTGGTGCGCCCGGTGGGCAAGCCGTACCCGGAATGCCGGGTCAACGCGGCGCGCCCGTTCCAGGGATGGGACCAGGCCCGGGTCGCGGCATCAACATCGGGCCTGACGGTGGCCGCGGGCCTCGTGGCTTTGGACCGGGTCCAGTGCAGCCTGGTATCCAGCGCGGGCGCGGCCAATAGAGTCATCCGGAATTGAGACGGCTGGCGGCGACGGGGCGGACGAGTAGAATTTGTCCAGATGCCGCCCGCTAACTCTGACCTCCCCCCTTCCCATTCCGACACATCCACCGATCGCGGCCTCGTCCGGGGCATAGGCCTCTGGCATGCGACGGCGCTGAACATGATCGACATGATCGGCGTCGGGCCATTCGTCACGATCCCGCTCATGGTTGCCACCATGCACGGACCGCAGGCGATGGTCGGCTGGATCCTCGGCGCAGTGCTCGTGGTGTGCGACGGTCTCGTGTGGGCCGAGCTCGGTGCGGCGCTGCCGCATGCAGGGGGCCCGGTCCGCTATTTGCGCGCGATGTACGGTCCTCGTGTTGGCGGATGGCTCGCATTCCTCTTCGTCTTTCAGTTGACCTTCAGCGCACCGCTGTCGATGGCTTCCGGATGTATCGGCTTTGCGCAGTACGCCGAGTATCTCTGGCCCGCGCTGCACGATACGATCACGGCGCAACGCATTCCGGTGCCGATTCCTGGCGTCGGAACGACTTTCCTCGAAGTCACGATCACCAAAGGGACATTCCTTGCGATGGCCACCGTCGCCACCGCCGTCATCCTGTTGTACCGGCGCATCACGATCATCGGCAGGCTCGGCGCTCTTCTGTGGGTCGGCGTGATCGGTACCACGCTCGCGATCATCTTCTCGGGGCTGACCCACTTCAGTCCATCGCAGGCGTTTTCGTTTCCGCCGGGAGCCTGGGAACCGACGCACGCATTCTTTACCGGTCTCGGCGCCGCGCTCCTGATTGCGATCTACGACTACTGGGGCTATTACAACGTCTGTTATCTGGGCGGCGAGATCACCGACCCCGGCCGTGTCATTCCTCGCGCCATTCTTCTGTCGATCGCGGGCGTCGCGATTCTCTACCTGACGATGAACCTGTCGATCCTCGGTGCCATGCCGTGGCAGGAAGTCGAGAAGTCCCGGTTCATCGCATCCGACTTCATGGCACGCATCTGGGGGCCCGAGACCGGCGCGCTCGTGACGGTGATGATGCTGTGGACGGCGTTCGCCTCTGTTTTCTCACTGCTCCTCGGTTACTCGCGCGTCCCGTATGCGGCCGCTCTCGAAGGGGAT
>Ga0310885_10000348_pt1 | contig 10982 bp, 11 predicted proteins | sample T60D2metaG_FD_203445 | JGI IMG/M metagenome (GOLD analysis project Ga0310885, IMG submission 203445) | Lab incubated soil microbial communities from West Virginia University Organic Research Farm, Morgantown, WV, United States - T60D2 | ecosystem: Environmental > Terrestrial > Soil >...
GCTGCGTTCCCTGTTGCATCGCCGCCTGAACTTCGCGCTTGTAAGCCTCTTCCTCCGCGTCAGTCTGCCATAGCCCTTGACCGCCATAACCATAATTTTGACCGATTATAGATTGCTGACCGAATCCTCCCTGTGCCTGAATTAATCCGCCACCGGTCCTATTTCCTAACTTATGTTTTGGAATAACAGATACGAACTCAGGTTCACCACCTTCACCTACGATCATCATTGTAGGTTTTGATATCCACTGTGGACCGATACCCTCTGCTCCGAACATCCCTGGCTGAAATGGATTATAACCTCCGCCTGCCGCTGCCGGATTCCAAGGCTGTCCGAAAGTATTACCCCCGTAACTTCCCTGCGCGCCTGGAGATAAATACATCATACCCTGCGAGATAGAATCTATCTGACCTTTTAGAAGTGTAAGTTTTTGAGATGCCATACTAGTATCTACATCGATCTGTGGGGCTAGCGATTGACGGATATTATCGATCTGTTGCTGTGTTGTGTTAACTTTATTCTGCGCCGGTTGTCCGTTAGCGTCGATATCCGGAGCCCTCGACTGTTTAATTAAATCGATAGATTGTTGTGCTATAGAAGCCGCTACCTGTGCCTGCCGAGGATTAGCAGATATTTCGGGAACGTTTGTCTGCTTAATACTGTTAAGGTCTCCGTTAATTGCATCTATAAGATTACCGAAGAGCGTTTCAAGATTCATACTTAATACGTCGACGGAACTTTTAATGCCCTCCATCGCTCCCTCTACTCCGCCTTTTGTAACGCCTGGAAGTTTATCCGCAAAATTTTCTTGATATACGGTAAGCATCTGACCGGCTAGTTCACCTACCGGTCCTTGCATTCCCGAGAACTTTTCTAAAATTCCCTGAACCGCCTGAGCCGCGCCAGGACCGGTCTGTTGCATTGCAAGTTGTAGTTCGTCAAACATCGCGCGAATTTCCGGATGTTCTGCCGCAAAGGGTGCGAGCATTTCTAATACTGCGGAATTCGCAGCGGTAATTGCAGTTTCAAATCCTGAACTCATATTAGCCTGTAGGTTCTGGCCGAATGTCATTCCTGCCATCGTCGCTACTTCTGCAAACTTAGCCTGAAATACGAGTGCGCTTCTCTCTGTCTCGTCAAGAGTAGCGGATACAGCCGGAGGTAATTTATCAAACGCGGCAGCAAAGGGATCGGCCATTGCATCGGCTATAGATTCCCAGTCGACTCCTTCAAAGATATCTTTAATTTTCGGTGCAACGCCTTCCGCGGAATTTACGATTGCCTCATTATTATCTGCAACATTTTGTGCTATCTGAGCGTTAGCGGCTGCGATAGCATCCTGCGCCGTTCGTAACGTTTCACCGCTAAAGACTCCTTGCCATGCAGATTTAAGATCGTTAAATAATGGCTCCGCCGCCGATACGAGTCCACGCCACGATTCTAATACCATATCCATAAACTGTTCTACTGCTTCACCGCCCTGCGTATTAGCGAGAATAAACGCCTGATACTCTTCGACCGTTCCCTCCATAAATCCAGGTAGGCCTCCAAATAAGTCCGCCATCCCTTGGAGATTACCCTTAAATGTTTCCGCCTCTACCGATGCATCCCTTGAGGATTGTATCCATGACAGGAAAGCCTCGTCACCTGCTGCTACTGCATTCTGGTAACTTAGTAATTGTCCTTCCTGAGTATTTAGCGACTCGGTTAACTGGTCGATATTTACTCTATGTTCGGCTAGGGATCCTGCTATTTCTAAAATCGCATTAGTAGCATTTTCCTCGGTTCCGACTAATTCGTTCATCTGATTGATATGTTCGATAAGGGCATCGTTAGTATCTCCTAATTTTGTTTTTAGAGTCTCATTTGCTTCCGCCCATTCGTTTGATTTCTCGGTAACGCCCTCGATATTAGTAACATAATCCCCAATAGTACTTCGTCCTGATTCTATTTCCTCCCTAATCATAGTCTGAGATTTAGCGACGTCAGCAGTAGGACTTACCATATTCTGCATAGCCGGAGTAAGTTTGTTAGTTACAGTATCGGAGAGATTCTGGCCCTCGTTAACAGTCTGGACAAACGAAGGTAGCAGACCGTCCATAATTCCCTTTTCTAGTTCTAGTGTATCTTTCTGGAGTTGGATTTGAGCGACTGATAATTGTTCCTCCGCCGTTCTACCGTCTTCGGTAGCATTAGTTAACGATTCCATCCCTCCTTTTATTAAAAGGACGCCTTTACCCAAGTCCTCATACTGACCTTTAGCGAGTTGTGCGCCCTGAGCACTTTCGCCTAGTCTACCGGTAGTAACAAAGACGGTATCGCCTAATCTCTCGTACTCGCCTCTTGCTAACTTGACTCCAGTTTCGACTTCTTTAACCCGTGCGATAGTCTTATCCATTGCCGGTTCTACTCCGAAGACTTTACCGAGAACATCAGCCATTCCGGACCACTTTGATAAATCCCAAGCCTCCTTTGCTTTCTGTGCGGCCTCGACCATCTTACCGGATGCTGCTGCGCTAATCATCTCGATATCCTTCATCGCTAGTAGGAACGTGTTTATGCTCGCCAGTGCTATTGCGAATAGAGGTGCTAAACCTCCTACGACTCCGCCGAAGGAAGTTAGTGTTGTTGTTCCTACCCCTGCGGCTTTATTCATTGATCCTAGTGCGCCTGTAAATCCAGTTACCGCCGGAGTTCCTTTCTGAAATGCGCCGGAGACTCCGCCTAGTTCCGCTAGTAATCCGCCGAGTCCGCCGGCTGCGCCGCCAAGTCCTCCCTTAATACCGCCGAGCGCACCGGAGAAAGTAGACATTAAAGTTCCGGCTTTCATCAGTTCGTTTAATTTCGAGAATCCCTTGATTAGAGGCTCGATAGCCTGAGTTGCCATAAGTCCCGCTATAGGTATAATATCACGCCACGCAAAGCCGGAGTTTCGCGCAGCAAAAGTTTGCGCGTTCTGTGCTTTTTCTAATCTAGCCATAGCGCGTTCGGCTTCGTTACTATTCGGTCCGAAGTCCTTAACGGCTTGATTATACGCAGCCTGCGAATCCGAAACTTTCTTATTCGCTAGATTTAAGGCGTCTTGCATTCCAATAGCCTCGTCGATAGCAGATGTCATAATAACAGTCGATAACGCTACTCCTCCGATTCTACTACCTAACGTCGTCCACTCCTGAACACTTCTACCTACACTAGTAGTCGCACTATTTGCGCTAGCAGATACGCCGCCTAATGCGGTATTAAGCGAAGTTATTCCGCCGGTAGACGAGGCTGCACTGGTTCCCATAGAAGTTAGTGTTGTGCCGTACCTCTGAATTGTGGGGATACCGGCGTTAAATGTTGTATTAAGTCCGGTTACTGCGGTTTGAACATTTTGTAATCCTCCGCCGGTAGAGATAGATTGCATAGATTGTTGGACTCTAGAAGAAAATTGTTGTACGTTTCCGGCAGCGGTATTTAGGGTTCCGGTTAATCCCGTTACGGAGGTCTTTAGTGAATCGATTCCCCGTATACCGGTTTGCGTTGAAGTATTAATTGCGTTAATAGCCGTCGGGAGTTTCTGCAGTGAAGTTGCGGTACTATCTGATGCGGACTTTAGGGAATTTAGGGATGTAGGAAGTTTAGAGATTGAAGATGCGGTTCCGCTTATCTTTGTACCTATACTATCTATAGTTGATGATAGTGACTTTAGTTTAGCCTCGGCTTCTGCGATACCTTCTATCTGTACTCTAATTGTAAGACGTCCAGAATTACCGGCACCGGCTTGACTCATTTCCCTAGACTAGCCCCATTTGACATTACTTATAATCCACTTCTGACCGTTTCTCTGTAAGTCTCTCTCTAATTGTGGTATCTGATCTGACCAGAAATAATTACCCCTTATTCTAGAGGTTCCGTAATTCTGGTATGCGCTATAATGTGCCTCTGATCCGTATTCGCCTTCTGACTCCGGCTTTATTATTTTACTATAAACGTGATCTCGCATATATCCGGTTTTTACTCTAGCCTTTTTCTTCGCTGCCTCGACGGCGGTTTTTAACGATGGTTCTAGGACTTCAGATTTAACATTCTTTTTTAGGTTGTTTATAATATTCCCGATTCCCGTCGAAGTTTCTTTGAAGCCACTGCCCGATACTTTCATTTACTATCTCCTTGGTCTTGCCCTCGGTCTTTTTCTCTCTGCCCTTGTTGCTCTTTTTGCTGTTTTGCTATAGAGTCAACAAAATCTATAATCTGTTTTTCGGCAGCCTGATTATTCTTCGCCTTCTGTTGCATAGGGGTTACTCCTCCCTTCGGCTGGTTATCCCTACTGTATTTCATCATAACTTTAAAGCCCTCCTTTATCTGCTCGTTAATTTCAAATCCGCCGCTAAGATCCTTTAGGTAGAGGTAGACGTTAGGCTCCATAAATACAAAGTCGTTCCACACACGCATCCACCAGATTTCTATTTCGTAGACCGGATCCGGAAGGTTATCAATTTTTGTTCCCGCCATCCATGATTCCAAATTCTTACTTATTGCTGGAATAGGTTTTTTTCGTTAAAGTCCGCCACGTCTAATGCGAGGCCAAAATCTGTTACCGATGCATTCTCAAAGTCTTCCTTACTTATCCGGTAATATCGATTCATTCCGTATTGATACCACTCGTATCTGGCATCCATTAAATCGTTATAGGTCTGCGATTTCCTATCCTGGCGTTCCTGTTCGTATGCTAAGGCTTCCTGAATCTTTGTACGGAGTTCTGAGTTATCTCTAACGGTATTCATTATCTGGGCGATTACCTGAACCTTATTAGAATAGAGATATTCTAGATCGGCGACCTTAGCCCTTAGTCTATTATACTGTCTTTGTTCTCCCATTGTAATTCTATGATATCTAAACGGCTTTGGTTTCCAGATATCGGTTCCGTCGTCTTTCTCTCCAACCTTAATATAGATAGGAACCTCTTGCTTCATAGAATATAATTTAACTAGCGCGTCTTTCTGACCTTGAAGGTACTCGGTCCAGTCTTTTCGCTCTTCCGTAGTTAGTGGCTTAACGTTACTTAATCTTTGAACGCTAGGGACTTCGCCCTGCGTACTAACCTCTTCTAAAATCTTTTCTGTTTCTCTTTCTTTAGATTTAGATTGAAGTTCCGGTTGTTCCGTCGTCATGACCGAATTGGTCCGCACTAGATATTAGGGAACCAATCGACCTTTTTCCTAGTTTTCCTAGTTTTAGTAGACTAGACACTAACGGCGGTAATTGTTGCAGATGCGCTCTTAAAGTTAACCGACTCTGTCTGGTATTCGTTAGAACCGGCGTCCATTGGTCTTCTATATTCTCCAAAGGTTGTGTTACTTAGCGTTAGGTCTATCGGAGTCGGTAGAGTCCTAAATCTAAATGCGAGTGACGATGGTACGAAAGTCTCGTGTAGATCAAATAATTCGTTTCCTGCAACCCATGTCGTAAGTGCTCCGGAGAATCTTCTATTACCTACACCTAATTTAGTAGGCGCGTAATTTCCTAGGGGTTTTAACTCTCTAGGATTTCTATTAATATCTAGAGTCATAACACTAAGGTCTACCGCAGTTCCACCTATTGTGAAAGGCTCTAGGGTTCCTGTTGAGAGATTAGTAATAGGAGTTCCCGTAAGCGGTCCTGGATATATCGGTGATGCTCCGATAATAGCGTCAAGAGCAGCCTGAGTTATCCATTCCGTCATGCTAATTGCTCTAAACGTCATATCGATTGAAATCATCTTACCGATGTTAAAAGTTCCAGAAGCAGGGAAGCATCCCCTGTAAAGTCTATATGATACTATATTGTTAACCCTCTGCTTTTGTAAGATAGATAGACCGTGAGCGGGTGTTCCGGTTCCGGCTTGAAGTTCGGTAAGATAACGACAAAATTCTGTATTATTAATAATATAATAAGTCATGTTAAAGGTCTTCATGTTTGACATGTTTAGGTTAGCGAAAAAGTCCGGAGAACCTACGATTGGGATCTCTAGTTCTTCATGTGTTGATGTTTCGTCTATATTCGAGATAAGCCCAACCGTCTTCCATGTGCCATTAGTCGGAGTTACACCTGGCGTTGTTAACCCTTCCTCTATAAAGTAAGCGTTACTTAGTACATCCTGTGGAGATGTTGGAGTGTAAATTACCAATTCTTAATTGTCGAGATTTCAAAAGCGTCAGAAGAAACAAGAGAAGTATCATTTTTAACTTAATAGATGCTTATGGTCTTGTAAAATATGAGCACTACTTACGGAACCTGGGTTGATAAGCCGTGGGCACGTCGACTCGGTGACGCCGCTGACGAGACCGAATTACCAGATGCAGATATCCCCGATCCTAATGGTAAGAAAGGATTAGATTCGTTATCGTTATCCGCAGAGTCGGATCTCGGTCAGGTCTTACAAAAGTTCGACTGGACTCCTGCTGATCCCGCTTGGCCTTCGATTCAGGAAATTTCTACCTATCTAACCGCTGCTATGATTATCGATTTACTTTATTCTGACGAAGGACATCTTAAGAAGGCGGCTGCTTATCGAGAGCACTCCGGTATGATGATTGATAAGGTTCTAGCATCAATGGGAACTACAGGCGATAATCCCGCTATCTTTGTTTCCTCGTCTAACTATATTACAAAGGGACTATACGACCAGACGCATTCTGATAACTCGGTTCCGGAATATCTAAGTGACTTTTAGAAAATGGCAAAATATGTTTCCGCAAATACCGGCGTTGCTCTACCGAGAGAGCCGCATCTAATATTGCAGGGATGGCTTAAGGATAACTGGCTAACGTCTGCTGATCCCGCTTATCCGGATATTCCGCTAAGAGATCAAATCGGTTGGGGTTATCTATGGGTTGATCAGCAAAGAGCAAATACTAGCGTAACATTACAGACGAGGCATGAGCCCGAGATTCCCTATAATTATTACGGTCCTATGTTAAACGATTATAATCCTAGAATATGGGTAGATATCTACGTTAGAAAATTAGATACAGAGTTTGATAACGGTATTCCTCAATTTCCCCCTAAGCGTCTAACTTCTATGAATAATTATATCAAGGATAAAGTCGACTCAAACTATCTTGAATTAAATTCGCAAGGTATTCACTCTATGCAATATGACGGTTTTGATCCGGTTGCAAATCCCGAGGCGAATATCTTTCACGGAATTATTTACATTAGAATATTATATAGATTAGTTGGAATTCCATAAGATAATAATATAATATAAAATAAGATAAGGTAAAATAAAATAAAAGATTAGATTAGATTAGATTAGTATCGTTTTGGTCCTTTCCTTTCTTCCTCTCTTGTCTCTTTTGCTTCCTGTCTTTCCTGTTTCTCCGAGGCTTTAGATTCCTGTCGGGTCTGTTTCCTCTTCTCTCTTTGTTCGGCTTTCTCCTTCTTTTTCTCTTCTTGCGCTGCTTTTCTCCCCGCTATCTCGGAAGGTGGAACCGGTCCGCCGTCGATATTATCCCGATCTGTACTTTCGTCTATTTCTTCCTGAGTTAGATTCTTCTGTGGTTGGTCGGCTTTCTCTTCGCCGGCTTTAAACGCCCTCGGATTTAGATCCGCGGTATCTGGAGCCTCTGTAATTTCTTTAGCGTCCTCTTCGAGATAAGTAGCGATATGAATATTATTATCAAACGTAGCAGTATAGACTCGCCCTTTTGAGGTTGTGGCTTTGTATGTTGGCCTCTGCCCTACTTCCATAGATTCCTTAACGGGTTCAAACTTTAGCACTTCGCCGGTTACCGGATCTACTGATGTTAATAGATCCTGAGCCTGTAAGACGTTAAGCGGTCCTGTGACGTTTAATGTTACCATTTTATCCTATCCCCTCCTCCTTCTTTTCTTCTGAGAAGAACTATGTTCAGTCTGCTGACTCTCTTCCTCCTCGGCTTCCTCCTCGGCTTCCTCCTCCTCTTCGACTTCGCCCTTATCTGCGTATTCGGTCGTAGTCGTCGTCATACTAGTCCTCGCTCTTTCTCTCGCTATCGTTTCCTCTTTACCCGCAATCGAGGGAGTAAATTCTGGAATCTTAATACTACCGTCTCTTATATCGCCTTTAACTATCTTTGTAATCATAGGTGCAGAATCGGCTTCTAGAATCTCGTCTTCTGTCTTGCCCTGATCTCTTGCGCCTGCGGCTCTCTGTCTCTTATTCTTTTTCTGGATCTCTTTTGCCATATCGTGAATCTTTCGTTTATCTTCCGCCTTAGTAACGACTCCGCCGTTAGTCTGCTGAGTAACCTGTGCCTCGATCATCATTAACTCGGATAGGTCCGCTTCCTGTTGTTTCCTTTTGGCTAATTCTTCCTGAGATATCCTTAGCCCTTCCTTAACTTCTTGAATATTAGACAATTGTATATTCTGCCAATCGAAGGCAGACAAAAATGAAGTATGTTCGTCTTTCTTAGAAGAGTTTGGGACCGATCATTCCAAGATCCTGTATTTCCTTAAGTTCGTGAGTCGTCCTCTTATCTTTATGGTCGACACACCTCCATTCTCTTTTATGATACATATTACCTGATTCGTCCATCTCGTCAAAGTCTTCTATCGATCTTCCTTCATTCATGCATTGAATCTTTCCAGAGAGATGTATATCCTGTCTCTGGCCCATACCGGAATATACTGTAGAATACCACCACTGGCAGAACGGTCTAATTCCGAATATGATTTTTGTATCGACTATCTTTTTTTGATATCTAAATCTTAGGATTTCTTTAATATAATCCTCGATTTCAAAGCAGGTAGATTCTATCCATAGGTCAGGCCATACTTGCTCTATTGGAAAGTCGTTAATACTAAACGCTCTAAGTAAAGCCTTCATAGGCCTCGTAGTCGGATTAATTTCCCAGACCTGATCGTTTACTAATCTTACAAAGAAGGTATGACGTTTATCTGTAGGAGTCATTACCTTAACGTGTTTGTCTCTTAGTAACCATTCCTCTGTTATTTCTGGTTCCGGTTCCGGATTAGATTCTGATTCTGATTCTGATTTAGTTAAACGGCGAGCCATATGTTCGTAGATAATTTAATTGTGAGCGTAGGCTTAAGTATTTACCAAGACTGTCAATCAGTGCGGCGTCTAATCCCTTCAATTCACAAACAAGTAGACTACATAATTGTAGTAGACGGACGTTATCCTGGATTTGGGTATGAAGGATCGTCGGGATTGTCCACTGACGGCACGCGAGAATATCTATTACAGTTCCCGCGTATTCGGCTAATCGATATGCCCAACTCTGGTCAGGTTGCGAAGCGGACACGGTATCTAACGGAGGCTGGTAAGTATAAAACAGATGTTCTAATCGTTCTAGATGCCGACGAGTGGATTGAAGAGAGGAATAAGGGTGGATGGTCTGAATTTAGACGAGACGTTGCGGAAATACTGGACGAAGAAAATCAGGGACTTGGACCTGTTCATAATGTGTTTGGAATATGGGAACGGTATGGGGATCCGGACCAGTTTCAACATAATCCTAGAGTTATACTTAAGCCAGGACAATGTGAGTATTATCACCATCACAACTTTATTAGAAACCGGTCGAAGCGTTACCGTGAGTGGATGGAACCCCCGATCTCGCAAGGGTTGGTGCTAAGAGGGAATAACGATTTACGTAGTAAGAAAAGAGAACAGCGTATGACTGAATACGAATATCTTCAGTCAGAGTGTGATGAAAAGTTTACGTAGTATAAAATATTAATTGGGGGCGTCAATGAGGCGGTCCCTTTTCGGGATAGACTTTTGTCAACCACTCCGCCTTCCTGGCTTTTGTTCTCTGGGATGAGAGGAACTTATCACCAGAATGTAGCCCCCAATTGAATGATGAATCTTGTTCTGACATGACGTGACGTAACGGTCCGAGTCTCCGAGTTCTCTATGATGAGAGAGTAACTTACCATAGATTTGCCTTATTCTGTTCTATTCTGTTCCGATCTGATCTGATCTGATTTGACTTACAGCAGACAGCAAAAAAGATACGGAGTGAAATTATTTAACTTTTTACCTTTTAGTCGTAGGGTTAGGGTTAGAAGTACTAACCTTATCGCCTATTCTCTCGGGTATCGGTCCCATTGTATTTGCTAGGTTAACCCATTCCCGCGGTAGCGACGTATTAAGGTCTGGATTAATTTTCCTATCCATTGTTTTCTGACCGACTTTATCCTTAAGGCTGTTATAGTAGTAGTCGAGTTGTCCGGCGGTAGCGTTTAACTGGTCTGATAGATTAGTAGAAATTTCTATCGCTTGTTTTCTCTTATCTTCGGGTAGGAGTGGAGTTATCTGGTCTAGTACGAATTTATTTAGCGTTTTATCTTCTAGTGCCTTTTTCATTTGTGTAAATCCCATCTGTGCGGAGGTATAGAATTTATCTTGCTCCTTTCTACTAATCCAAGGGTCTAAAATCCCTGACTTTATTATTAATCCTGCTAGTGCTATTCCAGCGGTAATTAGAGCGATTAGTGATTGTAGGTTTGCCTGTATAGCCTCCGTTAAAGTTGGGACTTCCTCTGTATCTCCGCCTGGCGTAGTTACGTTAACGCCTGTCTGACTTAACGCCTGAGTCATCGAGGAAATAAAGAGACCGCCGGCAAACGCTAATAAAATAATAGATAGGTTGTCTTTTTTTCTTATTATCATATTATTAACTAGTTAGGTTCTAGCCTGTTTATCCTGAAGAATTATCTTTTGTAGTTAGATACGGAGTAGAAAGGGTCTGGTTAATTATAACGGGTTCCGCCGAACCTCCGCCTTCACTAGAGATCTGTCCACTACCACCACCGCTTTGACCTTTAAGTTGACTCTGTAACTCAGCAGGAATAGCAGTCTGTAATTGAACAGGATTAGCAGTAGATTCTACTTCCAGTCTCTCTAATTCCTCCCTGATATCTATAAGTAAGTCCTTTACAGTAACTTTTTCCTCCTGTGTTAATCCGGTCCCGTTAGCGATTTTATCTATTTTATCTAGTGTACCGTT
>Ga0310885_10000367_pt1 | contig 10854 bp, 7 predicted proteins | sample T60D2metaG_FD_203445 | JGI IMG/M metagenome (GOLD analysis project Ga0310885, IMG submission 203445) | Lab incubated soil microbial communities from West Virginia University Organic Research Farm, Morgantown, WV, United States - T60D2 | ecosystem: Environmental > Terrestrial > Soil >...
TTGGGCGGATCAACAGTGATAAATGACGCAGTGTGTTTCAGGATACCAGATCTTGTTATTCAACAGTGGGAAAAAATGGGTGTTTCAATTTCCAAGGCTGAATGGGATAAGGCTAATGATGAAGTCTCAGAGCGTATCAATATACAAAAGGTTACTGAAGATGAGTTAAACGTTAACGCCAAAAAACTGAGAAAGGCATGTGAAGAATTTCTCATTGAAGGCAATCATATTGTTCATTCAAACAATCATAGAAACTGCGGACCTTCTCTATCAGATAATACTCTTAAATCATGCGTAAAATGTGGTTTCTGTCACCTTGGTTGTCATTATGATACCAAACAAAGTATGCTTGTAACATACATCCATGACGCGTTGAGTAATGATAAACTTGATTATAACGCATATTGCAATTGCCGAGCCGACTTGATTACACACAAGGATGGCTTAGTGACGGGAGTCAATGGAACATTCATCGATTCCAAAGGTTCAGAGTCATATAGAATTAGGGTAAATGCCAAAGTAGTCATTGTTTCAGCTGGTGCGATTGCATCTTCAAATCTTTTACAAAAATCTTTGGTAGGCGGCGAAAAAGCCGGCAAAGGCCTTGCACTCCACCCAGCACCCTTTGTAATGGGGCTTTTTGACGAAGAAATTTTTGGTAACAGAGGAATACCAATGTCATATACATGTCATGAATTTGGTGTAACCAACGGAAAAGAAAAAGGAGGGTTTTTAATAGAGAGCATATTTTTGCCCATTTTTCAAATGGCCCTTGCTATACCCACTATGGGAACTGATCATAAAAGAATGATGCAAAACTATAATCGATATACAATGGCTGGAATTTTAACCAGAGATGATTCTGTAGGTAAAGTTTTGATTTCGTATAATGGTAATCCAAAGGTTGTATACAATCTGTCAGAACAAACAACAGAAGATATGGCTAGAGGTATGGGAATTTTGGCAAGGATGTGGTTTAGCATAGGAGCTAAATCTGTCATTACGTCACATAGGGATGTTCCTGAAATAGGTACGAAAGCTGACATCCCAAAACTAAAAGACGCAGTAAGGGAAAACCCAGATAACCTTATGCTCGGGTCTGCACATCCTCAGGGTGGAAATAAGATGGGAAATAACGAAGCCGAATGTGTGGTCGATTCGGATTGCAAGGTATTTAGATTTAATAATTTATATGTTTGCGATGCAAGCGTTTTTCCCACAGCACTTGGAGTTAATCCTCAGTTAACTGTAATGGCACTTGCGACAATAACAGCAGACAAAATTATTAAAAAGTGGAAGGACATTGAAGTTCAGGAGAATTATGGTAACACATGTCAATTAACACAACCAAGGTATTGTAAAACAGAACAAATATCAGAAAAGTTTGCAGTAGTGCAACATAGAGAGAGCCTTTTTAGTTCACTCGCAAATTCTGATGAGGAAAAAATAATTATTGGCAAGAATTGGAAATTTGATCCAAATGAACTTAAAATCTATAACAATCTGTACTGGAAGGGATTCTATGGCAGAGATAACGATCTAATGACAACTGCACTTCGATTCTTTGGTGGATTTTACAAAAGATTTAGGCAAGTTGAAAATGGTAGGATGGAAGGCCAAACACATCCCTTCGAAACCCAGGTCCGAGCAAAAAATATTGCTACGGAAAAATATGTGCCTGGATATGGTAAGGTAATACATTTGGAATATACTGAATTTCCTTACTCTAGCGCATATGATTTATTGAAAATGGTTGATGAGAACACCATTATTGGTAAAGCATTTTTAGGTCCTTTTGCTAAAGGAAGAGAGCTATTTAGTTTTAGCATGTCCAGAGTATATGATGTAAATTTCCTAACTGAGAATGATTTAATGACGCTGTTTCACAGTGATGAATTAAGCCACAAACCTAGTGAAAAGGAACTTGCCGGAACTTGGGAAGGTATGCTGGTTTCTGATTCATCGCTTTCACCGCGATCTCAGCTGTTTTATTTTAATTACGAAGATGGAGAAATAGATATGAGATATTCATTTGCAAATATGTTAAGGGGAAGGTCAGACGTACTTACCGAGGGAAATGTAATGAGATTAGATGATCCAACTCCTTTTCATGATGAAATTAGGTTGGTAACACCAGACTTCGCTGTAGGCACATGGATGAGCGAATGGTCGTCTAAAAATAGTATACAACCTTTTATTGATGATTTACGCAGGTACTTTCCAATCAGAATCTCGGAAATTGATACTTTAGAAGATAAATTGTCCTTTTTAGAACGTCTCCCATTTCGAGGAATTCGGTTGCCAAAGGAATTCGGTTTGAGTTTCTTACATGTCGAGGAGAACGAACAACACGAAACAAGAATAGGCTTGTTATACGCCCTAAGAAGAGTTTTCTAGATTTATCCACAGGTGATTTGCCTAGTCCAATTTATTCAATAAAAGTGCTAGTTCATAAAAATAATCATAAATTCTATAATATTCAAGAATATGAAACTGCACAATTAGATATTAGGTTTAAGGATGTGTTTTATCTAATATAATGGCGACGACGACTGCACCAAAAACAAGGAAGTGGTTCTATATTGTCCTAATAATATTGATTGTGGGATTTATCGTAACAATGTATTTCACACTTGTTAACGTTTACACACCAGTTAATCAAGAAGTAATTACGGCAAACAACACAGATATTTTTGTAGTCGTAAGAAAGGAGGCCAACATTTTGATTCCACTTTCAAATTTCTTTTACTCAAAATACACGAAAATGAATGTAGATATTTACTTTAAAGATCCAAGCCTGAGAAAAGCTAGTTTCATGTCTGCACCACTTTTAGCCAGCAACACAAGCTCTCTGCTGTCTCAGTTTGATTCAAGACTCACCGAAGATCCACTTTTCACGCGCTATAACCTAACAATGAAAGTCGGACATCCATTGCTTGTGGCAAATTACACGGGCGACTATGAATTAAAGATAATTTACCGTCTAGGGGACACTCAAGAAATTGAACCTAGCGATTCTACTCCAGATAACGAGTCTACTGAATTACTAGGTAACGCTACTACTACAGAGTTACCTTCAAAGGTCCCAGAAGCATTATTGAGAAATATAAAAGTCCTCTCAATACCATTGCAATATCAGGTTAACGCACTAGATTTCAGCAAGCCTGAATATTTCTGGATAATAGCATTGGGTGTACTAACGAGTAGAGTTTTTGCTATTAGTAAGGATACATTGAATACAGCATCAATAAGACTGGGAGTAGGAGAATTGATATGGATTCCCTTCAGCGCAATAATTACATTGCTTATATTTTCAAGCTTCGCAGACCAAGTGAAATTGTCTGCTGATATAATCGTAAATCTTTCTTTGGCTTTTGGCTTTGGCTTTGGATTTGATAAAGTTTTCGAAGCATGGCAAAAAAGTCCTCAAAGAGAGACTTAACTCAAACTCGGTTAGTCCATTTCTTTATTTCTACCCTTGCATCCCATATTTAGAACTAATTTTATTGCAAATATCAAGGATGGGAATTGTTAACAATTCAAAACAAGTCCCATAGGAGTAACTGATCATTATTCCAACTGAATCAAATTTCGCAGTTACTTCTTTTCTAAAATTTGTATCACTATAGATTTAGATTTTGTAGTTAAGGAAAATTCTAATAAAAATCATTATTTTTCGTCCAACAAAATCGTACGTGTAATATTCATTCCATTGAAATGGAATTTTAAAAGATTTAATGATGTTACTGATAATTACGAAGCATCGGACCATTGTCCAATTTTTCTTGAATTAAGAATGTAAAACTGGATTTTTAGTATCCAATGCGTGATGCTTCCAACGTCTCTACGACGGCATCATAACAGAATAAAGCTTAATAGAAAGATTTCATAAGTTTAAAAAAAGTGAAAATTTTTGTCTCATACTCCAGAAGAGATGCGGGTGATTTCGCAGAACAAATCTCTGAAACGTTAGAAGATGAGCACGATGTTTTTACTGACATAGACGATATTGAGGCAGGTGATATTTGGACTAATGTTATTGAGGACAATATTTCCAGATGTGATGTCTTTATTGTAATCCTTACTTTTGCTTCTTTAAGGAGTTCTGAAGTTGAAAAAGAAGTACTACAAGCACAAAAGAAGAACAAGAAAATAATTCCATGTGTTGATAGAGGCATAGATATAAACCAGCTAAAATGGGATTTGGGAAAGTTTCAAGGAATTGAATTTAGCAGTAAGTATGAGCTGGCTAGAGAAGTTTATGGGAAGATTCAACATCATCAACAAAAGCCCCCTAACGCAGAACCTTCAGTGCAACCGTTGAAGGAACAACCTTCAGTACAACCTGTGAAAGTAGACCATTCAGTACAACCGTTGAAGGAACAACCTTCAGTACAACCTGTGAAAGTAGACCATTCAGTACAACCTGTGAAAGTAGACCATTCAGTACAACCTGTGAAAGTAGACCATTCAGTACAACCGTTAAAGGAAAAACGATCAAAACCAACCAAGTTGATTTTTCTGAGTGCTGCAATTGTTTCAATAATTTTAGTCCTTTTTTTAACATATCATAACCAAATTCCAGTAGATATCGATCAATTTATTACCACAAATAAGAACACAGCTGTCAACAATAATCCCGTAGCTAAAGATCAATCTATTACTACCAATACGGACACGGAAGTAGAAATTACATTGAGGGCCACTGATAAAGACAATAATGACTTAACGGCTGCCATAGTGGACAAGCCAAGACACGGAAGCCTAAGTAGTATAAACCAGGCTACAGGTACTATAACATATAAGCCTAATTCTGGGTTTGATGGCTCTGATAAATTCACGTTCAAAGTAAACGATGGGAAAGCGGATAGCAACAATGGAATAGTCAGTATAAGAGTAAAGTAGCAACTGTGAGATTAATTGTTAAACTATAAATTCTCTTGTATATCTCACAATGGAGGACTTCTTCATCATCAAGACACAGCTTCAGGGAAGCGATTTAATAGATATCCTGCAAAGGCAAGTCCCCACACTAGCATTGGATACACAATCATCCTTTCCATTCCTCCAACACCAAACCCCAAGTTATTGCCTGTGGTCAAGAGCAGCAAGGCAACGAGGGCTAGTACCCCCAGTATGATAGAAACATAATTCAGTGGAGACCGTACTATTCTGTACGACATTAGTGCAGCAAGTCCCATGAAAATAAATGTTATAAACGCGGCGACGAGATGGATGATGCCTGTGGTTTCAGGGAACAAACCCACACCTATCGCTCCGAGTCCCGCGAGAAGTATGAAGAGTGAAAAGAGCTTTTTGGTGAATGCTCTCTGGAGGTAATATGCGCTAATGACCACTAAACTTCCAAGGATAATGATTGAACTATTGAATATGAAAGAAGACGGTTGGACAATAGTGCAGGTGCCAGAAGGGAATTTACAAGTAGCGCCCAAATCACTGATATAGTTCTGAGACGTGCTGTAATTTGGATACAGATCCTCGGCTATCTGGAGCAAGAGAATAAACTGTGCCAGTCCTACGAGAATTACCGTGCCCGCCATTCGTTGTGATGAATATGTCATTCGATCTTATGTTGAGGAATGGCTGCATATTAATAAGAATTGGCTTTGAGAATTCGTCCTTTTCCTTTGGCTTTGTATGCCACAACATCTGGAATCAAACTTTTTTATATGTGTAACAATCCCTTGCACACTCTTTTTATTTATTCAAAATATTCCACATTCCAACGTAACAAGGGAAACTATTTCGCAAATGTGCTATATCTGGCTTGTATTAATATTATTTGTTTCCCTCCTCTAATTATTTGAATAATTCATGTATAATTATCTTAAATTGTTTGTACAGGCGTTACTCTTTTAAGAAATAATCTCATTTATGCTTCCTTATTTCTTTCATCACAGGAAAAGTAATTAGAATCCTCACATTTACGAAATAAAGGTTCTATACCGTACTTGGATAAATACCTCTCAATTTCACATCTACTATTTGTGCCTAGATAGATTGGACATTGTTCTTCCCATAACCTATATTCTATTTTCCATTTGTTACAATTGTTGTCCATTCCTGCCAAAGCATGATTTGAAGTGTTTATGAAAACTACAGGTCTATAACGATTGTTACTAAAATAGTGGTCGATAATTACTGCACACTTGTTGCAATGAATGCTGTCCTTTTCCAATTTATTAATTCCACTATAAATATTAGGAAAATCAAACTTTGCTGGGATTCCATCTTCCAGTACAATGGAGAAAGATTCTACATCAAAACTTCTTCCATGTCTTAATTTTCTAAATATCCTATATATACAATCCAACCAAGCATTCTCACGGAGCCGTTCGTCATTATAAACTATTGTTACTAATATTTTATTCTCAGTATCAGATGAGGCTAAGTGAATTTCTTGAATATAGTTACGTACGCGTTCACCGCTTAAATCTCTAGCAGGATGATATATCACTGGTTGAATATTGATATCCAGTTTCGTCTGTCTTTTATGAGCATTAACAGGCGAAAAATGCAGAGAGTTATCTTTTATCTTAACAGATTCTAGCTTGATAGATTCAAGTATCTTTGTCATAATACCTTTAGCTGTATTATTAACATCTTTCCATAGCCATATTTTATGCTGCGTATCAAGATAGAGAACCCAACAATCCCTCTTATCTCCAATTCCCTTTTTCCCATACAGTTGTTCCTCCATTTTTTCTTCATGAATCACATTAGGTAGTAAAGAAATTTTTACATCAAAATGTATTACATAATGAAGAGTGTATCTATTTAATTTTGAACCTGCATTCCGATTTTTCTTATCCCAACGTAATTTGGTGTTATTATCCAAAAATATATTTTTTATACGTTTTATCATAAATCTTATAGTTTCATCTGAATTTTTTTCAAACGATATTTTACAATTCTTCCAGTGCCAAGGTTTTAAATCTTTACGAGAAGATCCCGTATATGAGAACCACATGTTGCCAAATTCTTCATAAAGATCGTCACCATATTCCAATGATAATAAAGAATTATTCTACAATAAAAGTCTTCATTAGTTTAAGGACCGTTAATACAGAGCCAATATGGTAGATATGTGAGAAATAAGTCGTTGGAATGAAGAACCCATGGATTACCTTTTGATATGATCCAACATTAGCGAATGATGATCCAATATTTCAAATAATATATTATTTCCCACTGCAATTTTGAAGAAAAAAACTTATTACACTCATTGGCAGATAGCAATTCAGTTAATGTGAAAATATTCGTTCGTACTCCAGAAGGGATTCGGGTGATTTTGCTGATAAAATCTATAAATCTCTAATAGAGACCATAAGCTTTTTACTGATATTAAAAATATTCAGATTGGTTACATTTGAAAATGAATCCTTCTCTTTTTTTGTCAAAATAAGCTCATCTTTTGACAACGCAACTATGGAAAGTAATGAACCAAGAAGCTCAATCCAGTCCTGTTCTAAATTCTCATTTATAGGACCGATAACTTCATAAACTGCTTTATGAGTTACTATGTCCAAATGGCGCTTAACAGCATTAGCATCAGGAACGGCTTTGCTGGAATACTCTAAATAATGCGATAATAATTCTAAATGTTTACGAAGATAGTCGAATGTATCAGGATTCTCTTATTTGAAATCAATAGAATTTATTATGGACTTAGCAGCTGGCAAGTAGGATTGATAACTATCAATATTCGATATGTAAGCTATGGTATATTCCTTATTATTTACTATATAATAATATCGCAAAACTTTCTCGATTTGTTGATCCCCGCCACCTGAGAATGTGTAAATGACCTCATATGAGGGAACGCCTGCTATTTTAGTTTCTGAAATATTTTGAATTTTAAAATCAGTTCTAGAATCATTTCTAGAGGATATATGATCATATACAGACTCTTTAAGGTCTTTGGTAGCCGTACCGTGGTCACGTAATTCCACGTAATTAGCATCTTTTTGATTTACAAATTGGACACCTTCCTTTAATTTCTTAATCGTCCAATCCGACGGGTATTTGAGACTGATTCCCAAGTCGTCATTTTCATATAATTTCAATTTGAGACTCAAATTGGGAGTAGATGGCGAAGTTGAAGGTGTTGAGTCGGAAATTGAAGGCTGTGGTGAATTAGTATCAGGATTAGAAGGTTTAAAGCCCAGAGAAGAGTCAGAACAAGCTGCTATAACTACGCATAGAGATACTAAGGTCACTAAGAATGTTCTAATTACGATTCTAGGTAAAATTAAACTAAGGAACAATGCTACTCACATAGCGGTCTTGCTATTAGCCAACAATAACGTCGTAGAGGCAAAAATAATTCTTGACATCAAATTATTACCTACCAAACTTGTTAATTAACTTAACTTTATACGAAGCAGGATCTGAGTTTCATTATCAGTTCTCATCTATGGTACTAATATTGTCAATCACAAGTGCGCCAAACGAATTATTTAGGCGCCGAAAATATCTCCGAATAATCTACTAGCCCTCATGTAGCCACCATAGCATCCTATGAGCTTCCAGTATGTGTCGCGGCATATCTTAAACTAAAGGGCTCATCCATCTGGGGGAGCAATATCTTTTCGGACAGCACATGAGAAATTGGTTAATGTCGCGGACAAAGTAAATTTTGAAACTGACTGCCAATCACTCCTTGAAAATTTCTATTTCATTTTGTTCTGATATTTCTAGGTCGGATAGAAATTAAGCAAGTATAAAGAAAAATTGCTTTTATGGGCTAGTTGCATTCCATCGAACACTTACTAAGATAGTCCATGATTTTTTAAATTGAGCAACAATAAAGTAAATAAAAAATTGTTTTATACATGGTTTGAACACTAATTGCATGTCATTTCTATTAAAAGGAAAACTAACAGATGGAGCTGGTAAACCTCTTCCTTACTATATGATTAAAGTATTTGATGAGGATCCTATCATCCACCTGTTAGATGATCCAATAGGAAGTAGTGTAACTCTTGATGATGGAGCATTTAGCATAGCCTTTACGAAGGAGGATTTCAAGAAACCTGGAGAGTTTTGGGAATCGCCTAGTAACGAACCTAATCTATACATTAAAATTTTCGATCATGATGGAAAGGAAATTCACAAAACTACAACCTTGGCCACACCATTCATACCATTAGTTGAGACCGGTGAATTAAGCAAATGTGAAGCAGTTGTAGTAGGTTCAGGATTTGGTGGCACTATAGCATCATTGTCGTTAGTAAATCAACTTCATGAGGAAGATAAGCTAGCTCCGGATCCTGACAAAAGAAAAGTAATCCTGCTTGAACGTGGGCAATGGTGGATTAGCCATGAGGTACCAAAAAGTCGAGGCTTCAACGAACAAAAAACTGTGGACCCAACTCAGCATAAGCCCGGAATAAGAGAATATTTAGAGCTAAACGATATTCCTTACAGGACCTGGGCGTATCCTGATAATATCGACGGATTATCCGAATTTCTAAACACCTTGCGCATCATTGATAGAAGAGGTCTATATGATTATAGGATTTCTAAGAACGTTCATACTTTGGCTGCTAGTGGCGTAGGCGGTGGTTCTTTAGTTTATGCAAATGTTACTGAAAAGCCTCATGACTCTGTCATTGATAGATGGGATACTGAACTCAGCCTCGGAATCAATCACACTAACCTATCATCTTATTTTGCTATGGCAAAGGGTTTCATTGGCATAAATAAGATCACGACTACCGCAGGAATTAGTAGCTTTAAGTTACCCAAGGCAAAGGCTTTTCAAGACGCCGCTGACAAAATCAAAAAAGAATCACCGCCAGGGGTCGTTACTAATGAGAATACCTTCGATCCTCTAGATCCTGATCAAAATACTTCTGCTGAAGATATTTTTGCAGTAGACTTATCAATAACTGACATACCATTTAGAGAAGATGAGGTTACAGTATTTAAGAAGGCATCTTATTTACTTGATTCAGCTGGTAATTATTCTTACTCAACGATATTAGATAATATTAAGAACAATTTGAAGACTCAAGAAAAATTGGCCGTACTTGTAAGAAAGTATTTTGCAGAACCAAATGTGTGCGAGAGACAAGGTAGGTGTGTCCTTGGATGTATCCCTCTGGCCCGTCATCTTAATAACAAGAAATTATTTGATTACTTGAACCATCCAGCAAAAAGGAAACATTTTGAGGTACGAGCTTTAAGCGAAGTTTATGATATAGAACCACTGACTTCGTCTAGCTATCGCTATAGACTATACTATACAGATTTCGCTGGAAGAGACTGGAAACAGATGGACTTCAATTGGAATACCGGTCCTAACTCGTACAAGTTAAATGTAAAATTATTTAGGTTCGTTGACGGGGGTAGAAAAAAAATATTGGACTGCAAGAGATTGGTTCTCGCAGCGGGAGCAATCGGAAGCACAGAAATTTTGCTCAAGTCCATAAACACTATACGTACTAGTGGTCAAAAACTCAAGCTCAGCAGCAGACTAGGTATGGGCTATTCCACAAATGGAGATCTATTAGGGGTGGTAACTCCTACAAAGACAAATATTCATGCAACGAGAGGTCCTATAGTTACTTCGGCAATTAAATTTAATGAAGGACTCGGTTTTGTATACACAATAGAGGATAGTAGTATTCCTAAGATGTTCTCTGGTATATCAAGACTATTATCTCAGGGAAATTCATTTAGAAGTTTGCTTGCATTCGTGGGAACTGGATCTACGCAGTCAATTATAAACATGATTACTCAGAATCCATCAGGAGTTGCCGTTAGAAATACTAACCTTCCTATTCAAGCCTCGGAAGAAGACCTTGCAAATACATTACTCCTTTCAGG
>Ga0310885_10000371_pt1 | contig 10809 bp, 9 predicted proteins | sample T60D2metaG_FD_203445 | JGI IMG/M metagenome (GOLD analysis project Ga0310885, IMG submission 203445) | Lab incubated soil microbial communities from West Virginia University Organic Research Farm, Morgantown, WV, United States - T60D2 | ecosystem: Environmental > Terrestrial > Soil >...
TCGAGTTCGGACCCTGCACTTCGTCCCATTTAACGTTGATTTTGCAATCCGCCTAGTCGGCGTCCGCCGAACGTTTCTTTCGCGCCTTGAGAATCTGTCTGATCGTCTTGACGTAATTCCGCGTCTCGCGGAATGGCGGCACGCCGCCGTAGCGCTCGACGTTGCCGGGGCCGGCGTTGTAGCTCGCCAGCGCCAGATCGATGTTGCCGTTGTGATGGTCGAGCAACCGCTTGAGATAGCGCGCGCCGCCCCTGATGTTCTCGCGCGGATCGAAAGCATCGTCGACGCCTATTTCGTCGGAGAGCTCCGGCATCAGCTGCATCAGGCCTTCGGCGCCGGCGCGCGACACCGCGTACGGATGAAACGCCGACTCGGCCTGCATCACGGCGTGAATCAGGTTCGGATCCATGTCGTATTCCGCGGCGGCCTCCTGGATGATGTCGTCGTACGCTTCGTTCGCGGGAATCGCCAAGTACTCGGCAGACACTTCAACGTTTGGCTTCGCTTTGGGCTGCGGGGGAAGCAGAGCGACAACCGGGCGCGCCAGCGGGGCCGACGACATCAGACCGGCCAACACGGCCGTGCGCATGCGCCGCCTTCTCGCGCCGCGGCGCCGATCGGTCGTGCCGCGTGCCTGCCCGCGACGATCACCGTGTCTGCGTTCGGGCCCGCCGAGAAGTCCGCCGCTGTTCCATTGCGCAGGCATCTGCCTCTCCTGCGTCAGTTACTGCAACGCCCGTACCTAGCTCCGCGCGCAAACCGGATGAGGCAGGCCGATTGCATCAATCTGCCGCGGAGGTCACATGGCAATTGATCGAATCGAACCGGATCTCGAGGATGGCGACGAGCTCACGCCGGTCACGCGCGAGACGAGCCGCGGCGGCAACGAACCACCCGCGGAAATGAACGATCGGCCGGAGCAGAACATTGGCTACGACGAAGCGGTCAAGGGCGCGCCGCTTACGGCCGAGGAACGCGATCGCGCAAAAAGAGAAAGCCCACTCTCGGACTGAGTGCCGGCCTGCCCCCTGCGTTCCATAGCCTTGGCGAAGCAGGGCGGCACGTGGCTTGCTGAGTAAATCTGCATGAGGGCGCTGGATGCCCTCACAGTGAGGGCATGATGGGCATTCTTGGATGGATCGTTTTCGGTCTGGTAGTTGGCGCCATTGCGAAGCTGTTGATGCCGGGTCGTGATCCGGGCGGCATCATCGTGACGATGGTGCTCGGCATCGTCGGCGCGCTGCTCGGCGGCTTCGTTGGCCGCGCGCTCGGCATGTATGGCTCCAACGAGAGCGCCGGCTTCATCATGGCGCTCGTGGGCGCCGTCGTCGTGCTGTTTATCTACCGCATTTCGATCGGCGGTCGTCACCGCACGGTTTAGACGACAGCGACGGGAGCGTGATTCTTGTCGGGATGTGACACTTGTCGGGAACGGGCTTGAGTCGGGATTCGTCCCGTCAAGAGCCAAACTTCCGATAAACATCCCTTCCCGGCAAGTATCACGTTCCCGTCGCAATTCGGATCACGGTCCCGTCGCCTCCTGATTCTCCTTAATTACTCATCGAGCTGGCGGAATCGGTCCGACCGGTTTAAGTGCGGTTGGCTTCGCCCCCGAGGCGCCCAACGCGTCATAAATTGCCGGGATCGCGGCGATCAATTCGTTCGTATCGGCGACGGCCTTCGTCAAATCCTCGCGCAGCTCGACGCTGCTACGCATCTGCTGAGCGGTCGGCATCGAGGTCGATCCCATGATCTGCCCCTTGACCTGTCCGAGCTGGCCGCGGACATTGGCCTGCTGGCCGCCGAATCCCCCGCCGCCACCGCCGCCGCCCTGTTGATTGAGCCCGAGGCGGCGCCGCAGATCGGCAAGCTTGGTGTTGGCGTCGCTAATCGCGCTCTTCGCCGACGCCGGCGGATTGGCCGCCGACTTCATTAACGCCTCCGCCGCGCTCAACTGCGTCGCCAGCGTCGTCACCGCTTCAGCGGCGGCATTGCCGACGCGCTGCATCTCGTGCAGGCCCAGCGCCGTGTCGTGCCACGTCTTGCGTTGGTCCTCGGGGAAGGTCACCGCACTGTCGCCGTTGACGCGAACGCTCTTCGTCGCGACGTCCTTGCCGTCGACGACGAGCGTCACACGGTATTCGCCGGGCATCACGTTCGGACCGTTGTTGCCGCCGCCACCGAATCCACCGCCGCCGCCACCGCCGCCGCCACCGGCCGGCTGGCCGGCGAGCGGAGCGAGCGGCTGATGCCTTAGATCCCAATAAACCCGATTGACGCCGGCGCCGCGCGCATCGCGCAGGTCGTTGCCGGTGATCTCGCGGACCTGCGTGCCGCTCGCATCACGAATGCGCAGCGCCACGTTGGTCTGTCCCTTGGCGAGATAGAAGCTGATCGGCGCGCCGTAGGTCGGGTTCTTGCCGAAGAACGGCTTGTCGGTGATGAAACCTCGATCGTTGGCCAGGTTGAACTGCATCGCCGGACGCATGTCGAACAGGAAGGCGTCCGACTTGATCGCATCGGGATACTGCTGCAGCGGCGTCGCGTCGTCCAGGATCCAGATGCTGCGGCCGTGCGTCGCCAGGATGATGTCGTTATCGCGCGGGTGGAACACGATCTCGTGGATCGGCACCGTCGGCACGTTGCCCTTGAACCGCGTCCACGTGCCGCCGCGATTCGGACTGACGAACAATCCGAACTCGGTGCCCGAGTACAGCACGTTCGAATTCTTCGGGTCCTCGGTCATCGACGTGACGGTGTGGCCCTTCGGCAGGCCCTCGCCGATCGACCGGAAGTTGTTGCCGCCGTCGACGCTCGCATAAACGTAGGTGTTCATGTCGTCGGCGCGATGGTTGTCGAAGCTCGCGTAGACAACGTTGACCTCGTGCGCGGAGGGCACGAGGCGCGACACGTAGGCATTCTTCGGCACGTTCGGAAAGCGGCCGGTGATGTCGGTCCAGCTCTTGCCGCCGTCCCTCGTCATGTGGACCTTGCCGTCATCCGTGCCCGCATAGATGACGCCGGCCTGCTTCGGCGACTCGACGAGCGAGACGATGTTGCCGTAGGACTGCACGCCGTCGTGCTTGGCGATCTCGAACTCGGCGGCCTTGAGGCCCATCAACGCGAGCGTTTCGCGATCGGTGGCTTCGGTCAAGTCGCCGCTGATCGCCGTCCACGAATTGCCGCGATCGGGGGACTTGAACACCTTGTTGCCGCCGACGTAGATGGTGTTGTTGTCGTGCGGCGAGATCAGGATCGGCGTGTTCCAGTTCCAGCGATACGGCGCTTCGCCTTTCGCCGGCAGCGGCCGGATCGACTTGCGCTCGTTGGTGACGCGATCGATGCGCGAGATGTTGCCGTCCTGCGACTCCGCGTAGATGGTGCGCGGATCCTTCGGATCGACCTGCACATCGAAGCCGTCGCCGCCCTGCACCGAGAACCAGTCGTCGTTGACGATGCCCTGGCGGCTGCGCACCGCGCTCGGTCCGCCCCACGAGTAATTGTCCTGCAGGCCGCCGTAGACGTTGTAGGGCGTCTCCATGTCGTAGGTGACGTGGTAGAACTGCCCGAGGTCCATGTTGTAGAGGCCTTCCCAGTTCTTGCCGCGATCGTAGCTGATGCCGACGCCGCCGTCGTTGCCGTCGATGATGTGGTTGGGATTGTCGGGATTGATCCACATCGCGTGGTGATCCGAATGCAGCGCGCCGTTCTCGATGAACGTCTTGCCGCCGTCGTCCGAGATGTGAAGCTGCACGCCGAGCACGTAGATGCGCGCGTCCGATTTCGGATCGATGCGGATCTGGCTGAAGTACATCGGCCGCGGGTTGGTGTCCGACATCTTCCGCCACGTCTGGCCGGCGTCATCCGATCGATACGTGCCGCTCTCCTTGGCGTGCTCGATGCGCGCGTACACGATGTTGGGGTTGGCGCGATACACGTCCATGCCGATGCGGCCAAGATGACCGGTCGGCACGCCGTTGGTCAGCTTCGTCCACGTCCGGCCGGCGTCGCTCGACTTCCACATCGCGCTGCCGGGACCGCCGCCGTTGAAGCCCCAGGTGGCGCGGCGCCGCTGATACGTCGCCGCGTAGATCACCTTGTTGTTCGAGGGATCCATCACGAGCTCGGTCGCGCCGGTTTCGTCATCGACGAACAGCACGCGCGTCCAGGTCAGGCCGCCGTCGGTGGTCTTGAAGACGCCGCGCTCGCCGCCGCGGCCCCACAGGCTGCCGAGCGCCGCCACGTAGACGACATCGTGATCGATCGGATCGACGATGATGCGCGCGATGTGCTTCGACGTGCCGAGGCCCATGTGCTTGAACGTCTTGCCGCCGTCGATCGACTTGTAGAGCCCGTTGCCCCACGAGCCGCTCTGGCGGTTGTTGTTCTCGCCGCTGCCGACCCACACGGTGTTCGCGTCGTTGGGATTGATCGCGATATCGCCGATCGACACCGTGTCGTCGAGATCGTCGAACAACACTTCCCACGTCGTGCCGTTGTTCAACGTCTTCCACAGCCCGCCGGTCGCGGTGCCGACGTAGAAGACCGCGGGATTCGATTCGAGGACCGCGAGGTCATCGATGCGTCCGCCCATCGTCGCGGGGCCGATGTTGCGGAATTTGAGTCCTGGAAATGGATCCGCGGCCGGCGCGGATGCGGCCGGCGCCGCCGCAGCGGGACGCTGCTGCGCGTGGGCGCTGAGACCAGACAAACCGATGGCCGTGCACAGGACCAGGGTGTAAAGGCGCAGAGTCATGCAAGTTCCTCCCAGGAACAAAACTGGCGGGAATGTACCACAGACGACGGCCTGCGGTAGCAGGCGGCGAGCCTCAACGCGTTGACGAACTCACGAGGTGCGACTGGACGATTTTCTCGATCTGATCCATCGCTTTTACGATCGCTGCGCTGACCTGTTCACGCTCTTCAGGCGAGAGCGCGGACAAAAGGCTGTGCGCTGCGCTGGTGCGGCTGCGGATGCCGATCGTCAAGTGGTACGAACGTGAATCGTCCAGGAACCGCTCGCGGGCAATTTCCATCCGCAGATTTTACTGCGGCCGCACCCAGATCGAGGCCGCAGTTGGGGCGCGGAGCGCCCCCATCAAAATTACTGCGGTGCAAATGCGAGCAGCACGTTGCCGTTCGTTCCCCCGATTCCAAGGTAGTTGTAGCCCGCGTTCATGAACACCATGCCGCCGGCCACGACCGGGCCTGGCCCGTTGAACGAACCGCCCTTGGCGGCCACACCGTTGACGGTGGTATACGGCTGATTCGCGTCGTAGGTCCATATAACGCGCCCGTCAGCCGTGTCATACGCGCGCATCAGCCCGGTGGTCGTGCCCGAGAACACCGCGCCGGGGATCAATGTGATCGCCGCCGACTGCGCCTGCACGCAGTTTTTCGGATCCTTGCAGTCCGCGCGCGGCGGCCGCGCTTCCCACAGCGGCTCGCCGGTATCGAGGCGCAGCGCGTGCAGGCCGCCCGCGGCTTCCTGGCCGAGAAGCAAATCAGACACCGGGAAATAGCCGACGCTCGCGTCCGCGGCCGACCCCCACTCCAGGCCGCCAAGCGCGCTGCCCTTGCCAACGCGGCGCTGCCACACCAGCGCGCCCTTGTTGTCGGGATCGAGCGCCCACACCACGCCGGACTTCTGCCCGATCACGATGATGCTCTTGCCGCCGGGCAGGTCGCGCAGGATCGCCGAATTGCCGAAGTCGAAGTCCGGGCCGTCGTCACCCACAGGACAGTTCTCACGCTGCGGGTTGCAGCCGACGACGTACACGTCCTTTGGCGTGACCTGGCTCGCCCAGTTGATCTTGCCGCTCTCGAGATCGATCGCGATCACCGCGTCGCTGTGCGGCCCGCCCGGCCCCGAGTACTCGTTGCCGGTCGCGACATAGAGCTGGCGGCGCTTCAGATCGATCGTCGGCGACGACCAGATCGCGATGCCCGACGGTTCATAGAGCTGCGTGCCGAGCTTGTTCTTCCGCGTTGGCTTCGGCGGATCGACCATGAACGTCTGCCAGAGTTGCTTGCCCGTGGCCGCGTCGTACGCCGCCACGCTGCCGCGGAACGTGCAGCACTCGTAGTTGTCGTTCGCGCCGGATCCTTCCTCGAACGACGACACCGGCACATACAAGCGGCCGTTGGCCAGCGTCGGCGCGCCGGTGACGCGCGCGAACGGGTGCGTGTCGATACGGTGCGTCCAGATCAACGCGCCGGTTTCGGCGTCGATCGCGAAGACGTTGGCCTTGAGATCGCCGAAGTACGCGGCCTGCCGCGTGCCGGTCGCGGTCTTGATCGTGCCAATGCTGATCGCGGTGCGCACGCCGGCCATGGCTTCGAACGACCAGTAGACGCAGCCGGTCGCCGCATCGAGCGAATACACGAAGCCGTTGTCCGAGCCGACGAAGACGCGGCCGCCGGCGACGGCGGGCTGTCCATACGCCGACGATCCATTGGGGAACCCGAATGACCACTTCAACTGCAGGCTCGGAATCTGCGCGGCGCGCAGGCCCGCATGCTCGGCGGTCTGCATACGCGAATTCATCACGTCGTTGCCCCAGCCCGACCAGCGCGGGCCGGTCGCCGGGTTGAAGGCGGGCCTGGCCTGGCATTGACCCTTCATCGCCGATGCCTGTCCCGACGCGGAGCTGCCGAGCGGCCGCCCGGTCAACAACTCTGCGAGCGCGCGTTTCTGGCCGTCGGAAATCCCCGTCGCGTTCGTCACCATCGATCCCGTGGTCAGCGCTTCCAGGATGCGCTCGGGTGTCATCGCGGCCAAGGCGTTGCGATCCGGGGCGCGCCGCTCGGCGGCGTTCCCGCCATGACACTGCGCGCAGCGCGCCTCGAATACCGGCATCATCTGCAGTACTTGAGCGGACGCGATCGAGGGAACGCACACGACAAAAACAGCCGCCACGACGAAGAAGCTCCGCTTCATGGTCTCGTTTCCTGCTGGCCCGTTGGCCCGATGGCCCGATGGCCTGATGGCCTGATGGCCTGATGGCCTGCTAATTCTGTATCACCTTGATGGCGTCCTCGTGCACGTCCACGAGAACGCGGTCGCCGTCTTTGACAGTGCCGAAGAGTAGCAAATCCGAGAGCGGTTTCTTGATCGTTTTCTCGACCAGCCGCCCCATCGGCCGCGCCCCGAAGGCGCGATCGAATCCTTTGATCGCCAGCCAGGTGCGCGCCGCAGGTGTCAGCTCGATCGTGATCTTCCGGCCGGCCACGAGCTGGCGCAGCTCGTCGATGTGCTTGTCGACGACCCGCTCGATCTCGCGGGTGCCGAGCGCGGTGAAATGGACGATGGCGTCGAGGCGATTCCGGAATTCCGGCGCGAACACGCGCTCGAGCACGCCCGTGGACTTGCTGTCCTGCGCGATCTCCTTGAAGCCCATCTTGCGGCCCGACAGATCGCGCGCGCCGGCGTTGGTCGTCATGATCAGGATGACGTGACGGAAGTCGGCGTGCCGGCCGTGCGTATCGGTCAGCGTCGCGTGATCCATCACCTGCAGGAGGATCGCAAACAGATCGGGATGCGCCTTCTCGATTTCATCGAGCAGCAGCACGGCATGCGGGGACTTGCGCACCGCATCGATCAGCAGCCCGCCCTCTTCGTAGCCGACATATCCCGGCGGCGCGCCGATCAGACGCGACACCGCGTGCTTCTCCATGTACTCCGACATGTCGTAGCGCAGGAAGTCCACCTTCAGCACCCGCGCCAGCTGCTTCGCCAGTTCCGTCTTGCCGACGCCGGTCGGGCCCGCAAACAGGAAGTTGCCCATCGGCTTGTCGGTGGCGCGCAGGCCCGATCGCGACAGCTTGATCGCCGAGGCGACCTCTTCGATCGCGGCATCCTGCCCGAAGATCACCGACTTCAGCTCGACGTCGAGGTTCTTCAGCGCGACCTTGTCGTCGCTCGACACCGCCTGCACCGGCACGCGCGCGATCTTGGCGACGATCTTCTCGAGGTCGGCCACTGTCACTTCCCTGTTCCCCGATCCCTGATCCCTGATCCCTGGCTCGAGTTTTTTTGCGGCCCCGGCCTCGTCGATGACGTCGATCGCCTTGTCGGGCAGGTGCAGATCCTTCAGGTGGCGCACCGACAGCGTCACCGCCGCTTCGAGCGTCGGATCGGGATACGTCACGCCGTGATGCGTTTCGTAGGCGCCCTTGAGCCCCTTCAGGATCTCGATCGTCTCCGCCTCGGTCGGCTCGAGCACTTCGATCTTCTGGAAGCGGCGCGACAGCGCGCGATCCTTGTCGAACGACTGCTTCACGTCGGAGAACGTCGTCGAGCCGATGCAGCGCAGCTTGCCCGATGCCAGCGCCGGCTTCAGCAGGTTCCCCGCATCCATCGTCCCGCCCGACGCCGAGCCGGCGCCGACGAGCGTGTGAATCTCGTCGATGAAGAGGATCGCGTGCTCCTGCTTGTCGAGCGCGTCGAGCACCTGCTTCACGCGCTCCTCGAAATCGCCGCGATACCGCGTGCCGGCCACCAGCGCGCCCATGTCGAGCGCGAAGACGCGGATGTTCTTCAGCGGCTCCGGCACGTCGCCCTTGTGGATGCGCAGCGCCAGGCCTTCGGCGAGTGCGGTCTTGCCCACGCCGGGCTCGCCGACCAGCAGCGGATTGTTCTTCCGGCGGCGGCACAACACGTGGATCATGCGCTCGAGCTCGAGCTCGCGGCCGATCAGCGGATCGATGCCGCCCTTGGCGGCGCGCGCGATCAGATCGTCGGCGAACGCTTCGAGCGGATCGGTCTTCCCGACGTCAGAGTCGCCGCCATCCGGCGCGCGTCCCGGCCCGGTGACCTCGGGCCCGCCGTGTGAGATCGCGCGGAGCAGCGTCAGCCGATCGACGCCCTGCTTGCGCAGGAAGTACGCCGCATGACTCTCCTCTTCCTGCAACAGGAACACGAGCAGCGCGCCGCTCTCCACCTGCTGCGCGCTGGACGAGGCGGCGTGCACCACCGCGCGCTCGACGACGCGATCGAAGCCGAGCGTCGATTCAGGCTTCACCGCCTTCTTGCCGGGCACCGCCGTGAACGCGCGATCGAGGACTTCCTCGAGATCGATCTTCAACGCCGCGAGGTCGACGCGGCACCGCGCCAGGATCTCGCGGGCCTGCGGATCCTCGATCAGCGCGTGCAGCAGGTGCTCGAGGCTGACGAGATCGTGCCGGCGCTCCGACGCGACACGGAAGGCGCGCCGGATGCTTTCGAGCGTGTCGGGCGCGAACGGAACAGGCGTGCGGCTCATTCGCGGGGGTCTCCGGAATCCGGCTCGATCGTCACGAGCAACGGGTACTCATGTTGTTCGGCCATTTGCTGCGTGGCCTTTACTTTCGTCTCGGCGACGTCGCGCGTGAACAATCCCGCCACCCCGACGCCGGCCTGGTGCACGTGCATCATGATGGCAAACGCGTCCGCATGCGGCAGGTGAAAAATCGATTCCAGCACCCAGACGACGAATTCCTGCGTGGTGTAGTCGTCATTGTGCAGCAGGACCTTCCACAGGCGAGGGTGGTCGACACGCTCTTCAACGTCGGGCTCGGACTGGACTCGGTCGCGGACCTTGGGATCGGCCACAGGATGATCATAATGCCAAGGTGCGCGGCGCGTGTTCCGCCGACCCCGCCAGATCGGCATCGATGGCCCACGCCGGCCCGGCCAGCCCCGTCAGGCGCGTGACGTCGGCGATGAACGCCCGCCGCGACAGCTGCTCGGCGCCCAGCGACAGGAGGTGATGGGTTTCCAGCTGGCAGTCGATCAGGGGAAACTCCCAGCGATCCAGCTGCGCCGCCAGGCGCGCCATGGCGATCTTCGACGCGTCGGTCCGGCGCGAGAACATCGACTCGCCAAAGAACATGCGTCCGATCGCGACACCGTAGATGCCGCCGGCCAGCTCACCGTCCATCCACACTTCGATCGAATGCGCGAGACCCGCCGCATGCAGCGAGGCATACGCGCGGCGCATCGGCAGGCTCAGCCACGTGCCGCTGTCGCCCGGTCGCGGCGCGGCGCAGCCATCGAGCACGCGCGTGAACACGCGATCGATGGTGAGCAGGAACGATTCCTTGCGGAGCTTCTTGCGGAGCGAGTGCGAGACGTGAATCTGTGAGGGCCGCAACACGGTGCGCGGATCCGGCGACCACCACAAGATCGGATCGCCCTCGTTGAACCACGGAAAAATCCCGCGGCGATACGCATCGACGAGCCGACGCGTGGTCAGCGAGCCGCCGGCCGCCAGCAAACCATCCGGCTGATCGAGCGCCTGCTCGACCGGCGGGAACGGGTCGGCCGGTCCGAGAAAAGGGATCATGCTAAGCTTGAAGTCCCCTCAAAAGGTTCTTGTAATGGTGTGGTTTTACGAACGGCAAGGCAGTTTTATCCGGTGCGAGACTCGCAACGCAAGCGAGGGCCATGGGTTTGAGCTCGTCGTGATTGAGCCGGACGGATCGGAGCGCGTGGAGCACTTCGACGATTCGGCGACGCTCGCCCGGCGACAGGCTGAATTGGAAAATACGTTGACCCACGACGGGTGGACCGGTCCTTTTGGAAGAACGATCTGAAGTTTTAAGTTTAAGGTTTTACGTTTAAAATTGAGTTTCCCAGTTTTGAGTCACAAGGTTAACCGCTTTAAACTTTGAACTTTAGACTTTAAACTACAAGCATTCCCCATGGTGGGTGTAGCTCAGGGGTAGAGCACCGGACTGTGGCTCCGGCTGTCGCGGGTTCAAATCCCGTCATCCACCCCATTCCTGATACTTGAAGTTATCAGTTTCCAGTTGCCAGTTTCCAGTTGA
>Ga0310885_10000373_pt1 | contig 10794 bp, 9 predicted proteins | sample T60D2metaG_FD_203445 | JGI IMG/M metagenome (GOLD analysis project Ga0310885, IMG submission 203445) | Lab incubated soil microbial communities from West Virginia University Organic Research Farm, Morgantown, WV, United States - T60D2 | ecosystem: Environmental > Terrestrial > Soil >...
AAGACCAGCGTGATTGCAAAAACGGCGAGCGAGACGCCGAGCGCAAGATAGCGGATCAGTCCATCCTTCGAACCGTCGCGGTTCGGGATGCACATCAACAGCACGGCCCCGATGATGGGCGTTGTGATAGCGAGAGTCAGCGGGCCTGGCACGTCTTCACTATCTCCAGAGGTAATAGGCCAGGATGGCGACCGTGCCTACGAACATTGACGCCGCATAGGTCTTGACCGACCCGTTCTGCAACAGGCGGAGCACGATGCTCACGCCGCTCACGAGATAGCCGGCGCCGTTGACCGCGCCGTCGATGACCTTGACGTCGAAACCGCGCCACAACCCTTCGGTCGAGACGACCTTGATGGGCTGAATGATCGTGGCGTCGTAGACCTCGTCCACGTAGTACTTGTTCAACAGCAGGCGATGCACACCCGGATACTGCGCCGCGAGGCGCGCCGGGATTTCCTTGTGCTTCAACCAAAGGTAGGTGGCGAGGCCGATGCCGGCGAGCGCGATCAGCGATGACACGATCATCAGCGCGAGCTCGGTTCCGGCGTGCTCTTCGGGATCGCGCTCTTCGACCGGCGTGCACTCCTCGATCGCCATGCCGGCAAGCGCGCCGGTCGTGGTCGTCTGCCCGCAGTTCGTGGCGTTGAACACCGGCGTCAACCACGCGCCGAACGAGTTATGCCCCCCTAATGCATGAGGAACACCTACGTATCCAGCGAGGATTGATCCCAGAGCGAGAACGATCAACGCCGTAGCCATAGGCCAGGGGGCGTCATGAGGTGCCTGGTGTGCCTGGGGTGCCTCGTGTGCCTGGGGTGCTGGTGCGTGGTGCCCATGCGCTGGTGCGTGATGCTCTGCACCATGGAAACGTTCCTCACCATGAAACGTCAGATGAACGAGGCGGAACATGTAGGTCGCTGTCAGCAGCGACGTCAGGATGCCCATCCCCCACAGCAGCTGGTGGCCTTCAACGAAGGCCTCGAACAGGATTTCGTCCTTCGAGAAGAAACCGGACAGGAACGGCACGCCGGCGATCGCGACCGAGGCGATCACGAACGTCCAGTAAGTGATCGGAATGTGCTTCTTCAATCCGCCCATGTTGCGGATGTCCTGCTCGCCGTGCAGCGCGTGGATCACCGCCCCCGAGCCGAGGAACAGGCAGGCCTTGAAAAACGCGTGCGTGTAGAGATGGAAGATGCCGGCGCCATACGCGCCGACGCCCATCGCCAGGAACATGTAGCCCAGCTGCGACACCGTTGAATACGCGAGCACGCGCTTGATGTCGTTCTGGACCAGGCCGATCGTGCCGGCAAAGAGCGCGGTCGCCGCGCCGATGATCGCGACGATCGTCAGCGTGATCGGCGCATGCTCGAACAGCATCGCGTTGCGGCCGATCATGTAGACGCCCGCGGTCACCATGGTCGCGGCATGGATCAGCGCCGACACCGGCGTCGGGCCTTCCATCGCGTCCGGCAGCCACACATACAGCGGAATCTGCGCCGACTTGCCGGTCGCGCCGATGAACAGCAGCAGCGTGATGAGCGAGAGCGTGCCGAAGGTGACTTCCTGCGGCATCGCCTTCACGGCGAGCGCGATGGTGTAGAAGTCGAGCGAGTTGAAGGTCACGAGCAGCAGCAGCGCGCCAAGGATGAACGCGAAGTCGCCGACGCGGTTGACGACAAATGCCTTCTTCGCGGCATCCGACGCCGACGGCTTCTCGTAGTAGTAGCCGATCAGCAGATACGAGCAGAGGCCGACACCCTCCCAGCCGACGAACATCACCAGGACGTTCGAGCCGAGCACCAGCATCAGCATGAAGAAGCAGAACAGGTTCAGGTACGAGAAGTAGCGCGCGAATTCCGGATCCGTCTCGTCGTGCATGTACGAGGTCGAATAGAGATGAATCAGCGAGCCGATGCCGGTGATGACGAGGATCATCACCGCCGACAGCGCGTCGAGGCGCAGCGCCAGGTCGAGCGAGAAGTCGCCGGCGGTGATCCAGGTGAAGAGCGTCTGGTTGATCTGGCGGCTCTCGGGCGGCATGCCGGCGAGCGCCAGGACCTGCATCACCGCGATCACGAACGAGATCGCCATCACGCCGGTGGCCAGGCCGCCGGAGATCGACTTCGACAGCCGCTTGCCAACGAACGCGTTGACGAGGAAGCCGGCGAACGGGAGCAGTGGAATCAGCGCGAGCACGGGGTCACCACTTCAAAGAGGTAAAGGCTTCGGGGTTCAGCGACTCGCGATGGCGGAACAGCCCAATCACAAGCGCCAGGCCCACCGCCGCTTCCGCAGCGGCGACGGTCATGACGAAGAAGGTGATGATCTGCCCGTCGTTGGTGCCGGCGACGCGCCCGAAGGCGACGAACGCGAGGTTGACGGCGTTCAGCATGATCTCGACCGACAGCAGCAGGGTGATCAGATTGCGGCGCAGGAACACGCCGGCGGTCCCGATCGCGAACAGCAGGCCGGAGAGGACCAGGTAGTGTCCGATGGGCATGGCTACTCTTCCCTCTTGCGCGCCAGCACGACCGCGCCGACCATCGCGACGATGATCAGGATCGACGTGACTTCGAACGCGAACATGTATTTGGTGAAGAGCACTTCGCCGAGCTTCTGCACGGACGACATCGCGTCAGCGCCCTCGGCGACGCCGACGCCAAGCCCGGTGGTGAGCGACAAGGCCCAGCCAAGCTCCAGCGCGAGCAGGATCGCCAGCACGGCGCCGATGCGCACCGCCATCGGCCGGTACAGCGGATGCGATCGATCCCACTCGGCCGCATCCTCGCGCGGCACGTTGAGGAGCATGACCACGAACAGGAACAGCACCATGATCGCGCCGGCGTAGATGATGATCTGCACCACGGCGACGAACGGCGCTTCGAGCAGCACGTAGAGGCCGGCCAGGCCGAAGAACGCGGCGATGATCGACAGCACGCTGTAGACCGGGTTCTTCTGGATCACGACCAGCAGCGCGCCGATCACGGTGATCGCGGCGAAGGTGTAGAACAGCAGCGCGTCAGAGCCCAAAGTAGAGCACCCCCGCGGCTGTGAGGATCAGGTTGACGGTCGCCAGCGGCAACAGCACCTTCCACCCGAACGACATCAACTGGTCGTAGCGGAATCGCGGCAGCGTCCAGCGCAGCCACAAATAGACGAACAACAGGAACGCCAGCTTGATCACGAACCAGATCCAGCCGCCACCGAGCTCCGCGGGGATGTTGAACGGGCCGTGCCAGCCGCCGAGGTAAAGGTCGGTGGCGACGGCGGACACCGTCACCATGTTGATGTATTCCGCCATGAAGAACATCGCGAAGCGCATCGAGCTGTACTCGGTGTGATAGCCGGCGACGAGCTCCTGCTCCGCTTCCGGAAAATCGAACGGCGCGCGATTGGTTTCCGCAACGCCCGCGCAGGCGAACACGAAGAAGCCGACGAACTGCGGAAAGATGTACCAGTGCGGGATGAACCCGAACGCGGTTCCCTCGAAGAAGTAGCCCCTCTGTGCGTCGACGATCTCACGAAGCGACAGTGAATTCGCGTACATCACGACCGTGGCCAGCGCCATGCCGTAGGCGAGCTCGTAGCTGATCATCTGCGCCGAGCTGCGCAGGCCGCCGAGCAGCGAGTACTTCGAGTTGCTGGCCCAGCCGGCGAGCACGATGCCGTAGACGCCCATCGACGCAACGGCGAAGATCACGAGCACCGCGACGTTGACGTCGGACACCTGCAGCGGCATTGGCTCGTCGAGCAGGCCAAAGAACGTCGTCGGCGCGCCGAATGGAATCGGCGCGAACGCAAGATACGCCGCCGCAACGGAAATGATCGGCGCCAGCGAGAACAGGAACGCATCGGCCGCCTTCGGCCGCAGTTCTTCCTTGAAGAACAGCTTGACGATGTCGGCGATCGGCTGGAACAGGCCCTTGGGTCCGACGAGATACGGGCCGTAGCGCTGCTGCATGAACGCCGCGACCTTGCGCTCGGCGTAGACCATCACCGCGGCCATGAGCTGCAGGCCCATGAACACGATGCTGACGATGATGCCGTAGGCGATGTAGCCGTCGTACGGCGGCGACGTCAGGGTGGTAATCAGCGAAGACATGACGCTAGTGGGTCTCCACCGGGGTGCGCGCGCGATACGACGCGGGCGCGGGCGGATTGCCCTTCACATAGGCCTCGAACTCCGGCCTGAACCACTTCAGCGTCGTCAGGACCGGCGTCGCCGCCGCATCACCGAACGCGCAGAGCGACTTGCCGTTGATCTGGTTCGCCACGCTCTGGAGCAGCGGGATGTCTTTCTCGGTCGCCTGGCCCTGCGTCATGCGATGCAGGAGCCGATACAGCCAGTCCGTGCCTTCGCGGCAGGGCGTGCACTTGCCGCACGATTCGTGACGATAGAAGTGCAGCAGGTTCTCGGCGAGCCACACCATGTCGGTGGTCTCGTCGAGCACCATGATCGCCGCCGATCCGAGAAGCGATCCCGCCTTCTGCACATCGTCGAAGCTCGCCGGGATGTCGATCTGATCCGGCATCAGGATCGGCACGGACGATCCGCCGGGGATCACCGCCTTGATGGTGTGGCCGTCGAGCGGACCGCCGGCGTAGTCGTAAATCAATTCCTTGAGCGTGACCTTCATCGGCGCTTCGAACGTGCCGGGACGCTTGACCGCGCCGCTCACGCAGAACAGCTTCGGTCCACCGTTCTTCTCGGGACCGAGCGACGCGTACCACTCGGCGCCGCGCGTCATCACGAGCGGCACGTTGCAGAGCGTCTCGACGTTGTTGACGGCGGTCGGGCACTTCCACGCGCCTTCGACCGCGGGAAATGGCGGCTTGAATCGCGGCTGCGCGCGCTTGCCTTCGAGCGATTCGAGGAGCGCCGTTTCTTCGCCGGCTTCATACGCGCCGGCGCCGCGATGCAGGTAGACCTCGCAATCGAAGCCGGAGCCCTGGATGTTCTTGCCGAGGAATCCCGCCTTCCGCGCATCCTCGATCGCCTTCTCCATCGTCGGGAACAGGTGATAGAACTCGCCGCGGATATAGATGTAGGCGGCCTTCGATCCGATCGCGTAGCAGCCGATCAGGCAACCCTCGATGAGCAAATGAGGATTGCGCTCCATCAAGAGGTGATCTTTGAACGTGCCCGGCTCGCTCTCGTCCGCGTTGCAGACGATGAACTTCGGCTTCGGCGATTTCTTGTCGACGAACTGCCACTTGAGGCCAGTCGGAAAACCCGCGCCGCCGCGGCCGCGCAGACCGGACTTCTTGACGTCTTCGATGACCGCTTCCGGCGTCATGTTCAACGCCTTCTTCAGTCCCTCGTAGCCGTTCTGATTCTTGAGGTAGTGATCGAGCTCGGCTCCGCCCTTGGTGTAGGCGAACTTCGTGAGCACCGGCTCGTAATCCGGCAACGCCTTCGCTTTCGCGGGCGTCGTCGTGTTCCTGCCCTCGCCGATGCGCTGCTCGCACAGATAGCAGTCGTTCAGCGCCTTGACGCCGTCGGTCTTCATGCGATCGACCAGGCCGCTCACCTGCTCCGGCTTCAGATGCTCGTGCCAGTGATCGTTGTTCACCATCATCACCGGCGCGCGATCGCACGCGCCGAGGCATTCCATCTGCTGGATGGTGAACATGCCGCTCGGATCGGTTTCGCCGACCTTGATCCCAAGCTTGTTCTGCAGTTCCTCGACGACGCGCTCGGCGCCGGCGAGCGCGCACGACAGCGTCGTGCAGACCTGCAACACGTACTTGCCGACCGGGTTGCGGTGGAACATCACGTAGTAGGAAACGACGTCCTCGACTTCGGCCGTCGTGCAGCCAATCACCTGCGCAACATGGCGCACCGCGTTGTTGCTGATGTAGCCCTGCTGCTCCTGCACGAGATAGAGCGCGTGCAACACCGCGGAGACGCGGTGTTCCTTCGCATAATGCGACGCGAACTCTTCGAAGTTCGCGCGTCTCTCGGTCGTGTAGGTAAACTCCGGGCCTTCGGGCAGCGTCGCCCGCATCGAGCGGTGGTGCTCGTCAGTCCCGTACGGCATGGCGGGATGAAAGCTCATCGATCCACGTCTCCCATCACCACGTCGAGCGAACCAATCACGGCGATCACGTCCGCGATCATGCCTCCGACGACGAACTTGTGCAGCGCCTGGCAGGCATACAGTCCGGGCGCCCGCATGTGCACGCGCCACGGCCGGTTGGTGCCGTCCGAGACGACGTAACAACCGTGCTCGCCGCGCGGGCCTTCGACCGGCACATACGCGTCGCCGACGGGCACTTTGAAACCCTGCGAGTAAATCAGGAAGTGCTGAATCAGCGCTTCCATTTCCGTGTAGACCTGATCCTTCGGCGGCGGCACGACGCGCTTGTCGTTGACCGCCCACGGGCCGACCGCATCGATACGCTCGAGCGCCTGGTTGCAGATCTTGACGCTCTCGCGCATCTCGGCGACGCGCGTGAGGTAGCGATCGTAAACGTCGCCGTTCGACGCGCCGATGACGTCGAACTCGTAGGTGTCGTAGCCGATGTACGGAAACGCACGGCGCACGTCGTAGTCGCCGCCGGCGGCGCGCGCGATCGGACCGAACAGGCCCCACTTGCAGCAGTCTTCGTACGAGATCACGCCGACACCGCGGGTCCGATCCATCCAGATCGGATTTTTCGTGATCAGCGTCTCGTACTCATCGAGCTTCTTCGGGAACCGATCCAGGAAGGCCTTGCACGCTTCCTTGAAGCCGCGCGGGATGTCTTCGCGGAGTCCGCCAACGCGGATGAAGCTCGGGAAAAAGCGGAACCCGGCCATCAGCTCGTTGAGGTTCATGATCTGTTCGCGCTCGCGCAACGCGTACAGCAGCCCGGTGATGGCGCCGACCTCCATGGCGTGCGTGCCGAACCAGACCAGGTGGCTGCTGATGCGCTGCAGCTCCGCGATCAGCACGCGGATCGCGTCGACGCGCTTCGGCATCTGCTCGTCGAGGCCGAGCATCCTTTCCACGGACAGGCAGAAGGCGAGGCTGTTGGACTGCGCGCCGAGGTAATCCATGCGCTCGACCAGCGGGATCACCTGCTGCCACTTCTTCTGCTCGCAGGTCTTCTCGATGCCGGTATGCAGGAAGCCGACGGTCGGCGACACGGACACGACGGTCTCGCCATCGAGCTCCAGCACCAGCCGCAGCACGCCATGCGTGCTGGGGTGCTGAGGCCCCATGTTGACGGTCATCGTTTCCGTACGGACGTCAGCCATTCAGGTCCTTCTCCACCAACTCACAAATCACATGCAACACGGTTGCATGAACTTCTTGCACACGCGAGGTGCGGGCTTCGTCGATCGCGACACGATGCTTCGCGATCGTTCCGGCGTCACCGCCACGGCCCGTCAACGCGATCGTGATCATCCCGCGATCGTTCGCGGCTTCCAGTCCGCGCAGCACGTTCGGCGACTTCCCGCTCGTGCTGATGCCGATCGCGATGTCGCCGGCCTTGCCGAGCGCCTCGATCTGCCGCGCGAACACGCGATCGAAGCCGTAATCGTTGCCGATCGCCGTCAGCGCGCTCGTGTCGGTCGTCAACGCGACGGCCGGCCACCCCTTGCGTTCCTTCTCGTAGCGGCCAACGAGCTCCGCCGCGAAGTGTTGCGCGTCGGCGGCGCTGCCGCCATTCCCGAACACGAACACCGTGCCGCCCTTCTTCAACGCCGCCGTGATGGCATCGGCGGCGGTGACCACCGGCGTCACGTTCGCGGCCATGCGCTCGTGCGCGGCCGCCGTTTCCTTCAGCGTGCGAACGACCAGCGCTGCCCGCGGATCCTCCGACATCGCTACTGCGGCTTCGCGGATCCCCGCTGAAACCGATCGCGCTCCATGTTCGCCTTGAACTCTTCTTCGGTGACCTGCAGCGGCATATAGGTCTGCGCGTCCTTGCGCAGCTGCACCGGGTAGTCCTTGCGCAGCGGATGGCCTTCCCAGTCTTCCGGCATCATCAGCCGGCGCATGTCGGTGTGGCCGTCGAACACGATGCCGAACAGATCGTAAATCTCGCGCTCAGGCCAGCCGGCGCCGGGATAGAGCGTCGACAGCGTTTCGATCGCCTCCTGCGCGTTGATCTGGACCTTCAACCGGATGCGCGCGCGGCGATGCGGCGACACCAGGTGATAGACGATGTCGAAGCGCGGCGCGCGATTGGGATGGAAATCCACCGCCGTCACGTCGGAGAACGCGACGAACTCGAGGCCGGGCGCCTGCAGCGCCTGGCAGGTCGCCACGAGGTGCTCGCGCGGCACGACGATCGTCGGCGTCACCGCCGCGTCCGCCGAGGCAAGCGCCACGAGCGTCGCGCCGGGAACCGCCGGCGCGATCGCGGCGATGATCTGATCGGCGGTCATGCGATGCGGGCCTTCGGCGTCTGATCGAGCCGCGAGGCGGAAATCTTCTTCTGTAGTTGCACGATGCCGTAAATCAGCGCCTCGGGACGGGGCGGGCAGCCGGGAATGAACACGTCGACCGGTACTACCTGATCGGCGCCCTGGACGATGGCGTAGTTGTCGAACACGCCGCCGCACGACGCGCACGCGCCCATCGAGATCACCCACTTCGGCTCGGGCATCTGGTCGTAGACGCGGCGCATGGCCGGCGCCATCTTGCGCGACAGGCGGCCGGCAATGATCATCAGGTCCGATTGCCGCGGCGAGCCGCGGAACACTTCGGCGCCGAAGCGCGCCATGTCGTAGCGGCTGGCGCCCGTCGCCATCATCTCGATCGCGCAGCACGCCAGGCCGAACGACACCGGCCAGATCGCGGATCGGCGCGCCCACTGAATAAAGAACTCAGCGGACGTCGTCAGGATCGGGATTTCGTAATCAGTTTCGAGTCCCATAACGGTATCTCTTCACCAGCGCGGGGCCGGGCTTGGGCGCGTGCTTGTAATCGGGATCGAACTCGGGGCCCCAGTTCAGCACACCCTTGCGCCAGATGTACACGTAGCCCACGACGAGGATCAGAAAGAACACGACGATCTGGATCAGACCGGGCCACGCCAGCGTGCGCATGGCCAGCGCCCACGGATAGAGGAACGCGACTTCGATGTCGAACAGCAGGAAGATCATCGCGATCAGATAGAACTTGATCGACTGCCGTTCGCGCGCGTCGCCGACGGGCGGCATGCCGCACTCGTAGGCCGCGAGTTTTTCGGGTGTGGGATTGCGCGGGCCGAGGAAGCGCGAGAGGACAACGGAGACGATGCCGAAGCCGACTCCGATCACCGCCAACAGAAGAATTCCGCCCCAGCCTGCCATGATCTGCTACCGAAAGTATGTCACTGCTTGTCCGGCCGTAGCGGCGGAAACCGCGGCGCTGCGAACGCGGACACGCCTGATTTCAGGGCGCTTGTGAAGGATATCACATGCACTCCCACTACAATTGGCGGCCATGCGCCTGTCGGCCGAGCGCGCCCTGGTCGGCGCGGTCATGGCGATCTCCCTCGTCACGCTTGGACTCCAGGCGTTCGTATTACGCCCGCATTTGTGGCCCGCCGGCGCCGGACTGGCGTTGTCCGGCGATATGGTAATGGGCCAGCTCGCAGCGCCTCATCCCGTTGCGGTCATTCGCCCTCCTGATCTCCACATCGTTGTCGGACAACACGTTACCGTCGTTCGCGTCGTTGCGGGTAGCCGAGCCGATCGCGCGGGCCTACGCGAGGGCGAGCGCATCCGCGGCATCACGCGGCCGACGACGCGCATCGGTCTTGATTCAGGTCTCCCGCGGGACGCGGCCGACGCGCTGCGCGTGTGGCGCGAGCTGCAGAAGATCGCACCCGGCGAAACGCTGAACCTCGACGTCATGGCGGCGGATGATCAGACGCGCGGCGTTGTGATCGAGCAACCCGCTGTATGGGAGATGGACGATCCGCTGTGGAGCGCTTGGCTCCGTCAACATCTCGGACCGCTGTCACAAATGACCGCGTTTATCGGCGGCGCGCTCGTGCTCATAGTGCTTGGCGCACGCGGCACGACGGCGACGCTGGCGACGCTGGCGATGCTCGCCACGGCGACCGCCAACAGCGGCCCGCTCCTGGGTTCGCACGCCGTGGTGCCGGTGATCAGCCCGGTGATTCTCATCTTCAACTGGCTGATCACGGCGCTGTCGTTCCCGATCATCGGGTTCGCCGTCCTGTATTTCCCGCATCGCGCGGAGACGCTCGACCGCCACAAGTGGATCGTGCCGGCGGTCATTACGGCGTCGATCCCGATGTTCGTCATCGGATCGGTCACGGCGATTTTCCTGCTCGGATCCGACGCGACGCTGCCGGCGCTGTCGTGGATCTCGATGCACGGCTGGACATTCGGGGCGGCGTTCGCGATTCCGCTCGCGGTCAACGTCCTGATCGTCGTCGAAGGCATCTCGCGGTACCGCGTCAGCATCAATGCCGACGAGCGGCGGCGCATCCAGATTGTCGTCTTCACCGGCGTGCCGGCCGTGTTCGCCTATGCGTTGAAGACCGGGATCCCACTGGCCCTCGGCGCGCTGGGCTATCACATCGAACTGCCGTGGCTCATCGAGGGCGTGTTGCAGGCGATCGTCCTGCTGCCCGCATTCGGTTTGCCGTATGCCGTCGCGGTCCGTCACGTCTTCAGCCCGCGCACGGTGCTGCGGCGCGGCCTGCAATACGCGTTCGCGCGCCGCACGCTCACGGCGCTGGTCGTCCTGCCGGTGATTGCGCTGGTCGCGTCGCTGGTGCAGCAGCGCGATCAGTCGCTGTCGATGATCGTCTCGGGGCGGCCGCTCTTCTATCTCT
>Ga0310885_10000375_pt1 | contig 10767 bp, 14 predicted proteins | sample T60D2metaG_FD_203445 | JGI IMG/M metagenome (GOLD analysis project Ga0310885, IMG submission 203445) | Lab incubated soil microbial communities from West Virginia University Organic Research Farm, Morgantown, WV, United States - T60D2 | ecosystem: Environmental > Terrestrial > Soil >...
ATATTGAACATAGTAAGCGAAAATGACTGTCAAGTATAGGATTAAATCGGATAGATTTGAATTGGGAACTAACTTGAAATTATTTTGACTTTTGTTTAAATTCGGTAAATCCACATTTGCCACAGGTATTCCTATCTTTGTGCTCTGCCATGAATACTCCTTTTCCACATCGAGGACAATCCCTCTTTTTTCGGGTAACCTTATCCCCAGAAATATCATAGAAGGAATATATTTGAGATTTAGAATCCTTTTTTTTATCTGCCATTTCTACCACTATTTCTTTGACTTGCCCTTTTCTGCACTCTGTTGTTTTTCCTTCAGTTTCTTGGCTTTAGCTTCATCAAAGATTTTTTTTCTTTCTGTCTTTTCGATTAGTCTCATTGATACATATTTTGGTAAAGTTTCATTTGCGCTTTTTTCATCTTTATAAATGTGAAAGAAACCTTTAACATCGGTACTTCCTCTATTGCATTTGATTTCTATTGGTATAACTGTCTTTGAATCAACATTATTTGACTTTGATATTGTTTCAATAGCGTCTTTCTTCTTAATATTTCCCGCTACATTTCTAAATATAACTTGTAATTCTCTCCTATTCATTAATTGATTATTATAATCACGTAGTACAACCAGCTCGGTGCTCATGTTAGTGTAAATCGAATGAATTTTTTACTCATATAAGGATTTCCAATTCATTTCTGGTATAATACAAGAAAGCGGGTCCGATGGGAATGATATTCCTAGCAGTTCAGGTAGCAGACTCACAATTAGTTATATATCGGTAAGCTTTTAGCATTTCTAATTTTTCTGGACATTACTAGCAACTAGACAATTAAAATAATTCGTCGGCGACAAAAAAAGTAAATATAGTTACTGATTAACCGATGGTCAGTGTATTAACGACGCGCTTAAACTGTTTGCCGATTTGCGAGGCATAAGTCGTCGAGCCTGCGCTCACGCTCCCAATTTCACCGCCACTGTTAAAGTCATGCGACCCATGTAGGGTAATGTTTTCCGGCGGCTGCTTCCCTAGAAAAAACAGCGTAATCCATAACATGGCGGTATTCTGTTCATGCGTGCCACAACTTACCCGTTTCACACTAGAATAGTTCGCGACATGTTTCTTTCCCTTAAGATAAACCGTGCCCGCTTCCACCTGCCATCGGCCTGCGACATCTTCGACATTATTCAAACACTGACGAACTAGTGTATAGGTTAATACCATGTTAGATCTACTATTCCCATCACAATCCCTACTCGAATTATAATATAAGGTTGACTCATTGGAGAGTTACTTATTATCGGATAAGTAATCCATTTATACATCTGCCCGTACCGCACTGTAACTAGAATACACGAACAGTTCTGGCAATTTTTAATATTGTAACAACTATGGCAATCGCGACAACTAGCATAACAGGCTCCTTAAATCTAGTGACAGTTAGCACTGCAAAACTCCATCAGTCCCACCGGTTTAACCATTTGATAGTATGTTGAGATGATCATATGATATGGAACTCGATCTTACAGCAAAGGGCAAACATGCACTTAAGTCGCTTTCGGTAGATTTACGCGATATGCTAAGAATGAAAAAGGTAAACGATAGGGTCGGAAATCAAGAATATAGCCGAGTCTTTAATGCTACATTCTTTAAAGTTGTGGACGGAAATTATCTTGATGAGATGCTAAACTGGATTGAAGACTTCAGAAATCGGCTGGCTGATGCGGAAAGCGAGCAGCCAAAAGAAGAATTAAACCTAGAAACAAAAAAACTTATTGATGCTGGATGGATTACATAGCCAAACTAAAACGGGTACAATAATACTATTTTATAATTTAGTGTGCATTGAAATATAACGACTATCGCAATCATATGCTGGTGGGAAATTAATTTTGTCAGATTACGATTCTTCCCACCGGTTTTAACAAACGCCTATCAACATATGTATGAATGATGGAACTCGCTGGTTGGCTTCATCGTCCCACCATTCTGATAACAAACGTGAATTAATCATTCGTACAAACTATATACTAGTTTTGGAAAAATTTACCAGAATTCATGAATTCAAATTAGTAACGATAGAATCTGGTTGGACTATCGCAAATAGAATGTACGATATACATAGTTTTCCTATATGGCAATCTGATTAACTTGAATAATATTCTATTGTTAGATTCGGATTTAACGTAGTAAAGAAGACTCTCTTATTTTTTTCGCAATTGTTCTTACTCAATCCACTTATACTTTATTTAGTATCATTTTGCGATAAGAAATCTTGAATACAAAAAACATCCTAATGTTCGTAGCACTATCCTTAGGAATATTGACAGCGCTAACAGGAACAGGAATATCACAGGTAGCACCAGCCTTTGCTGACAAGGAAGAGTGCGAAGACAATGATGACAAGAACTGTAACAAAAAAGAGATAGAACAGACGATTGATTGTGGAATAAAAGTTGACAACAGCGATAATAGCGCAGGAACAAGTCAAAACAATGCAGCGCTTACCACAAGTTGTTCGAACTTCGCTGCAAATCCAGATGATGTTGAAAAACAGTCACAGGTTGGACAAGGTCAAACCTTAGAACCGCACGACCAAGTCTTCGGACCAACTTCCTGATAGTAGCAATAGTGCGTAACAGGTAACAATGCATCGTTACCTACTACACCTTTTTTCTTTAGTTAATAACAGGCAGAATTCAGTGGTTTATACAATATTCCTTATTTTTGATTCAAAGTGTGTTTCATGTATTGGAAAGAAATCTTATATATTTTGAAGGCGTGATTAACTCATGTCATCTGGTGAGTGTAAGAAGGACTCGTCTCTTTATAATGGGTGTAATACAGAGCCTATTAAAAGTAGTTAGGACCTAAGATACTAATGCCAGGAGAAAAGAAACAGCCGGATTATGATCTATGGTTACAATGTACGGATTGTTACGAAATAGTGGCCGCGTACGTCGTAGAGCATGATGCTACAATAATTAGAGATGATATCCCTACTGAATACAATCCTTTCGAGAATACCACTGAAATTTTAGGCGCAGTTCCTAAACGTACTAGTAAACAAGGAATTAAGGCAAGTGCTAAACGTAGGCATGAAAAGAATAGGCCACATAGCAAAGATAAAGAAATAGATGAAGAGAGACGCAGACATGGCGATAGAATGAATGTTATCTATGACAGTAATCCGTAATGTAGTTTTTATAAATTACAATTAACTAACAATATTCACTTCTTTTCCGTCGGGGTGTAAATCCTTCAGAAATATAGAGAAGGGCGGCTCAGTCATATCACCCCGACGATTCTAATATTAAAGAATTGATTAGGTTAATAGGAGCCTTGCCACCACACATTCCCCGCCGACATCATGCAATGAAAACAAATATCGTTTTCAGAGGACTTCACCAACTTACTTCACTGCTAACGGCGTTTACTCTAATTTACTACATTAAGATAATTGCGCGCTTTTCAGTCAAATTGGGTAACTTGGCCTGTTCCAACCAAGTTTACTGTCTTATTTATGTACTTGGCATATACTTCAGCGAATCCGTATGACGGGGAATTCAGAAATTCATTGGAGCAGACGTGAAACCCCTCATTTGGACAAGTGTCGGAAGTATCAGTCCCCCAGGATGTACCATCACGGGCATGTGCATGAACATAATACATCGCCTCCGAAGTGAGGTCTCCCCCTAAAACTGTTATTGTTGCATTTGGAACTACGCGCCACCAACCTCGTTTCGCATAAGGTGGATTACAAGACGTAGTACGGTAAAGGATTGCCACCCACACATCCTGAAAATATGCGCTGTGAACCCTAAGGACCATATCAATCCACTCCTGCGGCTTTAGAAGTATGCCTAAGTATCGACGAAGGAGGGCTTTCATTTTCTTCGAGTAAGTCTGACTTACCTTTTTTCTTCATTGCTTTTATTACAGAAATGTCATGATCTTTCAGATTCCCGGATTCATTCACTGGCAAATTTACAGTTGCATCCACACCCTTTGTATCATTTATCTGGATGTCCTTCTTTTTTTCCATTGGGTACTTATATCTCGATAATTCTTAACTTTTTCTCTTTTGCATAAAAAGTAAAATTAGAGTATGGTGTCTCGCCTTGCGTCATAATATTGTGTTTAGAAAAGGAAAGGGAATTCGAGGTGGAGAAGATTCGTATTCCAATAGATGTCCACACGGCAAGAGCAACGCTAACAACGGGATGTTTAGTCGGTGACTTTGATGGGCAATTTGGCAGTTTCGTATCTGAAGCACAACATGCGTGGGAAGAATCATGTAAGAAAATGGACTTTAAATACTATCTACTTCAACTCGATGCTCCACTTTGGAATCTCAGTCGCCTCGGATGTAGTAACAGAATTAATGGAAGTCTGTGTCCTATGCGAAGCGAGTGTAGACTGTCTAAATTTTGCACGGCCAATTCATCCGAAGCGATAATTTCATTGTCTGATAATGGGAAAGTTCATGTCGACACGGTATACCCAGTTTAATGTTTAAAAGGTGGTAAGAATTGAAGAAAGTTTATCTTACACATTGTTCTGCTAAGAAAGATGAATCTCTAAAGTGGAACTTAAAGAAAGTCAAACCGTTTAATCTCTATACGGCGACACCAACTCAGAGATTTATGATAAAATGTCAAAGCACTGGGGTAAATTGGGTGATCTTCTCTGACAAGTATGGAATCTGGGATTCAAATGAAAAACATTCATGGTACGAGAAAAATCCTAACAAAGTATCAAATGAAGAATTTAAAACTCTCCTAAACAATTTTAATACTTCACTTGGTAAATACTATGAAATATGGTTTTATTACAATCCTGGCCGATTTCATCCCCTTTACAATAAACTTCTCAAGAATAGTTCGTTGAAAAAGAAAATAAAACTGTTTACCCATTTGGATGAAATTGTTCCATGAGAGGTAATGGGGGCGGACTAAAGAGTTTAAACAGAATCGCAGTAAAAAGGATCCGTCAGTATCAGTGATCGCACGGTATAGAACTTATGGATACTTTTTTCAGAAATCGAAAATGAAGACGCAACTACACTGCTAAAAAAAAGGCGCGTACTACAGCACTAAATTCTAAATCGGATGTTCAGGATGGAGTTATTCGTTATGGCAGCCCCATCTATCCAACAAATATAGAGAATAGTGCATGTTTGCCAACCTATTCTCAGGTTTTCAACACTGTAGAGATCGATTTTACTTTCTATAGTATTTCTAGTGAATTTATGGTCAAAAATTAGTAGAGGCAGAAACTAGCTGGCAATGGATAATAAGATCCTCATGAATTTAACGGATCATGGAAATAGAGGAATTAAGAAAATTAGGCTGAACTTGAATAATTTCTTTTATTCTTTTCCTTTAATTCTGTGAATTAAGACTCAACTTGAAGGCATACAATTTTAAATCAAAAGACGAAAGGGATTTAAACTACGTACAACTGATTTCAATCTAATGGCAGATACTCATATGAGACAGCGCCCAAGCGATCACGTTACTCTCGAGGTAATAGGTATAAATCGGGATGAAGACCCTTGCGAGACAGGCCTTGCTTTTGTTAGAATTCATCCTGACGGAAGTAGGGACCCGGTTCCTCCGTACTTTAGGGTGCCTGCCAACAAGGTTCTCGTTGTAACGGACGTAGATTGGCAATATGGCGGAGGACAACCACGAGGAGTCCAAACATTTAGAATATTCATCACAGGTAACGATATTCCTCGTGTTTTTGAATCCACTATAACATTAAATGACTCGGGCGAGGGAGGAATAAGCGAAGCAATGACCAGTGGTTTTGTAGTTGCATCAGGTAGTGGAATATGCGTGGATACATTTCCTGGTGGTGGTCAAATACAACATGTCGTTTTACGAGGTTACCTTTGTAGGAATTCATAGTAAAGCATGAGAAACGTTCAGAAATAGGATGCAATCAGATGACTCCTTGAGAAATGATATTTCACAAGAAATTTCTTGCTCACAAAAAACAAGATTGAGTAATAAATAGAATGTTGTTATACAAGAATTTATGAGTAATACGGATGCTTCTGAGGAGAATGTTGAGTCTACGTCTACGTACGGTAATGATGGATACCAAGAGTATAGAGAGTGGAAAGAAAAAAAATAAGACCAAAAAAGATGACGCGAATCCAGTTACAAATTATAGTAAATATTCGGTTGGTGGAGAATCGGAAGAAGTCCCAGCATCAACAGAGTTGGATGAAAACTGATACGCGTTCTATTGGATTTAGAACATTAAATTGGAGACGGTAAACTTTTAGGATCAATCAAATGCAAAATCAGTATCGCAGGCGATAATAACCGTTGCTGATTAATACAAAGTAAATGCTATGAGCGCTTAAATTACTTTCCCTCGTTTAGGATTACTGTGATATCAAAGAAAATTATTAATCAAAAACTATCTGAAATTATTAAGTTACGCCATGAACAGGTCATATCAGACGTAACAAATGTAAAAAGAGAAGCAGAGAGAAATAAACAAAAAGGAGAATCGTATGTAAGAGACATCAACTCTTTATTCAAGAAAAATAACTTTGACATTTCTGCTTTCGATGAGTTGGAAGAAAAGAGAGCGACAATTGCGATCGGAGAAACAGAAGAAGTTAGAAAGGCACTATTAAATTCATTGCCTGAAAATATTGAGAGAAATTTTGAAATTGCGGAAGAAAACTATGGTTTTAGTTTTCTTGAACCAACAAATACGAGACAGTATGACTCTGATGGACATATAGTTGTTGAAGGTCCAGGTATCAAAGACGTGGATATGATGGCGAAAGATAAGGGAGAAGGAAGCGGATTGAGTATTTGGGCTTCTGCTGTACCGCTTTCTTATCGAGATGCAATAGTAGACAGATATTTCTATTTCATACCTCCCGTTACTGGGGTTTATCGACTTACAGTGAATCAAAGATTGAATGGGTTCTATATAATCAGGGCAGATGACGGCGTTTTAAGTAGCAAGCGGGCGCGAATCACTTTAGACGGATACATAAAAGTATTCCAATACTATTCGGATACTCTCGATTTTACTGTACTGGAACATAATGACGATAATATCAATAAGTCCGGTAGATTTGACAAGTTCTTGCAGGCCAATTACAATGTAGTGCTTGGCGGAAACGATCCAGTATTCGTCCAATTTACTCTGCAATTTGATGCATACGCTAGAGGAGGCGGTTCTGAAGCAGAGTTAAACTTCAAGGATGGTAACGCTAATTCAGTTGGACAACCACTGTTGTACGTTAGTGGTCCATAAAGAACCAAAAAAAAGCGTCATATTTAGTACGGCAAATCAGAATTTGTTTGTACATGCTTAGCAAAAAAAAACGATAATCAATATCACAGTCACTCTTTTTCCTACCAGAAAAGTCTTAAAATCGCATGATTCTAAAAAATTAATAAGGCTGCCATGAAAGGTCAGCAGACACGCCAGCACGATCTATTAATTTGCCGATTAGTACGATCGCAAATATAACTACTAGACCAACTGCGAACTATTTCCCTAATCTCAGAAAAGCGGTTAAAGGATTATCAGCAAAGGGCTTAGAGACTTCCATAATATCCTGCCTAGTTGCGAAAAGACAAAGTGCTATCACAACGCCCACGCAAATTGAAATAAGTTTTATCTTGTGTCGATTAAGAGATGGTTCGAATCCTTGTTTTTCTTTTGATTGCATTATCCTTTGCTACGTTGTGATTTTCTCAATATTAAGATCGAGATCGACAAAAGAGTAACCATCGGATGATTATAGAGAATGGCTCGAAGAGCAATCTGAAAAACTAGTGAAAATATTGATGATAACTGCAGTCATCATCTTTGATACATCTGTTCCATCTTTAACATCTTTTCTTCTATTCTGTCAAGTCTTGATTTTTCTACAGTGAGCATTTCAATTTTTTTTCTCAATCTGTTCTCGTCATTAACTGTCAACAAATCTATTGCGTTAAGGTAATCGTCTAGCAGTTCTTCCTCGGAAGGTCTATGATAATTCTGTGATTCACCTAAGGAATGATCCATTAACAATTTAATATTATTGTGATTCATCCTTAACTGACATTTAGTTTCAAAACACTTTCTAAAACAGTGCGTAGATTTGAATTCATGTCTTTTTTCATTCTTGTTATCAAGTAAGTCTCTAACACCTTGAACCCTCCATGCATCATTAATTATATTCCTAATTGCAGTCGCACTGAAAAATCTTGGTAATTTAGCCATTCCTACCCTATGGCTATGGGCCCTGTCAAGTTTCTCCCACGTATTACGTACAAGCCATGAATCCCAAGTAATTTCTTCGCCATGTAACTTTCTAAAATCCATCCAATCTTTTAACGCATTGTATGCTTCGGGAGTTATGAAAGAAAAATATTCTCTATTCAGTTTGGTATTCTTTAGGATTATTTTTGCCGCAATTAATACATCATTTCTAAGAATAGGAACTATATGTTTCCATTTCAAATGTTCCCATGAACCTACTCTTATCCCTGCACTAATCATTGTCAAGACAATTGGTTTTATTCTCCTATCTGGATGTCCCAATAATTTTTTAATTTCATCTATTGTAGGAATACGATCCTGTTTAGTATAAACCTGTGAAATTCCTTTTGATAGTTTTTTCCAATTTATAATAATATCATTCATGGAAAAGAATAGTTTAATTGCTTTCAAATAATTTCGTAGCGTCCCTTCTGTAATTTCCTGATTTTTTATTCTATCCTTCTGTGAATTTATGAATCTTATCAAATATGACTGAAGCAGATTGGCGTCTTTTTGACTCAACTCACAGAGTTTAAGACATTTTTCTTCAATCGTTCCCTGAAACCCCATGAACACTAAGAATTTGTCTAATCTGTGTGGATACTGTCTTTTAGACTCTTTCGAATTCAATGCGTATAGAAAATTTTCATAAGGTGTCAATAATACACTTTGTGATTCCAACAGGAATAGTAATCCATTTACGGTATAAAAGCATGACTTTTTATGCGGGTCCGATGGGCTTCGATCCCACGAACTCTGGCTTCGGAGGCTTATGCTCGAAAAATCAGCACCCTGTCCTGACTGGGCCACGGACCCATTGAGTATTGAAATGGCGAAATATTTAATCGTAAACGTGTAGCGTAAAACCAATGCACGGGTGACAAATGCTTATTGACATTTGATATAATGCATCGATGTTATCTTTAGAAAAGTTAATGATACGCGAAATTCAAAAGAATTATTCAGTCAGTAAAATGCCTTTGTTTAGCAAAGATCTCAGAGTCAAAGCCTTCGCAGTAGATATTGATGGAACTTTGACAGAGAACGGGAATGGAATGATATATTTACCCGCAGTCTCAAAAATGAGAGTCCTTGAAAAAATAGGTTACAAAGTTTTCTTTGTTACAGGCCGATCTTCCGTAGAGGCATACGTATTATCGGTATTTTTGGGGATTACTCGGGTCGCCATCGGAGAGAACGGCGGTGTTGTTTCCAAGGGGCCTTCAGATCATACAATTCTGGGAAATAAAGAATTGTGTTTGAAAGGATATGAAATATTAAAAGATCATATGGAAAATGTCGATGTCAAACCCGTATTTCCTAGGATGTCAGAAGTTGTCCTGCAAAGAACTTTTGACATAAACGAGGGTAAAAAAATACTAAGAGAGAGAAATTTAGATCTGGATATAGTAGACAGTAAATATGCATTTCATATCAACGAACTAGGTGTCAATAAAGCAAAAGGACTGGATCTTGCATTAAAGTTCCTAAACATCGGACCGAAAGAAGTTGTGGCAATTGGTGATAGCGAAACTGATATTCCAGTTTTTGGTATTTGCGGATTGAGTATTGCATTGGGCCACTCAGATGATGCCGTAAAGAAACATGCAGACCACGTTGTGAACGGCAAAGAGGGGATAGGATTGTGCGATGCAATAGACTATGTGAGCTTAAATTATTTGAGATAAGAATGAGTTTTAAAAAATTTATTAACGAAGCCAACGAGGAAATAAAATTTGCATTAAAGCATTTAGATATTCAAAATGACAGTTATACTCTCACTGAACCTGCAAAAGAGAATTTTGGGGATTTGAGTTGCAACGTTGCATTCTTGCTTACAAAGCGATTACAAAAATCGCCGTTTGAAATAGCTTCAATATTGGCTGAACAATGTAATCGTTATTTTGATATTACACAAACAAAATCACAATCATACATTTTATCCGTCGTTGCACATGAGAGTGGATACATCAATTTCAAAGGAGACTTTAGCCTCATTGGTAAAGAAATAATATCTGATATTTTAGAAAACCACCTAAATTTGGATACAGGCAAAAGAACTAAAGTCATTGTTGAACACACCAGCGTCAATCCAAATAAAGCATTACACGTAGGTCACCTGAGAAATGTGGTAATTGGGGATACTTTGTATAGGATACTCAAAAAAACAAATCATGATGTAACAGTTCTAAACTATGTGGATGATTCTGGTTTACAAGTGGCCGATATTCTGGTAGGATTTTTATTTCTCAAGTTTCCAGTAGAACCATCAGACAAGAAAATTAAGTTTGATCAGTATTGTGGTAACGAGGTTTATGTAAAGGTAAACGAACTTTATGAAAAGGATCCTTCTCTAATTGAAAAAAGAAAATCGTTATTAAGAAAATTAGAATCTGGGGATACTGAAATAGTTTCATTTGCATCTGAAATTACATCAAAAGTACTTACAGATCAGCTGCGAACATGTTGGAGAA
>Ga0310885_10000376_pt1 | contig 10765 bp, 11 predicted proteins | sample T60D2metaG_FD_203445 | JGI IMG/M metagenome (GOLD analysis project Ga0310885, IMG submission 203445) | Lab incubated soil microbial communities from West Virginia University Organic Research Farm, Morgantown, WV, United States - T60D2 | ecosystem: Environmental > Terrestrial > Soil >...
TAGTTTTGCGCTGGCGGTCTTCTCCATGCGCGTGTGTTCGAGGGGGACGAAGAACGTCGGCACGAACATGCCTTTAGCGTGACGAAGATCGTAGAGCATATCGAGCGACTGCTTGGTATCTTCGTCAGTCTCGCCGGGCAAGCCGATGATGAACGTACAAAACGGAAACCAGTTGTACCGGTTCAATATCTCCATGCCCTTCACAATCACGTCACGCCATTGATGAGCTTTATAAGGATAGGCCTTGCCCTTCATATAGGTGTTGAAAAGCCGTGGGCTTCCTGTTTCGAGTCCGATGATTGGATCGGCAATACGCTTGTCCGGGTCGGTTGAATCCTTGTGGCGCAAATGCGAATAGGGAACGATCAGTGGCGTCAGTCGCTCAATGATCGAAGGATCTTTCACCACCGGCGCCATGGTGATGTGTGATGTCTGAATGGTTTTTATTCCCGGGACGGCGATTACACTCTTGAAGAGTTTTTCGAGAGCGGGCACGTTCGTTTCGAAGTTCGGCAACTGCTCGTAAAGGAACATGTCTTCCGAGGCGAGCATCACCTCAGTTGCACCTTCGCGCGCGTTCACTTCAGCGCTGGCTATGATGTGTTCAAGGGGGAACGACCGCCCGACCTTTGTAGCCGGTGAACAAAACTGGCAACCGCGACCACAGCCTCTCGTGATTTCGCAAACACCAAACGTCGAGCGATGGCGAACAACCGGTATCTCCTCGACGGTTGGCTGCATTTCTTTTGGGACTTTGACGATTCGAGGAAGTGTTGGATCGCCTTCCACGATGCGTGTAAAAAGAGAAGCAAAAACGCGTTCGATCTCACCGTCGATTAGGTAGTCGATCTTGAACTCGTCCAGCCGATTCGCTTTTTCCAACTGCCATGCGCCTGGTCCACCAACAACAATCTTTGGTTTGTATTTCAGCACCGCAGGGTGCGTGACGATACGAATAAACTCATGCGCGTTTACCGGCATGAGATTCTCGCCCGCGAGTTTGGAGTAGACGTCCGTGGCGTAAGAGATGCCGAGTGGATTGTGGGCGTGAATTGCCAGGACCTTTGTTTCCGGTCCAATGAACCGATCCAGTTGATCGACGTAGCAGACGACAACGGCGTCTTCGCTGTACTCGCGCAGCAGGAGAGTCTCCACGACACGCAAACCGTTCGGTACATACTTCGCGCGGCCATCGGGCCATGACTCGTTTTGAAAGACAGCTTTATTGAAAAATGTGTTGCTGTATTTTTGAGGGATGGTAGCCGACAGCATTTGTTGCCAAATACTGTGGTGCCACTCGCTGGCCTCCGTCGAGGAGGCTGCCAGGACAAACAATGGTGAGCTCACGGGGCTTTGTTGACTCCTGGTTGTGCTCGTTCACAACTGCTTTTTTGACTGCGAAAACAACCGACCTTGATTGAAGTCGCAAAATTCTAGCACTCACGCAGTACCTTGCCAATTGCTTTTGCAGTTAACCTGCTGCTGTTTGCGTTTCTTCCGCGTATTAAACTGTCAACTACGCGCTTTCGATGGCTGACTTGACCCGGACGACAAGGCTCTCAAGACTGTCGTCGCTTCCCGTCTCCACGCGAATAGTGGCCGACCGGTAAATAGGCTGTCGCTGCTCAAACAAGGCTCTTGCCTTGTCCTTCGTGGGTGCCATCGGCCGGACCTCAATACCCGTTTCGATGCGTTGCCAGCAAACCTCAAAAGGTGTATCAAGCCAAACTGTCATGGCTTCGCTTTCCCTAAGCAGTTTTCGGTTTGCCAACTCGATCCAGCCACCGCCTCCAATAGACACCACGCCGTCATATCCACTTTGGAGCAGATCCTTTAGCGCCGAGGTTTCGATAGAACGAAAAGCCGCCTCGCCATCTTCTTTGATTATCTCAGCAGGCGTTCGTTCGTGTTGTCGCGTTATTAATTCGTCAAGGTCGATGACTTTGCGATCCAGTAAGGCCCCCAGCATCTGAGCGACTGCGGTTTTACCACAGCCCATGAACCCGACGATTGCGATTGGTACAGTCTTCACGCTTCGACAACCTGTTTAAGTAAGTCGAAGAACTCAGGAAACGAAATATCGACGCATGATGCGCCCGAGATTTCCGACGGGCCATCCGCGACGAGGGCGGCGATTGAGAAGGCCATCGCTATCCGGTGATCCTCGAATGATTCTATCTGCGCGCCGCGCAGTTTTGTTGGGCCGTTGACGAATAGTCCGTCGTCAAACTCTTCTACTTCCGCACCCATTGCTCGCAGGTTTCTCACCGTTGCACTGATACGATCAGTCTCTTTCACACGTAGCTCAGCGGCTCCGCGAATCTCGACGCCATCGAGCTGAGAACCAACCACAGCGACAAGCGGCAGTTCATCTATCAGTGCGGGGATTCTTTCTTTGCCGATTCTGAGCGGTTGATTGCTTCCCTGCCTAATCTCTGAAGCCGCAACCTTAATACTGCCTGAGGGTTCATTGCGATCTGATCGGGTTTCAACACTTTCGATGTCGCCTCCCGAGCTGCGAAGGAGTGAAATGAACTCAGTGCGCGTCGGATTCAAGCAGACGTCTTCGATAGTCAACTCGGAGTTGTGCAACAGCATTGCGGCAGCAACAAAGTAAGCCGCTGATGAAATGTCTCCCGGAATCGTCATCTCGCCGCCAACGAAGCGAGCTGGACCATTGATCCCGATTGAAGTGCCTGTGATTTCAACCGCCACACCGAAGCCGTTGAATAAACGCTCAGTGTGATCGCGTGTTGTTGCGGGTTCGATCACGGTTGTTCGCCCACTTGCGTTCAGGCCTGCGAACAGGACACAAGATTTTACCTGTGCACTAGCTACCGGCAGTTCATAAGTGATCACGTTAAGAGGCGGTGTGCCCTGGATTACGAGTGGAGGCTTGCCCCCGGAAGATTGAATCTTTGTGCCCATCATCTCCAGCGGTTCGATGATTCTTTTCATCGGCCGTGAACTTAAGGAATCATCGCCCGTCAATTCGCAAATGAGATTATTGCCGGCAAGTATTCCAGCCAGCATGCGCATAGTAGAGCCGCTGTTTCCGCAGTCGAGAGGTTCGGTGGGCGCGCGTAACTGGGTAGGTGGTTGGATCATTACCGTGTTGCCATGCCTCGTAACGATCACGCCGAGCTGTTCAAGACAGGCGAGAGTTGACGCACAGTCGCGGCTGGTGGAGAAGTTCGTAAGTTGAGACGTTCCTTCCGCGATGCCGGCGATAAGCGCCGCGCGATGCGAAATCGATTTATCGCCCGGCAGGCTAATCGATCCTTTAATGCGGTGGACGGGCGAGATCTTCATAAGGGGCAATCTTAACCCGCCCAATCGACAAGAATGAACCCTGGTTTTCCATCGAACATGTCGCCAATCCGGTCGGCTGGGTATCAACCGCTTCTTTATCCGAACTCAAAGTTGACATGCGCCTAGGCTGCGTGTTACACCCTCGAACCTCCGGATAACGTTGGAGCTTTTTAGATAAGCAGCCAAAGCCCTCGTGGAACTGCCTTTCGGGGAGGCCTTGCCTGATCGTTGTGACGGTAGAAACGTCTGAGCTAAGTTTACCCAGCCGCATCGAGACGGTTGCGAAAGCCGCCAACGCTGTGGCCGACTTTGTGAGCCGCTCGGGGATATCAGAAGAGGCCGCTTTCGGGATCGACATGGCGGTCCGTGAAGCCGTTACGAACGCGGTGCTGCACGGCAACGAGCAGGATGAGCAGAAAGCAGTTGAACTCACCTTGAAGAGCTCGCCTGAGGCTGTCGAAATCTCAGTTCATGATCAAGGCCAGGGTTTTAATCCGGAAGAAGTCCCGGATCCGACAGAGTCTGAGAACATATTGAAAACTTCTGGGCGCGGAATCTTTTTCATGCGCACTTTTATGGATGAAGTAACCTGGTCGATCAGACCAGGCGGCGGCACAACAGTGCGGATGCTCAAACGACGCTAATCGCCCACATGCGTAAAGGAGATCTCTCAAATGGCTGAGTTGAATATCGCGGAACGTCAGGCTGGTGATGTAACTGTTCTCGACATGAGCGGGAAGATCACTATTGGTGAGGGCAGCGTCGCGCTGCGAACCGCCATTCGCAGGCTGCTGGAAGAAGGTAAGAAGCGGATTTTGTTGAACCTTGCTGGAGTCGGATACATCGACTCGAGCGGCATCGGTGAGTTAGTTTCAAGCTTCACGGCAATAAACAAAGACGGAGGTCAGCTGAAACTTCTCAATCTGACGCAGAAACTTCAGGACCTTCTCACGATTACGAAACTTCTAACAGTTTTCGACGTTTACGAGAGCGAAGCTGAGGCACTCAACAGTTTCAAGTAGAAACTTAAGAACGCTAACGCCAGCGTGAAACGGAGCAGCAAAAATGGCTGAGCTAGACGTAAAAGAACGACAAGCCGGTGACGTAACAATTTTGGATTTGAGCGGAGCCGTGCGAATCGGTGAAGGTAGTATCGCACTGCGCGATGCGATCAGGGGCCTTGCAGATCAGGGCAAGAAGAAGATGCTCTTAAACCTGGCTGGTGTTAGCTACGTGGATTCGAGTGGCATCGGTGAGCTGATCGCCAACTACACGACCGTGAGCCGTCAAGGTGGACAATTAAAGCTCCTGAACCTGACAGACAAGATTCAAAGTCTGTTGGTTATCACGAAGCTGCTCACCGTGTTTGATGTTTACGAAAACGAGTCAGAAGCACTGAAGAGTTTCCAGTAGGACCGGCGAACGCCTGTCTAGTTGGAATGACAGGGTGAAAGCCTGCCTACGATGTTCCGTTCTACATTTCGCCGTCTGCTTGCGATTGATGATCCACCGGAGCGGACGGCGCTTGCTTTTTCAATCGGCGTCTTCATTGCCTTCTGTCCTTTTCTAGGGCTACACACAATCCTGGCCACGTTCGTGGCTTTCGTTTTCCGCTTTAACAAGATCGCCATCTACGCGGGCACTTTCATCAACAATCCGTTCCTTACGTTGGTACCGATCATCATTGCTTCGTACGCAATCGGCGCCTTCATCTTAGGTCGCCCGCTGAAGATCCCCGACCAAGGCGTGGAACTGTTGACGCATCCGGCGATTTTTTCCGGCGACTACTACCGGCAAATATTCATACAGAGCTGGACAATAATTAAGCCTTTTGCCGTTGGCGCCATGGTGCTATCCGTCGTTTGTTCGCTACTAGCGTATCCGCTAACATTAAAAGCCTTGCGCGCTTATCGCCGGCGGAAGGTTACGGAACCAACGTGAAGCATCGGTTGGGTGGTAGCCAGCATCTAGTTGATTTTGTGAGTACACCATCACGCAAGTAAGGTGGCGCGAGCACAAATGAGAGTCGTCTTTGCTCCGGAGGAGCAGGATGTTTATAGCTCTCGTTACGGTGAGAAGGCGGCGCTCCAGCTGAGCGCGATGTACATCAGCCGACTGACATGTTGCTCCTAAAGGAGCAAAACACCTCTATTGGCCGCTGGTCTATAAACATGCTGCTCCTCCGGAGCAAAGACAGGTGAGTCAAGTATGTGATTCCCGTTGAAACGGTTCGCCCACAAAGAGAGCAACAGATCCCCAAGCTAAAGCTTGAGGAGAATGAGAAGTTGATTACTAAAGTAGTTGATTACGGAAAGAACTAGTCGAGCGTCGTAACGCCCTTTTTAAAAACACATATGAAGCACTTGTTCACTGTTTTTTTTATTCTTGCCATTGCGGCAACTGCTTTTCCCCAAACGATATCAACTCAGAATCGACCAGCACCGTCGCAACAACGTCCGGCGCGTGCCTTCGAATTAGCTGAATATGGAATCGACTTCCAGGCCGATCCGCGACTCATTGTTGTAATGGCGGCGCTCGAAGCAGCGGGGTGGAAGGCTTTACCCGACGGGCGTCAGCCTTCAGCTTTCCGTGCGATGATCCGGAAGGATTTGGCCGATCTTGATCCGCAACTCCGCGAACGATTGCGAATCTTTTATGAACGCAATCTATTGCCGGCGCCCGCTACCCAGGCCGATCAGGCTTCGCGATATGTTTCGCTGGCACTCTCACTCAGCCCAGCTCCCGCACTTGAAGCGCCGGAGCGATCTGATGATTTGCCTTCGGGCCTTCTTGAAGTGCTCGACTTCGCTCCGCTGGTGCGCGAGTTCTATCGTCGTTCCGGTATGGAAGAAAAAATGGTGAGTTACGTCCGAGCTTACCAGGCAGAAGGCGATCGCTTGCGCGGTCCAACAACCGAGATGGTTCGCGGTCTTCTCACATACTTGCATACAAGGCCGCTAACGTTTTCGACCGAACGCGTCGAGGTGAAGTCGCCGACAGCGAAGAAGAACCAGGAGAAGAAGACCTACACATTCCGCCAAAAAGATCGGCGCTTCTTCATTCAGCCCGATCTGCTGGCCGCACCCGGTGCGATCAACTTCCGCATCATTGGAGACGACTATTACGCCATCGTACCTGAGGGCACTGATCCAACCTCGTCAGAACTACGTCGCGCTTATCTGCAATACGTGATCGATGCCCTGGTCCTGCGTTTCAATAAAGACATTGCGGCACGGCGCGACCAGATCAAACAGTTGATGACAGAGCGACAAAAAGCGAATGGCCAGGTGTCGCCTGACGTGTTCCTGACGGTGAGTCGCTCGTTCGTTGCTGCTGCTGATGCGCGCTACGAGGAATTAAGGCGCATCGACACATTGACGAAGAATGCGCGCGCTCGGATGCAATCGGAAAAGGATGAAAAGGTGCGCGCGTCGATTGGTGCAGAAACCCTCGCCGAAACCAAAGCCATTCAGGACGACACCGTCTCGCGCCTGGCAGACGACTACGAACGCGGCGCGTTATTGAGTTTCTTCTTTGCTGACCAGTTAAAAGGAATTGAGACGGCCGGCTTCGATGTTGCGAATTTCTTTGCCGACATGATGACCGCGTTTGATCCGGCAAAGGAAGCAAAGCGGCCGGAGGAATATGCCGAAGCACGAAAACGTGCCGTCGCTGCACGCGAAGCACGCCTCGCCGCGCGGCGTGCGGAAATCGCTTCGACAACATCGGAGCCTGGCAATCAACGAAATGCGGAGCTCGTAAGAGAACTGTCGGCCGTCGAAGAAATTCTGCGGCTGAAAGACTATAACGGGGCCGAGACACGCTTGAAGTCGCTGTTGCCTAACTTTCCACGTGAGCCGCGAATATTCTTTGCGTTGGGCCAAACCTCGAGCCTGGCGGCCGCCGACGCGATTGACGAACAGATCCAGGCCGAACGCCTGGGCCGGGCGTTAAGCAACTACCGGTTGGCGTTAGAAGCGTCATCACCCGAAACTGACAGGGCAGTGATGTCGCGTGCGCATGAAGCAATCGGACGCATCAATGCGTTTCTTGAAAACAAGGCAGAGGCGCTGAAGCATTTTGAAGAGGCGATAAAGATTGGAGATGTTCGCGGGGGAGCGTACAAGGAAGCGATGGAAGGGAAGCGCCGTCTTAGCCAACCTTGAGCGTTTGCTGAGATCGTAAAAAGAAATCATTGGTCAATTGATAACTGACCAATGATTTCTTTTAGAGACTCCCGCTACTGAGCACCAAGAGCCTTCGCGGCGTTGATTCGCCCGCCCGACGCTACCTTCGATTTCAGCGAATCAAGTTTATCCACCGAAGTCACAACTCTTTTTCTTAACTCGTCGACAGATATTCGACTTTCGTTCGCTGCGATTAGTGCTGCCACACCGGCGACGAAAGGAGTAGCCATCGAAGTTCCTGATTTTTCTTCGTATTTATCACCCAACCACGTGCTCAGAATCTCCGCTCCTGGAGCCGCAATCGCAACGTGCTTTGCACCCCAGTTGGAGAACGACGCGAGTTGATCGTTTCTGTCCAGTGCAGCGACCGAGATCACGTTGCCAACGTCGTAGTTCGATGGATAGTGAGGCCGTCGATCGTTGTCGGTGCTCGCGTTGCCGGCGGCAGCTACAAATAGTATCCCCGCTTCGTAAGCCTTCTTGATTACGTCCTCGAGTGCTTGCGATCTGTTTGTCGATCCCCAGCTGGCGCTGATAACTCTGACGTTTACGCCTTTGTTCTTCCGATCGATGACGTAGTTGATAGCTTCAATTGCGTCTTTCGTAGTGCCAAATCCGCCGGCATTCATAAACTTCAACGGCATGATGCGAACTTTCCAGTTCACCCCGGTGATGCCGATGTCGTTGCCACCTTCAGCTCCGATGATTCCCGCGCAGTGTGTACCGTGGCCGTTTTCGTCCATCGGATCAGCGTCGTTCGTGATTGCGTTGTACCCCTGCAAGTCCTGAATTGTTCCGGCGGCATCATCGACGTATTTCGGCACATTTGCCGGACGCTGCCAGATGTTATTTTGCAGATCTGGATGCGTGTAATCGACGCCGCTGTCGAGCACTGCAATCACAACGTCGTCATCGCCAGTGGTAACGGACCACGCAGCCATCGCACTGATATCGGCGCCTTGTGTGCCGCCGCGCTGACCGTCGTTTGCGAGTGCCCATTGATCTGTGAAACGCGGATCGCTTGGTCTAACAGGATTCGACTCGAAATCTTCAATCGAGATCTCGTAGTTCGGCTCCGCGTATTCAACTTCCGGCAAGGCGAGGTAGGCGGCCGCAGTCTGAACTGCGTCAGCATTGTCGAGATCGTCGATGGCCTCGAGGCCCTGAACTGATTCGATAGAGTCCTCAACACGATCGTTGAACTTCGCAGTGATGCCGCGAATCGTGCTCTCGCTGACACCGGGTTTGAACTTCACTAACACTTCGGGAACGGTGAGCGTGCGCGCTTCAATCTCGCTAACTTCTGCTGTCGTCGCTGCGCTGCGAATCTTTTCCTCCGCCGGCATTATTCGAACGCGCGATTTGTATTCCTTCTGCCACCGTCGCAGCTGACCCGCGAAACCCGCAACGAGAACTAGCACGACGGCCAACGCGATGTGAATTAGAAAATTATTGCGGTTCATGTTCCTTCACTCCTGAAATGCATTAGAGCAGAAAGTTCTTCCCCTTGAAATCATAAAGTCGCACCTGGTTTCGGTCGGCGCGATATTCGTATGTCCGGTTGTTTGCCTGCAGTTTAATCCGCCAGCCGCGCGTGATCATCTGGCCACTCATTTCGTCGTCGCTACCCGCGCCCAGTGAAGTGTCAGGAAAATCGGTTTCTTCGACCGAGCCTTCGCGAACGTCTTGCTCCTTCACACCAAGCCGCTTAGCCAGGTCGTGCCGGGCCTTTGATAACGCGTCTTCTTTGCTATATGACATATTTTGATTGTTCGACAGAGATCCGAAGCTACAAACGACCAACCATCGCCCATTGTTCCGCGAGCTGCCAACATTCTCACTCCGCTGTCGGCGCTGGTCAAATGCGCTAGTCAAATGCGCTAGTCAAATGCGCTAGTCAAATGCGCTAGTCAAATGCGCTAGTCAAATGCGCTAGCCAGATCCACACCAGGAGCAGGGCAGCAGGCCGGAGTACCAGGTTAGTTCCTGCTCCTGCCTGCTGCTCCTGCCCCTGTTACTTCAGATCCCCATAACGGTGTTGCATCAGGGCGGTTACGGTGATCGCTGCTGTTTCAGCTCGCACAACTCTTCCGCCAAGAGTCACAATCTTCCATCCGCGCTCTGCCGCAGAGTCGATCTCTTCCGGCGCCCAGCCACCTTCAGAGCCGACCAGAACGCTCGCGGCCTTCGTTGAAACAGATTCTGGTAAATCGCTCATCGATTGACCACCGCGTTCCGCAAACATCACACGCAAAGCACCCTCCGCGGTTTCTCTTTGAAGCAATTCATGAAACGGTACGGGCACATGGATGTCTGGCAGTGCTGCGCGTCCTGATTGTTTTGCTGCTTCAAGTGCAATTCTCTGCCAGCGCGCGATACGTTTCGACGCGTCAGATGGATCGTGCAAACGAATATCCGCGAACTTCGTCATCACCGGCACCAGTTCATTAACTCCTAACTCAGTCGCCTTTTGCACTACTAGATCAAACTTGTCACCCTTCAACAGCGCTAGCGCTAAAGTTAAGTGCAGTGGTGATTCTTGACTTGCTGGCTCCGTGATCTCGCCTAACTCAAGCACGGCTGAATCACGTATCGCTTTTACGACGACAGCGTTGTATTCATTTCCCGCTCCGTCAAAAACGCTGACACCATCGCCTGACTTAAGACGCAGCACTTCGCGCAGGTGGCGCGCTTCCTCAACGCCGAGCGATACCTGTCGGGCATGAAAGTCGAATGCTTCTGGTGGAGCGTAGAATCTTCGTCGCGTCATTACACGATGAGAGCTGCCCATTCGCCGTCGTACAATTTCTCTACTTCAGTTGACACACCGCACTCCAACAGGCGGTCGGACACTGCTGCTACTTGTTCCTTTAGTATTCCCGACAATATCAAGCGACCGCACGTTAGCTGTAGCAGCTGAGGGCTGAGATCCATGATTACATCAGCGGTGAGATTTGCGCAGACCAGATCTGCCGAAGCTGTCTTTTCGTGAACTGAACCAACGATGAACGTAATGCGCTTCGCGACGTTATTGATGCGCGCATTCTCAATGGCGACCGAAACCGCTTCGGAATCCGTGTCGCATGCCTGTATTCCTGCTGCGGAATTCAACTTTGCAGCGGCAATCGCGAGGATGCCGGTGCCGGTTCCTACGTCCAAAAAACTTTTGCCGGTAAAGTGTTCTTCAATAGCGCGTAAACATAGGCGTGTGGTTTCATGCGTGCCTGTGCCAAAAGCCATGCCGGGTTCGATTGTAATCACGATAC
>Ga0310885_10000378_pt1 | contig 10753 bp, 10 predicted proteins | sample T60D2metaG_FD_203445 | JGI IMG/M metagenome (GOLD analysis project Ga0310885, IMG submission 203445) | Lab incubated soil microbial communities from West Virginia University Organic Research Farm, Morgantown, WV, United States - T60D2 | ecosystem: Environmental > Terrestrial > Soil >...
GGACGTCGGCCTTATCGGTCTGGAGCAGCTCGGCCGCCGATTGGACCGTCACGCTCTCCGACAGGGCGCCGACCGCGAGCGTCAGGTCGACGCGGCTGATTTGCCCGACCGTCACAGGCACGCGCGATTGGATCGCCTCCTTGAATCCCTCGAGCGACACCTTGACGTCATACGGGCCAGCCTGAACGTTCGTGAACGAGTAGCCGCCCTGTGCGTCAGTTATCGTCTCCCGACTGAAGTTGGTGTCTCTGTTGACGATGGTCACTCTCGCACCCGGGACGGTTCCTCCTTGCGCGTCGACCACGGTGCCGACGATGCTCCCGTACAGAAGCTGCGCGTCGACACGGCCAGATACGACGATAAAGATGGCGAGAGCGATACTGAGTAGACGAAGACGCGATCCTCCCAATCCTGCGTAAGCCATCACAGCTACCTCCCGGTCGGGTCGGTTCTATGCTGCGCGCTCCACCTGAATGATGAAACGGCTGACAAGTCGTGCGCAGTCTGCGCGCACCCGCGCGGCGCTGTCAAGAACGTTGCTGGGATGAGAAGCGGTGCGAACCGGCGAAAGAAAGGTGCGCGTCAAGAGAGACGCGCACCGGAGGGTAGGCTTACTGGCAGCTGGCGGAGAGCATCTTGACGTGCTCGACGTCCACTTTCCGGACCAATGTCGAGATCTTCCGATCCTTGTCCGTTGTCGGATCCGGGAAGATGTAGGCGTTCGGAACCTTCGCCTTCATGTCGTCACCATCCGATTTGACCTCGATTTCCGTCCAGTTGTCCTTGCGGTCCAGCTTGATCTCCCCTTCTTTGATGTCCCCCTTCAGCTCCCCTTCGATCTCGACACGATGCCCCACATGCTTCTTGAGATCGTCGTCGTTGCGGAGCCAGTAGAACACGGTCGAATACGCGCCTGCCGTGCCGATGGCGCTGGTCGTGGGATTCCGATCGGCGGTGGAGGCACCAGGCTCGCTGGGTAGATTGGTGATCAAGTAATCGTCATCACCTTCTGCCTTCACCAGGCAGCCGTTCAGCTTGACCTTCTCGTCGCCTGCCGCCTGAACTGATGTGTTCAGTCCCGCGACACTGAGCGCGGCCGTCGCAATCAAACCCATCAACAACGTGCGATGTTTCTTCATCAGATTTCCACCTCGGTGATAGGCACTGCACGAGGTGGGCCAATCGCTAATCACTGATCACTAATCGTGAATCGCTGAATCGCTGATCTCGAATCCCTGAATCGCTGACCTCGAATCCCTGGATCACTGATCCTCGAATCCCTGGATCACTGATCCTCGAATCCGCGAATCGGAGAATCGATTCGCGGATTCAACGATTCACGATTCCAAGATGAGAGACTCAACGATTCACGATGAGTGATCAGTGATTAGCGATTCGTCGCTTCCGCACCTGGTGGTTGCGTGAATGGGACCGTTGAAATGCGTTCGTAACGCACCTGCATGATCTCCAATCGCTGCGTGCCGCTCGGCGCGTGGAGGACCACCGTGTCGCCGGTGCCTGCCTTCATCAACGCGCGCGCCAGCGGCGATACCCAGCTGATGTGGTTGCGCTCGAGATCGACTTCGTCGACGCCAACGATGCTGACCACGCGCTCGGCACCCGAAGCGTCGGCGTAGGACACCGTCGCTCCGAAGAACACATGGGTCGCTGCGCGTCCGGTCCTCGGCGCCTCCGGATCGACGACGTGCGCCGCGTCGATGCGTTTTGTCAGAAAGTGAATCCGCCGATCGATCTGACGCAATCGCCGCTTGCCGTACTGATAGTCAGCGTTCTCGCTGCGATCGCCGTTGCCTGCCGCCCACGCAACCACCTGTGTCACCGCAGGCCGTTCTCTCGTGAGCAGGAACTTGAGCTCATCCCTCAGTCGCTGCAAGCCGCTCGGTGTGATGTAGTTCTTGTCCGCCTGACTCATACGATCGTCCGCCAGAACTGTTACCGTCGGATTGGAATGCACCAAAGCGGAAACGACTTTGATTGCGGTTCGGCGATCGTTACTGAGCCTACCCGAAGGATGGCGGTTCTGCACACTTCAACGCTGTCCTCAGGGATAGCGAACGTGCTCGAGAGAAGGAAGAAATCGCCGCCCCTCGTGACGACGATCGGGGTTGTCGTCGAGATCGTCCGCGTCTGATCACTAATCCTTAGGCTTAGAAGACCGCTCTCCGCGGATGCGACCGAGTAGTACCCCTGCAACCACATCGTGACAGTACTTCCCGGGCTGAAATCACCTTGGTGCGCCTGCCCCGAGTCGGGGCGTAATGCATCCTCGGCGGTCACGACAAGGGTCGCTGCGGCCTGGCGATCACGGTACAACACGGTTACGGTCGCCTGTCCGGCGGACCGGCCGTTGACGACGCCCAGCGTGTCAACGGCGACGATTTCAGGACGGGTCGACGACCACATCGCTTCGAAGGACACGACAGGCGTCTGACCTGATCGCAGGCGGGCAATAGCCGTGCAGGGTCCCTTCTGCCCGATCAGCAACGAGGTTGGACAGGACACTTCGACCGCGAGTACGTCCGAGCCGCTCATCCCCGTCGCACGTGGTGAGGTCGGGGTCGCGCTTCCGCACGATGCGGATCCGAGCGCGGCGATGACGCCGACCAGACGCAACAGATCCCGACGCTGCCAAATAGATGTCGCCATCGTCAGGTTCTGTATATTCGCATGATCTGACTTGCCTTGACATTCTAGGTGAAGAGGCATATCGTCCTTTCACCTAGAATGTCTACTAAGCGAGACCGGGACCGCATCGAATTGCTGCAGGGCACGCTGGACCTGCTGATTCTCCGCACCCTGCGATTTGGACCGGCACACGGTCATGCCATTGCCAAGGCAATCGAGCACGGGTCGGATCGCGTGCTCGCCGTCGAGCAGGGCTCGCTGTATCCGGCGCTGCACCGCCTGATCAAGCGGGGATGGATCACGTTCGACGACGGGACGTCAGAGAACAACCGTCGCGCGAAGTTTTATTGCCTTACACCCAAGGGCCGCAAGCAGTTGCAGATCGAGACCAACAAGTGGGACAGACTGGCCCACGCAATCAGCCGCATTCTTCGGCCCGCGACGCAGGAGTGATCACATGGTCGAGCGACGCCACTTCGGTTCGGCTCGACGTGGATGGGCGCTCGACGACCTCGATCGGGACATCCGCGATCACATCGAGCGCGAGGTCCAGGACAACATCGACAAGGGCATGACACCGGAGGAGGCACGGCGCCGGGCCATGCTCGCCTTCGGCAATGTTGCCCTCATCAAGGAGGACACGCGGCGCATCTGGGTATGGGCATGGCTTGACGAGGCGCGCCAGGATCTCCGCTACGCGGCACGCACGCTCCGCAAGAGTGGCGCGTTTGCCGCCGCAGCCGCGGTGACACTGGCGCTGGCGATCGGCGCCAACACCACCATGTTCAGCGTCCTCAACGCTGTGCTGCTCCGCCCGCTCCCCTACCAGTCGCCGGAGCAGTTGGCGATATTGTGGACCGAGGATCCGACTCAGAATCTGCGCGAGGCCAGATCGGCGCTGTGGAATGTTGAACAGTGGCGAAGTCAGAGTCAGAGGTTCGTCGACATGGCTGTCTTCGATGGCATGTCCACGACACTGACAGGATCGGAGGGCGCCGAACAGATCATCGGCGGAAGCATGTCGCCCAACATGCTTCCGCTTCTCGGTGTGCAGCCCGTGCAGGGACGTGGCTTTACCAACGAGGAAACCGACCCGCAGCAGGAGCGCCAGGTCCTGATTAGTCATAGCTTCTGGCAAACGCGTTTCGGAGGGTCACGCGATGCGCTGGGCGCGACGCTCGTGCTCAACGGCGTTCCATCCCAAATCGTCGGCGTTCTCCCTGCTGATTTCCGGGTCGCAACACTCAATGCGGACGTGTGGACGCCGCGGATGATGTCTGACGGTGGTCGCGCCAGACCTGCCGTGCCCGGCCCGGAGACGTGGTCCGTCATCGGCCGACTTCGACCCGACGCGACGATCGCGCAGGCCCAGGCGGAAATGACCGCAATCGCCGCCCGCCTCAACGATCAATTGCCGTCCGTCGAAAGGAATCGTGGCGTCACCGTGCTGCCGTTGAGCCTGCAAATAGTCGGTCCCCAGTCGCGTCAGGCACTGTGGATGCTCGGCGGTGCGGTGTTTTTCGTGTTTCTGATCGCCGCGGCGAATGTCGCAAGCCTCTCGCTGGCGCGCAGCGTTGCGCGGACGCGCGAGATGGCCGTTCGTGTGGCTCTCGGGGCGAGCGCCGGACGGATCGTGCGGCAACTGCTCACTGAGAGCCTTCTGCTCGGGGCTGTCGCGGGCCTGGCCGGAATACTGCTCGCGAATCTCGGCATTCGGCTCATTCGCGCGTTCGGACCTGTGACCCTGTCCCGTCTCAATGAGGTGAGCCTCGATGTTCGCGTCCTCGTTATGGCGCTCGCGATTTCTCTTCTGGCAGGAATCCTCGTTGGACTGGCACCAGCGCTGACGACGTTGCGCCGCGATCCGCGGCCGTCCGCCGAGGAGGGTGGCCGAAGTGTCACGGGCGGCGCGGCCACGCGCAGGCTCCGCAGCACGCTTGTCGTCGCGGAGTACGCGCTCGCAATCGTCGTGCTCGTCGGCGCAGGGTTGCTGGTTCGAAGCTGGTGGCACGTCAAGAGCATCGATCCCGGATTCAAACCTGAGCGGATCCTGATGATGGAGCTCTCAGCGCCGGCCACCTTCAAGGTCATTGCACAGCGGGTCGACCTCTATCACCGCACCCTCGAACAGATTCAGCAGCTCCCTGGGGTGGAGAGCGCTGGCATCATCGGCGACTTATTCATCGGAAACAGCAGGGAATACATCCTCACGGTCGAAGGGGACAACGGAACCGTTCCGGAGCAGCGCCGCCGGCTGGCACGGGACGAGGTCAGTGCCGATTTTTTCAAAACGGTTGGCACGCCGTTGCTGCGCGGCCGCTTCTTTTCCGTCGCTGATGGCCCCAGTTCTGCGCCAGTCGCGATCATCAACGAGACGATGGCGCGTCGCGCGTGGCCGGGACGCGACCCATTGGGCAAACGGTTCAAGTATGGCTCTCGCGATTCCGATCGTCCCTGGTACACCGTCGTCGGTGTCGTCGGCGACATGCGGCTACAGGGCCTGGAGCGCGAACCGGTCCCACAAATATTCGAGTCGCTCGCGCAGACGTCTCCTCGGAGCGTTGACCTTTTCATCCGATCGTCTTCCGACGATCCAGCAAAGCTCGCGTCGTCGGTTCGAGCGGCCGTGCATCACGTGGACAAAGATGTCGCGATTTCTGGAGTCGCGCCTCTCGAAGAACGGTTCGCCACCTACCTCACCCAGCGTCGGTTCCAAACGTTGCTGTTGATTGGTTTCTCGGTCGTCGCGTTGCTGATCGCAACTGTCGGAATCTACGGGCTCATTCAGTACTCGATTGCGACACGCACACAGGAACTCGGCCTGCGCATCGCCATCGGGGCACAGGCGAGCGACATCTTTCGCATGATCATCACCGAGGGGTTGAGGCTCACACTTCTCGGCCTCGCATTCGGTCTCGTTGCAGCGTGGTGGCTCGGGCGGGCGGGATCGAGTCTCTTGTTCGGAGTGAGCGCCACCGACCCGCTGACGTTTATCACTGTCTCGGTCGCGCTGACGCTCGTCGCGACCGCTGCGTGCGTCTTCCCTGCGCGACGTGCAATGAGAGTCGATCCCATCGTCGCACTGCGCGTCACGTGACAGCCTGGCTGCCTAGTTCCGTGCGAGCGCGGCAAAGTCCCGATAGGACATCTCGATTCGGCGTTGGAAGGCCTTGGCGAAGAGGGTCCCTTGCCCGAGGTCTCGCAGCACGGCGACGATAGCACTCGTGCCGCGTTGCTCGATCAGCAGTCTGACGGCGCGTGCCGCCGATGCGTAGGCGATTTCCGCATCCCCCTTCGAGAGGTCAACGAACGGCTGATGCAGCTTCGATACGTCGCGAGGTAAACCGACGCGCGCCAGCGGTGCTTCCGCGTCCTCCGACCCCGACGGCTCGAGCACAGTCGCGAGACCCTCGCTCAACCAGGCCGGGGCAGTACGTCCGGCGAGCGTCGCCACCACCGCATGGACGAATTCGTGGGACAGGATGCGATCGAGCTCCTCGCGCGGCTGCGACGTGCCAGCGATCGGTAACCGAATGCGACCGTCGTACGCTGCCGCTGACCACGAGGCGAGCCGCGTGATGGTGCTGAATTGTTCCCGCGTGTAGAGCACGACCGTGATTCGCTCGGACGGATAGACGCCGAGTGTGTTACTGATTCGCCGGTACGCGTTCTCGAGTCGATCGGCGGTCTCTTGAGCCAATGGTTCGTCGGAGAGCGACTCGAAACATATGCTGAAATGCTCGGTGCGAACTTCACGGAATCGGTCATGCAGTTCGCGCTCCTTGCTCCAGGTTGCGAGCTGCGCTTCGAGATCGCTCCTTCTCGCGGAACGACGCAGGACCATCTTATAAATCGCGATCGCCTCAGACAGTCGCCCGGCGCGATAATGCAGGTCTCCGAGCCACACGGCCGCTTCGAGATAATCAGGGTTCAGGGTAAGGGCGCATTCGAATCGGCTCTGCGCCGCCTCATTCTGACCGAGCATGAAGGCGGCGACGCCCGCGCCAAAACATAGACTCGCGTCTTCGGGTTGGAGAGCCATAGCTCTGGTGAACGCATCCAGAGCCTCACCAAACTGTCGCCGATCGATCGCGTCGGTGCCTTTGCGCGCCAAAGCGGCGGCATCGTCCTCCTTGCCAGCGTCCGCCGCAGCCGAGACCGCACCCGACACGACGATCAACGCGATCAGAAACGGTAGTCGCAGAATAATCGGTGATTGTGCAAGAAGGGCACCTCGGCATGCAGGGGCAAATCGTTGGCCTTTTCTCCCGATTGAGACCCGTAGTACTTGTCGGCGTCCACAAAAGTCGCCCCAACAGATGTTCACACCCAACGCCCTGGGGCAGCCTAGCCGGCGCGGCTACCTACCCGCCCTGTGCTTCGTTCCCGCGCGACGCAAGGGATTTCCACCATGTGCGAGCTGCCATAGAGAGCATGATCATTGATCCGATGCCGACCGGCGCCGTGGTGCCGGAAATCCGGCAGTCAGAATTTCCGCTTTAAGCGGTTTTCGGAACGTTCGTCTGTGCGACACTCTCCGCCCATGGGCGGTCACGTTCGTGGCCACGACCAGGCAGAGCGCGTCGACACGGAACTGGCGGGGCTTCGCCGCCTCGCCATCGTGGACGAACTCTTGACGACGCTGGTCGACGTGCTGGACCTGCGCGAGGTGTTGACGCGCGTGTCAGAGATCGCCAGCCGCGTCCTCAGCCACGACGCCATCACGTTGTTGGTGCTCACCGACGATTGCGAACACGTGCTGGCGTATGGCATCGCCGACGTAGCGCCTGCCGGGACGCCAAGTCAGCATGCCGTCCCTGACGGCGCGCGACACCTGCTGACCGAGCCCTGGGAGTTCGAGATTCTCGACGACGTCCGGGCCGACGCGCCACGATCAACGTCGCAGCTGGTTGCGCCTGGCCAACGATCACTCCTACGCGTTCCCGTTCGCATCCACGGCCGCCTCGCCGCCATCCTCGCCGTCACGTCAAAGACTCCAGGAATCTATCGCCACGCGGACGTGGCAGTCGCGCAACGTCTCGCCGATCACATCGCGTTGGCTCTTTCGCACCAACGTCTTGCCGAACAGGCACGGGAGGCCGGAGAGCTGCGGACACGGACGGCAGCGCTCGAACTGCTCGACGAGTTGCTGGCGACACTCGTCGACACCGGCGATCTGCCGGACGTCTTCGACCGCGTATCGGCAATTGCACGGCGTGTGCTGCCGCACGACACGCTGCTATTGATCGTCGGACTGCCAGGCCGACGGCGTGCGAAGCTGTACGCAAGCAGTGGCGCGGGAGCCGCCGCGTTTCCTGACGAGTACGAGGTGCCGCCTGAGATCGTCGCCGATCCCGACTGGGACGCGGAAGTCATCGACGACCTGTCTGCGCATCCGGTCTGGCGACATGAGGAGGGCGCAAAGCGGGGCTATCACTCCTGCATCGAGTTGGCAGTTCGACTCGATCGCGAGCTGGTCGCGGTGATGGCATTCATCTCGTTTGCCCGCGCACTATACAAAGAGGCAGATCTCCTGGTGGCGCGAAGGATCCGCGACCGCCTGGCGCTGCACCTCACTCGCGGCCAGGGCGTCGAGGCCTCACGGCGTGCCGAAGAGGCGATGGCGCGTGCGCTGGCGCTCGAATCGCGCGTACGGGCGCTGACCGAGGAGCTGAATGCGCACTCGGGATATCGCCGTGTCGTCGGTAGCGCGCCGGTGTGGCGGCGGGCATTGACGCAGGCGACTCAAGTGGCCGGCACTGAAACGACGGTGCTTCTGCTGGGCGAGTCGGGCACTGGCAAGGAAGTCGTCGCCCGATTCATTCATCGCGCATCGTCGCGGGCCGACGGACCATTGGTCGCGCTGAACTGCGCGGCGCTTCCCGAGCAGCTGCTTGAGGCCGAGCTGTTCGGCTACGAGCGAGGCGCTTTCACCGGGGCGACGCAAAGCAAGCCGGGCCAGCTCGAACAGGCGGCAGGCGGCGTCCTGTTCCTCGATGAAGTCGGCGAGATGAGCGTGACGGCACAGGCGAAGTTCCTGCGTGTCCTGGAACAGCGCGAGTTCCAGCGTCTCGGCGGCACGCGCGTACTCAAGACAGACGCGCGGATCATCGCAGCGACGAACCGGGATTTGCAAAAAGCCATCGAGCGAGGACAGTTCCGCGAGGATCTCTATTACCGGTTGAATGTCTTTGCCATTCACCTTCCTTCCCTACGCGATCGGCGCGGTGACGTATTGCTGTTGAGCGAGGCATTCATCACCGAGATCGGCCGTTCAATTGGCCGTCCGCCATCGGGGATTTCGCGCCAGGCCCAGCAAGCGCTGCTCGACTATCACTGGCCGGGCAATGTCCGTGAATTGCGGAACATCCTGGAGCGCGCAGCGATCCTCTGCGACGGCGGGCTGATCGAGGCCGAACATCTTGCGCTTCGTCCCCCGTCGAATCCTCCTGCTGCTCCGCATCCCGCAGATCCGCCCGGCGATCTCAGAACCCTCGAACGCGCGATGATCGAGAAGGCTCTGAGAGACGCGCGCTTCAATAAGTCGGAGACCGCCAAGGCCTTGGGGCTCACCCGCGCCCAGCTTTACGTCCGCCTGCGCAGGCACGGGCTGGATAAGCACACGCTCTAAACACAAAAACGCAGCTATCTACAGGTTGCTCGTGGATCGACAGCAGTTGTCGATATCCGAGCACCTCGCACTGTCCAACCTGCGGATCTCGTTGAATCCTTGACATTCTCCGCTGGCAATTCCTTTGCCTCTGACGGGCGCGAGGTGCAAAGTGAGCATCGACTCTTATCGTTTCCTCGACTTCGCGGCGCGCCAGGTGATGAAAGCGTGGGCGTCGCGGGAGCGCGCCGGCGTCATTCCATTCACGCCGCTGACGAAGCCGCTCAGCGACTGCAGAGTGGCGCTGATCTCGACCGCCGCGATTGCCCGCCACGACGATCGCCCATTCGATCAGGCACGCGAGCGGCGCGATCCATGGTGGGGAGATCCGAGCTACCGCGTCATTCCGCTCGGGACAACGGAGGCGGACGTCCGCCTCTATCACCTGCATATCGATCCGCGGTTTGGTGAGGCGGATCTCGACGTCGTGCTGCCGATGCGCCGACTGAAGGAGCTGTCGCACGAAGGGGTCATCGCCGAGGCAGCCGCGCACCACTACTCGATCATGGGCTACATCCTCGAGCCGGATGTGCTGATCAACGAAACCGCGCCGGCGATTGCCGCCCGCATGCGCGCCGACGGCGTAGATGCGGCGGCGCTGGTACCGGCATGACCCTTCTGCTGCCGGTCCGTTGGACTGGTTCAAAGAGTGATCGAAGCGGCGGGGATTCCAACCGTTTCTCTCTCGATGATTCCCGATTTGACGCGCGCCGTCGGCGTGCCACGGCTCGCGGGAATCAGCTATCCGATGGGTCGTCCGCTCGGAAACCCCCACGACGCCGAAGGTCAGCGTGCCGTATTGCGCGCGACGCTGGAGATCCTTCCCCGCGCCACCGTGCCGGACACGTACGTCGAGCTACCGTTCGCCTGGCCCGACTCACCGGCCAAAGCGCGCAGCGAGTCAAAGGATGTGCCGCCGTCGCCGATCGTCGAGCTTGTGATGAGGAAACCGTGGCTAGTGGCTAACCTGTATAGCGGTCGCATTCCGCATCGTGAGGAAGCGCTATGTGCAACTGGAGAACTGTCATGAACCGCCGTCGTGTCGTCGCCTGGATTCTCGTGCTTCTTTATCATCGAGGGGCTTCGCCCCTCGAACTCCCCGACACGCTCTCTCGCGAGCCGCGTCGTCGGCTCGCTCCGTTCGCGTGGCTCGCTCCGCTGCGCTCGCTCGCGTCGTCCTTCGTAACCCCGGGCCTTGCCGTCGACTCGGTCAATCAGGATTAATGCCCGCCGGCTGGTCACGTCGCCACACGCGCGCGTTCGCGTACAATCGGCTTTTGTGCGCCCGTAGCTCAGTTGGATAGAGCACCGGCCTTCTTTATCATCGAGGGGCTTCGCCCCTCGAACTCCCCGACACGCTCTCTCGCGAGCCGCGTCGTCGGCTCGCTCCGTTCGCGTGGCTCGCTCCGCTGCGCGCGCTCGCGTCGTCCTTTGTAA
>Ga0310885_10000387_pt1 | contig 10684 bp, 9 predicted proteins | sample T60D2metaG_FD_203445 | JGI IMG/M metagenome (GOLD analysis project Ga0310885, IMG submission 203445) | Lab incubated soil microbial communities from West Virginia University Organic Research Farm, Morgantown, WV, United States - T60D2 | ecosystem: Environmental > Terrestrial > Soil >...
ATCGCGGCACCTGCGCCTCTGGCAGATCAATTCTGCGTCCAGCAAGCGCGACTACGGCCGTGTCTATCATTTTCATCTTCCGCCTCGTTGCCATTGCACCAAATGAATTGAGCCGCGATAGAATGGGTCGACGGCAACCTTAACATTTCCTGACTGCAACCTTGTCGATTTGGCCTGCCATCAATCTGGGAAGTCATCACTCGCGCCTAGCAAGGTATTGGAACACCTTTGGTCGTCCGATTGGTCAAAATGGGCGTTCATGATCAACACTTCTCTCACGTTGGTTGCGTGGCAACCATTCGCATGTCAGCCAGGTGCGGATTTGGTATGCTTTCGAACGTGCAAGCAGATGGCGTTGCCATCGCGCCGAAGCTCGACTGAAAGGTCCTCGCTTCCCGAATTGAATCCTTGTCACGCAAAGAAACTGAAAAGTTTGAAGCAGTGCCAGGAGGGAATCATGAAGCTGTCGCTACTCCGCACGGCCGGTTGCCAGCCAAATGCATTCGTGAAGCAGTTCATAAACAAGAATGGCCTGCTGATAGCGTTCGGGTCGGCGATATCGTTGTTTTTGATTACGGATCCGGCTGCAGCTGATCCCTATAAATGGTGCGCTAACTATAGGAACGGCGGCAGCAATTGTGGTTTCACCACTTTTGAGCAATGCCAAGCAACGGTCAGCGGAGTAGGCGGGTCCTGCGAGCCAAACCAGTTCTACACTGGACCTGACAAAACGTCCGCCCAGCGGTCACCGAAGCAAACTCAGCGCAAACCCGCTGCAGAGCATCGTGCTCAGGAGCGTCGGGCTACAGAAACACCTACTCCGGAGCGCAGTGTTCCAGCAGATCGTTTCCAGTAATGCGGTCCTATTCGATTGGACGGTAGGCCGTGGGATAACGCCTCCGCTGTGTCGTCCCTTTAGGCGGGCTATTTAAAACTGGCTTACGGCGGAGACGAACACTCATTCCCCAAAATTGTCGGGCGTCGGCGGTGGGCCGGCCGTCAGCGGCGTGGCCTGTGGCGCGCCAGCGACAGGCTCAGGCGACTTCGCCTTGGGCGGCGACTCTTTTGCGATTTTTGAGTCGTCCCTCTTCGGTTTCTGATTTTTGGCCTTGGTGGTTTTTTTCGTGGATTTGCTTTCCGCGGCGCTTTGGCTTCGTTGGTATTGTTCGCTTTGCTGGCTTTGATGCCTTCTATACGAATCGTCTAGCAGAACACCGCCAATCCCTCCAACACCAATGCCGATTCGCACTTGGGCCTTTGCTGTGTGAGAAGCGAGCCCGCAAGTGAGCGCGAGTACGAACGCCACTAAGATTCCAAAAACGAACCGCTTCGCCAATGAACGAGTTTGACGATGCAACGAGAACATAATTCGCACCTGTGCCATTCACTTGACATCAAAGTATACGCCAACTAAGTGGCCCGGTGTACGTCGCAATTCCGTGATCACTTTTCGAAAATCCGCCAAGTCCGCGATGGTGTCAGACATTGCCGAGACACTACTCGACTACCGTCGTCCATCACTTTTACGGGAACTGGCCGCGGCAATTCATTTCTGATGATGCCGAAAACATGTCCGCGCGTGCGGCCAGGGCGTCCAACTGGTCCAGTGTGAACTAGCTAATAGTGATTTAACCCGCCCGGCGATAAAGTTTGTTGCCTTTCAGGCCGAGGGCCCATGGGTACGATTTTCATAAATTACCGTCGAGAAGATTCGATCAGTACTTCCGGTCGATTGTACGATCGATTGTCACAAACATTCGGACGAAAAAATATTTTCATGGACGTCGACCACATTCCGGCCGGCGTCGATTTCGTGGCGCATTTGAACAGCCAAGTCGCTGCGTGCAATATTATTCTGGTGGTTATTGGTCCCCACTGGCTGGAAGCAAAAGATGAGAACGGCGCGCGACGGCTTGATAATCCGGACGACTTCGTCGTCATCGAGATCGCAACGGCGCTTGCCCGCAACATTCGTGTCATCCCTGTTTTGGTCGATGGGGCACGCATGCCGAAGGCGGGCGAACTTCCGGGTTCTCTCAAAGCGCTCGCGCGTCGCCAGGCGGTGGAAGTCCGCCAACTTCATTTTGGCCGGGATGCAGAGGCGCTGCTCGAAAGAATAAACGAGGCCCTTGGTGGTGAATTCAGCTGGCAGCGTCCGTGGCGGTTGAAGGCGGCCGTGGGCGCCGTTGCAGCAGTACTGCTGCTGCTGGCCGGCTGGATTGGGTTCTCTTCCATAGACTTTTCGGGGTCGACCCCCTCAGCGGAGATGCGACAGGAGGTCACGACGGAGCAGGAACGTCAGGTAAAGACGGCAGCTGTACCACAAGCGAAGCGCAACGCTGAAGAAGCCGAGCAGCAGCGGATCGCCGCCGCCAAGGCAGAGGACGCGAAGAAGGCCAAAACGGCAGCCGCAGAGGGCGAGCAGCAGCGGATCGCCGCTGCCAAGGCAGACAACGACAAGAAGGCCAAGGCAGCGGCTGCGGAAGCCGAGCGGCAGCGGATCGCTGATGCCAAAGCAGAGGACGAGAAGAAGGCCAAAGCAGCGGCGGAAGCCGAGCAGCAGCGACTTGCTTCTCTCAAGGCGGAGGACGATCGCAAACGAGGTGAAGATGAGACACGTACGCGCTACACTACGCTGGTGAGCCAAAGCAACACAGATATCAACGCTGGAAATTATGACAAAGCTATCGCGACCTTAAGCGAGGCGATGCGACTAAACCCGAACGACCAGGGTCTCGCTTCTTTCAAGCGAGGCATCGCTTATGGGAGTAAGGGCGATTACGAACGAGCTATTGCTGATTTCAGCGAAACCGTTCGACTCGATCCGAAGTCGGTTCTCGCGTTTAGGAACAGGGGATTAGCTTATGAAAAGAAGGGCGACTACGACCGGGCAATCGTCGATTTCAGCGAGGCCATTCGACTCGATCCCAAGTACGCACTTGCATTCTATAGTCGCGGCTTAACTTTCGGGACGAAAGGCGACAACAATCGAGCCATCGCCGATTTCAGCGAGGCGATTCGGCTGAATCCAAACTATGCGCCCGCCTTTGGCAACCGAGGCTTAGCTTATGACAGAAAAGGCAACCCCGACCGAGCTATCGCCGATTTCAACGAGGCCATTCGACTCGACCCAAAATATGCATTCGCCTTTCTCAGCCGCGGTGTCGCCTATGGCAATAAAGGTGACAACGACCGTGCCATCGCGGATTTCAGCGAAGCCGTTCGGCTGAATCCGACTTATGCGCTCGCATTTGGTAATCGGGGCTTGGTGTATGAGAGAAAAGGCAGCTACGACCGGGCTATCGCCGATTTCAACGAGGCCATTCGACTAGATCCCAACTACGCCATAGCTTTTCGTGGCCGAGGGATCGTATATGGCAACAAAGGCGACTACGACCGGGCAATCACCGATTTCACCGAAGCCATTCGACTAGATCCCAAGCTTGGCTCTGCCTTTAGCAACCGTGGCTTGGCTTATGAGAAAAAAGGCGGCTTTGACCGGGCCATTGCCGATTTCAACGAGGCCATCAGGCTGAATCCCAATGATGCGATATCTTTCTGCCGTCGAGGAAGGGCGAAGTCGAAAATCAACGAACAGGGCGGTGATGCGGATATCGCAAGGGCGAAGCAATTAGATGCTACGGTTTGCCGATGAAGCATCGGCTATTTGCTCTGCCGGGCGATCCAAAGCGTGTGCTCGCGTGAAAATGCTAGTTCGGCATCATTTATAAAATCAGAGAAATCGTTTTCGGTGCTCACCGAATCTAGTCTCGGCTTGATAAGGCCAATCTCGTGCGCGGTTACCGTATAGGCCGCCGCTAGCTCGTTAAATTTCTTGACCTGCATCCAGCCAATTACGGAGGACGCGAAGACAATAATCGGACCTATCCCCCAAAAATACTCCCAATCCGGGAACTTAATACGGGCGAGCACCAAGGCGAATGCCAACACATAGGCGACCACGGCTGCAATGACCCAATTCCTCGCCGACCTGTTATTTTCTCCAGCCTTGTGCATGTACCAAGTGCGCTGATCATTCAGGCGGTGGGCCGTGTAGTATTTTTTTCTTTCGTCGAGACCGAACGCCCTTGTGCGATCCATTTCGGCGGTTATCTGGTCGTCTGCGGACCAGTTGGGATCAATTTTATCCGCAGTAGCTCTGTTCGCGTCGAAAGTTCTGTACAACTGATTTCGAAATTCGGCGCGCGCATCTTGGAGCGCTAATCCATCCGCGAATGGTGCCGCGCGCATTATGTAGCGCCACGTAAGCGTCTTCACGCTTTCTGCGAGGGCCCGACACCTGTACCAGTCTTGCTGTAGCTTCCAAAGGTTTCTCGTAAGTAGCAGGACCACCGCCAGCACAAATACAAATGCATACAGCAAGTAGAATGTGGGCCCTTTGAACGCGCTGTCCGACAAAACCGAAGCCAGCAGCAGGATTGCGTACTCAGCGCCGATCAAGCGCAGGTACGTCTTCTGCTTTCTGTTCGAAGCATCATCTGCCGAACGAAAAAGCGCTGGATACGACGCGTATTGCACGAAGCCCCCGCTCTCTGTACTCGGAGGGTGGAAATAGCGCCCAGATAGAAATTGCCTTCAATCGTAACCTACGCCAAGCACGTTAGTTTCGATGTGCGCCAAAATAGGGCAAAATGAGGCCGAAACGGAACGACATCGGCTGTGAACAAGAGAACTAAAGTGACTGATAAACTGCACAAATTGCCGAAAAGTTTGTCTCGCCGCTTCTGCGTCGCCCCTATGATGGAATGGACGGACCGGCACTGCCGGTATTTTCACCGTCTGCTAACACGGCATGCGCTGATCTACACGGAGATGCTCACGACGGGTGCTGTGCTGCATGGCGATCGCGGGCGTCTTCTTGCCTTCGATCCATTCGAGCATCCCGTTGGCCTTCAGCTTGGCGGATGCGATCCGCAGGCGCTTGCGCAATCGGCCCGCATCGGCGCCGATTTCGGGTACGACGAGATTAATCTCAACGTCGGTTGCCCGTCTGATCGCGTTCAAGAAGGCCGGTTCGGAGCCTGCCTGATGGCTGAGCCTCGGCTGGTCGGCGATTGTGTGGCGGCAATGAAAGCTGCCGTCGCGGTGCCCGTGACCGTCAAATGCCGCACCGGCATTGATGAGCAGGATCCCGAAAGCACGCTTTTTAATTTTGCTGAGACCGTGAAGAGTGCCGGTGCCGATGCGCTCATTGTCCACGCGCGCAAGGCCTGGCTCAAAGGTCTGTCGCCGCGTGAAAACCGCGAGGTGCCGCCGCTCGATTATCCGCTCGTGCACCGGTTGAAGGCGGCGCATCCCCAGCTGGAGATTGTGCTCAATGGGGGGATCACCAGCCTGGAGCAAGCTCAGATGCATCTTGGCGTGCTCGATGGGGTGATGATGGGCCGAGCCGCCTATCAGGAACCCTGGCGCCTTGCCGGAGTCGATCCGCTCTTCTTCGGAACAGCCGCACCGTTCAAGACGCCCAAAGAAGCTGCGGCGGCTCTGATTCCGTATATCGAGCGTCAGCTCGATAGCGGGTTACGTTTGCACGCGGTTACGCGCCATGTGCTCGGCTTGTTTCGCGCCCTTCCGGGTGCACGCGCGTTCCGGCGGCATCTGGCGATTGCGGCGGTCAAGCCGGAGGCCCGCGCGCATGTCTTGGCTGAGGCGCTCGCCCTGGTGCTGGACAGCGGCGACGATTTGGCGCACATCGCCGCGTAAAGTCCGCTCAGCCCCCGGAGACACATGCTGTTGGGATATCCGATGAGCGAGATCGCTTTGCTCGCGCTTTGGATTGTTGCGGCCGGAGTGCTGGTCGGAATTCTCGCAGGTCTATTCGGCATAGGCGGCGGCGCCATCATCGTGCCCGTGCTGTACGAGGTGTTCCGTGTGCTGGGGGTGCCCGAAGATGTTCGTATCCAGGCCTGTATCGGGACATCGCTTGCAATCATCGTGCCGACGACGGTGCGCTCCTATCTCGGTCATAAGAAAAAGGGCTCGGTGATTCCCGAGGTAGTGCGAATTTGGGCGCTGCCTGCGATTGCCGGCGTGGCAATTGGATCGGTGACGGCGTCATTTGCGCCGGCCTTCGTGTTCAAGGTCGCCTTTCTCGTCTTTGTCAGCTTCATCGCCATACGCATGCTGTTCGGTGGCGAGCGCTGGAAGCTCGGCGACCAGTTGCCCGGTCGTGGCATGCTTGCGATCTATGGTCTGATTACCGGGCTTTTCTCGTCTCTCGTCGGCGTAAGCGGCGGCGCCATTTCGAATGCAGTCCTCACGCTCTATGGACGTCCAATGCATCAGGCGGTTGGGACATCGGCGGGCGTGGGCGTGCCGATCACGATCGCAGGCACAATTGGCTACATGCTTGCAGGCTGGCCGCACATGGCACAACTGCCGCCCTTTTCGGTCGGCTACGTGTCTCTCGTCGGGCTGGTCTTGATGGCGCCGGTCTCGAGTTACACAACAACCTATGGTGTGCGCTTGGCGCACTGGCTGCCGCGCCGAAAACTGGAAATTGCATTTGGCGTTTTTCTGATTCTGGTTGCGCTACGCTTTGTCGCCAGCATGATCTAGCCGGCTTCGTTTAGGGCGTTCCGCGCATACGGAGCCTATCGCCGCGCACTTCCCAGCTTTCCAGACGATTGAGAAAGCTCATTCCGAGCAAGTTGTTCTTGAGGTGTCCGGGCTGCACGACGAGGGCAGGAACCGCGCGTTCCGTAAGCCCACCCACCGCAACGCGGTCGAGGGTCACCGCCGCGGCGCGCGTGCGACCATTGGCGGTGTCGATATTCACCGTGTAGTTGAGCACTTCGATCGGCAAACCCGCGGCCTTGGCTGCTTCCTGTGTCAGCACCACCGATGTTGCGCCGGTGTCCAAGACCATTGGAACTCGTGTGCCGTTAATATGGGCGGCGACCGAGAAATCTCCACCATGACCGCGCACGACTTCGACGTTGCGGCCATGGCCCGCTACGTGACCGGGAACCAATTCGGCAATGACTCGATCAGCAATTTCGCGCAATTCAAGGCGATAGCTGTAGCCAACGACGAGCAGCAGGCCGATGACAGTCCAAAAAAGCGCGGCCTCGATGGCCTTTGACAGTCTTTCCCGAAACACCACCAACACCAGTCCGCCGACAAAGACTACAAGTACAATTTTGATGGCAAGCGAGCCGATGTCGTGGCGAAGAAGGTTGGTGATGGCATCCTGGTCGCGGCTGGCGATCAAGGCGGCCAGCGATAGCGCGACACCCAGCAGGAGGGACCAAACGAGACGGCGGCTCACGGTGTCATCCCATTGCCGCGGTCATTTTCGTGACGCCTTGGGCCATACGCCGTTCAGGCAACTCATTCATAATACGGCTGCGCTTTGCGGCGCTCATCTCGGCCCAGCGGGCGATTTCATCAATTGTACGCCCGCATCCGAGGCAAAAGCCCTGACGGGCGTCGACCGTGCAGATTTTGACGCAGGGTGTCTCGATCATGGGGACAGTCTCAAAGCCGAGTCGAGCGTGACCATAAGCACCGCACGCAGGAAGGCAATCGCGCGATTGTCGCAAGGCTGAAACCCTAGGAGCCGGCACGGAAAAGGGGCCGCCGACCGACCTGTTTTTTTTCCGGGGAGCTGATGTCCGGTTCGGCCGCGGAGGAAATCGATGGCGCGCGTTCTGACAAGGGCGGCGTGGCGGCGACAACGCGCTCAGGAGGAAAGGTGACGATCACTTCGGTACCGATACGCAGTTTCGACGTCAGAGTGAAGCCGCCGCCGTGCAGATCGACGAGACTTTTGGCGATCGGCAGACCGAGGCCGGCACCTTGTTCGGCCGACTTGATCGAATTAGACCCTTGGCCAAATGATGCAAGAACGACCGGGATTTCCTCCTCCGGAATTCCCGCCCCTGTATCCTTGACACTGATGTACTGACCGCCGGAGGCCGTCCACCCGATCTTCAGCCAGATTTCGCCGCCCTGCGGCGTGAACTTGATCGCGTTTGACAAGAGGTTGAGGCAGATCTGGCGGATTGCACGCTCGTCCGCCCACAGCGGGGGCAATTCCGCCTCAAACATCTCGTGGATTGTTATGTTCCGGCTGGTCGCGCGCAGCTTCAGCAGGTGATGACAATCCTCCACCATGGCAACGAGCGAGACAGATTCCTCATTGAGCTCATAACGTCCCGCTTCAATTCGCGAAAGGTCGAGAATCTCATTGATAAGCCCGAGAAGGTGGACACCCGAGCTGTGGATGTCCGACGCATATTCCTTGTAGGCCGGAACCGTATGCGCCCCGAAGACTTCGACCTTCATGACCTCCGAGAATCCGAGGATGGCGTTGAGCGGAGTGCGTAATTCGTGGCTCATCTGCGCCAGGAAACGAGACTTTGCGATGTTCGCGGCCTCGGCTCGTCGGCGCGCTTCGTCTGAAATTGCCTTTGCCTGCTCAAGCTCGCCGATCAATGCATCCTTTTCGGCGCGCGCCTGTAGTGTCGCTAAAGTGCTCGAATAGAGCTGGTACGTGAGCGCGGCGAAGTAGCCTTGCGCTGTGAGCGCCATGACCGAAAGGATGTAGTCCCGCAGCCTGCCTTGCAGCACGAAGTCAAGCGCAATAGCTGTGGTGACCGGAAAGGTCGCGGCAAACACTGCCATTGGCAGGCTCGACGCGAGCATGCTGGACACTGCAACGACCAGCAACATGACAAACAACATGAATGTGCTGGAGTTGTCGTCGATGCCGACCGGATGGATCAGGATGAACATCCAGGCCAATCCGTAGAAAAGATCGAGCGTGATGAAACGCACTCGCCACGCGCGGATCGAAATCTCGTTAGCTGGCTTTTCGAGGAACTGCCGGCACTTGGTCACTATGACGGCGTGCGTCACCAGTACGGCCACCGTCCACGTCCCAGCAGCCAATGCTCCGCTCCAAACACTCGACATGAAGCCGACGGTCGCGACGAGAAGCAGAATGACGAGCGATGCGGAAATCCGGTTCTGGGCGTATTGGCGCAGTAACTCGTACTCGAAAGCCGGTTTGGTCTCGCCGGAGGAGGTCAAACGGTCACGTGCCTCGCGCACGTGTTGAGTCGCAAGACGTCGGTTCACCGGCGAGCTTTCCGGTGGCAGGGCCTTGAGATCTGGTTGTTCGCCGGGGATCGGCATCAACGGGCGCCGCACTCACAAAAGACCAGTGGAGCGTTGCGCAAAATCCTTAAGACCAGGCTTAAGAGTGACCTAAAATCCCTGGTTAACGAACTCTTACAGGGGCTTTGACAGCCGATTTTGCCCATGTTCGGCTGAGGAGGGAGCTAAACGCATGGCTATGGGGGCCGAATGAAACTCTATGACAGCCGGCTTGCGCCGAATCCGCGCCGTACCCGGATTTTCCTCGCGGAGAAGGGCGTCGCGGTACCGACCGAACAGGTCGACATGGTAGCGATGCAGCACAAGACGCCGGAATATACGGCGATCAATCCGCTGCAGAGAATGCCGGCGCTGGTTCTCGACGACGGCACCATCATTACAGAGTCGATCGCGATCTGCCGTTATTTCGAGATGCAGCATCCTGACCCGCCGCTGTTCGGGGTCGGTCCGAAGGACGCCGCCATTGTCGAGATGTGGAACAGGCGTGCCGAGATCAATTTTTTCGCCAATGTCGCCGCTGTGTTTCGACACACGCACCCCGCAATGAAAGAGCTGGAGGTGCCGCAGGTGCCCGCCTGGGCCGACGCCAATAGGCCACGTGTGACCTGGTTCCTTGAAATGATGGATCGCGAACTTGCCTCGCGGGAATTCGTCGCCGGCGATTGCTATACCGTCGCCGATATCACGATGCAGGTTGCGGTCGACTTCATGAAGCCGAGCCGGCTCACGGTGCCCGAGGGCGCGAACAACGTGAAACGCTGGCACGCCACCGTGTCAGCGCGGCCGAGCGCGAAAGCGTGACTTTGAACGCGCGGTCGATATCAGCGATCGAGCAGTGCAATCAAGCTCGACGTATCCCAACGCTTGCCGCCCATGGCCTGGATCTCCGAGTAGAACTGATCGACTAGCGCGGTGACGGGAAGATGTGCGCCATTCTTTCGCGCTTCACCCAGACAAATTCCCAGGTCCTTCCGCATCCAGTCGACCGCAAAGCCGAAATCGAATTTGTTGGCGGCCATGGTCTTGTAGCGATTTTCCATCTGCCACGATTGTGCTGCACCTTTGGAAATCGTTGCGATCAGTTTTTCGATATCGAGGCCGGATTTTTTAGCAAAGTGCAGTCCTTCGGCAAGGCCTTGCACCAGCCCGGCGATACAAATCTGGTTGACCATCTTCGAGAGTTGTCCCGAACCCGGTGGGCCGAGCAAATTACAGGCGCGCGCATAGGACGCGATCACTTTTTCCGCTCGGCCGAAAGGTTCAGTATCACCGCCGCACATCACTGTGAGAGCGCCGTTTTCTGCGCCGGCCTGACCGCCCGACACTGGGGCGTCGACGCAATCAAAGCCGCCTTTTTTTGCCGCTGCGTAAAGCTCTCGGGCAATTTCGGCAGAGGCGGTCGTGTGATCGACGAATACCTTGCCCTTACCCATGCCGGCGAAAGCGCCGTTCAGTCCGAGCGTTACTTCGCGCAAGTCATTATCATTGCCTACGCAAGCCATCACAAAATCCTGGCCCTCGGCAGCGGCTTTGGGGGTTG
>Ga0310885_10000412_pt1 | contig 10443 bp, 10 predicted proteins | sample T60D2metaG_FD_203445 | JGI IMG/M metagenome (GOLD analysis project Ga0310885, IMG submission 203445) | Lab incubated soil microbial communities from West Virginia University Organic Research Farm, Morgantown, WV, United States - T60D2 | ecosystem: Environmental > Terrestrial > Soil >...
ACAATTATAGACTGTAAAACTGTTACAGCAATATTTCTCTATTATTTTGCTCTTGGCAATGAAAATGTATTTAAAAATAACTAGTTTTGATAAAATCAATAATTTCAGATAAAGAAGGGTTGTCACCAAATAGATTTCCTACATGGAGTGAGGATAATAAATTTGCAAAACAAATTTTCTCTATAGTTGTGAATCCATACAAGTGTCCAAAAATGAAACCGGCATCCCATGAATCTCCTGCTCCACTTACAATATCAATTTTGGATGGAACAATCGAATCTACAAATAACGATTCATGACCATCAGATATTGCAGATCCCCTTGTTGTATGTATACATACTGTTAAATTAATAAAATTAGAAAGCAACTTTGCTGATTCGCAAAAGGCACTGGTATTATCAGGGTATAAGTTGCTATCAAAGACCAAAAGATTACTATTTTTTTGACCCATTATGCTCTCTAATGCCTTAATTATCAGATTATATTCATTTTCATTAATACTTAGAAAATCTACTAAATTGGAACGATTTTCTAGTACATTAATGAATTCAAAACATCTCCTCTCAATATCAGCAGGATCCAGAAAATGAACTGATCTAGGGGAATTTGTAAAGACATAGTCCAATAAGTCGGTTCCTCTTAGATTTGACGCCCAATTTGTCATTATCACAGCATCTGAAGATTGCAAGATCATATTCACTTCTTGTGATTCAATAAGTTCTGGACCAAAATTGTCGTTATCTCCTACATCACTTACCATCACGTTTGAGGGAGTGGAGGAGGAGGAGGAGGAAGTGGTTGATTTTGAAAATTCAAATACTGTTGATAATCCATGTTTTCCTTTTATGATATGAAGATTCACATTTGTTTTAAAGGGCAAAAATACAGATTGTAAAATTGCAGAACCAATTTCATCTGCTATGGTAAACAACTCTACATGAATATCAAGTTTTGCTAGACTATATGCCATATTAACTGCGTTACCACCTTTGATATCTAAACTAGAATACCCTCGCATACTTCCACCTCTTGCAACAATCTTTTTTTGAATATCATTCATAAAAAGAGAATAGTCCGATACTTCGATAATCCTATCTACAAAAAAATCGGGCAAAATGGTAACCTGAGGTTGATGATTCCCATCTTTCTTAATATCTAAAAGTTTGACAAGTAGATTTCTGAGTATATTATGAGTATGGGAATTCCCAAAAATCTGACTTGTCATAGTCTTGCGATTTTCTTCTTTAACCATTTTGTCAGGCGGTTTTGTGTTTTCTTTATGAGGGTTTTGATTGTGGTCGGGACGTAGAAAAGAATCATTATCCGTTGAAGAAAAAATTCTTTCTAAAGATTTTGATGAAAAAGACAAATGATAAAACGATGATGAGGGAGAGCAAGGAAATAGGTTAGGAGAATTGAGGATAGGAGAAGAGGATACAATAGTCCAAGGATTCACGGTATGAATTTTGAATGTTGATAAATATAATGGTATCAGAAAGACCTGAGAAATAAATAAAATAAAGCGACGGACATATTCAAAAAAAAATAATTAATCTTTTTTGTAATATAGGCAGATGGAACAGAATGGAATGGATTAGTCCATATCCATGCCGCCCATGCCGCCCATGCCGCCCATGCCGCCCATGCCGCCCATGCCGCCCATGCCACCAGGTGGACCAGCGGGCATTCTAGACTTTGTGGCTGCAATTACGTCATCAATTCTCAATAGCATGCAAGCGGTTTCAGTAGCTGACTTTATAATTTGTTCTTTAATTACAGTTGGTTCGAGTATATTATTTTTATAAATATCTGAGACAGTGGTGGTCTTTACATTGATACCAATCCATTTGGATCCCTTTGATTGTTTTGCCTTCAAATCAGCCATGGTATCAATAGGATCCATACCAGCATTCTCTGCAAGGGTTAAAGGTATTACTTCTAATGCTTCAGCAAATTTCTGAGCGGCTAATTGTGATCGACCTTCAAGACTGCTAGACCATTGTCTTAACTCATTGGCTATGTATGCTTCAGGTGAGCCACCGCCTGCAACTATGGATGGTTTTTCCAACACATCCTTCATAACCATCAATGCATCATGTAAAGATCTATCAGCTTCATCAACTACTCTTTGTGACCCACCACGTACAAGAATAGTTACTGCTTTTGGATTTTTGCATCCTTCTATGAACACCCACTTGTCAGTTTCAACTTTTCTTTCTTCAACTAAATTAGCGATGCCTAAATCACTTTCACTCAAGTCATCTAGATTGTTTACCAGTCTTGCACCTGTAGCCTTTGAAAGTTTGAACATATCGCTTTCTTTTACTCGCCTTACTGCCAGTACGTTTGCCTTAGCCAAATAATGTTGTGCAATATCATCAATTCCCTTTTGACATAATACGACGTTAGCTCCAACTGATTTTATCTTGTCAACCATATCCTTGAGCATCCTATTTTCTTCTTCTAAGAACATTTGCATTTGTTGGGGCTCACTGATTCTAATTTCTGCGCTCATTTCTGTTTTTTCGATTTCAAGAGCAGAATTTATGAGGGCAATCTTTGCGTTGTCGACTCTCTTTGGCATCCCAGCATGAACTATTTCCTTATCTAAAACAATTCCTTGGATGAATGATGTATCGCGTATTGAACCTCCTGCTTTCTTCTCAACCTTGATATTGTCTAAATCCACTCGTAAACCGTCACCTGAGGTATTTTTTTCTGCAACTTGTTTGGCAGCACTTACCACAATTTCACTCAATATTGGACTATCATCAGATACCAATTTAGATTCCATACTGGTTTTTGCAATTTTAATAAGAAGATCCTTGTCATTGACATTAACTTTTATTCCTATTTTATTTAGGATGACTAATGCTTGCTCAGAAGCTGCAGTATAGCCATCTACAATTGCAGATGGATGAACATCCTTGCTTATCAATTGTTCTGCTTTTTCTAAAAGCGCTCCCGTAAAAATTACAGAGGAGGTAGTCCCATCACCGACTTCATTATCGACAGATTTTGCTACCTCTACCATTATTTTAGCTGCAGGATGTTGAACATCTATCTCTTTCAAAATAGTTGCACCGTCGTTGGTAATAGTGACATCACCCAAAGAATCCACTAGCATTTTATCCATGCCACGTGGTCCTAAACTAGATCTTACAATTTCCGCTACTAACTTTGCTGCAGAAATGTTATTTTTTTGTGCCTCTCTGCCTTTATTTTCTTTAGTTCCTTCTTTTAATATTAATACTGGCATACCACCAGCTGTTTGTTGAATTGAAGCCATGTTCTCATATCACCTTAATAGAATGGTACAATTTTTCGATAAGCCCCTTTTATAGGTTTCACAAATAAAATGCCAAAAAATGGGATATCAAGACCAACAAATAATTTATCAGAGCAAACAGAATAATTCTTATGGATTTTGAAATCAAATTAGGATCCAAAAATGAAAGGAGAATTAAAGTTAACCACAATCAGACTACCAGTTTTCTTTGGGAAGGTGAAAATGTTTTCTCGACACCGTCTATGATATCAGAAATGGAAGAAACCTGTAGACTATTATTAAAAGAACAATTTCTAAAGGTTGATTCAGAATGGGATTCGGTAGGTACCGTTGTAGACATTAATCATACTGCTGCAACTCCTGTAGGGGCGGAGATAATTCTGAAAGCCGAAATCATAGGAGTGGATGGAAGAAGAGTTCAGTTCAAAGTATCTACAGAAGACAATTTAGAACAGATAGGGGAGGGAAAGCATGAAAGGTTCATAATCAATATTCCCAAATTCAAAGAAAAGTTCGACTTGAAGGTAAAAAGACTAGATGAATTTCAAAAAAGATGAGCAAACATCAATCCAGAGTTGATTTGTTGCGAGTTGGAAAAAAATAAGAAAGCATTCTAGTGAAAGAACGCATCTACCATAAAAGCAATAAATAATGCCGCCAAATATGGACTGCTAAATTTAAATACCAACCAAGAAGTTTTTTCACTTGGTTTTAGCAATAACCACACAGACAAAATTATCATCACAATACCAAATACGGTAGCAGTCAAAAGATATATCAAACCAAATAGATTAAAGAAAAATGGCAGTACACTAAATACAACCATCATCAAAGTTGTTAGTGCTATTATTCTCACAGATTTAGACTCGCTTGATACGACAGGAAGCATCGGGACATTGGCCTTTTTGTAATCCTCTTTTACGTGTAATGCCAAACTCCAGATGTGTGTAGGAATCCAGAAAAAGACAAGGCCGGCCATTGCAATACCTATTTCCACATGTTGAAATGTTATTGCTATATAGCCAATCAATGCTGGGGCACCGCCAGAAAATCCACCCAATATAATATTAGATTGACTGGTTCGTTTTAGCCATTTACTGTATACTATGATGTTATCAAACAAGCCAAATGCCATTAACCCAAATGCCCATATGTTTATGAACCAAGAACAAACTAGAGAAACCCCTGCTAAAATGAGCCCAAAAACTAAAGCATTACGTGGGGAAATTCTTCCTGAGGGAATCGGACGACCTTTTGTTCTCTCCATTATCGCGTCAATGTCTCTATCGTTATATCCCGTAAGTGTATCCGCAGCTGCAGAGCCTGCAGCTATTGCAAAGAACAATAAAGCCCAAGTCAGCCAACTGACCTGAACATCAAATAACCAGGTTGCTGATACCGCAGCACCTATAGCTGTGAAAACAAGTAGATACCAAATTTTTGGTTTTGTCAGCTCGTAATAATTTTTAACTTGGTTACCAACTGTCTTCATCTCTAAAACCAAATAGTCTATTAACCTACCACCATATTATAAATAAAATAGTTATTTATATCTTGAGAGAATTTTTTTACTTAGGTACAGAATTTGATATTATTTCTCGTGAAGTCTTTCTCATCTCGATAAATGTTTCAGTTTTCTGTACTCCCTCGATCCTTCCCACTTTCTCAGATATGATTTGATGCATTTCATCTAGAGAACGAGCAGTCATGGTTACCAGCACGTCAAATCTTCCGGTAACTTCGGCAACTTCTCTGACCTCGGGAATCTTAAAAAGCTCTCCAAGCACATTATCCCTTAATTTAGAATCCATAGTAATTCCAGTTAATGCTTTAACGTTAAAACCTAAGGCTTCATCATTTATTACAATTGTGAATTTCTTAATCAAACCTCTCTTGACAAGTCGCTTGATTCTGCTATAGACCACAGAGGAATTGATATTGATTTTTTTTGAAAGCCTGGGAACCGATATGCTTGCATCTTTTGACAACTCGCTTAATATTTTGAGATCAAGATCGTCAATTCTTCCCATAATTTTCAAAATATACTATTTTTTCGTGGTTAATAAATGTATAATTTTTGTTTTTGTTATAAAGTTTGTTTATTTTTAAAAAAATTTATATAATTTTTTTTGTTTTGAACAACTCTGCCAGTAATACTGCTCCTTTTGCTGAACCCATTTTTTCATTGTGAGTCAATAAAACGTACTTTATTCCATTGTCAAACACGGAATCCTTTCGCAATCTACCAACCACTGTGGTCATACCATCATTGATTTCTCGGTCTACTCGTGGCTGAGGTCTTGTAGGATCATCATTGACTACAATGTATTCTCGTGGAGCAGTAGGAAGTCTCTTTATTGATACATTGTCAGAAAATTCCATCATTTTCTTTTTAACTGACGATGGGTCTGCATTCTCGATTGTCTCTACAAAGACCACCTCGGTATGACCATCAGACACTGGTACCCTAGTACAGGTGCAACTGACCTTTACATCATTAACAGAGATTTCTTTAGATTCATTATCATATTTGCCCAATATTTTTTTGGTTTCTATTTGTACTTTTTCTTCCTCTTTAGGAATGTATGGAATGACATTGTCTAATATATCCAAAGCAATAACACCAGGGGACCTACCTGCTCCAGACAATGCTTGCATTGAGGTCATAAAAACACTTTTCACTCCAAAGCTATCTATCAAAGGTTTTAGAGTAATAGCGAGCCCAGTAGTAGTGCAATTGGGCATCGGGGCGATAAAGCCTTTCCATTGACGCTCCTCCTGCTGCTTTTTTAAAAGATCAGTGTGGTCATCATTGATTCCAGGAATCAAAATTGGAACATCGTTTTCATATCTGAAAGCAGCAGCTGTACTAATAACAGGAACATGAGCTGCTAACTTTGGTTCGATTATTTGTGCGTCATCAGATTCCAGTGCAGTAAAAATCAAATCAAAATCCTTTGGATTTATGTCGTCAAATTTAGATATGGTCTTGTCTCTAACATATTCTGGGATTTGTTCTCGATTATGCCACTTTAGTATACCTGACTGAGGATCTCTGATTGCGTCCACATATTTTTTGCCAGCCGATCTTTCAGAAGAGACAATATGAGTTAAATTAAACCAAGGATGCTTGTCAAGTGCAACTACAAATTCCTGACCAACAGCACCAGTTGAACCGATTAACGCTACTTTTAACATATTGAAATGGTTAGAAATAAAACAATTAATAATCCTTTTTAAAACGTAAAAAAACTAAGACTATTATACAATAGGTGAAAAGATCTTTTCATCCCAAAAAAAAAAATAAGAAATCATCTGATTGAAACGACTTTACAACATTGTGCTCATGGTGGAATCTATTCTGTAAATAATCAAAAGAATATAAGAATAGATTTTAGTTCAAACATAAATCCTCTTGGAATTTCCAAGGAAGTTTCTGAAAAATTAAAAGCAAACATTAAACTCGCCTATTTTTATCCAGATCCAAAATGCTCTGAATTGAAAAAAAAGATAATAGAATATATCGATAGTGAAATCGATCTTGATGCAAATGAGAATTTAATAACGGGAAATGGCGCTACAGAATTAATACATTATTTCGCCGCTGCCTTTACCCGAAAAAAAACACTGATTCCAACACCCACCTTTTGTGAATATGAGCTTGCTGCAAAACGCAGGAAATCAAAATTAGTTTTTGTACCACCTCTTGACAATAACTTTCAAATTGATTCAGATTCCATTGTAAAGCTAACAAATAATCCGGACAATGAAATAGGATCAGTATTCTTATGTAATCCAAATAATCCTACAGGAAAATTTTTCAGAAAAGAAATATTAGAAATACTAGAAAAGATTGATAAAAAGATCCACATCCTTTTAGATGAATCCTTCATCGAATTTACCGATATCAAAAAGGAAAAAGACAATAACTATTTTATTAATCAAATAAGAGATTCCAATAATTTGGTGATCTTGAGATCGCTTACAAAAACATTCGGCCTAGCAGGTTTAAGAGTAGGCTATGCGCTATCAACCAAAGAGAATATTCAAAAATTAAATAACAACTTGATTAGCTGGAATGTAAATGGGTTAGCCCAGATTGCAGCCATAGAAGCACTAAAAGACAAATCTTACATTAAAGCCGCAAGGAAAAACAACATTTATGAAAAGAAAAGAGTTTTCAAATTAATTAAAAAAAACAGAAAAATAAGGGCGATCTCAACTGATGTCAATTTTTACTTGGTTGAAATACTAAATGAGAAAACATCCACAGAACTAACCAGCAAATTATTAACAAAGAACGGAATCCTCGTGAGAGATTGCAAGAGTTTTAGAAGTATGAATGACAAATTTATTAGAGTAGCCATCAAAACTCCAAAAGAGAATAATGTCCTTTTAGAATCGTTGGAAGAAGCAATTTGAAATCAAGGCTGTTAATGATTCAGGGGACGTCTTCGGGAGCTGGCAAAAGTATGCTTGTTACTGCACTGTGCAGAATTTTGACCAACAAGGGATTCAAAGTAGCTCCCTTCAAGTCCCAAAACATGTCCTCATTTACATATAAAATAGAAAATACAGATAAAGTGATAGCAAATGCTCAAGCGATTCAAGCTCTGGCATGTAGAGCAACTCCTGACTCTAACATGAATCCAATATTATTAAAACCCATAGGTAACAGCAAGAGCAGAATATATACAAACGGTGAATTCTTGTCGGTAATGGAAGCTAAAGATTACTATTCAGATTTTGTTCTCGATAAAGGTTTGAGAATAGCTTTAGACGCATTTGGAGAATTAAGAAAGAAATACGAAATAATAATATTGGAAGGAGCAGGCTCACCTGCTGAAATAAATATACAAAAATACGACATTGCCAACATGATTTTTGCAAAAAAAGTAAATGCACCAGTAATCTTGGTTTCAGACATAGAACGTGGAGGATGTTTTGCTAGCATTTTAGGAACAATGATGTTGCTAAATCCATCACATCAACGATTAGTAAAAGGAATTATTATTAACAAATTTCGTGGAGACAATACAATATTATTCCCCGCAATAAAAAAGATCGAGTCAAAAATATCAAAACCATTTTTAGGTATCATTCCTAAAATAGATCACAATATACCTAAAGAGGACTCCCTTGACAGAGATAGCAATGACAATGAAATAAGGCAAGGTCAGAAGGAAAGGGAAAGAGAAAGGGAAAACAAAAACAAGAGAACATATCCACAGTCAATCAAGAAAAACGACAAGACAAACGATCATCAAGAGGCGACAGACCAGTCAGACATAGACATAGACAAAGAGATTAGTAGGTTTGCAGAAAAAGTAGAATCATCAATCAACATGGATCATATCCTAAAAAAAATAATTGGATAAAAGAATCAAGCCATGCCCCTTGAAATCGTAACAGAAATCATATCAATCATATTTGTTGCGATTTTGATAGACATCATCTTAGGCGAACCACCAAATAGGATACACCCTGTTGTAATGATTGGCAGAATTATAAACTTCTTTACTAAAATGATAAAGAATGCTTCCAGATATAGGAAAGATAAAGACAATTTTGAAAAGGTAATGGGATCGATATTAGCAATAGGATTAACAGCCACGGTTAGTTTGGTAGTTTATTACGTTAGCATGCAATCACTTTTTTTGCTGGGTACCATTTTTTTTGTCATAGTGTCGGCAACATTGTTAAAAACAACATTTTCGATAAGAGCTATGGACCATCATATCAAAGAGATCTTGGTGGAATTGGACAGAAATAATTTGGATGAAGCCCGCAGAAATTTATCAAAAATTGTCAGCAGAGACACACAAAATCTATCAGAGGCCCGAATTATATCAGCTTGTATCGAATGTGTAGCTGAAAGCTTTGTCGATGGTATACTCTCGCCCCTATTCTATTATGGTCTTTTGAGCGTTCCAGGTTCTATGATGTATAGAACCATTAACACATTAGATTCCATGATCGGTTACAAGGATGAATATCATAATAAAGTGGGATGGATGTCAGCTAAACTTGATACCATAATAAATGCCATACCTGCACGATTATCACCGGTTTTTTTGATCGTCTCCATGATGGTTTCCGGGCAAGATTGGAAAAACTCCATTAAAATATGTAAAAGAGACTACCAAAATACCGAAAGTTTCAATGCAGGTGTACCTATGTCAATTATGGCCGGGGGATTGAATATTCAGTTAGAGAAGATTGATCATTATAAATTAGGAGATATGAAAGAACAACTCACTATCCAAAAATGCAAAACATCAATAAAAATAACCAAGATAGCGACATTGATATTTATATTCAGTTTTTTAATTCCTATTATCATGATTTTGAACTATTTTGATTGGTGGACAATATTATTTGGTATTTAAGAGCATCCTAGAAATCATATCATTTTTAACAATAATACCGATAGGAAAATTTGGTAAGAGTGACAGTTTAGATAATATTTCAAAAAAAATGTTCCTGTTCCCTTTTATTGGACTATTAATAGGACTTTTAACTATTCCTGTGGTATTAATTTCCTTTTATTTATTTAATCAATTTGTATCGGCATTCATAGTAACAATATTTATAATAGTCTTAACAGGCATCCATCATACTGACGCCCTCGCAGATTTTGCCGATGGTATCATGGTAAGAGGAAACAAAGAAAAGAAATACAACGTAATGCATGACCCAAGAATTGGAGCAGCTGGAACCGTAGCGATTTCAGGATATGTTATTGGAATGGTAATAGCAATTTCTTCAATCACAAGTTTGGATAGATTAATGGTTGCAATAATTCTCTCTGAAATCATGTCGAAATATTCTATGGTATTGCAATCGCATTATTGTGAATCAGCTTGGGACGGATATAGTTCATTGTTTACAAAAAATATGAAATCAAAAAAGAAAATAGCAATAGCAACAATAATTACTATAGTTTTGATAGTTTTGATCGTTTTGATTTCAAATATGAGTGTAATTGGATTACAAATATTTATTGTAGGAATTATTTGTTGCTTTATAGTCATTTATATTTCAAAAAAGAACTTCGGAGGAATTACTGGAGATGTAATGGGAGCGACAAATGAGCTAGTAAGACTGTGTTCACTCTTATCTTTGTCATGAAAATTTGAAATTTTTTTTGCAGA
>Ga0310885_10000413_pt1 | contig 10425 bp, 10 predicted proteins | sample T60D2metaG_FD_203445 | JGI IMG/M metagenome (GOLD analysis project Ga0310885, IMG submission 203445) | Lab incubated soil microbial communities from West Virginia University Organic Research Farm, Morgantown, WV, United States - T60D2 | ecosystem: Environmental > Terrestrial > Soil >...
GAATATTGGAATTATACTCTGAATAATATTTACAAATTGCATCTATTACTTCATTGGGTTTTTGAGTGGTCGCAGCATTATCAAGATAAACTAATTTTTTTCCATCGTTTAGTCGTCTATTCAAGATGGGAAAGTCCTGTCTAATCTTACGAACGTCTAGAAGAGCTTGCATTAATGTTTATTATTCTTTATTTTAAGATATAAACTTAATATCTATAAAAAATAGTCATTGAACAACTGAATTCAAATTGTCTAGTTGAAATGAATTCAATTATTATTCTTATATAGCCAACACTTTACCAAATTATTACCAACTAAAATATCGGGCGGATCGTTTTTACAATCTCCAAATGCATGTGGACATCTATCCATAAACCGACAACCTTCTCCTATTTCTTTCAAATTAGGAGGATCTCCTCTAATGAATTTGATGGATTTCTCTGAGGATCTTATGTGGGGTATTGATTGGATAAGGGCTTGGGTATATGGGTGCAAAGGTTTTTCAAACACTGTTTTGATATCGGATATTTCAACGGCTTGTCCTGCGTACATAATGATTACTCTATCCACTAGATTTGGAATGAGTGACATGTCATGAGTTATGACAATTATCTTCATATTTTTTTCATCAATTAATTTTCTTAGTAATTGCAAAACTTGAGCCTGAATTACTACATCTAATGCTGTCGTTGGTTCGTCTGCAATCAAAATTCTCGGTCCAAGCAACAATGCATTAGCTATTACTATTCGTTGCTTCATTCCGCCGCTCAATTCATGCGGGTATTTTTTACAAACGAGGTCGGGATTCAATCCTACATCCGTAAGAGCAGACCTAATAATTGAAATACAATCTTTATTTGATATTTTTTTCTTATGTGATGTCAGAATTTCCTTCATCTGATCTTCTACGGTAAACACTGGATCAAGACTATTCATCGAACCCTGAAACACCATTGATATTTTCTTCCACCTATAATTCTCATTGAATTCCTTTTCTGAGATATTCAAAATATCTTGATCCTCAAAGATGAAACTTCCAGATACAACGGACCCGTTTTCTGCCAATGATCTCAAGAGTCCATAGCCAAGCGAACTCTTTCCAGACCCGGATTCCCCTATTATTCCTATACCTTGGGTGTCATTCATCTTAAACGAAACCTTATCAACGGCCTTTAAGATTCCTGATTTTGTTTCGTAAGCAATAGAAATATCATTAACTTCAATCGTACTGTTTTCCCTTCTATCAGGCTTGTTTCTATAAGATCTGCTACTCTCGCTCATTTCAAACTACAACTTTTCTGCATAGGTAGAATTACGACTTTTTTGTTTATTAATCATAAGTTCACTTTCCCCTTTGCTTTATAATATTTTTTTTGAATTAAATTGGTATCAAAAGCCTAATTATGTTAAACGATTTTATTGGTGATCGGGGTCTGTTATTTTGATTTCGGGATTATGACCGAATTGCTTATAACCTGTGTAAAAAAAAACGCACAAGGGAACATTCTGCAAGTAGGAATTAATGGAGATATCTTTGATGTTAAAACTATTGCCGAGAAAATATGGTCCAGAGAGAATATGTATTTTACAATCGCAAATGGTATTAGGGTAAGGGTATTTGCACTGAGACATCCATCTACCAACGAACCATATCTTACTACCACAACCAACTTGAAATTGCCCAACAATCTCAAATACTTACCAAAATGTCAATGACCCTTTCTCTAGGCCCCTGTTATATGGCATCACGGTCTATCGTAGAGCTTGGGGTGAGTTTAAAATTATTATTTGCTAAAATTTTCTACCTGTGATCAATAGAGCTCCAATAGTTCTAGGATCTTATGATCTGGATAAATCCTTAATAAAAAATCAAAGATATTTAAGTGTATTCTTTTAATAGGTTTAAAGTGGTAATGAAAACCCCCATTTGTACTTTTGATGCTAAAACAGGTATTCTGTGTAACTTATGTGAAAGCAAACTCGAATCAGGCCAGATCACTCAATCGGACGTTGAGAGCTCCATAGTTCTTACAAGGCTGGCTCAAAAAAATTCTAGTATAAATAAAATGACGTTGGTTTCAGCAAAAGAAATTGAGAATGAACACATACTAATACTAAAGAGTTCAGACATAAGGTTAATCCGTTCAAACAACGAACTTAGTGAAATCATAAATAAAGCATTCCAGAAAGACATTTGGATAATTGAATCTGATTCTAATGATCGAAGATTTTTAGATAATTTATTTCATCCAGTCAAGATAGAGAGTGTGAATTTTGTCTGGTTACCTGATGGGAGTAAGTTAACGAGGGTTGTACTGACAAAGAATTCCAAAGGAATTGATGAAAAAAGGTTAGAAACTATAAAAATGATATCTATGGCAGTTAGGAAAATCGATCTCATAATTGAATTTATTTGAAAACATTAATCGAATAACGACACTGAACATGTAGTTTATTAAAAGGAGTTGATTGATTTCATTAGATATGGCTCACGCAGCTCAGAATGAATCCAACAGCTATGAAAGAACTCACTTTACTTCTGAATTACAAAAATTACAAACAGGTACAGAAGTTCGGGTCGCAGGGTGGATTGAGGATTTCCGGGACATAGGTAAACTTGGTTTCATAATTCTCAGAGATGTGACCGGTTTGGTTCAAGCTGTTTTGGTCGGAGAGAATTTGCAAAAAGCTAAATCTATTCCTAGACAAAGTAATATTTTGTTAAAAGGGGTTTTACAAGGTACCAAGTCCAAGAATTTTCCATTTGAAATTAAAGTCGAGGAAGTTTTTGTATTCTCGCCAGCTTCTCTTTCTCTGCCAGTTGATCCTACAGGCAGGGTTGAATCTAATTTGGATACCAGGTTGGACAGTAGGGCATTGGATTTGCGAAATCCCAAAATTTCTAATATCTTTATCATCCGTTCCAATGTTTTGAAATTAATTCGAGATTTTTTCCTAGAAAACAAGTTTATAGAGGTCAATACCCCAAAAATCATAGGAAGTGCAAGCGAAGGAGGATCAAACCTTTTTTCATTTGATTACTTCAAACGAAAAGGCTTCTTAGCTCAAAGCCCGCAATTATATAAAGAACAACTGGTCTTGGCTTTGGATCGTGTGTATGAAATTGCACCATTTTTTAGAGCTGAAAATTCTCATACTCTTCGACATCTTAATGAATTCTTGAGTGTTGATTTAGAAGCAGCTTATCTTGATTATTATGAAATAATGAGCATAGTTGAGGAATTAATCAAGAAAATACTCATGCATTTGAGGGATTCTAATAATATTGAAAGTGAAAATTCGCTCATAAGAGGAAACGCACTAAATGATTTGATTTCAAATCCATTTCCAAAGATAAGTTATGAAAAATGTTTGGACGAATTAAATCGTCTTGGAGAAAAAGTTACCTTTGGGGATGATCTATCCGATTCCTCTTTAAAAAAGTTAGGGGAAAAATATGACAAGTTTTATTTCATAGTTGATTGGCCACTTAGTTTAAAGCCTTTTTACATTCACGAGAAAGAATCACATCCAACCCTGTCAAAATCATTTGATTTGCAGTTTGGCTATCTTGAGCTAGTGTCTGGAGGGACCAGACAACACGACGTGTCGAAACTGAAAAGTCGTCTGGTAGAACAGGGATTGTCCCCTGAAAGCTTTAGAGATCATCTGAGAGTCTTTGAGTGGGGAATGCCGCCTCATTCAGGATGTGGACTTGGATTTGATAGATTAATGATGGTGTTGCTAGGTCTTAGTAATATTAGAGAGGCAGTTTTATACCCCAGAGATACTTCTAGAATTAGTCCTTGACTATTACTATCTCGATTTCTTCGATGCCATCAATTTTTCCTCTTGACGAATCGCTGAAAATAAAACATCTCATCTCTTCAGTTATTGTGGATTTAATTAGCCATGGTATTGGATTAATCTCCATGAAAGTCTTGTCAGTTTCTGATGGAAAGGGTTTGGAAGGATGCGAATGAAATATGCCAACGACTGAAGTATTTAATGATTCAGCATATTTGTAAATTTTCAATAGTTCAATTTCATCCATGGTGAAACTGACCTCAGATGAATCTCTATTATTCATTGGAATTACCTCTTTGATCTCAAAGAGGTTTTCCTTCTTACTGCCTAAAAGTAGCGCACAGGACTCATATGGATTACTCAAATTTGCAGTTTGATTTAATATTATCAGTTGACTAACTCTGATCGCTATTTTTAGGTGGCTCATTTACAATCAATTAGTGTTATTTAAATAGAAAGGAGTTTTTAAGAATTAAAATAAAGAAACTATTAATTATACCGTATTCACCTTTAAATATATTTATGACAGACTGGGACTTGCTCTTGCCGGGCGCTGGTTTAACAGCTGTTGGTGCTACTGGAGTAGCCATAGCTCTTTCTGGAATCGCTAAGACCTTTATGGATGGGATGCACGCAGTTTCAATCTTATGTATGTTTTTTGGATTGATTTTCTTGTCTGCTGGGCTTTTTAAGGATGGTTTTCCTACGTCAAAAAAATCAAAAGCTGCCGTGGCTATAATATTGATTCTGTTCATAACTGCTGGAATCATTGGGGCCGTGCAAATTAGCACCAAAGTTCCATCAATATTTTCGTATATAGCCATTATTGCTACTATAAGTATTCCATCATTAATAATAATAATCGCTTCATACAAGAAGAATGCTCACTTGATGAAAATATCCATCGCGTGTGTTGTAGTTATGATTATAGGATCTGGATTTATTGTATCTACTGCATGGATGGCCTCACCTGCAACTGCGACATCAGAAGATGAAAAAACGGGAGCTGACTCTCAAAACTCTACAATCCCCAAAGTTGTTAACACTACTATTGTTCCTGCAACCATCCCCGCTGGTGCCTCAGGTCAGGGAAATCCCTCATACGAACCCGCAATAATCGAAGCTAAAAAAGGTGAGGCTATAGAATGGACTAATTTAGACAATGTTCCACATACCGTAACTAGTTTCGCTGATGACGGTAAATCCTTTGATTCATCGCTGATAATGACGGAAAAGAAATACGTTCTCGATACATCCAGTCTTACCGAATCAAAATATGATTACTTTTGTACCTTGCATCCTTTCATGAAAGGCTCAATTGCATTAAGTTAATCGTATTCCATTTTACATCCTTTCATGATAGGCTCAATTGCATTAAGTTAGCCATATTCAATGCTAAGAGAAGATAAAAGTTCTTAAAAAATTTTGTAGGAGAGGAACTATTTAGAAAATATTTTTTTGATTGAAGAGAACATATTTCCGTTATTACTTGGACCATTGCCCTCATAACATTCAGGACAAACTGCCCGTAAGTTCTCTGGTCTGTTATCCTTTTTTGACCCATTTATATAGATAAAATGTGGTTGATTTGTTCCGGATAATTTCTTTGAACATTCCTGACACCTATATTTTGACCTTTCAAGTACTATTTGCTTTATTGCAAGGGTTAATTCTTTGTACTTGTCCTTTTTCTTACTATTACTACCTGATGCATTTCCAAAGAAAGACAATATATCTATCTTCTCTGATTATCTTACATAAATTCTTTCTTTAGTATTCAAGATTATATAACGTCTAGTTCAAATGGATTCGTCAGTGAATAATCTTAGAGGTGATGAGGATGTTGATGAGAGGACAATACATTGCGCGCTATGCGGTCGAGAAATAAAGCACAATCAAGCTTGGCCACATGTGGATGGTGACTCTAATCTGGGAGTAAAAAAAATCGATTATTTTTGTAGTGAGGAGCATAAGGCAGAGTTCTTTGGTTTGTAGTTTCAGTTCGACTCTTATTTTACTTATTTTGTGGTATATGATCATACATTTTATTGCTGGATTTTTATTTGGCTCCGAGGGATAACATTTTTTAATCATCAATATCATTAAAATTTTTCTTCATTGCCAATCTCATTTAGACTAATTTCTAATTAAAGTTATTTGTTTACTTTTACATGACTCTATGCAAACTTTTCCACAAGTTCAATGTGGCATTCATGACCTCTATGATCCTTGTCAATCATTTTAGCTTCCTCTTCGGTTATGGGAAATCTCTCATCATTCAAATGTTTTGAATCCTTCTCTAGTAACACAATCTTACATTGGTCACAGATTAATTGTTGTACCATCATAACATTATTGAATTCCCATAATTTTTTAAACCTTTGGTTGAATAGAGAATAATCTATTAATTTTTTTCATTGTAATATTGTAAAAAAAAACTCATTGATAATTGTTACAAGTGCCGAGAATATTGGACTCTAAACCTTTGAACCATATTTGAAAAGGTGGTTGATTTGTTCCCATCATCAATATGTATGTGCCCTGTTTTAGCGTATTGTAGGACATGTATGTCATAAATAGATAAGACGTTTTAATTAATTGTCATAAAGTTTGGATTCATAAAAGGACCTATAGATATTTTACACAAGATTATTAGAAGAGGACTAGCCCCTAATCAGGGTTAAGGTTGTTGTACTTGAATATCCATTAGCAATGAAAGGAAAAGCCTAAAAAAAAGGAGTAGATCTTCAATTGGAGCACTAAAAACATCAACACATATCTTTCCCTATAACCTCAAACTCTGTCCAAAAGGGAATTTCTAATTCGAACTTTGTCTAATAGGGATTTAGCAATTCAAATGGTCCCTCATATTGGATTAAACACAATGATTTCTCCTCGCAAACGAAAATGTTAGAAACTGATTCATTTACGCAGTTTGCTCCATCTCTACATTGATTAACTTGATTATTCAGCTGTTCGAGTGATTGATTGTCGCACTTTGCATCATCCCTACATTCGTTATTTTGGTAATTGTCTTGAACGAGATCTCTGTTTTGTTCATCTGTGCTTTCCTTCACTTTAACTTGTGTGTCTTTATTATCTGCAAATACATAATTGGTATTTATAATCGAAAATAACGTAATCATAGAAATCATAGAAATCATCATAATATTCTTCATAATCAATGTTCAATGGGTTTTTGAATTTATTTAAAATTCTTAAGATCAGGCTGTACAATTAAACCAAAATTCTTGTTAGAAATATATTTCTACCATAAAGACTAAATACAAATGTCAATTAGATTCTAATTCATGTTTAATCTATGCGATTCTGATCATATTTTTAGATTTGTTTTGATTATTTTTAATATGCGTGGATAATTGTGTAAAGTCTAGTGGACTACTGCTATATGAGCTACAAATCCTTATTACCCAATTGGTCTGAAAACGTAGTGAAAAGACAAAATTAGATTACTAAAACTCTGATTCTTTTTTGATTTTTGTTCGTTTCATTATCAAAATCCGAAGATCCTCGTATCTGACCACCTAAACAATTCTACTACTACAAAGGATTTTCCGTTTTATTTTGGGTTCATCAACACCTTACATAAATAAATTAAATTAACTGTCAATTACTATAATAAATACGATGCAAGGAAGGAATCCGATCAAAAATGCCTCCAGCTAAGAAGGTCTGTATAGTATGTGAAAAGAACATCGATGTAACTAGAGGTCAGGAAATAAAAAGATGTTATTACTGTAATAACGCTATTTGTAATAAACACTTTAGTTTTTGCAGATTGTGTACAAAAATGATTTGCGATAATGAACTTCGAAAATGTGATTATTGTCCATATGATCAATGTAAGAACTGTACCATTAAATATAAAAACAACAAGTCAAATTCTGTCTCATTATGTTGTTTAGAGTGCTCAACAGATGAAAAAAACAAAGGTTGAATCAATTAGTTTTCAATTGGCTTGAATGCGACTATCGAGCCTCCTACCTCATTATCATCATCTTCATTTGGATACAAATTGACTTTGTCAGTAGGTACAAATAGCATTCCATTCCCAATAGATGCTCCAACAGGAGATATTGAACCTCGTACATCATACTCCCAAAGTTTTCCCCCCGTATTATTGTCTAAAGCCATGATGATTCCGGTCCTATAGTTTTCTCCAAATTTAATGTACCCGGTGTAAACAACCCCATTTGAGACCAAAGGAGAAACTCTAGGAGGGTAATCTGTGTCAACCTTCCATTTAACGACACCTGATTTTTTATCTAGTGCGTATATAGTACCATTTACCAATCCCTGCTCGATCGAATTCTCAGGATCCTCTTTATGACCGCTCAGTCCTTCAGTAAAAAAATTTAGCCCTCTATTAGTTGCAGTTAAGTATAATGTATCCTCGTCTGTTGCATGATAGTTATATATTCCGTATGACCAAATCATTCCGCTCCCACTTGGGGATGGTATGCTGTCAGTGTTAACTTGTCTACCCAGTGTTGTCCACCAGATCTCTTCCCCAGTTAATGCATCCATTGCAATTACATTTCCCATTTTATCATGCCCTATCACTATTTTTTTGGATGACCCATTTTCAAATTTTATATTACTTACGCTACTTCCCCATGAAGTATCCCAATCATGAGTGTCTGGAACCTTTACATTTAAGACTGTCCCATGAGCGATAAATGGAGTTGCCCAAATAATTTTACCCTCTCTAATATCTACTGCCACCATATGATTAGAATAAAGATTGGGTGATTGCCTTGTTGATGCGTTGAAGTTAGGAGATGCACTACCCAAGGGAATGTATGCGATTCCCGTATCGACGTCAATTGAGCCGCCCGACCAAGCTGTTGCTCCGCCGTTAGGTGGATTTTTACCATTCTCAACCCACGATCCAGTTGTTGTGTCAATATTCCATAGGATACTTCCATCTGTTTTGTTTAGCGCCGTTATGTTACCCTTTACAAATCCTTTTCCCGGGGGTAGCCCACTACCACCAGATCCTGCAATTACATAGTTTTTCCAAATCAAAGGTGGTGAATTTATGGCATACCCTAAACTGGTATCTCCTAATTTCGGCGACTCCCACAATATCTCTCCGTTCTTAGAATCCACTGAAATAATCTTGGCTTTAGTTCCCAAGGTGGCATAAATTATTCCATCTGAAAAATAAAGACCCATAGTCGGGCCTCCATCTAAATCAAGTCTCCATTTAATGTTGCCAGTTAAAGTATCAAAGGAAATGATATTTCCCACATAGTCCTGAAAATATCCACTACCGTTTACTATTATGGGTGGGTCTTGAATTTCATAGGTGTTATTCAATCTCCACTTAACCTTTAGTTCTCCCACGTTAGATTTGTCAATCTGAGTTTGATTACTATTCCTAGACCCGTAAATATCGTGGTTGACAAATACCCAATTATCTTTATTTCTCTCTTCCATCCCTGTTTCAAAATAGTTTATTGGATCTCTTGACTTTAGATCCGCCATATAAGACATGTCTGACGCGTCTATTGAAGTTCTATTAGGAACATCTATGCCACTTCCTAAAACATTCATAATCGTGCTCGAAGTTTGAAATATACATAGAAGTGAAACTATGACGATACTATATAGTGTAATTGTCTTAAAAAAATCTGAAATCGACATTATTTCTAATTGAATTGTTCCAAACTAAAATCTTTTCATCAAGTATTGTTAATCAAGTATGTATTCAACACACAGATTATGATCTAATGACCCATTTATTATATGACCTGAAAAGAAGATACTGATGTATTTTTGAATTATTCAACAGTTTGCAAATTGTAATTACTTTCTTAGATGGATTTTCACTTTGGGGAATGTTAAAAGAGGGATTTACGACTTTATTTCAATTTATCAAATTCGGGATCTTGAAATTTCGATATTGGTTATCAAAAATTCAATTTATATAACAATAGCTTTAATATATTTTGAAAAAGTATTCAATTTATGGGTGATGCTTTTTCAGATTATCTGATTGATACAATAAATAAAGGGTCTTTAGCCTTGATGCTGTCTATTGGGCACAGAACAAGACTTTTTGATATTCTGTCTACAATGCCTCCATCAACAGTAGACGAAATCTCCAAGAAAGCCAAACTTAATCAAAGATATGTAAAAGAATGGCTTGGGACTATGGTAACCGGTAAAATCATAGATTATGATTCATCTAATAGCAAATTTAATCTTCCAAAAGAAAAGGCACAATTTTTGACTCGAGAGGATAACTTGTATAACTTTTCTGCATCAATGCAGTGGATACCAGTATTAGCACAAGTAGAAGACAAAATCATTGATTGTTTCCATAGTGGTGGAGGGGTGCCGTATTCATCATATAATAGATTTCACGAAGTCATGGCAGAAGAAAGTTTTCAAACCGTGGTTACCGGTTTAGTGGATCATATATTGCCATTAGTGCCTGGGTTGATTGACCGATTAAAAGATGGAATCAATGTTCTTGACATTGGATGTGGAAGAGGGAAAGCTGTAAATATACTTGCAAAAAAATTTCCGAATAGTATGTTTGTTGGATATGACGTGGCAGAGGAAGCGATTAAAGGTGCCACTGCCGTT
>Ga0310885_10000417_pt1 | contig 10379 bp, 13 predicted proteins | sample T60D2metaG_FD_203445 | JGI IMG/M metagenome (GOLD analysis project Ga0310885, IMG submission 203445) | Lab incubated soil microbial communities from West Virginia University Organic Research Farm, Morgantown, WV, United States - T60D2 | ecosystem: Environmental > Terrestrial > Soil >...
GCTGAGCCTTCAGACGTTCGATTTCTCGCTTCAGCGCAGCGATTTCCTCGGACTGGCTCTGCGGCGGAGATAGCGACAGCAGCGCGACGACGGTGACGCTCGCAAGTCTGGCAAACATGGAGGTCATGATTTTATCAGAGCCGCGTCCCGAACCCCGGTCTACGGAAATACCTTTCCCGGGTTCAAAATGCCGTCGGGATCGAATGCCCGCTTGACCCGCTTCATGAGCGCGATTTCCTCGGCCGACAGCTCCATCGGCAGGAACGGCGCCTTGGCGAAGCCGATCCCGTGTTCACCGCTGATCGATCCTTCCAGCGCGACGACGCCGGCAAACAACTCACGCTCAGCTTCGTGCGCGCGAGCGACGTCTGCCACGTTGTCCTTGTCGACCATGATGTTGACGTGGATGTTTCCGTCGCCCGCATGCCCGAAACAGGGGATGCGAAGCTGAAAGCGCTCGCGAATGCCGCGCACCAGCGCGAACAGCTCCGGGATTCGCCCTTTTGGCACGACCACGTCGTGATTCAACTTCAACGACGCGATCATTTTCAGCGACATCGACAACTCACGGCGCACGCGCCACAATTCCTGGCGCTCGGCTTCGTCGCGCGCGCGAAGGACTTCGGTGGCTCCTGCGGCGCGGCAGGCTTCTTCGACGCGGACGGCCTCTTCTGCGACCGCCGCCGGCGTGCCATCCACCTCGAGCAACAACAGCGCGTCGGTGCCTGCCGGCGCGAGCGATCGGACGTTCAGATGTCGCGCGACGGCTTCGAGCGAATCGCCGTCGATGAGCTCGAGCGCGGCGGGAACGACGCGCTCGCGAGTGATGTTGACGACCGCGGCAGCGGCAGACTCCACGTCCCGGAACGTCGCGCGCAGGGTCTGCTGCACGGGGGGCTTGGGGACCAGCCGAAGGATGATCTTCGTGATGATGGCGAGCGTGCCTTCAGAGCCGACCAGCAGCTGCGTGAGATCGTAGCCGACGACGTTCTTCACAACCTTGCCGCCGGTCTCGATGATTTCTCCGGTCGGAAGCACCACCTCCAAACCGAGCACGTAGCGCTTGGTCGTCCCGTACTTGAAGGCGCGGGGACCGCCGGCACACTCGGCAACGTTACCGCCGATCACCGACTGTCGAAGCGATGCCGGATCCGGCGGGTAGAACAAGCCGACCTTTTCGACCGCGTCCTGAAGATCCCCGGTGACGACGTTCGGCTGGACGACCGCGAGCAGATTGGCTTCATCGATCTCGAGGATGCGATTCATCCGCTCGAGCGAGACGACGACACCGCCGTGCGAAGGAACCGAGCCGCCGGTGTAGCCCGTGCCGCCGCCGCGGGGAACGAGGGGGATTCGCTGTTCCGCGCACAGCCGGACCACCGCCGCGACGTCTTCGGTCGTGCCTGGGAAAACGACAATGTCGGCGGGACGGCCTCGTTTGAGCGCGTCCGTCCCGTAGATGGTGCGTGAGGCCTCGTCGGTTTTGACGTGCGCAGTGCCGAGTCGCGCCGTCAGCGCGTCGGCCAGCGCTTCGACGAGGTTCGGAGCGATCACCCCGCCACGGCTTTCCGGCTCTCGAGGGAGCGCACGAAGGTGAGGAGCCGCTCGGTGCCGCGCTTCAATTCCTGGAGGGACGTCGCGTACGAGATGCGCAGGAACCCCGGAGCATCGAACGCCTCACCGGGCGTGACCGCCACGCGCGCCTCGTCGAGCAGCGCCTGCGCGAGTTCCATGGTCGTGCGAATGCCGTCGGGCGAGAGGAACTCGGATACGTCCGGGAACAGGTAGAAAGCGCCGGCCGGTTTGACCAGCCGGATACGCGGTTCTGCGGCGAGCCATTCGCACAGCTGGTCGCGGCGGTCCCGATACTCTTTCAGCATCTCGGTCACGCACTCCTGCGGCCCGTTCAACGCAGCGGTCACCGCTTTCTGCGTGATGGAATTCACGTTCGACGTGGAGTGACTCTGAAGCGCGTTGCACGCGCCGATTAATGCGGTCGGTCCAACCGCCCAGCCGCAGCGCCAACCGGTCATCGCGTAGGTTTTCGAGGCCGAACCGCAGAGAACCGTGCGATCGCGCAGCCGCTCGAACACGATGCGCGGCAGGTTGTGTGGTGTTGGATCGTAAATGAGCTTTTCGTAGCACAAGTCCAGCACGATCCAGATCCCGCGCTTCGCCGCTTCGTCGGCGATCGCGGTCATGTCCTGTTCCGAAATCAGCGCACCCGTCGGATTACCCGGCGAGTTGATGATGATGCCGCGCGTGCGCGGGGTGATCGCGGCCAGGATCGGTTCGGCGCGGACGGTAAAACCGTCCTCGGCATGCGTGTGGACGATGACCGGCTTTGCCTCGGCCAGCTTCACCTGCTCGACCAGCGTTGGCCATCCGGGCATGTGCGTGATGACCTCGTCGCCGGGTCCAAACAAACACATGACGGCGTTGTACAGCGCCTGCTTGCCGCCGGCGGCGATGATCGTCTCGGCAGGCGAGTATTCCACGCCGTAGTCGGTTTTGTAACGTGCGCAAACGGCGCGTTTCAGGTCGTCGGTCCCCGAGTTGGTGGTGTATTTCGTGAAATTCGCGTCGATCGCGGCGTGCGCCGCTGCGCCGATGTGTTTCGGCGTCGGGAAATCAGGCTCTCCGGCGCCGAAGTCGATGACGTCGACGCCCTGTGCCTTCAGCTTCAACGCCTCCGCTGCCACCTTCATGGTTGGCGACACACCGATGTACTTGGTCCGTTCTGCGAGCATACGTTCAGGCCCTCAAGGTTTCGCGCGCGAGCTTCTTCTCGCGCAGCCGCTTCTCGACGCTTTCGGGGACGAGTCCGTGGACCGATCCACCGAGCGCCACAACTTCTTTGACCAGCCGCGAACTCACGTACGTGTACGGCTGCGTCGGCATCATGAACACGGTCTCGACTTCGGGATTCAGCTTGCGATTCATGAGCGCCATCTGCATTTCGAACTCGAAATCCGAAACGGCGCGCAGTCCTTTGACGATGACGCCGGCGCCCCGCTTGCGAGCGTAATCGACGAGCAAGCCATCGAATGTATCCACCTCGACATTGGGTTGGCCGGCGAAGGCTTCGCGCGCAATCTCTACTCGTTCAGGAACGGTAAAAAGCGGCGCCTTCTCGAGGTTGATTAAGACAGCGACGACGATGCGATCGAACAGCCGCGCGCCACGTCGGATGATGTCGACATGACCGTTGGTCAATGGATCGAACGACCCGGGATAGATCGCGACGACATTCTGCATTCGTTTCTCAGGTTTCGGAACGGAGCCGATAAAACGCGAGCGCGCTGTCACCAGAGGTCAGTACTCGCAAACGATCCAGCATCCCCGCGGAGTCAGGCGCCGAATCGCGCCGGGCATGTTCGATCACGAGCAGCGTCTGTGGTTGAACGAGCGGTGCCGCGGCCTCGAGTGCCTCGGTCAATTCGCGCGCGCCGTACGGAGGATCGAGAAAAATGATGTCGAACGATCCCCCGTCGGGTGGTCGCGCCGTGCCGGCAAACCTAGCGCGGATAATAGCATAGCGGTCGGTGATGCCGCACCGCTCGAGATTGGATTGGATGAGCGCGATGGCGCGCGGATCGCGTTCGACAAAGGTCACGTGCGCCGCTCCGCGACTCAGCGCTTCAATGCCCACCGCGCCCGTTCCGGCGAACCCATCCAGCACGCGGGCACCTTCGATTCTCGGTGCCAGGACGTTGAAGAGCGTCTCGCGCAACTTGTCCGACGTCGGCCGGAGGCCCTCCCACGTCGGAGCATCAATGCGGCGGCCCTTGAGCGTGCCGGCAACGATGCGCACTACCCGACCCCGACCAACCCGAACCTTCGTTCCCAGTTGGTGCGCACGAAGGTCATGAGCGTTGCGGCCTGGTGGGTATCGTCGAGCGCCGCGGACGCTTCGCGGCGTGCCGCTTCCATGATCTGGTGGTCGCGAACCAGGTCGCCGACGCGAAGCGTGGGCATCCCGGATTGGCGGGTGCCGAAGAAATCACCCGGCCCGCGTAGTTCGAGATCGCGTTCAGCGATCTCGAAGCCATCAGTTGTCTCGGTCAGCGCCTTCAGCCGTGCGCGTCCCTGATCGGTCAATGGCGACTGGTAAAGCAGGACGCAATACGACTGATGCGGGCCGCGCCCAACCCGGCCGCGCAATTGGTGCAGCTGCGACAGGCCGAATCGTTCGGCGTGCTCGACCAGCATGACCGAGGCATTTGCCACGTCCACACCGACCTCGACGACGGTCGTCGACACGAGGAGATCGAACTCCCCCCTGGAAAACGCTCCCATGATTCGTTCTTTCGCATCCGGCTTCATCCGGCCATGAAGCAAGGCGACGCGATATTGCGGGAACACATCAGTCGACAGGTGATCGGCCATTTCGGTGGCCGCCTTCAGATCGACCTTCTCGGACTCCTCGACCAGCGGGTAGATCACGTAGACCTGTCGGCCGCTCTCGATCTGTTTGCCAACAAAATCGTAGATTTCGTCGCGCCGCGACTCCGGCTTTGCAATCGTCTTGATCGGATGCCGTCCTGGCGGCATCTCGCGCATAACCGACACGTCGAGGTCGCCGTAGGTCGTCAGCGCAAGCGTGCGCGGGATGGGCGTTGCGGTCATGACCAACACGTCGGGTCGCAGCCCTTTGCTCCGCAGCGTGGCGCGCTGAAGAACGCCGAAGCGATGTTGTTCGTCGATGATGACCAGTCCGAGCTCATGGAATCCAACCGGATCTTCAACCAACGCGTGTGTGCCTACGGCGAGATGAATCGAGCCACCCGTCAGCTCCGCCTGAATCTCGCGCCGCCTTTTTGCCGGCGTGGCGCCCGTTAACAGCGCGATGCGGAATTTCGAGGACTCGAGCAGCCGCCGGATCGTGATGAAGTGCTGCTCCGCCAGGATCTCGGTTGGCGCCATGAACGCGACCTGAAACCCGTTCTCCATGGCAACGAGCGCGGCCATCAGGGCGACGATCGTCTTTCCCGATCCCACGTCTCCCTGCAGCAGCCGGTTCATCGGCTGCGGCCGTTTCATGTCGTCGACGATTTCAGCGATCACCTTCTTCTGATCGCCAGTCAGTTTGAACGGCAGGACGCGCCGCGCCGATTCTCGGATCTCGTCGTTGACGACGACGGATCGCGGCTTCCGTTCAGCGGCGAATTGTCGCCGCCGCAGGACGAGCCCGAGCTGGAACAGGAAGAACTCCTCAAAAATCAGGCGCCGCTGTGCCGGCGATCGAAAGGCGTTCAGCGTGTCGATCGGCGTGCCTGCCGGCGGGAAGTGCACATCGAGCAGCGCGGTTCGTCGATCGATAAGCTGCTGCCGCGCGCGCACGTCCTCGGGCAGAGGATCGGTGACGGCGGCAGGCAGCGCACTCAAGGCTTGATGCACGATCACGCGCTGCATTTTGGTCGTCAGCGTCCCCGTCTTCTCGTAAATCGGCACGATACGCCCGGTATGCAACGTCTCGTCATCGGACTCGCCCGCCGAGTCCCCCTCGCTCTCCGCCTTGAGGATTTCGTACTGCGGATTCTGCATCTGCAGGCCGTGCGACGTGAGCTCGAGCCGCCCAAACAGAATCACGCGCTGATGCGGGTGGAAGATATCGTTGAGAAAAGGCTGGTTGAAGAACACCGCGCGCAGCGCACCCGTGTGATCCCGCACGAGCATTTCAAAGATTTTGAAACGCGGGCGGCGCGTCGGCCGGATCCCCGACGAGATCACTTCGCCGGCGATGGATGCCGACATGCCAGGGCGCAGGGCAGCGATCGTCTGAAACGATCCGCGGTCTTCGTAGCGAATGGGAAATCGGTCGAGCAGATCCTCAACCGTTGACAGACCGACGCGCTGGAGATCGGCTGCGCGCCTGGGTCCGACGCCCTTCAAATATTGAAGCGGCGTGTCGAGGGCGATCACTGTCGACTACTGCACCACGGTCGACGTTCCGGTACCGACGCGGATCTCGCGAATCTTCGCCGGCAACTCGAACGGAGCGTCCATGTTGATCCCTTCGGGGTTTTCTGGACTCTTCGAATAGTGGGACAGGAGTTCTTGCAGCACGGACTTCGGAATTGTCACCCCGGAGATCTCGGCAGACTGGAGCTGGAACTGCCCTTTGCCGTCTTTGGTGGTCAACACGCCTGATGCCGTAACCGGGAGCCTGCCGGTCAGGTAGCCGAGCGGGTCGAGCCACCCGCGCTTTTTCTGCGTGCGCACCGCGTCGAGGTCGACCACAGCTTTCCCGGCGACCCGGCCGCTTCCGAGAGCGGATAACTCGGGATCGACGATGCCGGTTGGGACCTGATCGCCGGCGCGATACTTCAAATACGAGTTCACCTCGAGATCGGTCACCGGCGTGTTGTGGCTTTGGGTGGTCTTCGCCGCTGCGGCCGGGGCATTCCCGAATGCGACGATCTTGGTGAGCTTGGACTGGAAACGGTCGGCCTCTTCCTTAGACAGACGGCCTTGCGCCACAAGCGGTGCGGCGGCGAGAAGAGTTCCGATCAGCCAGACAGCAGAACGCCGGCTCATGGATCGATTGTAGCCTATTGCCCCGAATCTCTCCGTCCCGCGGCACGCTGCCGCGCCCGCAGAAGCAAATCCATCTTCCGGCGTTCGAGGTTCTCCTCGAAAATCCTGAACCGTGCCTGCTGGCGGATGTCGAGCACTTCGTCCAGGGCATCGTACGCACGCCTGAGGTCGGCCGCGGAGCGCTCGTCGAGCTCGCGCAACGCCCTGAGTCGATCCCGAACGGCCGCCTCATCGAGAGTTGTCGCCTGTTGGCCGGTGAGCCGTCGCAGTTCCTGCACGACCTGGTTCCGCGCGCGCTGGTTTTTTCGACGCGTTTCCTGCAGCGCCTTCAACCGCCCGACGAACGCGCCGTATTGAGAATCGTTGAGCTGCAGCGCGTTCTGCGCCTGCACCAGCGCGTAGGCGTCCAACATGCCGACGACCTCGGCCGGCGACAACTCGCCGGGGCCGCGGTTCGGGCGCGCGTCGGGAACAGCCGCTGCCTGGTGAACCGAGGGTTCCGCGACCCCGAGCCCTGCCGACAGGAGGACGACGAGGAGCGATCCAATCATCCTTATGCTCCGTTCCGCTTCATATCTTCATCGAGGAGCCGCTCGAGTTCGATGCGCTCCGCGGCATTGAGTTCGAGCGCCGCATTCTCGACCGCACCCGGGTGTGCGCTGATTCCGGCGTCGTGCGCATCTTCCCACACCAGATCGGCGGTCGCGGCACGAACGACAGCCCAGGCTTCATCGTTATCCAGATCGTCAACAATCGGATCGCTCACGGCGAGATCGACCGGCACGCTCACCTGCGCCGGGGCCTCTGGTGAAGGCGCATGAAGCGTCGGCCGCCACACCACGGCGGAGACGAGCAACATGATCACGGCGCCTGCGACGGCCCACGTGGCAAACGGGACTGGAGTCCAACGGCCGGGCGCAACGGGAGCAGGTTCATTGCGCAGTTCGGCGGCGACTCGCGCGGAGAAATGATCCCAGAACAATGGCGAGGGTTCCGGCATCTCGTCGGCTCTGGCCATCGATCGAACGGCACGCAGTGCCTCTGCACGCTCGCGGCATTGCGCGCACTGCTCGACATGCAGTGTCCGCGCCGCCGACAAGGCCGCGGACGATTCGATCAGATCGACGAACTCCGCGCGGCTCAGATGTTTCATGACGTCGTACTCAATAGCTTCTTCAGATTCGCAAGCGCGTGAAAGAAATTCGCTTTGACGGCGCCGACCGACGTTCCGACGATCGCCGCGATCTCATCGTGCGGCAAGTCGTGATAGACGCGAAGAATCAACGCCGCGCGCTGCTTCTTCGGTAACCGGGCGATGGCGGCGCGTACCGCGGCCGCACGTTCCCCGCGAAGGATTTTTGTATCAGCGCGTTCCTCGCGGAGGTCAGGCTGATCGGCCGCGTCGAGAGTGGTCCACTTCTGGGCGCGTGCGCCGACCCGGTTGAGGCACACATTGACAGCGATCCGGTACAGCCATGTGCTGAACGCCGCCTGCCCTTTGAAACTGTGCAGGCCCCGATACGCGCGAATGAACACGTCCTGCGCGAGATCGCTCGCATCCTCGTGGTTGCCTGCGAAGCGATAGCACAACTGATAGATCTGACGCTGATGTCGCTCGACGATGACGTCGAACGCCTCGCGGTTCCCCTCGAGGGAGGCTTCAACGAGCGCGCGATCGTCGGCCAGCTGCCGGGCGTCGGGCCGCGCCGCGCTGTTAGTGCGGTCTCGGGTCACGGTCACCCGCCAGTGCCGCGGCCTGAGTCCCGGCCAGGGCCGATCGAGTGTGCGGTCGGTGCTCACCTGTCATTTAGACTGCCGCAAGAGGCTCAAAGTAAAGCGAATCATCTCATCCGTTGACTTTCGCTTTTCCTTTGCGTATAGTGGCGGCTCATGCTGCCACTCACCAAACGCCAGCGCGAGATTCTGGACTTCTTGAACGACTTCATCCAGCAACACGGGTACGCGCCGAGCCTGGAAGAAATCGGCCGCCGCTTCGGCCTCTCGTCGCTTGCGACGGTACACAAACATCTCACGAACCTGCAGGAGAAGGGGTTTATCAAGCGCGCATGGAATCGCAGCCGCTCCGTTGAAGTCGTGCCCGCTCGTCTGGCGAGCCGCGCGGTCGAACTTCCCATGCTCGGATATGTGGCAGCCGGCTCACCCATCGAGGCAGTGGTCGGCAGCGAAACCATCGCCGTCCCGGAAGACCTTGTCGGAAAACGCGACACGTACGTGTTGCGCGTCAAGGGGGACTCCATGATCGACGAACAAATCCGCGACGGAGACTTCGTCATCGTGGAGGATCGCCGCACCGCGGAGAACGGCGAAATGGTCATCGCGCTTCTCCACGGGTCGGACGTCACGCTCAAAAAACTCTATCGCGAAAGCGGCCGGATTCGCCTGCAGCCGGCCAACCCGGCCATGCAACCGATCCTCGCCAATCCCGACCAGGTGCAGGTCCAGGGGGTCGTCGTCGGAGTGATGAGAAGGTATTAGTGCACGGGCCCTTTCGTATCCCACGTCTGGCCGGTTGATTCCGAATAAACCCGCATATGTTCCTGTAACGCTGCGATCAGGTTCGGCACGACCTGAAGCGGCACTACAATCTTCGAGCGCACCGGCGCCCGCACGACGTGCTGCGCCTCGGCAGCCTGGATATCCTTCTCCGAGAGGGGCAAGACCTCGCAGAATGCCAGCGTGAAGTCAAACGGGGTGTGCGAGATCGCGCAGAAATTCGCGTAGGTTCGAGGCAGGTCGGCGGTGTCGTCAGGCACGATCGTGAAATTGATCTGCTTTCTTTCGTTCATGCAGCAAACTTTAACACCTTCACCAACATAACCGGAGCATTACACGTCTAGCAGGGTGATGGACGGGCAGGCGATAGCGATGCCGGTGGCTGTGGACCAGCCGCACGCGGATGTCGCCGCCCGTGTCGGCGCGCTGTTCGACGTGCATCATCAGCGGCTGTTCCGGCTCGCGCGGCGGTTAGCCGGATCGTCCGAGGATGCGCGCGACCTGGTGCAGGACACGTTTTTGCGCGCCGCGCGGGCCCCTGCGTCGATCCCGGTCGGCGCACCGCACGAGGAAGCCTGGCTCGTGCGTGTCCTCATCAACCTCTGTCGCGATCGGTGGCGGCAGAATGCGGTGCGGAAGCGAGCAAGACTCAACGGAACGGTTGCCGCCGATCCGGCGTACAACCCCGAGCCGCACCTGATTGCGCAGTCACTGGTTCGTCAGGCGCTCGAGACACTGCCGCCGCGACGGCGGGCGATTTTGCTGATGTATGAGCTGGAAGGTACCTCGATTCCGACCATTGCGCGGCTGCTCGGAATCAACGCCGTGACGGTGCGGTGGCACCTGTCGATCGGCAGGCGTGAAATGGCACGGTCGCTCGGAGAGGCACGTGATGAGTAACTGGCGAGGCGCGATGCGCGAAGCTGGGGAACGCGACGAGCAGGATCATCTGTCGGCCGACGAGGCGCAGGCGATGCGTCGCGTCGTCCTGGCGGCGGTCGTCGACGACGCGCGCGAGCGGGCGGCGGCGTCACGCTGGATGCGACGTCCCGCGCTCGTGGCCGCCACGATTGTCGCGATCATTTCAGTCGGTGTTGTCATGGGACTTCGCCTGGATCTGGTGAATCGATCGCAGCAACCCTCGACAACACCGCTTGCGAATCAGGCTCCACCGATTGAGGCCACTGGTGCGGCGACGCCCCCCTCGAATCGTCAACTGCAATTCATGACGGCCGGCGGCACGCGAATCATTTGGGTCTTCAACTCTGAACTGGATCTCAAGGCAACGCTCCGATGACGAATCTTTCGATCGCAAGGCGTGTGTT
>Ga0310885_10000424_pt1 | contig 10316 bp, 8 predicted proteins | sample T60D2metaG_FD_203445 | JGI IMG/M metagenome (GOLD analysis project Ga0310885, IMG submission 203445) | Lab incubated soil microbial communities from West Virginia University Organic Research Farm, Morgantown, WV, United States - T60D2 | ecosystem: Environmental > Terrestrial > Soil >...
ACGGTGACCTTCACCGGCTCCTTGAGATCCTTCAGGATCTTGATCGTCTGATCCGACAGGCTGAAGACCTGGTTGGCGGTCAGGTCCCAGCGCTTGCCCTGGCGCGTGCCGAGGTAGTTGACCGCGACCAGGATGGCGAGAAAGACCACGATGCTGACGAGGGACATGGTGCCGTACCTGGCGCCGCGTCCCTGGTAGAACACGGCCACGTCACGCCACTGGCCGGCCATGTAGATCAGCACGCAGACCAGGCCCGCCCACGCGGCAAACGTCGCGTACTCCTGGCCCGCCGGATAAACGGAGGGGATGCCGAGGAAGGGAATGCCCCTGACCAAGAGCGCGCCAAACACCAGGACGGTGCCGATCCAACCGATGACGCCGAAGATTTTCTGCATGACTAGCCTCGCCACCTTTCGCTGTCCACCGACTTGGCGGTGAGGAAGAGGCCGAAGGCCATGAAGCTCAGGTAGTAGATCACGTGCTTGGTGTCGATGATGCCTTTCGCAAAGTCATCGAAGTGCTCGGTGAGCGACAGATAGCGCAGCACCGTTTGCGTCGTCGGTCCGACGAACTGGCTGATCCAGCTGATCACCCACAACATCAGGAAGACCCCGAAGGTGGCCATCGCGGCGACGATCTGGTTCTTCGTCAGGCTCGAGATGAAGAGCCCAAGCGACAGGAAGCAGCCGCCCATCAGGAGCAATCCGAGATAGCCGGTCGCGATCGGTTTCCATTCCGGATCGCCGAAGATGAAGAGGATCGACATGTGGATCAGCGTGACGGCGAGCATCGCGCCGTAGAGCAGCATCGCGCCGAGGAACTTGCCCATGATGATCTCGACGTCGGTGACCGGCGAGGTGAGGAGCAGCTCGATCGTGCCCGAGCGTTTTTCCTCGGAGTAGGTGCGCATCGTGATCAGCGGGAAGAGGAACAGCATGATCACGGTGGTGTTCATCAGCGTCGGGCCGACGAGCATCTGGTTCATGTTGAGCGCCTGCGTCGGGTTCATGCCCGCCTGCCCGCTCTGCTCGGCGAAGTAGGCGAGCGGCACGTAGAAGAACCACCCGAACAGAAGCGCGAAGAAGCCGATCAGCACGTAGGCAATCGGGCTCGCGAAGTACGCGTTCATCTCGCGCTGCGCGATGGCCAGGGTGTTACGCATCGACCACCGCCTTTTCCGCCTCGAGATCTTCCGCTTCGGTCTCGGTGGTCGTGAGGCTGAGGAAGATGTCCTCGAGGCTCATGCCCATCGGCCGAAGCTCGAGCAGCCCCCAGCCGTTGCGGACGATGGCGCTCGCGACCTCGCGCCGCACGTCGACGCCTTTCTCGGTATCGACGTCGAAATTGCCGACGTCATCCCGCCGATCGGTGACATTGACCCGGACGACGCCGGTGATCCCCTGCAGCGCGCGCTGCACCTCGTCTGCCGGTCCGTGCGCCTGCACGAAGATCGTGGCGGAGCCGCTCAGACGCTCGGTCAGCGCCTGCGGTGTGTCGGTGGCGACGATCTTGCCCTTGTTGATGATCACGACCTTCTGGCAGGTCTGTGCGACCTCGGGAAGGATATGCGTGCTCAGCACGATCGTGTGCGTGCCGGCGAGCTCGCGAATCAGCTGGCGCGTCTCGATGATCTGCTTCGGGTCGAGACCGGCGGTCGGCTCGTCGAGCACGAGCACTTCGGGCTCGTGGATCAGCGCCTGCGCGAGGCCGACACGCTGCTTGTAGCCCTTCGACAGCTTGCCGCAGTGGCGATCGGCCATGTCGGTGACCCACGTTTTCTTCATCACCGCGTTGACGCGATCGTTCACGTTCGCGCGCAAGCCCTTGATCTTGGCGACGAAGCGCAGGTACTCGCGCACGGTCATGTCGGGATAGAGCGGCGGGGTCTCGGGGAGATATCCCGTCCGCCGCTTGGCTTCGAGCGGCTGGTCGAACACGTCGAATCCCGCGACCGTCGCCTTGCCGCCAGTGGCCGGCATGTAGCCGGTGATGATGCGCATGGTCGTGGTCTTGCCTGCGCCATTTGGCCCGAGGAACCCCAGAATTTCACCCGACTCCGCTTTGAAACTGACGTCGTCGACCGCGGTGAACGGACCGTATTTCTTGGAAAGATGCTGAACCTCAATCACGAGGGTCTCCGGAAAATAGGAATCGGTGTAAGGTCTACCGTGCTGTCGCCCGATAAGACGTAAACCTAATGGATACGTCAATTAGGCTCGCACAGCCCCCCATCCTAGTCGAACCGCCGAAGGGCGGCAAGTTACACGCATGAAACGATTGCTGAAAGCTCTGACGATCGTACTTGTAATTGCGGCCGGGGTGGCCGGATGGTGGTGGGTCCGCGGCTCCCTCCCGCTCCTCGACGGCCAGCTCACGGTAGCCGGTCTAAAAGCGCCGGTGGAAGTCCTCTTCGACGAGCACGGCGTGCCGGCCGTCTACGCGATCGAGGCCGAGGACGCGTGGTTTGCGGCCGGCGTCCTCCACGCCCGCGATCGGCGATGGCAGATGGAGCTCTATCGCCGCGTGACGATGGGGCGGCTGTCCGAGGTTCTCGGCGACCGGACCATTCCCCTCGATCAGCGATTCCTGACGCTCGGCTTGCGCGACGCGGCCAAAGCGGAATGGGAGCGCACCCCGCCAGAGGTGAGAGCGGCGCTGGAGCGATACGCGGCCGGCGTCAACGCGACTACAGCGACCATGGTCGGCCGCATGCGGCCGATCGAATTCCAGATACTCGGCATAACGCCGCCGGATTGGGAACCGATCGATTCGCTCGCGGTCGGACGATTGCTGACGTGGCGGCTCGCGGAGAATCACCAGGCGGAGCTCGTGCGCGCGGCGCTGACCGCGAAGTTTGGCGAATCGGGGGCGCGGCAATTGACCGGCGTGTATCCCTCGTCAGCGCCCGTGATCCTCCAGACGCCGCCGGTGGCGACGGCGACCGTCACGAGACAAAGCGTCATTCCGCCGCCCGGGCTCGAATGGCTGATGTCCGGCTCGCGGCGCGGCAACAGCAACAACTGGGTGCTGGCCGGCGGTCGCACGAAGGGCGGGCGGCCGATCCTCGCGAACGATCCGCATCTGCAGATCGAATTCCCCTCCGTATGGTACGAGATGCATCTGGTCGCGGCGGGTCTCGACGTGATCGGCGTGACCATTCCGGGCATGCCGTTTGTCGCGCTCGGGCACAACGCGCGCATCGCGTGGGGCATGACCGCGACCGGCGCCGACGTGCAGGACCTTGCGATGGAGCGCGTCGAGGTCCGCAACAAGCGGTCGATGTATCGCGGCGAGTGGGTACCGATCGAAACGATCAGGGCCGATATTCCGGTGCGCGGGCACAGCGTGCCCTTCCCGTTCGAAGTATGGAAGACGCGCAACGGCGCCATCTACGCCGAGGACGATCTCGATTGGGAAGCGCCGCCGTCATGGCTCTCGCCCGACGATCGTCCCGCCGATGAGCGCAAGGCCTATTCGCTCCGCTGGAACGTCGACGGCGATCTCGCGACCGCGTTCGAAGCGATCAATCGCGCCACCGACTGGGCGTCATTCACCGACGCGGTCGCAGGGTTCTCCGTCCCGTCGATGAACATCGTCTACGCCGACGTCGACGGCAACATCGGCTACGCGATGTCCGGGAAGCTGCCGATCCGCGCATCCGGCGATGGGACCATGCCGGCCGACGGCAATTCGGCGCAGGCGTGGACCGGATCGATCGAGCCCGGGGCGCTGCCGCGGTTGTTCAATCCGCCGTCGGGATTGATTTATTCGGCGAACAACGAAATCGATCGCACCTTCAGCGGCCTGATCACGCGCGACTGGGCGGCCGGGTTCCGCGCCTCGCGCCTGCGCGATCAGCTGTCCAAGGCGGAAGGCGCCGATCTCGACGCGATGGCGGCGCTGCAGAACGACAAGCGCAGCCTTGCGGCCGATGCGGTCCTGGCCGGCGCCGACGAGGCGATCAAGAAGGCGCGATCGCTCAGTGGCGAAGCCGGATCGGCGTCGATGCTGGACCAGCTCGCGAAATGGAATCGGGTGGTCGACTCGCGGCCGGTCGTTTCGCTGTATGAGGCGTTCGAGCACGCGCTATGGCGGCGCACGTTCGTCGACGAGATGGACGAGCCGCTGTTCATGAAGTTCTACGAGTGGGCGGGCGCGGAAAAGCCCGCCGGCCTGTATTCGATCATCGGCGACAGGAATTCGCCGTGGTGGGACGACATCACGACGGTGGAGAAGAAAGAGTCGCGCGAAGACATTTTCCTGCTGGCGATTCGCGACGCCGACGACCAGCTGGAAGGCGACTTCGGCGGCGAGTCGAAGCGCGGATGGGACCGCGTGCACGCGGCGCGCTTCAGCCACCCGCTCGGCAACATCGCGTTTCCGTTCCGCTGGTTCCTCAGCCGCGGCCCGGTGCCGGTTGACGGCGACGGCACGACGGTCATGCGCATCAGCTGGAACCGTCTCACGCCGTTCGCGGCGTGGGAGCATCCGTCGTGGCGCCAGATCTTCGATGTCGGCGAGTGGGACGCCGCCCGCGTCGCCATGCCGGCCGGCCAGTCGGGCAATCCCGTCAGTCCGTTCTATTTCGATCAGACCGAAACCTGGCGAACCGGGCAGTATCGGACGCAGCCGTTCTCCCGCGGCGCCGTCACCGGCGCCGCCAAGCACCGCCTCCTACTGGTGCCATAACGTGCACCCCTTGAACCCCTTGCACTTTTGAACGGCTTGCACCAATATATGAGCATCTGCTCATATGTTCAAGAATGACGACGTCTGCGACCTGGTTCAGATCGACCTCACCCGAGTCCGGAAGATTCGTGCGGCCCTGGTCCAGCCCGACGCGGTCCAGGGGCTAGCCGACACCTTCAGCGCCCTCGGCGATCCGACGCGCGTCCGCATCCTCGACGCGCTCTCGCATGGCGAGCTCTGCGTCTGCGATCTTGCCGCGGTGCTCGGCGTCAGCCAGTCGGCGGTGTCGCACCAGCTGCGCCTGTTGCGCGGCATGCGGCTGGTCCGGCCGCGGCGCGACGGCCGCGTCGTCTTCTATTCCCTCGACGACCAGCACATCATGTCGATCTTCAAGCAGACGCTGCAGCACGTCGAAGAGCAGGTAGCTGCTCCGGCCGCCAGGGCGCGCCGATCGAAGGCGGCTCGATGAACGACACGCACGCGATCGGCTGCTCGCACTGTGAGACCGAAACGCCGGCACCCACCGGCGCGCGGATTCGCGGCTGGTTCACCGGCCTTGCGGCAGCCCTGGTCGTGGTGGCGTGCGGTCTCAGCTGGTTCACGCCGCTCCCGGAATGGAGCGTCCCGATCTTCATTGCGGCCACCATCGTCGGGTCGGTGTTTCCGGCCGAGCGCGCGTGGCAGTCGATCAAGCGCGCCTCGCTCGACATCAACGTGCTGATGGTGATCGCGGTGATCGGCGCGATCGTGATCCGCCAGTACGAAGAGGCGGCGATGGTGGTGTCGCTGTTCGCGGCCGCGCAGTGGCTCGAGGCGCAAAGCCTCGATCGCGCGCGCCAGGCGATCGGCAAGCTGCTCGATCTCGCGCCCAGCGAGGTGCTGGTGCGCGATCAGGCGGGGGAGCGGCGCATCGGCATCGAGCTCGTCGATCCGGGCGCGTTGATGATCGTCAAGCCCGGCGAGAAGTTCGCGCTCGACGGCATCGTGCGGCAGGGCACGTCCGACGTCAACCAGGCGCCGATCACCGGTGAGTCGTTGCCGGTGGAGAAGGTCGAAGGCGACGAAGTGTTCGCCGGCACGATCAACGGCCACGGCGCCCTGACCGTCGCGGTGACCCGGCGCCGCGCCGACACCACGCTGGCGCGGATTGTTCACCTCGTCGAATCGGCGCAGAGCAAGCGCGCGCCGCTCCAGACGTTCATCGATCGCTTTGCCGCGTGGTACACGCCGTCGGTCGTGATCCTGTCGGTGCTCGTCGCGACGGTACCCGCGCTGGTCTTCGCGCAGCCGTTCGAGACGTGGCTGTATCGCGCGCTGGTGTTGCTCGTGGTGTCGTGTCCATGCGCGCTGGTGATCTCGACTCCCGTGTCGATCGTGTCGGCGTTGGCCGGCGCGGCGCAGCAGGGCGTGCTCGTCAAGGGCGGCATCCATCTCGAGCGCCTCGCCGGCGTGCGCGTCGTTGCCTTCGACAAGACCGGTACTGTCACCACCGGCCGGCTGACGCTCGATGCGGTGCTGCCGGTCGACGGCTACAGCGCCGACGTTCTTCTCGCCCTGGCGGCGTCGGTCGAATCGCAATCCGAGCACCCCATTGCCGCGGCGATTCTCACTGCGGCGCGGGCTCGCGCCGTTCAGCTCACTGCGCCGACGAATGTCCGGGCCCTGCCCGGGCTCGGGGTCGAAGGCCGCGTCCAGGACGCCGCAATCGTCTGCGGCACGCCGCGGCTGTTTGCCGAGCGCGGCGCGATGACGCCGGCGATTGCCGCCCTCGCGCAGACGATCGTCACGGGCGGGATGTCGCCCGTGGTCGTGGCTCGCGACGGACTTCCGATCGGCGTGCTCGGCGTCAGGGATCGTCCCAAGGCCGGCGCGGCGCAAATGGTGACGGACCTTCGCGCGCAGGGTGTCTCGCGGGTCGCGATGATCACCGGCGATCACGATGCGGCCGCGCAGGCGACCGGCTCGCAGATCGGCGTGGATGACGTCCGTTCCGGCCAGTTACCGGAAGACAAGGTCACCGCGGTCGAGAATCTTCGTCACGCGCACGGCGCGATCGCGATGGTCGGTGATGGCGTCAACGACGCGCCGGCGCTGGCCGCCGCCGATGTCGGCATCGTGATGGGCGCCATGGGCAGCGATGCCGCGCTCGAGACCGCGGACATCGCGCTGATGACCGATGAACTGGTGAAGGTCCCGTACACGATTCGCCTGAGCCACGCGACGCTCAACAACATTCGCGCCAACGTCGCGATCTCGATTGGGTTGAAGGCCGTGTTCGTGGTGCTCGCGGTGGCCGGCGTCGCGACGTTGTGGATGGCGGTGCTTGCCGACACCGGCGCGTCGGCGCTGGTCGTTGCCAACGCGGTCCGGCTGCGACGATTCAGGTAGACCGCCCCGCCGGAGGCGGGCAAACGACGCTGCTCCTAGCGAGGCGGAGCCCCGGCGCCCGGCAAAGCGCAGCCTCGCTAGCTTTCGAGTTTGACCGACCGGAAGAAGTGCGCTTCGACGAAGCCGTTGATCAACTGCTGATCGGCAGGCTTGACCTTCGTGAACTGCATGCCGGTGCCGGCCTTCGTCACGCTCCAGCACACCACGCCTTCCACCTCGAGCTGGCGCTTCGATCCGGGCAGCGCGAACTTCACCCGCAACACCGTGCCGCGCACCGGCGGGTTGTTGGTGCGAATCGCCATGCCGCCGGTGCTGAGATTCATCGCAATCGCCGCCGTGATGGTCTTGCCGATACGGTACGACACCGGTATCCCCATCACCACGCGCGGGTGCGCGCGTCTGTGGAAGGTCTCCGGAAACAGATGCGGCGCAATCGACGGCAGGATGTGCTCGACCGCGCTGTATTCATTGAGGTAGCCGGCGACGCCGAGCGACGCCAGCTCGCGCACTTCGTCGACGCTGCCGACGCTGCCGCTGAACACCAGGATCGGCAGCCGTCCGTTGTCAAGCTTGCGAATGCGCTTCACCAGCTCGACACCGGACGCGTGCGGCATCCGCAGATCGACCACAATCAGATGGAGATCGTCGAAGTCGGCGCGGACGTGGGCGAGCAGCTGCGCCACGGACTTGATGATCATGGCACGATGGCCGGCGGCGTCGAGAGCGGCCTTGAACCGATCGCGCGCGAATGCCGTATCGGTGGCGACTGCCACGGTCTTGCGTGTTGGAGTTGAAGTTGAGGTCATAACGCGTGTGTGACGCGCGTGGTTCGTTGCAGACTTTATCAGGTTCTCGTTATAATTTGGACCACAGAACGCCACCCTTCCGCCGCCAAGGAGCATCCAGCCATGTCCGCGATTTGTCCCGAGTGTGATTCGCCCATCGACGTTGATGAATTCGACGTCGACGTCGGCGATGAGCTGACGTGCTCGGAATGCGGGTCCTTGCTGCGCGTGGCCAGTGACTCACCGCTCGAGTTCGAGATTGCCGACGAAGACGACGATCTCGACGAGGAAGAAGAAGTGAGCGATGACGCCGTTGTAGGCGAAGAGGAAGAAGACGACGGCGATGACGACGAGGAAGACGACGACGACAAGGTCGACGAAGACGAATAACGTCCTCGCCGAGCAGAGCCGGACCTTAGAGGAGAGACGCCGCCGCCTCCAGGACATCCTTGCTGGGTACGAGTCCGTCCTGATTGCCTTCAGCGGCGGCGTCGACAGCGCCTACCTGGCCCTCGCGGCCGCCGAGGCGCTGGGTTCCCGCGCGCTTGCCGTGACGGCCGACAGCCCGAGCTATCCGGATGCGCACCGCCGCCTCGCGCTGTCGATTGCCAACGACTTCGGCTTCGCGCACGAGGTGATTCACACCGACGAGCTCGAACGCCCCGAATACCGCGCCAATCCCGCGAACCGCTGCTATTACTGCAAGGACGAGTTGTACGGGCGGCTGGCGGCGCTGGCCGCAGAGCGCGGACTCGCGGTCGTCGTCGACGGCAACAATGCCGACGATCGCGGCGACTATCGCCCCGGCCGGCAGGCGGCCCGCGAGCACGGCGTGCGCAGCCCGCTGGACGAAGCCGATCTCACGAAGGACGACATTCGCGAGCTCGCTCGCGACGCCGGGCTCGACAGCTGGAACGAGCCGGCGTCGGCGTGCCTCTCGTCACGCATTCCCTACGGCCACGAAGTCTCGGACGAAAAGCTCCGGCAGATCGAGCAGGCCGAGACCGTGCTCCGCGATCTCGGCTTTCGCGTCTTTCGCGTGCGTCATCACGAGACCGTCGCGCGACTCGAGATCGCCCGCAGCGAAATGGCGCGCGCGCTCGATCCCGGGATCAATACGCAGCTTGTCGCCTCGCTGAAGGCCCTGGGCTATCAGTACGTGAGCCTCGATCTCCAGGGCTATCGCCTCGGGAGCCTGAACGAGGCGCTGCGCCTGCGCCCGGTGTCGTGACGGCACAGCGGGCGCTGGCCGCGCTGGCGCTCATCTTTGCGCTCGCGCACCTGCCGTTCCTGGCGGCATCGCTCGAGGACATCGACTCCGTCAACTTCGCCCTCGGTGTTCGCGACTTCGACGTCGCGACGCACCGGCCCCATCCGCCCGGTTATCCCGTCTACATCGCGCTCGGGAAAACGGCGAAGGCGATTGCGAACATCACATCCCATGCGCCGGAGTCGACGATCGAAGCCAGGTCGCTGGCGGTGTTGTCGTTGCTGGCCGGCGTCCTGGCGATCTTCTTCCTGTATCGCGTGTTCACCGGCATGAGCCGCGCGGCCGACGAGGTGCCCGCTTCCTTCTCGTCCACCGAAGCGCCTGGCGCGAAGGTGGAGCGGGCGCCGGTCAACGTCGAAGCGCTCGCCGCGACGGCGATCACGGTGTCGTGTCCGCTGTTGTGGTATCTCGGCGCCCGGCCGATGAGCGATCTGCCCGGGCTGACGGCGGCGCTCGCCGCGCAAGCGTGCTTGATGTCGGCGTGGTCGAAGCAGCGGCCCGGTCCCGATGGCGATCGGCGATTGCTGCCGGGCGTGACCGCCGCCTCCGGCCGCTTGATTGTCATCGGCGCATTTCTCGCCGCCTTCAGCATCGGACTGCGATCGCAGACCGTGTGGTTCACCGCGCCTTTGCTCGCGCTGGTACTGCTCGATCGAGTCGGCCGCGGTGTCGCGGGCGCGTTGATCGGCGGCAGCGTGATGTTTGCCGCGGGCGGTCTCGTGTGGGGCATCCCCTTGCTGATCGCGAGCGGCGGGCTCAACAGCTATCTCGCTGCGCTCGGCACGCAGGCCGGCGAGGATTTCGCCGCCGGCGAGATGCTGTATCTCAATCCGAATCCGCGAGCCGCGGCATTCGCACTGTTGCGGACGTTCGTGCATCCATGGGACGCCACTGCGCTCGCGGCGGTGGTGTTGATCCTCGCTGCCGCGGGGCTCGTGCACGTGCTATGGCGCGATCGGCGATCGCTCGCCGCGGTGTTCGCACTCGCCGGTCCGTACCTGGTATTTCATCTGCTGTTCCAGGACACCTCGTTCATCCGGTATGCCTTGCCGCTCGTGCCGGTCGTGTCGTTTCTGGCGGTGAGGGGCGTCTCGCTGGTGTCGATGAAGGCCGTCCCGGTGGTAGCGGCGCTCGTCTCGACCGCCGGCGTCGCGATTGCGAGTCCCGTCCTCGTCGCCTACAGC
>Ga0310885_10000439_pt1 | contig 10118 bp, 6 predicted proteins | sample T60D2metaG_FD_203445 | JGI IMG/M metagenome (GOLD analysis project Ga0310885, IMG submission 203445) | Lab incubated soil microbial communities from West Virginia University Organic Research Farm, Morgantown, WV, United States - T60D2 | ecosystem: Environmental > Terrestrial > Soil >...
TGATTCCCGCGGACCTGCCGCCCGCCACCGTCGCGGAGGTGCGAAGGCTCGCGATCGAGGCGTTTCACGCGATCGACGGCGCGGGTCTGGCTCGTGTCGATTTCCTGATGGATGGCGAGTCGGGCACGGTCTACCTGAACGAGATCAACACGCTTCCCGGCTTCACCAACATCAGCATGTATTCGAAGATGTGGGAAGCGTCCGGGATCGCGTACGACGCGCTCGTTGATCAACTAATCCAGCTGGCGCTGGCCCGGCACGCGGCAAAACAACATCTCCGGACCAGCGCGTTGTGAGATGTTTCCTCGCGTTCGCCATCGCCAGTGCCGCGTGCCTGGGGGTGCCGGGTGCCGGGGAAGCGCCGCAGACTGGAATCACGGCGGCTCCACAGATTGCGCGCGCGTATGACTTGATCCTCGACGCCGACTTCGATCAACTCGATTCGACGCTGCCTTCGGTCTGTCCACCGGCGCCGACCGTCGCCTGCCAGGGCCTCGAGGCCCTTGGCCTGTGGTGGCGGATCCAGCTCGATCCCGACAACCGAAGCCTCGATGCCGCCTTCCTGTCGGCTGCCAATACCGCGATCGCTGAAGCAGAGCGCTTCGCGGCCGCGGAGCCGAACCGCGCGGAAGCCTGGTTCTACGTCGGCGCCGCCTACGGCGTGCGGGCGCAGTTTCGGGTCTATCGCGTCGAACGCCTCGCGGCCGCGCGTGATGGCAAGCAGATCAAGGAGGCGCTCGAGAAGGCCCTCGCGCTCGATCCGGCCATGCACGACGCCGAGTTCGGGATCGGCATGTATCGTTACTACGCCGGCGTGGCGCCGGCGATCTTCAAGTTCCTGCGCTTCCTGCTCCTGCTTCCCGGCGGGGATCGCGAGGGCGGATTGGCGCAGCTCGAACGCGCCAGTCAGCTGGGGCTGGTGGTCCGCGGCGAAGCCCAGTTCCAGATCCACGTCCTGTACCTCTGGTACGAGCACAAGTCGAAGGAGGCACTCGCCATCATCCGCGGACTGCAGCAGCGCTATCCGCACAACCCGCTGTTCCACCAGATCGAAGCGGAGATCCTCGACGTCTACTTTCACGATCACGCCGCGAGCCTCAAGGCCTCGGAGCGATTGCTGGCGCTCGCCGCATCACGCTCGGTATTCCGCGCCGACATCGCGGAGAAGGCCGCGCGCCGCAACATCACGAAGCAGTTGATCGCACTGAAGGCGCCGAACGCCAAACTCGATTAGCGCGCACGCGCGTCGGACTACAGAAGCTGCAACAACGTGCCGACACGTGTTCATGAAGGTGTGGCGGATGCGATCGATCGGGGCGCTTGTTGGACCTACAACAACCGCTTTGTGCTTGACAACCGATTTTTCTCATCCATAATCTACATCTGGTATGAGGGTGGAGGGCTCAGGCCACTGGTTGTGAAGAGGTAAAAACTTCTTCGAATACAAAAAAACAATCAGCGGTTGCCATCAGGCGGAGTCACCCCCCATCAGGAGAGAACAATGGCGAAGAAGGCAAAGAAGGCGGCGAAGAAGAAGGCCAAGAAGCGCTAAGCCGCTTACAGGGGCGGTTCTCACAGACTGCCCCACCCTTTTCACCAATCGCGCGCTCGACTCGCAAATGCGAGTAGCAACACGGTGAGCGCGCCCCAAGGCGCGAAGACGGCCGGAACTAGCGAGGCTGAGTGCCAGGCGGCAGAGGCCAATGCAGTGTCGCGGCGGACTTCCGCATAACCCAACCTGAAGGGGGGGATTGACCGATGGCTAAGAAAGCAAAGAAAGCGGCAAAGAAAAAGGCGAAGAAGCGCTAAGAGCTTCATCAGCCGTTAGATTAAAAAGGGGAGCACTCCGGTGCTCCCTTTTTTTATGTCGCCGCTTTCAGGTCACTGCCCGATCCAGTTTTCGCCGTCCCACACGCGAATGGTGTTGATCGTGTCCCACTGCTGCAGACGGTCGACCACGTCCATGCCGGCAACGACCTGCCCGAACACCGTGTAGCGGCCATCGAGGTGCGGCTGCGGCGAATGCGTGATGAAGAACTGGCTGCCGCCCGTATCAGCCCAGTCGAGCGCCATGCCGACCGCGCCCCGCAGGTAGGGCCGCTGGTTGATCTCGTCACGAATCGTGTAGCCGGGCCCGCCCTCTCCGTCGCCACGCGGGTCGCCGTCCTGGACCACGAAGTCAGGGACGACGCGATGCAGCTGGACGCCGCGGAAATAGTTCTTGCGCACGAGAGAAACGAAGTTGGCGACGGTCCGCGGCGCATCCAGCACGGCAAGCTCGATCTGAACGGTGCCCTTGCTCGTGTCGATATACGCCTGCGGCGAGAACTTCGGCGCGATCATCGGGTCGATCGCGGCCAGTTCCGGCACGCTTGGCGGCGGCGCCGGCCGCATCGCCGAGACGTCTGCGGCGGGATCGAGCTTGTGAAGATTCTCGGCCGCGCGCATCCGGACCGCCCAGTCGCGATCGGCGAGTGCGGACGTCAAGAGGGGCCGGGCGGCGGCGGGATCGAGCGCCGTGATCGCGTCGAGCGCGTTGGTGCGCGCGACGTAGAGGCCGTCCCGCTGCCCCATCTTGAACGCTTCGCTCAGCGCGGCGGCGGCATTCGTCGCCTTGATCGTCGCCAGCCCGCGGGCGGCGGCGCCACGAACAACAGGGTCGTCGGCCTTGAGGCGAGCCGTCAGGACCTCGGTCGCGTTGGTCGCGCCGACTTTCGCGAGCGCGTCGAGCACCGATGGGATGACGCGCTGATCGGTGTCGTCGAGCATCGCCGTCAGCGGCCCCTGCGCGCGCTCGCGGCCGAGGTCGGCCAGGGTCGCGGCCAGCGAGGCGCGCACCGACCAGTGCGCGTCGGGATCGAGCGCGGAGATCGAGCTAATGAAGGTGTCGACGTCCGTTTGCGCGAGGGCATGGAGCGCCGCGGCCCGCACCGACGGCCACTGCGCCGACACCAGGTCGATCAGCAGCTCGACCGCCGCCGGATCGCGTAATCGAGAAAGCGCGACGATCGCCTCCAACTGGAGGTTTTGATCGACCTTCGCAGAAGTGATGAGGCGCCGCATGACGGCACCAGCGCGGGCGTCGCCGAGCACAGCAATGGCACGCACCGCCTGGATGCGGACCGCAAGCGGTATTGACGCGTCTTCGGCGGCCGCGAGAAGGGCCCCCGCCCCACGCGGATCCTTCGACGCGCCCAGGCCGCGCGCTGCAAACGCGCGCGTCAGCTGGCCTTCGCCGTTGAACAGATCGAGCAGCACCGTCGCAGCGCGCGGATCGTTAATGCGCTGGAAGGCGAAAGCAATCGGCCACCAGCGACTCCGGGGCCGGCCGTTCTGATCGACAAGCACGGCCGCCAGCGCATCGTACGATCCGAGACGAACGAGGGCGAAGATGCCGAGGCGCACCGCTTCGACGCCAGACGCCTTGGGGTATCCCATGTCATCCGGATTGATACCGCCCAGGACGTTGCTGGTGATGTGCGCCGCGATCATCGCTCCAATCGGCTGCGCCGCCGCCTTGTGTGCAATCATGCCGAGCGCTTCGGCGGCGCGGCCCTGAAGAAGCGGATCGGGATCGGCCAGCGCGTTCATCAACGCCGGCGCCGCCGCGGCATCGCCGATGAGGCCCATGGCAAACGCGGCCATTTGCCGCACTTCCGGGTCGGCCTCCGACTGCAGCGTCGTCGTCAAGGCGGGAATGGCTTCCGGCAGCTTCACTCGGCCGGCCGCGAGCGCCGATCGGCGGCGGATGCGCGCTTCCTGATCGGTCAGCAGCGTCAGCAAATCGCCGCCGCCGCCGCGAAGTTGCCGTTGGTCCTCGAGCTGCAGAATCCAGCGCATCTTTTGCTCGAAGACCGTCGGCGGCGGTGTCGGATTGACGACGGGCGCCGCGGCCTTGGGGCCGCAATTCGCCATCGCGATGAGGCAGGCGAGAAGAACAAGACGTCTGGTCATAAGCTCATGTGCCGGATAGTCGCCTTCTCAATCCGTTCGCGGACTATGTTGACACCAATTCCCGGCCCCTGCGGCACGGCGATCGTGCCGTCGGCCGCGATGTCGATGGCCGGCTCGATGAGATCGGGTTGGTAGTAGCGCTTGCTGGCGGCGATGTCGCCGGGCAGGCTGAAATTCGGCAGGCTCGCCAGGTGGATATTGTGGGCCCGGCCGATGCCGCTCTCGAGCATGCCGCCGTGCCAGACCGGAATGCCATTCGCGGCGCACAGGTCGTGGAGCTCGATTGACGCCTGGTGGCCGCCAACCCGGCCCGGCTTGATGTTGATGATCCGGCACGCCTTCGCCTCGATTGCGTCGCGGGCGATTCGGACCGTGTGGATGGATTCATCGAGGCACACCGGCGTCTTGATTTGCCGTTGCAACACCGCGTGATCCATCACGTCGTCGTAATCGAGTGGCTGCTCGATGAGCAGCAAATCATAGGGATCGAGCTTGGCGAGTAGGGCCGCATCGTCGAGTGAGTATGCCGCGTTGGCATCCACCTGCAGCGGAATCGGTCCGAACGTCTTGCGGACACGTTCGACCGCGTCGAGGTCCCAGCCAGGCTTGATCTTGATCTTGATGCGCTGGTAGCCGGCGGACAGCTCCTTCTCGATCTTCGCCATCAGTTGATCGAGTGAGTCCTGGATGCCGATCGACACGCCGGACGCGATGCGATCGCGGGTGCCGCCCAGCACTTTCGACAGCGGCTGCCCGGTCGCGCGCGCATGAAGATCCCACATCGCCATTTCGACGCCGGCCTTCGCCATGTTATGGCCGCGGATTCGCTTCAGCGCCGGATAGACCTCTCGTGGATGATCGAAGCGTGTGCCGAGGACGAGCGGCGCAACGAAGCCGGAGATGATGTGCCACACCGTCTCGGTCGTCTCGCTGCTGTAGTACGGATTGGCCTCGGCGACGGATTCGCCCCACCCTTCCTGCAGTGTTCCCTCGTGCACGCCCTCGACGCGGACCAGGACGAAGGTGCGATCGTACGAACGCCCGAAGCTCGTTTCGAAAAAGTGCACCAGCGGAAGGCGGCAGAGGAACAGCTCGATCTTCTCGATCTTCACGCCTACAAACTATACTCGGCGGCGCAGTGGCGTTTCACTATCTCGCGATCGAAGGCCCCATTGGCGTTGGCAAGACGCGCCTGGCCGAGCGGCTGGCGACGAAGCTCGAGGCGACGACGATTCTCGAGGACGCCGAGAACCCGTTTCTCGCGGACTTCTACGCGGATCGTCCGGGCTCGGCTTTGCAGGCACAGTTGTTCTACCTGCTCAACCGGCATCGCCAGTTGACCGGCAAGCGCCAGGCCGATCTGTTCCTGCAGACGACAATCTGCGACTACGTCTTCGACAAGGACAAGATCTTCGCGTATCTCAATCTCGACGACAACGAGCTGTTCATCTACCAGCGTCTGTTCGATCTGCTGGCGCGCGACGTGCCGCCGCCGGATCTCGTCGTGTACCTCCAGGCGCCGACCGAACTGCTGATGGAGCGGCTGAGGAAGCTCCCCGCCGATCCCGAGCGGGAACTGCCGTTGCCGACCGAAGAATACGTGCGGGAACTGAACGAGGCGTACCAGCATTTCTTCTTCCACTACACGTCCACGCCGCTCCTCGTCGTCGAAACCTCGGAGTTCGATCCCGAGTCCGACGATCAGGCGCTCGACGAACTGGTCAAACAGATCAAGAGCATGGGGAAGGGGACGCGCTACTACGTGGCCAGGAGGTAGTTGGCAGTTCACAGTTGACGGCTGGCAGTTGAGTTGAACGGTCTCAGTTACGGTGGCAGTTCCTGAACTGGAAACCGGCACTGAAACCCGGAACTGACCACTCGACTGTGAACTACTCACTTTCAACTGTGAACTACAGTAGTCTGTATGGATATGGCGTGGTTCAAGAAGGCGCGCAAGCCGATTGCGTCGCCCGCCAAGACCAGCCGGGTTCCCGAAGGCTTGTGGGTGAAGTGTCCGGAATGCGACACCGTCATCTACACCAAGGATCTCATCAAGAACCTTCACGTCTGCACCAAGTGCGCGCATCACTTCCGCATCAGCGCCACCGACCGGCTGAAGACGCTGTTCGACGGTGAGCGGTGGGAAGAGATTGCCCCGAACCTGGTCTCGAACGATCCGCTGAAGTTCACCGACACCAAGCCGTACAAGTCGCGCCTGGCCGCGACCCAGAAATTGACCGGCCAGAAGGATGCGGTGATTGTCGGCGTCGGCAAGATCAACGGCGCCGATGCCGTCGTCGCCTCGATGGAATACAGCTTCATCGGCGGCTCAATGGGCGTCGTGGTCGGTGAAAAGATCGTGCGCGGCATCGAGCTCGCCCTCGAGCGCCGCATGGCGATGATCATCGTGTCGTGCTCCGGCGGCGCCCGCATGATGGAGGGCGCCCTGTCGTTGATGCAGATGGCGAAGATCGCCGCGGCGCTGGCGCGGCTCGATCGGGCGCGGCTGCCCTACATCTCGATCCTGACCGATCCGACGACCGGCGGCGTCACCGCCAGCTTCGCGATGCTTGGCGATCTCAACATCGCCGAACCCAAGGCGCTGATCGGATTCGCCGGGCCGCGCGTCATCGAGCAGACGATCCGCCAGAAGCTGCCCGACGGCTTCCAGCGAAGCGAATTCCTGCTCGAGCGCGGCATGCTCGATCTCGTGATCGATCGCCGCGAATTGAAGGCGACGATCGGCCACGCGCTGCGCTTCATGGCCGACGACGCCGCCCCGGCCGACAGCGTTTCCTAATGAACGGCAATTGACTCCGCTCGAACGGCTTTTCGCGCTCGAACAATTCGGCATCAAGCTCGGGCTCGACAACATCCGCACCCTCCTCGCCGCGCTGGATCACCCCGAGCGCGCCTGGCCATCGATTCACATTGCCGGCACGAACGGCAAAGGCTCGGTCGCGGCGATGGTGGAGCGCGCCCTGCGCGCGGCCGGGCTCAAGACGGGCCGCTATACGTCGCCGCACCTCGATCGCATCGAGGAGCGCGTCGCCCTCGATGGACAACCGGTCGATTCCGCGACTTTCGAAGCGGTCACGGCGCACGTCTTTGACGCGGTCGATCGCCTTCGCGAGGGGAGCCTGCCGGGCCGAAGTCTTGGCGAAGGCCGGCCGACTTTTTTCGAGGTCTCGACGGCGATTGCGTTCGAGATTTTCAGGCGAGCGAAAGTCGATGTCGCCGTCGTCGAGGTCGGTCTCGGCGGCCGCTTCGACGCGACCAACGTCCTGACGCCGGTGATTACCGCGATTACCTCGATCGCGTTCGATCACGAGCGGCATCTTGGCCACACGCTGTCGGATATCGCTTTCGAAAAGGCCGGCATCGCGAAACCGGGGGTTCCGTTGGTGACTGGACGACTGCCGGACGAAGCCGCGGCGCGCATCGTCGAGGTCGCGCGCGACATCGGCGCGCCGCTGGTCGATGCCACGGCGACGACTGCCGATCGGACGTATCCGCCGTTGACGCTCGCGCTCCCCGGACGCCATCAGCTCGAGAACGCGGTGGTGGCGGTGGCGATCCTCGAGCAATGGTCAAAAGCCGTGAGCTACCTTCCGACCGACGCAATCGTCACCGGGTTGACGACGTGCGAGTGGCCGGCGCGTCTCGAATGGCTGCGCGTGCCCTTCGACCCGCAGTCCCATCGCCTCGCGACCGGACTGCTCGCTCAGGACAGGCCGCCATACGGGGAGCTGTTGATCGACGCCGCGCACAACCCGGCCGGCGCCGAGGCACTGGCGTCGTATCTGCGTGACATCGACTCCCAGCCGCTGCCAATCGTCTTCGCCGCCATGGCCGACAAGGACCTCCGCAAGATGGTCGCCGCGCTGGCTCCAGTCGCGGCCTCGTTCATCGCCACGACGGTGCCGCACAGCCGCGCGAGGACGGCGGATCAGCTGGCCGCGGAAATTCGCGCGCTCGCGTCCGTTCCGGTCGAGGCGGACGGGTCGCCTGTCGCCGCCGTCGCCCGCGCGCTCGCACAGCCTGGCCAGCGTAGCCTTAGCGGAGGTGGGTCGCGCCGGGCAGTGGCGTGCGGATCGATCTACATGGTCGGTCCGTTGCGTGCGCGTCTTCTCGAGTCTGGCGCGACTCGCATCTAGGCTGTTATTCTCGACGTGATTCTCGTGCGATTACGAATCCTCATCTTTACGGCCGCACTCGTCGCGTCATCGGCAGTGCGCGACGCCGCGGGCCAGGGCCTTCCGGGCTGGAATACGAAACAGTTTTCGTTCGAGCGGATTGACGCCGATCGCATCCGCTTGATGCGCGAGGCCGAAATCGAAGGCGCGGCCGGCACGCCCAACGAGGGCCAGAAGTTCTTCGCCGACGATCTCACGATGAACATCAAGACCGGCGAGCTCGTCGCCGAGGGCAACGTCGTCTTTCGGACACCGACCACGAGCATTGCCGCAGACAGCGTCGTGTTCAACACCAAGACCAGCATCGGCACGTTCAACAACGCGAACGGCATCGCGCAGCTCGGCGAGCGCGGCACCCGCAACCTGAGCATGTTCGGCGGCCTCGAGCCGGACGTGTACTTCTACGGACAGCAGATCGAAAAGGTCGGCCGCGACAAGTACCGCATCACGAAAGGCGGTTTCACAACCTGCGTGCAGCCAACGGCGCGATGGGAAATCGTCAGCGGCAGCGCCACGCTCAGGCTCGATCACTACGTCATGCTCAAGAACGCCGTCGTCGAGGTCAAGAACGTGCCGGTGTTCTACCTGCCGCTGATCTACTACCCGATCCAGGAGGACGATCGCGCGACCGGATTCCTGATGCCGGCATACGGCTCGTCGCTCGCGACCGGATCGTCCCTCAGCAACGCGTTTTTCTGGGCGATCAATCGCAGCCAGGACGCGACGTTCTTCCACGACTGGATGTTTTCGCGCGGCAGCGGCCTCGGCACCGAGTACCGCTACATGCTCGGCCCCCAGGCGCAGGGCGATTTCCGGTACTACTGGCTCGACGAGAACGAAACGGTCATCAACGGGCAGACTCGCCAGCCGCGGCAGAGCAAGACGATTCGCGGCGGCCTCAGCCAGAACCTACCGTTCGGACTGGCGGCGCGCGGGCGCGTCGACTACGTCACTGACGTGACGGTCCGCCAGACCTACGACCACAACTTCTACAACGCCTCGAACAGCACGCGGTCGTACGAGGGCGGCGTCTCGGGTGCGTGGCGCAACCTGTCGGTGAACGGCCGCTACGCCCAGGTCGAAACGTTTACCAATTCGGACTACTCGACGATCACCGGGCAGACGCCCGGTTTCACCGCGGCCTTGAGCGGCGTCCGCCTTGGGCGGCTGCCGATTTTCGGAACCGTTAACGCCGAGGCGGGCCACACCGTCTTCATCACGCGCTTCAACGCGCTCGAGCAGGATCTCAGCCTGAACAAGACCGACGTCACGCCGTCGATTCGCGCGCCGCTCAGCACCCTGCCCTACCTGCAGGTCAACGCGACGGCCACGTTTCGCTCGACTTACTACAGTGAGAGTCTGGCTAACGACAAGAAGACCCAGATCGAAGTGCCCATCACGCGCAACTACGGCGACTTTCGCGTCGACGTCATCGGCCCGGTCGTCTCGCGGGTGTTCAATCCGGACAACGCGATTGCCGATCGCATGAAGCACGTCATCGAGCCAATGTTCTCGGTGCAGCGGCGGACGGAGATCGCCAACCAGGACCGCATCCCCACGGCGACCGGCTACGACGTCATCGTCGGCGGCGTGACGCAAATGAGCTATGGCGTCACCAATCGGGTGATGGTGCGAAAAGACGTCGAGGGCCAGCCGCAGTCGGGCGCGCCGCGCGAACTGCTCAATTTTTCGCTGCGCCAGAGTCATTACACCGACGAGAACGCCAGCAAGTTCGACAGCTCGTACTCGTACGGTTTCAACCAGCGCGCGCCGAATGCGTTTTCGCCGATCTCACTGACGGCGCGCGCAACGCCGACCGCGCCGATGGCGATCGACTACCGGCTCGAGTACGACCCGCTCGCGACGACGACCAGCCCGAAGCTGCTCGGCATGAGCCTGAACGGCATGCTGCGCTCGCCCGACGTCAACGTGACCGGCGGCTGGTCACGGCAGGCATTTACACAGACC
>Ga0310885_10000453_pt1 | contig 10039 bp, 9 predicted proteins | sample T60D2metaG_FD_203445 | JGI IMG/M metagenome (GOLD analysis project Ga0310885, IMG submission 203445) | Lab incubated soil microbial communities from West Virginia University Organic Research Farm, Morgantown, WV, United States - T60D2 | ecosystem: Environmental > Terrestrial > Soil >...
GGAAGGCAGTTTTGACCGCGTCGTCGTCCCCGAGCGCGCTCGACTCGATCTGTGCCAGCGGGCCGCGGTAGCCGTGACGGCGCTCGTACTCGAGGATCGCCTGTCGCGCCGACGCGTCGGCGAGCGCCTGCAGGCGGCTGTCGACCGTCGTGCGTACACGATAGCCGTCGATGAGCGCTGCCGCGCCGAAGCGCGCGACCATTTCCGCGCGCGCCATCTCGGCGATCCACGGCGCGTCAAGCTCGATGTCGGGGCCGTGCAGCCGACCGTCGAGTGGCACGCGCAGCGCGGCATCGCGTGCCGCGGCATCGATGCGTCCGGTCTCGAGCAGGCGGCGCAGCACGTACGCACGGCGATCCTTCGCCCGTTCGATGCTTGCTACGGGATTGTCGCGCGACGGAGAGCGGGGCAGGCCGGCGATCAATGCGGCCTCGGCAAGGTCGAGCTCGGCGGCCTTCTTGCCGAAGTACACATCCGCGGCGGCGCCCACGCCGTACGCGCGCTGACCCAGAAAGATCCGGTTCAGATAAAGCGTCAGGATCTCCTGCTTGCTGAACTCACGTTCCAGCCGCAGTGCGAGAAAGACCTCCTTGAGTTTGCGTCGCAACGTACGCTCGGAGGAGAGCACCGTGTTGCGTGCCAGCTGCATGGTGATCGTGCCGCCGCCTTCCCGGACGCCGCCCGCGGCGACGTTGCTCAGGAGCGCCCGTACGAGACCCTGCCAGTCGACACCGGGATGGCTGTAGAACCGCGCATCCTCCGCCGCGAGGAACGCGTCCATGACCACCTGCGGGATCTCCTCGTGTCTGAGCGGAATCCTGCGCTGCTCACCGAACTGCGCGATGAGCTTGTCGTCGCGCGAGAGCACCTGCAGCGGCAGCTGCACGCGTATCTCGCGCAGCTGCGCCGCGGCGGGAATCTCCGGGCCCAGGTACTGCAGCGTGCCCGCAAAGGCGAGCACCAGCGCGGCGGCGGTGATCAACGCAGCCGTGAGCAGGATCACGAGCACGCGTGGGAAGCTCGATCGCATCGCGAATTCTGGGATTCAGTCCTTGTTGCGTTCCGGGGCCTTTGTGCATAGTAGCCGCGACACAAGGGCAAACTCATCGAAAGATGGTGACCCCTGGGGGGCGGCCCGCCGGCACCGTAAGTCGGATCGAGCCCGCCGGGCATGCCGGCGGTTGCAGCGCGCGCACCCTCACGTGTCCGGTTCGTGGATTTCGACCATCCATGGGGGGTGTTGTGCGGCGAGCGTGTGGAATTGCCAAGGCTCTCACAATTCTATTTGCCAGACCGCTGATATATAGTGGGGCGGGGGCATGAATCCACACCATAATCGCTGCGCAAACCTTTGAACTAGAAGGACTCACCTGTGTTGCTTCAGCGCAGAGCTAAACCGGTAATCGGGCTCGACATCACCACTTCCTCGATCAAGCTCATCGAGCTTTCGAGGAGCGGTGATTCCTATCGCGTGGAGTCCTACGCGGCCGAGCCCTCGCCGCCGAACGCGATCAACGAGAAGGCGATCGTCGATGCCCAGGCGGTCGGCGAGGCCGTGCGCCGCGCTGTCAAGCGCGCCGGCGCGCGCAGTGGCGAAGTCGCGATCGCGATCAGCGGCGACGCCGCGATCACGAAGGTGATCCAGATGCCCCGCTCGCTGCGCGACAGCGAGCTCGAGTCCCAGGTCGAGATGCAGGCGGACCAGTACATCCCGTTCCCGATGGAGGAAGTCAGCTTCGACTTCGAGGTCATCGGTGCGTCGGAAAAAGATCCCGACATGTACGACGTGCTGCTGGTCGCGACGCGCTCCGAGAACGTCGAGCAACGGCAGGCCGCGGTGCAGGCCGCCGGTCTTTCGACCCGCATCGTCGACGTCGAGGCCTTCGCGCTCGAGAACTCCTGCCGGCTGCTGACGCACCAGATGCCCGACGGTGGCATTGACCGCTACATTGCCGTCATCGACTTCGGCGCGAGCAGCACCACGTTCTCTGTGCTGCGCAACCTCAAGGTGACCTACACACGGGACTTCGCCTTCGGCGGCCAGCAGCTGACCGAGGAGATCATGCGCAGCTACGGTCTCAGCATGGAGGAAGCTGGCCGCGCCAAGAAGGAAGGCGGGCTTCCGGCCAACTACCAGGCCGAGGTTCTCGACCCGTTCATTGACGACATGTGCCAGCAGGTCAGCCGCTCGCTGCAGTTCTATCTCGCCTCCGGCAGCGGGCGCGAGCAGCCCGAGCAGATCCTGGTCTGCGGCGGCTGCGCCAACATTCCCGGCGTCGCCGACGTGATCGCGAGCCGGGTCGGCATACCCGCCGAGCGCGGCGATCCGCTCGGCCAGATGAAGATCTCCACGCGCGCCCTCGCCCAGGGCGTGAAGAAAGATGCGACCGCACTGCTCACCGCTTGCGGTCTGGCGCTGAGGAGCTTCGACTGACATGCCAAGAATTAACCTACTGCCGTGGCGCGAGGCACAGCGCAAGCGTCAGCGCCAGGAGTTCTTCTTAGGGATAGCGGCGGCGCTCGGCAGCGCGGCGCTTGTGGTGTTGGTGGGCCGCTGGCAGATGAGCGCGGCAATCGCGAACCAGACCGAACGCAACTCGGTGATCGAGGCCGAGATCGCCGTGCTCGACAAGCAGATCGCGGAGATCAACGGGCTGGAGAACCAGAAACGCCGGCTGATCGCCCGCATGGAGATCATCGAGACGCTGCAGCGCAGTCGTCCCGAGATCGTGCACGTGTTCGACGAGATCGTGCGCGTGCTGCCAGAGGGCGTGTTCCTGACGACGCTCAAGCAGACGGGTCCGAAAATCGAGATGCGCGGTGTGGCTCAGTCGAGCACACGCGTTTCCGCGTTCATGCGCAACATCGACAACTCACAGTGGCTGGCCGATCCGCAGCTGCGCATCGTCGAGACCAAGGGCAATGACGCAACACGCGGCGCCGAGTTCACGCTGTACGCCAACCAGCGCAGCCAGGTACCGGTGGAGGGCGACGACGCCACGAGCGGGAAGGTGGCCGCCAAATGAACAAGCTCAAGGCGCTCTTCGAGCAGCTCCGCAATCTCGATCCGAACGACCCGGGTCGCTGGCCGTTTACGATCCGCCTGGGCACGACTGTGCTCCTGTTGGTGCTCGCCGCGGGCGCGGGGTATTACTGGTTCGTCTGGAAGGCCAAGCGTCCCGAGCTGCTCGAGGCGCGCGCCAAGGAAACCGAGCTCTGGACCACGCTCGAGACGAAGGCGAAGAAGGCCGCGAACCTGCAGGCCTACAAGGACCAGCTGGCCGAGATGGAGAAATCCTTCGGCGCCATGCTGCGTCAGCTCCCCAACAAGACCGAAGTGCCCAACCTCCTGGTCGACATTTCGCAGAGCGGGCTGGCCGCCGGTCTCGAGGAGAAGCTTTTCCAGCCCGAGGGCGAGAATCGCAAGGACTTCTACGCCGAGCTCCCGATCCGCATCCGGCTCACGGGCGGGTACCACGAGATGGGCGCGTTCGCGAGCGGCATCGCGGCGCTGCCACGCATCGTCACGCTGCACGACATCCAGATAACGCCCGCCTCGCGCGAGCGTGGCACTGCGGGCGGGTTGCCCGCGGACCTGGTGCTCGACGTGACGGCGAAGACCTACCGGTATCTGGACGAGGAAGAGCAGGCTGCTGCTCAGCCCCAGGACGCCGCGGCCAGGCGCAAGAAGAAGAAGGGCTGAGCGGGCAGCGACAGAGGCTTCGAGACACATGACCACAGCTAAGCAAATCGCCCTGGTAGCCGCCGTCCTCGCGACGGTGGCCGGCTGCTCGAGCGATCTGGACGACCTGCAGGCACGCATTACCGAAGTCAAGAGCCGGCCCGGCGGCCGTATCGAGCCCTTGCCCGAAGTGAAGCCGTACGAGACCTTCAACTACGGCGCTACCAGCCTGCGTTCGCCGTTCGTCCAGGGCATGCCGGCTACGGCCATGGCGCCGGGCGCGCTGCGCCCCGACTTCAACCGTCCGCGCGAGTTCCTCGAGCAGTTTTCGCTCGACACGCTGCGGATGGTGGGCACCCTGCGGATGAACGGCCGTACCTACGGCCTGATCCAGACGCAGGACGGACTCGTGCACCGGGTCCTGCCCGGCAATCGGGTTGGCCAGAGCGACGGCCGGGTCACGGCCATCGAGGAAGGAAAGATCTCGCTCACCGAGATCGTCACCGACGGGATGGGCGGCTTCATCGAGCGCCCCGCCGCAATTGCGTTGAGCGAATGATCTGCAAGGAGATCCGAGCATGACCGCTGCATCGTTGCACCCCAACCACCGCCCGAGCCGGCCCGAGGTGCGACGCGCCCGGGGCCGCATAGCGCTCGCGGCGCTGGCAGGAATGCTCGCGCTGGCCACGCAGACTGCGTGGTCGCAGGCGGCGAGCCGCCTCGAGAAAGTCGAGCTGCATCCGCAGCCCGGCGAACAGGTCGAGGTGCGCCTCGTGCTGGATGGCCCGGCTCCCGCGCCGGTGACCTTCACCATCGACAATCCCGCGCGGTTGGCCGTCGACCTGCCGGGCACCGCGCTCGCGCTCGACTCGCGCCGCATCGACGTCAAGTCGGGCGGGGTCGACACGATCGTCGCCGCCGAGGCCTCGGGCCGCACGCGGCTCGTCTTCAACCTCGACCGCATGCAGCCCTATAACGTTCGTACTGAGGGCAACACGGTCTTTGTAACCGTGGGTGGCGGCGCAATGGCCACGGCCGCGGCGCCAGCGGCGACGACCGCGGCACAGGCGGCTGCCGCCCCGATCGGGGGCGCGACCACGATCCAGAAAGTCGATTTCCGCCGCACGTCAGACGGCGGCGGCCGGATCGTCGTGCAGACCATCGGCGGCGCCCGGACGCAGGCCAGCCTCAAGCGCGAGGGTGGCCGACTCGTGGTGGATTTCCCGAACACGCAGGTCGGCGCCGACCAGGCGCGCCGCTACGACGTCACCGATTTCGCCACCCCCATCAACTCCTTCGATGTTACGAGCTCGCCGACCGGCGCACGCATCGTCGTCGCCGCCACCGGCGACTACGAGCAGGCCGCCTACCAGACCGACCGCGAGTACGCGCTCGAGCTGAAGCCGGTCTCGAAGGCCGTCGCCGCAGCGCAGGAGAAGAAGGAATACAAGGGCGAGCGCCTGACGCTCAACTTCCAGGACATCGAGACCCGCGCCGTGCTGCAGCTGCTCGCCGAGACGAGCGGCCAGAACATCGTGGTCAGCGACACCGTGCAGGGCAATGTCACGCTGCGCCTGCAGAACGTACCTTGGGACCAGGCGCTCGACATCGTGCTGCGCACCAAGGGCCTCGACAAGCGCGACGAGGGCAACGTCATCTACGTCGCGCCGTCGGAGGAGCTGGCGGCCCGTGAGAAGCAGATGCTGGAGGCGCGCAAGTCCGTGGCCGAGCTTTCGCCGGTGCGTACCGAGTACCTGCAGGTCAACTATGCCAAGGCTTCCGACCTCGCGTCGCTGATCAAGTCGCAGGGCAAAACCTCGCTCCTCTCCGAGCGCGGCAGCATCTCGATTGACGAGCGGACCAACACGCTGCTGCTTCAGGACACGGCGGAACGGCTCGCGGACATCCGGCGGCTGGTGTCGACCCTCGACATCCCGGTACGCCAGGTGCTGATCGAGGCGCGCATCGTCATCGTCAACGACGATTTCTCGCGCGAGCTCGGCGTGCGCTTCGGCGGCGCCGCGGTGTTCAACCACGGCGGCGCCGACGGCATGGGCTTCGTGGGCAGCCAGGGTCTCGATACCGTGCCGGGCGAGTCCGGCCCGATCCTCGACCCGAGCGGCGCGCTCGACCAGCGCGGACTCGTGACCACGCCCACGGTCGACGACCGCTATATGGTCAACCTGCCGATCGCGAACCCGGCGGGCAGGATTGCGATGACCCTGCTCGACTCCGACTACGTAGTCGACCTCGAGATCACCGCCGCGCAGAACGAAGGCCGCGGCGAGGTGGTCTCGGCACCGCGTGTGATCACGGCGAACGGCAAGGAGGCGGTGATCGAGCAGGGCCAGGAGATCCCGTACCAGGAATCGTCCTCGAGCGGCGCCACGACGACGCAGTTCAAGAAGGCCGTGCTGTCGCTCAAGGTAACGCCGCAGATCACCCCCGACGACCGCATCATCCTCGACCTGACGGTCAGCAAGGACAGCGTGGGCGCCGTGGTGCCGAGCGCTACGGGCGGATTCGTGCCCAGCATCGACACGCGCGAGATCACGACGCAGGTGCTGGTCAACGACGGCCAGACCGTCGTCCTGGGCGGCATCCTGGAGACGGAGCGCCGCGACAACGTCAGCAAGGTGCCCTATCTCGGCGATATCCCGGGTCTCGGCGTGCTGTTCCGCACCAAGTCACGGACCGACAACAAGGATGAGCTCCTGATCTTCGTGACACCGAAGATCCTGCGCGAGGGCGCAGACCTGTACTGACGCCCAGCGCTCCCGGTGGGAGAATATGCGGCCGCAGCAATCCTGCGGCCGCTTTTCTTTCAGCATGCCGGAAAGCTCGAATGTCTTTCTCGTCGGCCCGATGGGCTCGGGCAAGAGCGCCGTCGGGCGCCAGCTCGCCCGCTTGCTGGTGCTGGAATTCATCGACGTGGACGCCGAGATCGAGCGGCGCACGGGCGTCGACATCAGCTATATCTTCGAGCGCGAAGGCGAGCCGGGCTTCCGTCAGCGTGAGGCTGCGGTGATCGACGAGCTCTCGAGCCGGCCTGGCATCGTGCTCGCGACCGGCGGCGGGGCGGTCCTCGATCCGCACACCCGCGACCGGCTCCGCGAGCGTGGCCGCGTCGTGTATCTTCGGACGTCCGTGAACCAGCAGCTAATGCGCACCCGCCACAGCAGCCACCGGCCCCTGCTGGCCAATTCCGATCCGCGCGGCACACTCGAGCGGCTGATGACCGAGCGGGCACCGCTTTATGAGGACCTGGCGGCCGTTTGCGTGGACACCGACGGACGCAAGGTAAAGGCGGTCGTCGAGGAGATCGTCGGCCGACTGTCTCCCGGGACCGGCGCGTGACGGCGCGGGTCGACGTTGGGCTGCGCGGTCGCGAGTATCCGATACTGATTGGGGCTGAACTGTTGCGCGACGCGTCGGTCCTGAGCGGCGCGGTCGACGCCCGGGACGTGCTCATCGTCACCAGCGAGACCGTGGGCCCGCTGTATTTGGAGCGCGTGCGGATGTCCCTGTCGGGCAAGCGCGTGCAGGCTCTCGCTCTTCCCGATGGAGAGGCTCACAAGACGCTCGCTACCGTGGCCCGCATTTTCGACGCCATGGTCGAGGCGCGCTTCAACCGCGATGCGTGCATCGCCGCGCTGGGCGGGGGCGTGGTTGGCGACATGGCCGGGTTCGCCGCCGCCTGTTACCAGCGCGGTGTCGATTTCGTCCAGCTGCCGACCACGCTGCTCGCGCAGGTCGACGCCTCGATCGGCGGCAAAACGGGCGTGAACCATGTCGCCGGGAAGAACCTGATCGGCGCCTTTCACCAGCCGGTCGCCGTGATCGTCGACACCTCGACGCTGGGGACCCTGCCACCCCGCGAGTTCCGCTCCGGCCTCGCCGAAGTCGTCAAGCACGCGCTCGTTGCCGATGTGGCGTTTCTCGACTGGCTCGAGGGTCATCTGGATGAGCTGCTCGCACAGGAGCCGGAAGCCGTCGAGCATGCCGTGCGGCGCTCCTGCGAGATCAAGGCGCAGATCGTCGCTGCGGACGAACGCGAGCACGGGCGACGAGCCGAGCTCAACTTTGGTCACACCTTCGGCCATGCGATCGAAACTGCTACCGGCTATGGCGACTGGCTGCACGGCGAAGCCGTCTCGGTAGGGATGGTGCTCGCCGCAAAGCTCTCGCAGCGGCAGGGCTGGCTTGCCGCAGCGGATGTGAAACGGGTGCGGGACGTGCTCCGCCGCGCTGGACTGCCGGTCAGTGCGCCTCATGTCGGCGCCGCGCGCGCACTTACGCTCATGGGGATGGACAAGAAGGTGCTGGCCGGGCGGATCCGGCTGGTTCTGCTGCAGGCCCTGGGAACAGCGGCCGTCACCGCGGATTACGACCCCGAGGCGCTGGGCGAGACCCTGCGAGAGCACTTCGAGGCGGGCGCGGCATGAGCGACGCGGACGCCAGCCTGGCGCCCTATGCGGAGCACGAGGAGCGCTCGCGCGGCCGACGCTACGAGGAGGCTACCCCGCGCCACCGCGGCGAGTTCCAGCGCGACCGCGATCGCATCGTGCATTCGACCGCTTTCCGGCGCCTGGTCTACAAGACGCAGGTGTTCGTCAACCACGAGGGTGACCTGTACCGCACGCGGCTCACGCACTCGCTGGAGGTCGCGCAGATCGCCCGCAGCGTGGCGCGCGTGTTGCGCCTGAACGAGCCGCTGACCGAGGCCATCTGCCTCGCGCACGATCTCGGGCACACGCCATTCGGTCACGCGGGCCAGGACGCGTTGAACGAATGCATGCGCGAGTTCGGCGGTTTCGAGCACAACCTCCAGTCCCTGCGCGTGGTAGACGAGCTCGAGGAACGGTATGCCGAGTTTCCGGGTCTGAATCTGACGCTCGAGACGCGCGAGGGAATCCTCAAGCACTGCTCGGCGGCGAACGCGCGCACGCTGGGCGAGGTGGGGCGTCGTTTCCTCGAACGACGCCAGCCCGGACTCGAGGCTCAGCTCGCGAATCTCGCCGACGAGATCGCCTACAACAACCACGACGTCGACGACGGACTTCGCGCCGGCCTGCTCGGGCTCGACGAGCTCAAGGAAATCGCGATCTTCCGCCGCCAGCACGATGCGGTTGCCGCACGTTATCCGGACCTGCCGCCGCGCCGGTTGATCCACGAGGTCGTGCGACGCATGATCGACCACGTCGTCAATGACCTGATCGATGCGACCGGCAACGCCGTCGCTGCCGCGGCGCCGGCGGATGCCGATGCGGTGCGGGCGCTGTCCTCTCCGCTGCTGCGATTCAGCGACGCCGTGCGCGAGGAGCATCTCGAGCTCAAGCGCTATCTTCGGGACCACCTGTACCGGAACTTCCGCGTCCTGCGCATGACGAACAAGGCGCGCCGGGTTATGCGCGAGCTGTTCGAGGCGCTGATGGAGGACATCGACCTGATGCCCGTCGAGCACCAGGAATCGGCGCGAAGGATGGAGGCCGAGACGAGCCGTGCAGGTCGCGCACGCGCCGTGGCCGACTACATCGCCGGTATGACCGATCGTTACGCGCTGCTCGAGCATCGGCGGCTGTTCGATCCCGTCGAACGGACTTGAGAAGGAAGGAGTCGATGACAGGTGAGATGAGCCACAAGGACCTCCCCGTACGCGAGCGGCTGATCTTCGCGATGGACGTCGCCGACACCGACGCGGCACGGCGGCTGGCGGAGCGTCTCGGCGATTCCGTCGGGTTCTACAAGCTCGGTCTCGAGCTCTTCATGGCGGGCGGCTACTTCGAGCTGCTCGACTGGATGGTGAATCGCGGCAAGAAGGTCTTCGTCGATCTCAAGTTCTTCGACGTTCCCGCGACGGTTGCCGCAGCGGTCGCCCGGCTGCGAAACCGCGGCGTCGCGCTCACCTCCGTGCACGGCAACCAGGCGATCATGGAAGCCGCTGCCGCCGCCAAGGGCGATGTGAAGGTGCTCGCTGTGACAGTCCTGACGAGCCTCGACCGCGGCGACCTGGACGACCTCGGTTTCGCCTGCGACATCGGCCAGCTCGTGCTGTCGCGCGCCCGGCGGGCGCTCGAGGCAGGTTGCGACGGCGTGGTGTCCTCCGGGCTCGAGGCACCGATGCTGCGGCGCCACCTCGACGGGCGATTGCTGGTGGTGACCCCGGGGATCCGGCCGGTCGAGAACCGCCCCGCGGATGACCAGAAGCGCACGGTCGACGTGGCGCAGGCTTTTGCCAACGGCGCGGACTACATCGTGGTCGGGCGCCCGATCCGCGACGCGGCCGACCCGCGCGCCGCGGCTGAATCGATCCAGGCTACGATCGCCGGCGTCTTCGGCCGCCCGACCGCGTGAGCG
>Ga0310885_10000455_pt1 | contig 10028 bp, 6 predicted proteins | sample T60D2metaG_FD_203445 | JGI IMG/M metagenome (GOLD analysis project Ga0310885, IMG submission 203445) | Lab incubated soil microbial communities from West Virginia University Organic Research Farm, Morgantown, WV, United States - T60D2 | ecosystem: Environmental > Terrestrial > Soil >...
CAGGTCGGGGTGTGCACCGGGGTGTCGGTGAATGTACTTCTCCTCGTCCGGCTCCGATCCGAACTGCGCGTGCTTGTGGAAGCCGGTATGCAGGAGCAGCAGGTCGCCCTTCCGCACCTCCACGCGGTCCTCGATCATCTTCGGCGTGTAGACGTCGAGCTCGCCGAGCGCATCCGACAGGTTGACGATCACGCCCGGGCCGCACAGCCATTCGACGGGAATCTGATCGATCGTCATGCCGCCGGTCACGAAATGGCGCGGCGCGTCGAGATGGGTGCCCATGTGGTTCGACGTCATGATGTACTGCGCGTTGACGCCGTGCTCCGCTTTGCGCTTGATGTACTTGACCTCGAACGGCGGATAGAACGGCCAGAAGCTGACCTGTTCGTTGAGCGGCTGCGACAAGTCGTAGATCTTCATGAAGTCTCCCGGGAGTGGAAGGCGCGCTCGAGGACGCGCCGTATCAGGACCGCGGCGAGGTGGCGCCGGTATGCGCTCGAAGCGTGGATGTCGCCGGGTGGATCGATGTCGTGGGCCGCGGCAGCCGCGGCCGCGGCGTTGATGGCGTCCGCGGTCGGCGGCTCGCCCTCGAGCGCCCGCCTGGCGTGTTCGGCTAAGACGGGACGGTCGGCGACACTGAGCAGTGCGACCCGTGCGCTCGTGCAGCGGCCGTGCTCGTCAACAGCGACCGCCGCCGCCGCGCCCGCCAGCGCGTAGTCGCCGTGACGCCGGGCGATCTCCTGGAAGGCGTACGTCGAGCGCACCGGTCTCGGCGGGATCGTGACCTCCGTCAGCAACTCGCCGGCCTCGAGTGCCGTCGTAAACAACCCCGTAAAAAAATCAGCGGCACGTACGTGCCGCGCGCCTTGCCGACTCCGCACGGTGAAGACGGCGTCGAGCGCCAGCATGACGGCCGGAAGCTCGGCGGCCGGATCGGCGTGCGCGAGGCTCCCGCCGAGCGTACCGCGTGTCCGGATCGCGGCATGCGCCACAAACGGCATCGCCGCCGTCACGAGTGGTGCATTCCTCGCCACGGTTTCACTCTGCTCGAGCGTGCGGTGCCGCGTCATGCCGCCAATGTGCAGGCCATCGTCCTGCGCCGTCACATCCGAGAGGCCGACGGCTTCGTTCAGGTCGACCAGAACGGCGGGCGTGGCCAGTCGGAAATTCATGGCCGGGATGAGGCTCTGACCGCCGGCCAGCGGCTTGGCATCGGGCCCGTGCTCGGACAGCAGGTCGATGGCTTCCTCGACCGATCGCGCGCGGAAGTACTCGAACGGCGCCGGCTTCACGAGCCGCTCGCGTCCGCGTCGATACGTGCACGCAGTTCACGGTCGAGCGCTTCGAGCGCCTGTCGCATCATCATCCGGCTCACCGACTCGATCAGGCGCTGACCGACTGACGCGATCCGGCCGCCAATCTGGACATCGGAGGTGTAATCCATCGCCGTGCCGCCGTCGCCCTGTTCCTGCAGCGTTACTGCCGCCGATCCACGCGCAAAGCCAACGCCGCCTTTGCCGTCGATCTGCAGCGTGAACCGCTCGGGCGGCTGCTTGTCGGCAAGCGTGACGGTCACGTCGAACTTGGCCGCCGTCATCGGGCCGATGCTCACCTTCATGACGCCTTCGTACCGATCCGGCCCCGACATGGTGAGCCGCTCGGTGCCGGGCAGCGCCTTCGCCAGCACGCCGGGATCCTGGAGCAGATCCCACACCTTCTGCCGCGGGCCATTGAACGTGAACGTCCCACTCAAAATCATCGGTCAGCCGCCTGTTGGATGAGCCTGAACAGCCGATCGGGGCTGAGCGGGATGTCGAGAATCTCGATGTTCAGCGCGTCCTCCACGGCCTGAGCGAACGCGGCGCCGGTCGGAATGCAGCCGGCCTCGCCGACGCCTTTCAGGCCGATCGGATTGAAGGGCGACGGCGTCTCGCGATGCGCCGTTTCGATTGGCGGTACATCCGTCGCCGTCGGCAGCAGGTAGTCCATGAACGATGCGTTCAGCAGCTGCCCCTGCTCGTCGTAGACGAGCTGCTCGTAGAACGCGTTGCCGAGACCGTGGGCGACGCCGCCGTGAATCTGTCCTTCGACGAGCAGCGGATTGATGATCCGGCCGCAATCGTGAACCACGACGTACCGCTTCACTTCGACCATCGCCGTTTCCACGTCGACCTCGACGATCATCGCGTGCACGCCGCTGGCGGTGCTGCCGCGGTCGGGCCCGAAGTACGCGGTGCTCTCGAGGCCGGGTTCGGTCCCCGGCCGTACCGCGCCCCTTAGCGGGTTTGCCCGGGCGGCGAGCTGCGCCAGAGAGATCGTCCGATCGGCCGCACCGCGGACTGAAACGCGGCCGCCTGCCACCTCCAACCTGTCAGGCTCGGCGCCGAGCACGCTGGCCGCCAACGCCACGATTTTCTCGCGGACCGACATCGCAGCCGCATGGCAGGCGCTGCCAGCGACCGCGGCGCCGCGGCTGGCGAAGGTGCCGGTGCCCCATTGGAATTCGCGCGTGTCGCCGGTGATCACCTGGACGTCCTCGACGCTCACGCCCAGGACGTCGGCCACCACCTGCGCGAAGACCGTGTAATGACCCTGACCCTGCGTGCCGACCCCGGTTGCAACGCGGACCTTGCCGCTCAGCTCGACCGTCACGCGCGCACCCTCGTACGGACCGATGCCGGTTCCTTCCACATAACAGGCGATGCCGACGCCCACTCGGCGGGTGCCGCTGCGGCGCTGCGCCTGTTGCCGCACCAGCTCCGCGTACCCGATCGTGGCCGCCGCCTGCTCGAGCGCCGGCAGGTAATCGCCGCTGTCGTAGACGAGCGGCGCCGAATCCTGGAACATGATTTCGTGGTTGTGCGGAAAGCGATCGGGGCCGAGCAGGTTTCGTTTGCGAATCTCGACCCGGTCGATGCCGAGCTCCCGCGCGGCGAGGTCGAGCAGCCGCTCGCTCACGAACACGCCGTGCTGCCGCCCGGCGCCGCGGACTGGCGTCACGATCGTCTTGTTGGTGAAGACGGCAGTGAACTCGCTGCTGTAGTTCGGGACGTCGTACGGGCCGAGCAGTGTGCACTGGGTGTTGATTGGAATCGTCAGGCCATACGGATCGTACGCGCCCGTGTCAAAGAGGAACGTGTCGCGGATGCCGAGGATCCGTCCGTCGCGGGTCAGCGCCATTTCTGCATCGTGCAGCTGTCCCCGCTCTTGCGTCGTCGCGAAGAAATTCTCCTGGCGATCCTCGGTCCACTTGATCGGGCGCGCGAGCCGGATGGACGCCCAGGGGACGAGCAGCTCCTCCGGGTAGAACATCATGATCTTCGGTCCGAAGCCGCCGCCGACGAACGGCGCGACCACGCGGACCTGCGATTCGGAGAGACCGAGCCGCGACGCCAGACCATTGCGGATCGGGATCGGCGCTTGTGTTGTATCCCAGATCGTCAGTTCTTCGGCCTGGCGATCCCACTGCGCCAGGACGCACCGGTTTTCCAGGGCAGCCGCGGCACCGCGGTCATATGTGAATCGTCGCGCGACGATCACGTCGGCACGGTCACGGGCGGCAGCGTAATCACCTTTGCGCTGGACCACGTGGGCCGCGGCGTTCGACTCGAGATCGTCGTGAACACGCGCCGCGCCTGCGGTCAGCGCCGCCTCGAGATCGACCACCGCGTCGAGCGGGTCGACGTCGACGATGACATCGCGAACGGCGTCCTCGGCGAGGTAGCGGCTCTCGGCGACGATCATCGCGATCGGCTCGCCGACGTAGCGGACCTTGCCGCTGGCAAGCGGACGGTGTGTCCGGGGATGGAAGACCAGCCCTGAAATTGGCGGCGGGGGGACGAGGACCGGTGCGGGCCGGCCATACTCGCCGAGGTCATCGAAGGTGTAGACGGCGACGACGCCGGGGCGCCTGCGGGCGGCGGCGCCATCGACTTTGATCAGGCGGCCGTGCGCGTGTTCGCTCCGGACGAACGCCACGTGCAGCAGGCCCGGCAGCTGTACGTCGTCGACGAACCGCGCCCGGCCGGTCAGCAGACGCGCATCCTCGTTCCGCCGGACGCGGGCGTTAACGTAGCGGGCTTCGGGTGACACGCGTGACGGCCTCGACGATGTGCTGGTAGCCCGTGCAGCGACAGAGGTTGGCGGAGAGCGCGTCGCGAACCTCCGCTTGTGACGGAGCAGGGTTGTCGCGGAGAAACGCCGACAGCGTCATCAGGATTCCCGGCGTGCAGAAGCCGCACTGCAATCCGTGCGCATCGCGAAAGGCCTCCTGCAGCGGGTTGAGGGTGATGCCGTCCGGCGACAGGCTCTCAATCGTGTGAATCGCGTGTCCGTCGGCCTGCACCGCAAGCATGATGCAGGAACGTGCAGGTTCGCCGTCGAAGAGGATGGTGCAGGCGCCGCAGACGCCGTGTTCGCAGCCGACATGCGTCCCGGTCAGCCCGAGGCCCTGGCGAAGGAAGTCGCTCAAGAGCAGGCGCGGCTCTACGTCCGCTTCATGGTTGCCGCCGTTGACGACGAGTCGCAGGATCATCAGGCCACGCCGCGGCATCGTAACAGAAACAGCCGCCGTGCTCCGTTCTGCGGTATCGGTGTCCCGAGGCGGAACATTGGGACGCGCCGCCGGTTGGGAGCCTTTCCTCGTAACGTTCTCCGGTTGAAGCGCTTCCGGCCTGAGCCGCCGCTGGTGACCGCTTTGCTTCGCTAAGCAAGACGCATCACTCCAACATGCGGAGCGTTCTCCCTCGTCCGCGTCTCTGCGCCTTAGGCGTCGCCGCCGTAGGAGCCGGTCTGCTTATTGCGGCGACCGACTGGCCGCAGCTCGAACGGAGCGCGGAAGTCACCAGCTTGCTTCTGATTGCGATCGCCAGTTCCGCCGGCAGCGCCCAGTGGCCAGTCGGTTCGTTTGGCGCCGCGATGCGCCCGCCGTTCGTCGTGGCCTTCATCGCCCTTCTGCTACACGGTCCGGGCTTCGGGCTGGCCGTCGCCACTGCCAGCGCGCTCGCGCAGCTGCTGGCATCGCGAGACGGCAACGAATGGCGTCCCGAGAGCGTGAGTCGAGCGGCCATTCCGATCGCCGCGATTGGGGCTGCTGGCGCGGTACACACGTTGGTCGGCGGATCGACGGGCTCCGTCGCCTGGCCGTGGCAGGCGATGCTGTTGGCGTCGGCGATCGCCGCGTACTGCCTCGTCGCCGGCGCTAGCGCCGGCCTGATTGTGCCCGCGGTCGCCGGCCAGCCGGTCGATGCGTCGTGGCTGGCGCGCGCGGCGGCATCCGTGCCGCCCCATGTCCTGGGGGCAACGATCGCCGTCGCACTGGCCGAGCTCATCGACCACGAATTGTGGGCGGTCCTGCCAGCCACGTTCGTGCCGCTGGCGTTCTGCTGGGAGGGCTACCGCGGCCACCTGCAGCGGCTCGAAGAGGAGCGGCGGCGCAGGGAAGTGCTCCACCTGATCGACGAAGGGATGTGCGTCGTCAATCGGACGGGTCAGGTGACGCTGTGGAGCGACACGCTCGCGCGGCTTGCGGGCTGTCCGCGCGAACGCGCTCTCGGGCGGTCGATTGCGGACGCGGTTCCTTCGCTGGCTGCGAGCGGCCTGCCGCGCACCATGCAGGAGGTGTCATCGAAGAGGACCGGTTGTGCGGTGCAGGTCGAGCTGCCGGCGACGAAGGGCTCGCGCGTCCTCGAAGTGCGGATCGTGCCGGTCTCGGAAGGCCTGTCGCTGCTGTGGCGCGACGTCACCGAGCGGGCGCGGGTCGAGCGGACGCTCAAGCGAAGCGAGGAGCGGCTGGCGCTGGCCGCCGAAGGCGCGGTCGACGGCCTCTGGGAATGGGACCTGCGGACGCAGGAGTTCTATGTGTCGTCCAGGTGGCGTGCGATGCTCGGCCTGTCCCCGTCGGCGGGCATCGGCCGTGCGGACCAGTGGGTCGGCCGCGTTCACGTCGAAGACGCCGCGTCGCTCAAGACCGCCCTCGATGCGCACCTGTCGGGCGGATCCGAATATTTTCAGCACGAGCACCGGCTTCGCCACGAGGACGGTTCCTATCGGCGTTTCCTCTGCCACGGCGTTGCCGTGCGAACCAGCAAGCGGGCCGTGCGAATCGCAGGCTCCCTGACCGACACGACGGAACGGACGCTGGCGCAGGAGCGCCTCCGCTTGGCCGGCTTCCTGGATCCGCTGACGGGCCTCTCAAACCGGGCGCTGTTCGTCGAAGGGCTGGGCCGGCGTCTGGACGACTTCAAGCAGCGGCGGAACAGCGACCGCTTCGCCGTCCTCTATCTCGACGTCGATCGCTTCAAGGTGGTCAACGACAGCCTCGGTCACCTGGTCGGCGACGAGCTGCTGGTCGCGGTCTCGCGCCGCCTCGAAGGATGCCTGCGGCAGGGCGATTCGCTAGCCCGCCTGGGAGGCGACGAGTTCGCGATCCTGCTCAACGGGCTGGCCGAAGAGCAGCAGGCGAACGTGATCGCGTTTCGCATCCAGGAGGCATTGAGCGCGCCGTTCTCGATCGGCGGCCGTGAGGTCTTCACTTCGGCCAGTATCGGCATCGCGATTGGCCTCGCGCAATACGTCAATCCGGACGAGATCATGCGCGACGCCGATACCGCGATGTACCAGGCCAAGGCGCGCGGCAAGGCGCGTCACGAAATGTTCGACGCCGACATGCACGCCCGGGCGCGGGATCGGCTCGGGCTCGAAAACGACCTCCGCCACGCCGTCAACAGCAACGACTTCGAGGTCCACTATCAGCCGATCGTGTCGTTGGCGTCGGGGATGTGCGTCGGGTTCGAGTCGCTCGTGCGCTGGAAGCGGAACGGCGAGGTGATTTCGCCGGCGACATTCATCCCGGTCGCCGAGGAACTCGGCGTCATCGAACAGATCGGCACCTGGGTGATGCAGCAGGCGTGCGACACCTTTGCGGGGTGGCAGCGCCGGTTCGGCGAGGCTGGCCTCGAGTGCATCACGGTCAACGTGTCGACGCGGCAGCTGATGCAGCACAACTTCCTCCATATCGTCGAGGAGGCGGTCCGGCGCTCCGGTCTCGAACCGGGCGCGCTGCGCATCGAGATCACCGAAACGGCCTTGATGGACAGCCCGAACCAGGCGGCCGGCGTGCTGCAGGAACTGCGGAAGTTCGGCGTGAAGATCTATCTCGACGACTTCGGCACGGGCTATTCGTCACTGAGCCATTTGCACAAGCTGCCGGTGGACGCCTTGAAGATCGACCGATCGTTTGTGCGCAGCCTGCTGCTGCCCGATCGGCCGGCGATCGTCGAGAGCATCCTGGCGCTGGCGCGCACGCTGAACACCAGCGTCGTCGCCGAGGGGATCGAGAGCGACGTCCAGGCGCGCGAACTGGAGCGCCTGGGGTGCACGCACGCGCAGGGTTATTTCTTCTCTCGCCCGCTGTCCGTCCCGTCAGTCGAGGACCTGCTGCAGGCGAACCAGCCGCTCGGGCCAAAGCCGGTCGAATATGCCGGGGCGGCGCTGGCCGACGATCCGCAACTGTATTTCCCGACCGAGCGGTTCGACTGGCCTAAGGACATTCCCGCGTAGGGCGACCTTCAGGTCCGCCTTGTCAATCGCTGTCGGATGGCGACGGCACCCAAACCTACTCCGAGCAGCAGCAGTGAAGCCGGTTCCGGCACCGATTCGACGGTGCCGGCATATTGCGCACCGAACACCCACCCGTTGGTCTGAAACGCGTTGACTTCGAGCGCGTAGTGACCAGCCGCCAGCCCCGACACGGTCACGATTCCCATGTCGTTCGGCACGCATCCCAGCCCGGCCCCGGTTCCTCCGGGCGCGCACGGGTCGATTTGCCCAGGATAAGCCGTGAAGAGCGTGTTGACGTAGCCGTCAGGACCGAGCAGCCGGACGATTGCCGTATCGTCGGCGAGGACCCATAGCCGCAAGGTCGTTTCACTCGTAAAGTCGAACATCCGCGTGTACTGCGCGGTCTCGTCGCCCAGGGAGCGGCTGTCTGCGTTCGGCAGGACGATGCCGCCATATCCGGAGTTCACGAACGAGATCCACTGCGCCGTTCCCGCTGCGAGACCGGCGAGTTGGGAGACATCACCCCATGCCGGGTGCGCCAGGATGCTGACGGCTGCGCCATCGACGACGCCTCCACCAGTGACCAAGTCTCCACCATCACCTGAGTAGAAGCTGATCGGCGCCGCTTCGAGCGGCGCGCAGGTGAGAGCAAAGACGACCGCAAGCTTGCCAACCAGACGCGTGGGGAACTTCATTGTCACTAGTCCGCCTTCCAAGCGATATCCAACATCCGTTGCGCCGACTTCGATCGTGTACGGGCGCTCGACTGCTGGATATCGAGCAACCGGCCAGCCACTGCAGCGGTAGGCAATGGCCATGAGCCGAAAGCGCTGGCGATGAGGGAGTTATCCCGACGCTGCTCGAGCGGCGGCGAATCGATGCCGGTGCGAGTTTTGAAACGGCAGGACGACGAAAGTCTTCTTCGCGAATGATGGATGAAATGTCTGGTTGTCCCTGACTTCCGAGGCTCGCGCGCCGCGACGACGTAGAATCAGACCGTGAGCGCGCTGACGCGGTATCGAATCGGCCGCAAGCTCGGTGAGGGCGGGATGGGCGTTGTCTATGCCGCGCATGACGAGCGTCTTGACCGGTCGGTCGCGATCAAACGGATTCGCCAGGGCGCCGACGAGCTGGAGCGGCAGCGTCTCTGGCGCGAAGCGCGTGTCGCCGCCAGCGTCAGCCATCCGAACATCTGCCAGCTGTACGAGATCGAAGAGGACGGCGCCGATCTCTTCCTGACGATGGAGCTGCTCGACGGTGAGCCGCTCAGCGGACGGCTCGAACGAGGTCCGCTGTCGCCGGCCGAGGCCGGCCAGATCACCCTCGCGGTGTTGAGCGCGCTGGGCGCGCTTCACGATCAGGCCATCGTGCACCGCGACCTGAAGCCGTCGAACATCTTCCTGTCGCGCCATGGCGTCAAGCTGCTCGATTTCGGCATCGCGCGCCCGGTGGCGAGCGCCAGCGGTGTGCCGGGTGCCCTGACGCAGTCGGGGCTGATCGTCGGCACGCCGCGCTATATGGCGCCGGAGCAGCTCGAAGGGCACACGGTCGACGTGCGCAGCGACCTGTTCGCGCTGGGAATGGTGCTCTACGAGATGGTCGCGGGCCGCCCGCCGTTTGCCGGCGGATCGATCTTCGAAGTGGCGACAGCCATCCTGAAAGACGAGCCGCCAGCACTCAGCGGCTCGTCGACCATCATCGCGCTGGATCGCGTGATTCAGCGGGCGCTGCGCAAGCAGCCGGACGTGCGCTACCAGACCGCGACGGCATTCGCGCAGGATTTACGCGCCGCCATGCTCGTCACCGATTCGGCGGAAGTCCCGTCGGTGAGGCCGGTCACGCGGCTGGTCGTCTTGCCGTTCCGCCTCCTGCGGCCCGATCCGTCAATCGACTTCCTGGCGTTCAGCCTCGCTGACGCGATCAGCTCCGCGCTGTCCGGGCTGCCGGCGCTGGTGGTGCGATCGACGGCTGCCGCCGCATCATTTGCGAACGGGACACCGGATTTCGCAGCGCTCGCTCGCACGCTGGACGTGGACGTGGCGCTCCTTGGCACGCTGTTGAGCAGCGGCGGCCAGGTACGCGTCAGCGCGCAGCTCGTGCAGGTGCCCTCGGGCACCGTGCTCCGGCCGATCACGTCGCAAGTGACGAGCGGCGAGATTTTCCAATTACAGGACGACCTCGCGCAGTCGATCGTCCAGACGCTCTCGCTGTCGCTGACGTCGCGCGAGCAGGGCCGGATCAATCGTGACGTCCCCGCCAGCCAGGAGGCCTACGAGTGGTATCTGCGCGCCAATGAACTGCAGCTCGATTCGGAGCAGTGGCCGGCGGCGCTCGAACTGTACCGCCGCTGCGTGGAGCGCGATCCGCAGTTCGCCCCGGCGTGGGCGCGCCTCGGCCGCAGTTACCGGCTGATGGGAAAGTTCGGCAAGCGTGCGGACGCCTCGACGAACCTGGCGAATGCGCAGCAG
>Ga0310885_10000463_pt1 | contig 9986 bp, 8 predicted proteins | sample T60D2metaG_FD_203445 | JGI IMG/M metagenome (GOLD analysis project Ga0310885, IMG submission 203445) | Lab incubated soil microbial communities from West Virginia University Organic Research Farm, Morgantown, WV, United States - T60D2 | ecosystem: Environmental > Terrestrial > Soil > Agricultural...
TCTAGCCATAAAAAACTTGGGATACGATTCAAAGTTAATTGCATATTCTGACGACTTGGATGGATTGAGGAAAATACCAACGGGCCTTCCTGACTGGTTGCGTGATTATATCGGCAAACCCGTTGCCAATATTCCTGATCCGGTAGGTCACTGTCACGATTCATATGGAGATCACATGAGCAGCCAGTTGCTTGATGCTCTAGACAGACTAGACATAAATTACGAATTCCTAAATGCGGCAAAGGTATATGGCAGCGGAATGTTAACACACCAAATACACATAATTTTATCAAATGCAGCCAATCTGGGTAACAAGATCGAGGAGTTCGTGGGTCAATCAAAATATAAAGAAACACTTCCCTACTTTCCAATTTGTGAATCATGTGGAAGGCTATATGTGGCCCACGCTGAAAAATACATAACAGAAGAAAAGAAAATAATCTATATCTGTGACGGAACCAAGTTGGGAAATAACGAAATCAAAGGGTGTGGATATACTGGTGAAGTTCCCATATCAGTGGGCAAAGGAAAACTTGCATGGAAGGTGGAATTTGCTGCAAGATGGAGTGCTCTTAGTATAAAATTTGAGGCTTATGGCAAGGACATAATGGATTCGGTAAGAGTGAATGATTGGGTGTCTGACGTTATTCTGAATTATGCACATCCCTTACATGTGAAATATGAAATGTTTCTCGATAAAGGAGGCAAGAAAATAAGCAAGTCTATAGGAAATGTCCTTACACCTCAAGTATGGTTACGATATGGAACTCCCCACTCTCTTCTATTACTGTTGTTTAAGCGAATAACCGGAACTAGGCAAATAGGTATAGATGATATTGTTACTTTAATGGAAGAATATGATACTTGTGAGGATCTCTATTTTGGTAAAATAGCTGAACAAAATCAAGATAAACTGATTAAAACAAAGGGTTTGTATGACTATATTAATCACTTAAAATCACAAACTAAACCATCACAACATGTTCCCTATATGCTCATTGTGCAGCAAGCATCTTTCTACTCAGGAGCGGATAGAGTAGAAAAAATCTTTGATAGATTGCAGAAATATAAAGTTGCAACTGATTTAACTCCTGATCTTGAACATAAAATTCAATTGGCATGTAACTGGTCTGACGATCACTTATCAACTGAGAAATTTGATCTTAAATTGACTGAAAAGGAAAAAGTGATAATTAGAATGATCCTGGATAAACTTGAAGTTGAAGTAGATTCACAGTCGGAACTTGACCCAGAAAAAATACAGCAATTAATTTATGAAACTTCAAAGCAAAACGAAGAACAACCGAGGAAAATCTTCAAATTGATGTATAGGATGTTAATAAATGCAGATAGTGGACCTAGACTAGGCGGATACATTGCTGACCTCGGCTTGAAGAGAACACGGACTATACTTGACTCATATATATAATAATGGCAGAATAATGATCATATCAAGTTACAATACTGCTAATACGTTCTCTTGGCAAACGTTGGAATGATTGAAATCTTTATGGATCAAAAATAACATCATTTACTCCCAGCTTTGAATGGATTCGCTTTTTATTTAATTCTCAAAACATATAGGCAAGACGTTGATTCTAGTACTTGGAGGTCACATTTAGATTGTCATTTGACTTTAAAAAAATGATCGAACTACTTCTTGAGCAAAAGCCGGATATTAATTTAGAGCAGATAAAAGAACTCATCGAAGAAAAAAAGAGAAAAATAGGTGCCGGTTACTTGACCGATCAAGGAGCTCTGTTTCTTGTTGCAGCTGATTTGGGAGTGTCTTTTGATAACGTTCAACGTACAAAGAGGGGGATTAAAGATCTTTATATCGGAGCAAGAGACCTAGACCTAACTGTACGACTGCTCAGTAGTTATCCCATAAGAGTTTTTACAAAAAAAGATACGAATGCGAGCATTGAAAATAGAACTATCTCTGTTTATGATGCTGGCGGTAGCATAAAAGTAAGACTATGGGATAATCTAACTCACGTAATTGAGGAAAATGGGTTAAAACCGGGGGATTTAATGCAAATAAACAATTGCTACGTAAAAAGTGCCCTCAATGGAAAGCCAATAATAAATATAGGAGAAGGGGGTAATATTTATCCTTCCGAAGGTAATGATGCCAGTATTCCAGACCTAGATAACATCACATCAAATGTTGATAGTATAAGGACTGAAAAAGACAATGCTGTAATATCGGGATTAATAAGCTCAATTCCAAGAATAATAGAATTCTCTGATTCACGAGGGGAAAGAAAAAAATCATTGCAAACAATGCTATCAAATGAATCGGGTGATAGGAAACTAAGGGTTGCTTTGTGGAATGTTGATGAAGATAGTTTACCCAGAATTTTTCAAGTGAATTCTCCAATTAGAATTATTGGGGCCCGTGTCAAGGAAGGTAACCTGCAATATGGTAATGGTGATTTTGAAATCCATGGTGACGAGGGCACAATCATAGAGCTGAGAGATAAACCTCAAGATTATGAAGTTCATTCAATTCGAATAATATCTGAAGCTAGAAGTGATAGCGGTGGTGTCAATTATGTCGGGATAGATAAGAACAAAAACATAATGTATGTCAACCTTGAAGGCATAAAGTCGAATAATTTAAACTTGAATTCCATAATAGATTGCATCCCGAACAGAATATTTGGTAATATGGTATTCCTAAAGGAAGATTCTTATTTAGAAGTAGTAGAAAATAATTCATTCCCTAAGATAGAAGAATGTATTACTAAAATAAAAGACATTCAGACAGTTGGCAACTCCTATATTATAGAATCAATAATATTACAACAACCAAATGCCACACAAGTGAACACAAAGAATGGAGAATTAGTTTCGGTAACCGATACCCTGATAGGGGATGACACGGGGGAAATTAGATTAGTCGGTTGGCGTGATAGCAGCACGGAACTGGATAGCTTGAAAGTTGGTGACAGAATAAGAATCCTGGGTGCCATATTAAATAGTGGTAGAGAAGGGAAGCTAGAATTGACACTAAGAAAGGATTCATCAATTAATACCATTTCGTAGGTACAAATTTAATCTAATACACATGCTTGCAATGAGTTAATATTAAAATTTGGTTTTAAATTTGAGAAATATTATTGATACTAGTATATTCGATTCATAACCTAAAAAGATAAACTGGCATTTTTTCTACAAGAAGAAACAGGGATTTAATGATCCGCTTTTTGAGAATTATTTGTCATTCCAAAATCCTCTTGTTATTACATACTGTCTTTCTGCGTCATAAATACTCCTATACAAGTTTTCATCATCTACATAATTGCGAAGAATCCTAGCTGCCGTTTCAACACCTATCCCATAGCCAGAGAGTACAGTAAGTGCTTTTTTGCCGAAGTTGTTAATCAATGATGCAGTTTTCCAAGCTCTTTCAAATTTGTGATTTTGATCACTGTTAATTTCTGATCCTTTCAATTTATTCAAAATTATCCTTGAAAGCTCGTAGTCAGAAGAAAACGTGGTTGTAATCAATTTCGAGCCACATAATCTACACGAGATGGATCCCATTATTTCTCTAGTTTCAACTAATCTTTCCCACTTGCCACATCGGATACATATAAGTCGATGTTTAGTTTTATCTAACCTCTCCTTTATGAGTTCTAACACACCCTTCTCAATACTTAGTGGCGAAGACGAGGCTTTGGAATGGTGTTCTATAACACTCTGGGCCAAGGGAGAAAAATGGGTTAAATCAAGCCAATGAATTGATGTTTCTTTGTTTCTTATTTTTCCAAGAATGTCTTCTGTACCCTTTACATCGAATTTGTCATGTACTAACTCTCTTAACGATTCCTTACTTATCGGGGTTTTAGAATATCTGTCGTATATGTAACGAGAGAGTCGCTTGTCATACACTGCATTCTTCTCAACTAGTCCAAATTTCTTTGAGACCATCCATACTCTCCAATTTAGGTTATATGTATTGGTTAACGATGCAATCAAGATTGCCTCAACATCAAATTCATCATAAAATATTTTTTCAATATTTGCTCGCGACAGTATAACCTAAGAGCCTAAAAGAATTCGATAAGTATCCGATTTTGTTTCTACTAAATGTCCAACATATGACGCCAGAATCGTTGAAAAAAGTGACGACAATGTATTGTTGATTTTTGTACCGAAGGTTGAATGGATCACAATAGTATTATTGGTAGCAACACTTTCTATCACGATATTTCTAGAGTCAGGAATTATGGGAATTTTCTCTAAAATGTTCCTAATGTCGGATTCAAATTTAAAATTGCTCTCGCAGAGAACTTTATTTCTAAGCCTACCTACGCCAACAGCAGTTTCATAATCTACTGGGATCATTTCACCTACCCAATGAGGCACATTTATCGGTGAACCATAGATTTGTTCTACATTTACCTGCAATTTATTCTCATCCACGCTTACTATTCGCCATTGGGTCCCCTTTAGGACAAATACATTACCTCTTTCGCCAAACTCACCAATAAATTGTTGATCCAAGTTGCCTATTCTCTTTTTTCTTATTACATCGATAACTTCAAACTTTACTATATTCGGTATCGTTGAAATATTCTCGAAATAATACTTGTATGATTTTATTCTTCTGGTATATGTCTTATTTTTTGGATCATATTTTATAATTCTAAAGTTATCAAGCAAAACTGCACATTGTTCCAAGTCCGAGAAAGGGAGATTTTTAAACGGATTTGATCTTTTTATGATTTGGTAAACTTCCTGAAGGCTGACCGGTCCTAATGTTGATATAGCAAATCCCACCAGATGATGTGTAACCACATCTAATGAATTAGTGTGAGGCTCTTGTACTTCGATTGATCTGTTCTCCATTCTTTTAATTATTGATAAAGATTCGAGCTCATCGTCACCACTATTTATAATTATTAATCCTTTGGCTGATTTAAAATTTACATGTCTGCTTCTTCCAATTCTTTGTACAAGCTTTGAAACCTGCTTTGATGATCCATAGTGGATTACTAATTCTACAGAACCAATATCCAGACCCAACTCTAACGAGGATGTACAAACTACTATGCCTGTCGTGCCTTCCCTCAGTTTAGTTTCTGTTTCTTCACGTGTTTCCCTTGAAAGGGAGCCATGGTGAACTTCTATTGGAATTTCGTTTTGATTTCTTATTGTAGTTCCAATGTATTCTGCTTCATCTCTAGTATTTGTGAATAATAGTACAGACCCACATACCTTGTTATCATTTAGATATTTTAGCACAAATTTGGCTACGTTACTTATTGAACCCTTTAGATACTTCACCTCTATGTCATATTTCCTTATTGTATTATCTACAAGAATGGAACACTTCCTATTTGCCCCACTAATAAAATTCCCCGCATCTTTCAAATTACCAATAGTAGCAGACAACCCTATTCTGACTAAATTATGAGTACTTATCTCCTGCAGACGCTCTAGACTAACAGTTAAATGAGTTCCCCTTTCATTTCCGATTAATTCGTGCACTTCATCTACTACTACCCATCTAAGATGCTTTAGGTATGATTTGAATTTCTCATGCATAAGTATTATCCCGAGCGATTCAGGGGTTGTTATGAGAATGTGAGGGGGTTTATTTACTAATTTCTGTCTGGCTGTTCTCGTCGTATCTCCATGTCTTATTTGAGCTTCAAGATTTCTCTTTTTAGCATAATTCATTATTCTTCTAAGAACGTCATTATTCAGAGCTCTTAAGGGGGTAATATATAATACAACAATCGCATTGCCCTCCGTAAAATCAGGGTTCTTATCTCGCTCAATTTCAAGAAGTGAAAATATTGGAATTATAGAAGCTTCTGTTTTTCCTGATCCTGTGGGAGCAACGAGGAGGCAGTTTCTCTTTCGAGAAATTACCGGAATTGACATACTTTGTATCTTTGTCAGAGTCTGAAATCCTTCATCTCTGAAGGAGGCTTTGATCTGTTCATCAATAACAGTCATTCAGCTTCTCGATTTTTCACTATCTGGATTTTGACTTGTTTTAACCCTCAATTTTTCATATAATATTGTTGCAAAGAGACCTGCAACAAATAACCCAACTGCTATCTGAACCAAAATATCAAAATTCAATGATAACCATTCTAAACATACATTTCTCATTTATAAATCGATTGAAATAAAGGAACAAATTGTACTCAATTATGAATTGTATTTGCTAAAATCAAACAAAGGAGAATATCCATTTTTTTAACTTGGTAAACATATTGCATCAGGTTTACCCTCAAGTTTTTATTTCCTTCTCCAAGGTACCATACCACCTTCTTATAACATAAAGTAGATATCCGCTGAATGTTGTTTACTATTGATAAACAAGTCATCCATATATCTCTCATTACATTATGGACATCCTCCTCAATACCTCCTACAACGGATGAAAAAACTTGCTTCGTCTATATCAAAAATTCTTATTGAGGAACAAGGCACTAGCGAATTTCTAAAGAGAGTAGCAGACCCATTATGGTTTCAATCGTTTGAATGTGTATTAGGATTTGATTGGCACTCCTCCGGACTAACTACCGTGGTCACTCGAGTACTCAAACATTCTATTGACCCACAATATCACGGAATCATGATCGCTGGCGGCAAAGGAAAAAAATCATCGTCACAAAGGAGCGAAATACCAAAATTAGCCCAATACTCCAATATGCCGCATAAAAAAATATCTGATCTTCTATACGCGAGCAAAATTTCTGCAAAATTAGACAACACAGCAATTCAAGATGGATACACTATTTATCATCATACTATTTTTTTTGATGAGGAAGGAAATTGGACTGTAGTTCAACAGGGAATGAATTCTGACATTAAGATGGTTAGACGATATCACTGGATTTCTGAAAAAGCGGCAAGTTCATTTGTTTCTGAACCTCACTCTGGTTTAATATGTAATAAAGCCCATCAAAGGGTACTTGATATGACAGCTTCTGAGTCTATAGAAACGCAAAAAACATCATTGGATTTTATACGAGGGAATCCACAAAATCTAATCTCTTCGATTAAGAAATTAAATTTAGGCAGAAACCCAACATTAGACGATTGGATATCAAGTAACAAAGAAGGCAAGTAAAATTAAATTAACAGATAGTTTTGAAATGCCAAGACATCTTAACTGGAAGATTATCAACAAAGCCTATGATATTCAACCAAAAAATTACGAAGAATTCGTTTATATCGAAGGAGTCGGCCCGTCTTTAGTAAGGGCACTATCACTCGTATCTCAACTAATTTACGGGACTAGCGCCTCTTGGAAAGATCCAGTGCGATATAGTTTTGCTCATGGAGGTAAAGATGGAGTTCCATATCCGGTGGACAGAAATACATTTGACAGGTCAATCCGGTTTTTAAGAGATGCCATTGAAAGAGGAGAAATCTCTCGAGAAGAAAAAGTAACTGCTCTGAAGAAATTATCTACAAATCTACGAATAATACTACCATCATATGTTGAATGAATTTAGAATATTCATAGCGTGAGTAGTGCCAGGCAACTTTTTAAATAATAGCATTCAATATTTAAGTCCGAAAACCTTATGCAATACATCAATTGAATTTTTATAATGAAATTATAAAAATAAGCAAGATAGTTTTACTTTGGTCAAGAGCGATAAGAATAAAGTTTTTGCTTGCGTCGGTTATCGCTGTAACTAACGGAATTGTCATTAGTTATTGGAAGACTGGTTATATTGACATTGGCTACGCGGTGCTAACATATATTGGAATAATGTGTTTGCACATCAGCGTTGACCTGTTAAATGATTATTCAGATTTTAAGAGGGGAATTGATACAAATACAAAGAGAACAAAATTTAGTGGTGGAACAGGAGTCATTCCCGAAAATCTCATAAGTTCCAGGCTAATTTATTGCGTTGGGATTATATTTCTGATATTAGGGGGTTTGATAGGATTATATTTTGTTACTATTAAAGGTATTATTATATTAGTTTTATTAATCTTTGCAATTATTTCTATTTATTTTTATTCTACAAACATAGTAAATGCTGGGCTAGGAGAGCTTTTTGTGGCTATTAAGGGTTGCATGATTGTCTTGGGATCATATTATATTCAAAGCGATTCTATTGAACTAACATCTGTCTATGTTGGAATAATTATTGGACTTCTTTCATCCGTGGTACTCCTAGTTACTTCGTTCCCTGATTATGACGCAGATAAAAAAAGTGGAAGACGAACTTTGGTTATAGTCATTGGCAAAGAAAATTCAATTAAACTTCTAATTATTATAATCGGAGTAACCTATGCAATGATCATTGGCGGGTCTATTTTTAACGTCTTACCCATTTTTTCAACTATTGGGATTTCGTCCGCACCATTCGCAGTTAAGGCAGTCCGCAAGTTGAGGAGATTTCATGATACCGGCGAGTTAGTTTCAAGTATGGCCAATTCAATCATCTATTCGAGAGTCTGTGGAATACTATTAGCAGTAAGCTTCATAGTCTAATGGTGTACTTTAATGAAATTATGTTGTTTGGTTAATCGTTACCCGAATCGGATATCCATTAATATTTTGCGTGGTTGTTGTGACATATGAATGTACTAAATGAATCCATCATTAAAGCAAGACTTTCAAAATTACTTAAGACTAGAAAAATGGGGAAATCTATTTATGTTTTTAATGAATTGGATTCAACTCAGGACTATGCTAACTCATTACCAAAGAATGAATCATTTCATGGAACAATAGTAATAGCTAGGAAGCAAAATATTGGTAAAGGTAGGATGGGTAGGAACTGGATTTCACCTGAGGGTGGCCTATGGATGTCCATAATTTTAATTCCTGATTTTAGCGCAGACAACATCATTTTTACGCAGTTTATAGGTGCACTAGCAGTAGCGGATGCAATATTTGAAAATACAAAAATTTGCTGTAAACTAATGTGGCCCAATGACGTGTTAATAAATGAAAAAAAAGTATGTGGAATATTGATAGATGTTCACGTTGAAAATGAAACTAAAAAAATAGTGATGGGAATAGGATTGAATGCAAATATTGCGAGTTCTTTGATCAATGATTATCTAACCTCACACGACTTAAAAGCTACTACCCTCAAAGAGGAATATGGTAATGAAGTAGATTTATTATTTTTAGTAAAATCAATCCTGGAAAGAATTGAATATTATTATGATAATTTTATCAGTTGTGGAAATACTTCAGAGATTATAGACAGATGGAAGGAAAAATCTGATATGTTAGGAAAAAAAGCAACAGTTCACGACGGAAATCAGATGATTGTAGGCCATATTTTTGATATCGACCAAACTGGAGCTTTGTTGATGAAATTAAGTGACACTTCGATAAAGAAAATAACCTATTACGATAACGTCACATTACATTGAAGGTTGTTCGAAAAACTGATGACTTATTTGAGATTACGTGATATGCTAATTTCCCTCTTTTAACGTCATTTCATTTTCCGATCCTTCACCCTCTATAAATTTATCACAACTGCAAGCATCCAATTCTGTAATGTGATAGACGCATCTTCCGTTGCGATGTGTATCCACCCAGTGCCAGCTTACATGGTGACCACATACACAATTTTTCATTCTTTCAGAATCTTAAATGAGTTTCTTATCCAACTTGGTCAGCTTTGTTAGTCCTTTTGGGCTATTATTATCACTCAATTAAGACGTTGGATGCAGACAGTATTGATGAAGAACACCTAAGCATTATTCAAGTAGGAATTAATATTCTATTACTAAATAGTCATCAATCGATTTATTTAACTAAAAAATGTATAATGGACTCAACTAAAATAATCATTATCGGAGCGTATACTACACTAGTCCAAGTGGTATACACTAGTCGCGCTTAAGTTCCATATTTGATTTACAAATTTTCTGAATGACTCCCAAATAAAATTATAAAAATTAGTTAAGAATGTTGAATTGATTCCCTTAAATTTGGATGAAAAGTATCAATACAGTTTAGAATCAGA
>Ga0310885_10000481_pt1 | contig 9845 bp, 20 predicted proteins | sample T60D2metaG_FD_203445 | JGI IMG/M metagenome (GOLD analysis project Ga0310885, IMG submission 203445) | Lab incubated soil microbial communities from West Virginia University Organic Research Farm, Morgantown, WV, United States - T60D2 | ecosystem: Environmental > Terrestrial > Soil >...
GTCCCATGCCGACCAGTTCTACGCCGTGCGGTTACGTCTGATTTGATTGCCGCTTTCCCGCAAACTCAATCCCATCGCATTTGATTCAGTGCCGCGCCGTTCCTCCTGGTTGGGTGCCAATTCGGGCGCCAGCGCAATCCAACCCCATGGAAAAATTCTATGACCTGTCATTTTCTGAAAATGATCCCGCCACCCGGCCTGTCCGCATATTGACCATGTGCGCCTGTTGGCAAAGTGGGCATGTCACGCTTTCATACGAAAGCAGATTGTCGGCATCAGACTCACTCCAGCCTTGGACGAAAAATCCAGTGTTTGGACATTTGTAGAGAAAGGGACCGGCCATGCCGGTAATTAGATGCAGGCCCCATCGGACCTTGCTTTGATCTCGAACAATTCAACTTGCCGAATATGTCTCGCCCTATGTCGGTTACGATTGCTTCCTTACCGACCCATGGCGTTCGCCAGCTGCTGGTCTACTGCAATGGCAAGCGTGAAGGCGATTGGCCCTGCCATCACCAAGGGACGCTACCGATCGAACAGTTCAGCGCCGATGAAACCCTGCCGGATATACAACGCCGCTGCCGCTGTACTGCTTGCGGCTGGCGACGTGCTGATCTGAGGCCGGACTACAGCTGGCAGCAGGCTGCGTTATATGGCGGCGGATGGATGATGCCCCCAGGATAAGATAATGAGTTCGCTGGACTGGAGGGAGATAGAGATCAAATACCGAGGCAAGCCCGTAAAGGGTCGCTACAACTTCTCCGATAATGTTGTTACGGTCGCAGCATGGAATGGCACCAAAGCAGCGCAGCTAGGCATCCTACCTGCTGAACGATTGGCGCAGATGTTGCTGCGCGAGCTGGCTGCCGAAGGGACGAAATAAGAGCGGAGTCCGTGGCCGATCACGCCGGGGTCACCCAGCGCCAAAAACGTGCCAATGGCGAGCCTCACCGCAAAGACCTCTTGTGCGTATTCCCGCGTTTTCCAGCTAAACATGGTCCCCTCCAATCCTTGGAGTTCATGCAGTTAGCTTAGGCCCATGCCGGCCTCCGGCTGTGATGGCCGTCGCAGGATTTGCGTTTGGTAGTTCACTACCGATGAATGGAATGGGCCTGACGCTCGTTCTGGTTCCAGGTGAGCCGAGTCGGACGGAAGGCACGGACCCAGCGGAGGCCTAGCTCGGTGGTCGGGCCAATGGCTCCTTAAAGTACATGCACCATTTCGGCCTGGATTTTTTTTCGATCTCCGGAGCACATTGGGTCTTGCACGCAGCACTCACACATTCCATCAACGACGCGTTGTTTGTGCTTTCGTTCGCGTCTGATGCCTCGGCCCTCGCTGCCAACGATTTACGCGGAATCGACTTTGTTGGGGACAAGACGTGTCCTGTTGGTGCCGCGAGCTTAACCGGCTCCTGTCGAGCGAAATCGCCCTTGTCCGCGCATCCAGCAAGACTGAGAGCAAAAAGCGCCACTAATAGCCGCTTCATGTTCGCCCCTATCGTGCGAAGGTTCATCATGCCCTCGCAGCAGGCGCTCGACGACATGAACTTACGAAGACGGTTGCCGATTAGTTTAATCTGTCCCCGCAGTATTAACCGTCGCGGACGAGCAGCTATCCTTCAAGCACCCGTGTTGCTGCTGGCGCCATCGGGTTCTTGACCTTGATCCACATCTTAGCCGTGCGACTATGCAAAGCGTCGAAATCGGCAACGCCTTCGGCCGACAAGTGAACAACCTCAGCTTCAATAATCAGTGGTGCACGGAGTCGCGCCGCTTCCTCCACGATACGAGGATAGCGCTTCGTCCAATCATTTCCGTTCATCGTGTAGAGCCGCACCCGTCCATCGCGGACGTGAATTTGCAGTCGGTAACCGTCATGCTTCAGTTCGTGAACCCAGCCAGGACCGCTGGGTGGGCGCTGGGCGACGATAGGACGGCAAGGATGAATGAAACCGGGCGGCGCATTGGTTGGCCGCCCGCGTGAGCTACGCGCCATAGTGGGGATATAGAGCGGCCGGCTCTTCAGCCTCAACATAAACTTTAGGGGATTAAACCGGAACTTCAGGTTCTTTGCCGCGTTTTTGGCTTTAGCCGGTGACTCCCCGTTCCCCAAATCCCCCGAAGTGTCACCGGTTTCAGGCCGTCGCGGCGCCCCTCAGTTCTGCGGCGGCCTTTCTTTCAATTTGTGAGTGCGTGATGCCCAAGACTGAACTGGACGGCCTGCCCGTCGTGGAAGTACCTGACAGCGAGGAGATCACCGTCGCCGTCAAAGCCGACGGCCTCCGCGAAGCCGACATCAAAGACGCCATTGCGACTGCCCTACGGCAGCAGCGCGGGGTCGATGATGCGCGCGTGTCCAAGCGTGAAGTGTTGATCCGGCGCGGCGATAAATGGTTCCGCTACGGCGCGCCAAAGCGGGTGTCCTCAAGGGAATAATTTCGGACTGCTGCAGCGATAACGCGCCAAAGTGCCGACAGCTAGACCGAGACCAATCGCACTTTATTGATCGTCTCCAACTGAACGCGGTGCCACCGCACTGCCTTGATGGTTATGGAGGCGACAATGGCGCGCGACCCGGATGCCAGTGAATGGGGCATGCTCAAAGGTTACTTTGCTGCGCTTGCGGACCATGACCCCGCGCAGGAAGGCCAACCGGTTGAGGCCATTTTTGATCAGCAAATTCGTCGGCGCTTTGGTGATTGGATCGCGCGGAGTGTGCGGAACTCGAACAATCGGAAAGCAAAAACGGTTACCTAGGCAATGGAAAAACCAGATACCTATCGCGAAAGGGCAGAAGCTGCCGATCGCGCTGCAGAGGCAGCAGCCGACGAGGAGGCGAGACGGATATGTAAAGCAGTGGCTCAACGCTGGCGACAAATGGCGGAGCTTGCTGAGGTCGAGGAAAAGCGCCAGTCAAGTCGAGGTCGAGCGTGATACTTTTGAGTTCCCAAGCGCGGCCTTGAGTTGTTTCGTAATTTTGCCCCTGCGAGCTTCGGCAAGCTGCTCCCACGTCAGTGCCATCTCTTCCAATTGCTCACGGTGTGCTGGAGGGGACGCTCGGGCCAGGGCTCGGCACTCTGAAGCGTGTTGCAAATATTCTTCGACTTTTTTCACGCGAACTTCCCCCGATACGCCCCAAACTCGCAACGTGCGCCGGCAAGAAAGGTTCCTCACCAAGCTGTCAGCCTTTATATGTCCGGAGGACCCGGTTGCTGATGCCGCGTGGCAACCCTCTTTCTGTCGGCACGTGCGGAGGCGCCGCTCCCCGGATTTGCCGAGGGCGGCGCCCCGGCCCCGTCTCCAGTGGTTGCCACAGAGTCCCCGGACAGAGCCGGCGTGCAAGATGCACTGCTCGTTTTAATTTTCTGCTATCTGCGGCTAGAGCCACAGTGTCGTTTGACACTCTGTCGTCGGAACGCCCGGCCCATATTGCACGTTGTCGCCGTGGTTCACCCCAGAGGGGAAACTGGACGGCGGTCGTAGCGTGTCATTGCCACACCACGCAGCGACTGCCGCTTCCCCTTATCGAGCCACGGCGTTCAACGCGAGGACGACAAAAACAGGCCGCCCAAGGACCACCCAAACATTTGCGCTGCGTAACGTTCTTGCATGGTCTGATAATAACTACGGAACTTAACAAACGTTCATTGATGAATTTCTAGCGCAAAGGCGATGACCGAGAAGACGGTTACCCGCCGGTCCTTTTTTGTTTGGGGCTGGCTGTGTGCTTGTGCCCAAGATTGAGTGCGCCTAAGCTTTTCAAACGGGGGAACGCCCTAATGGGCGCAGCATGGCAATTCGTCGGCTGATCGCAGCCGGCTCTTACGAACCGGAAAAAATCCGCGCCATGACGGATGCCTACGATATTGCGCTCATCGTTCTCCGTCTCAACGACAAGGATGATCCGATAACGGAGCTGCTCGCCAAGTCGATTGCCGGCATTGTGGCAACGGGTGAGCGCAAGCCCGGCGAGATAGCAAGTAAAGCTATCGACGCGCTCGGAATAAAACGAACGCAGAGCTAGGGAAATCTCGACTAACAAACCAGGAAGCCAAAGCTGTCGCTCCAGGACAGTACCGTTCTTATTCGAACGTCGGACCCACAAAAAACCCCCGGGCGTTCAGCGTTTCCGCCCGAGGGTTTCCCGGCCACATACCAAATTGATCAGGCGGTTTGCTTCCGCTTCCTCCGCCACCCAATCAGACCAAACGCGCCTAAGCCGGTGACAAAGAGCGGGAGTGCGGCGGGGAGCGGGGTGACTACGGGCGTTACCCAAAAAGTTTTAGAGTGGAAACGTAACAATTCCATGTATCGCTGCGACCCGCAGACGAAAGGGGTCTCTCTCCCCAGCTCTTGCTTTGTCGAAAAGCCGCGCAGCAATCTGTTTCTTGCTAGTTCGTGATCTTTCCTCTGGTCGCAGGGATTCCCACGTCTCATCCAACACGCTTTGCAGAAGCTTGATAGTTTCGGGGGGCAACGCACTCACGACAACGTCACCAGACCAGCAACCAAATTAAGCAGCAGATAAAACTGGCAACCCCAAAGGTCGCAACGATCCCGAGATAAGTAAGCACAACCGGTGCATAATCTTTTAGGAGATGCTTTGCATCTCTACTCAGGTCGCTCTGGTTGATTGTCGTCATGAACTAGGACGCTCGCAAAAAGACTGCCCCGCCAATGCGGGGCGAAAGGAGTAAAATTACTGCTTCAGTATTGATGGCCTCGTCCTGCAACGGAACGCACTTCTCTTATGGGCGCTTGCACTAGCCGATCGAATGCTCTCACACTGAACGAAAAATTCCAGCGATCGTCGCGGTTAACCTAAATGGCTCTGCTCGGCCATTAAGATCGAATGTCCGCCTTGGGTCAAAAGCAGACATTTGCAGTGCGAAAGCGCATGTCCGCTTTACCCCCAAAAGCGGACATGTGCGGCGCACTAGCTCATGTCCGCTAAGTGCCACAAGCGGACATTCACGAGATCGTTTGTGCTGCCCAATGCGCGGTTCCAAACGCCGGAGTTACAGTGCCTTGGCACCAGCTCCGATAATAAATTCAAATTGCGCCCTAAAGCCGTCGACACCTTCAAACTGCCTAAGACACTCGTAAACTTCATTCCACGCTTTTGATTTTTCGGTATCACTGAGATCGGCGACCACTGCGCGGTACGCGCCGAAGGCTTCCTGCATCATCTCTAGTGCATGAGATGCGTTCGGCAGGTTGAGTGATGCCGTCACGTGCTTTGTCTGAACATGAGCAAGCCCGCTGTCCTGCATCAGTCGTTCCAAAATCCCGCTTCCGCCGAGCGCAAATATTCCGGGCTGACCGGGCTTAGGAGGCGATCTGCCCGCACAGCGCAGAAGGATGGCCATTGTTTGCGACATGAAGGGATTATTGTCGGGCGTAGTAAAGACCAGCGCCGCAAAACGCGCGCCGGGCCTTAATACACGCTGAAGAGCCTTCAAGACTCCGCTTGGCGACGGGAAAAGCATCAGACCCAATCGGCTGATCGCCGCATCAAATGGCGGCAGCTTCTCATCCAAATCGTCTGCTGCGCATTCGAGAGTTTCTATATTTTGAAAGTCCGCCGCAGCGGCACTTTGGCGAACATGATCGAGCATCGTGGCCGATATATCGCAGGCCACTACGCTGCCACTTGGCCCCACGCGTCTGGCTATATGGATTGTCTGGCTCCCAGCACCACAAGCCAGATCCAGAACACGCATGCCCGGATCGATGCTCGCCATATCGATGAGCGTGTCAGTCGCGGCTGACAGACCCGCAGAGAACTCATGCTCCCACTTTGCCCAGCCGGGTGCAGCCTTTTCCCAAGTGTTGCGCAGTTCAGATTTCGCTGAGGTTCCGGCTGTTCTGGAAATTGGGTTTTCGGAAGTCATAAGCTTCAAGCTGCGTTGTCGACCACTTCTTTGGCAGCATTGTCGATGACGATAGGTGCCTCGAAATACTGGAACTCAGGTTTAGAGCCAAAGATCGATTGGATTGCCTCTTCAAAGGCAGGACCGTGCGCTTTCTTCGCAGCCTCAATGTTCTTCCAGAGGTAAACGCCACCGCCGCGCCGGGACGTTTCATCGAACAAAAAGGCTTTGTGGATAAGGTTGGGGTTAGCCTGCCACATCGGCACGCGAGCGCGATATTTGGTCATAGCGTCGGCACGGCTCATTCCGTCCGGCAAGCGAAACAACACGATCTCCGAAATCATGGTCGCAACCTCCGTAATGGTGAGGTCTTCAGCCTACCACTTATGAGTGCAGGCCGAAATGATCTTGGATGTCCGCTAAGTGCCAATAGCGGACTTCGCACACTGTCCTTTGACGCCGTTTTGTTCGTAATATTGGGCTGTCGAATAAAAGGACGGAACCGTTGCAGAGGAACTAGCGTACAAGGATGAAGCAGCCGCCGGGTACGACCGCGCCGGTTACGCTTTGATGTTTCCCAACTCGCCATTGCCCGGTGCCGATTTCACGTTTACCGAAACGCGCAAGCCGCGCAGTGTCACCAAGGAATTTGTGCGCAAGGCAACGGCGCTCGGCTTCCCTCGCCTACGCTTTCACGACCTGCGCGGTACCCATGAGACGGCTTTGCTCGATGCCGGCGTGCCTGTGCACGTTGTGGCCGCTCGGTGCGGTCACGATCTGGTGGTGCTACTGCGCAGCTACGCGAAGCGCACTAGGAAGGCCGATACGAGTGCGGCGCAGGTGATCGGCTCGTTGTCAAAGGGCGCACTCGCCTAAACAAGACGATACTGGCGCTGCCTGCGCGCTGTAACCTCCTGCAAAGCGGCCTTGCAAATCTGCGGTCCAGCATCACCATAATTCACAGTACCGACCGACCAATTCGCGCCAGGAATTTCGCCATACGGGTGTCGGTACAGCGTGACTGATTTAAAGCCTTGGCAACGGGCATGTCGACGAACGTCCATGACGATCAAGTCTGCAAGCTGATCGTGGAACATCTTAATTTGCTCAGCCATGACAATGCGTATCCTTTCCAAGTTCTAGATAGGAGGCCCCGCGATAGAATTAAATAAGCGGTTGGGCCCATATTGGGCCCAAGGATGGCAGTGTTGCCAAACTGTTCTCGTAGGGCTAATCGCTAAGGCATTGATCTTGCTTCGCTGGAAGGGTGGCCGAGTAGTTTAAGGCACCGGTCTTGAAATACTCTTTCGCTCGTACTCGCTGATACTGCACCGTGCCAATCAGTCTTATTTTTCTGGCGTTTTTGGCAATCGCCTATGCGGGCTGTGCTACTCAATATTACCCAGTATTCCCTCGTTCGGTGGCAATTCCAGTGGCAATTTTTTTGAACGATCATGCCCCGCGACGGCGCAATCATCTTCAGTGATCTCATCGGCAAGCTCGACCTATTGCGCGTGCGCTGTGACAAGTGCGGGCGTGATGGTCGCTATCGCCTCCCTCGCCTCATTTTAGATCGTGGCGCAGATACCAAGCTGCCCGACTGGCTCAACGATGTTGCCGCCGGTTGTCCCAAACGCCATTCCGTAAACTGGAATGACCGGTGCCGGGCGCAGTGCCCGGATTTGCCGAGGGTGCTGTAATAACGTCCCCCGCCAGTTAAGGCGGTTCTTTTTCGCTCGTCTTCTCTTGCTCGTCGAGTGGCACCAAACTGACGTGGGTCATGCCCTTGCGCGTGAACACGGGCAACGCCGCAAAGCGGTCGCCTAGTTCGCGCTGCCGCTTGGTAAAGGCGGGTGTCCCCTTCCAGTAAAGCAGGTACCCCTGCGCTTGGGCGTAATGGACCGCCTCGCTGGCGTCGCGAAAGTGGGGCGGGATCGGAGCGCCCTCCGTCTCTTGACGCTGGGCAAGCTCCGCCAATTCACGCCAACGTTGAGCCGCGACCTGCGCGAAACGTTTGGCTTTCGGATCGCGGGCGTTCTCGAAGTCACGTTCCGCGCGTTCGGCCCGTCGTCGATATGTTTCTGCCGGATGCATGATCCGCGCTAACATCCGATCAAAACGTTCGCTCGTTGAATACAGTGCAGCTGCGCGGGTTAAAAAAACGGAAGCGGAAGCTTGTGGCTGGTAAGGGACTTTTAGGGTTATTAATTTCTAATCGCGGTTAGCTGACGCGTGGGTGGCTTACCGATGCGTATTATTCTCGCGGCCTTCGGAGAGCCCCGAGCAGATTGTGCTCGTGCTATGCGGGCTTGCCCTTGCCTGCGCGGCGTGTGGGCTAATGCCGATCTAGACGGTTATCGGCGCATGCTTAGCGGTTCGTGCCTGCACCTCGCGCCATAGCGGTGCGGCATCCTCTGGTGGCAGCGCCACAAGTTAAACCTAAGCTTTAACTTGAACTCAGTTTCACGTGGAACGCCGTTAAACTTGCGCTTTAACTTGGCATTCCAGTGTCCGTATTAGCCCCGAAAGCGGATATCCGCGCCCACGGCGTTCGCCAACTGCTTGTCTATTGCAATGGCAGCGTGAAGGCGATTGACCTTGTGACCATTCAGGCGAGTTGCCAATCGAGCAATTCAGCGCGGAGGCCCGGTCGGTGGCCGATACCGCTTATTAAGCATGCGTTAACCAAATCAGCCCCACCATACATCCAATGGAGAAAACTATGAAAAGCGTTGGATCAAAGGTGTACGCCGAACCGCAGCCGGACGAAACGCCCGACGACTTGAGCATCCCTGATTTCCTGCGGCGACCTACGCCCACGGCAGCCCAATGCGTCGAAACTAGACAGCAATCAACGCCCGCGCCGAGCGTCAACTGAGCTAGAGATCGAACGATGGCTCTTGTCATCGATTTGGCTGTAACGCTGGAAGAGCGGCGCCTGATCCTCGATCGGGTCGATCAGGCAATTGCAGACGTCCGTAGACTGTTCGCACCAACGAAGCAGAAACGCAGGCAAAGGCAGCTTCGACTACCTCTCGCAGAGCCGAGGAAAATGGCCCGGGCAGTAGAAGTAAACCAAATCCACAGGAGAAGGTGATGGACGATTCAACATCTTCGGCATCCGCTAATCACCCGTTTCTTGATACTCCTTCTGATACGTTAGATGTGGAGACGGCAATCAGCAATTTGACCGAGCAAGCGAGTCCGAAACTCTCCCCTCAGATCGAGAAGAATGTCGAACGAATCCATACCTCCATCGCGCGGTTAAGTTCAGTTTCAATCGATGGACTGCAAGGGCTAACGTCCGAACTCCAGAAGCTGCAAACGTTTCTGAATACCGAGGTTTCCCGCGTGCAGGGTGAAATCGAGAGTGCATTGTCTGGGATCCAAATTATAATGGAGACCATTGCTCCCTGGAAAAGTCCGCCAAACGCGCCAGAGCTCCCAACGAGGACGCCGTCGTTCCTCAACCGGCGCATAGGCCAGCGTTAAGCCGGTCCCCATATAGCGGCCACCGATATAGATACGGTACGCCCAACCGAGCGATGCTTTGGTGCGCTTGACCTGGACCTTGGGCTTTTTGGCGCGGGCCATTCAATGACGATAGCGGATTTAAAAAGAAGGCCGCGCTCCGAGCACCCAGCCCAGGCGCAGCCCACTTCTGTTCGCCATTGCCACGATGGTCGAACGCGCCAATAGGGTAAGGAATCACACCGGATCCATCAACCCGCAAAAAAAGAGAGACCGCTGCTTGTGGCTCGACAACGGCCTCTCCTGCGCACAGCCGAGCAACAAGGGAGGTTGCTCAGACTGCCGTGAAGGCAGGATCACACCGCTTGCGAGTTCCCATTGTGATTCCGGTCACAGAATTTGCGATTGGTAGTTCGCTACCGGAACAAGTCCTGTCGCCACTGGGTTCGGGAACTGGGTTCACCGTAGAGGGGAACCTGGGCGGCAGTCGTGTCAGCGT
>Ga0310885_10000498_pt1 | contig 9758 bp, 9 predicted proteins | sample T60D2metaG_FD_203445 | JGI IMG/M metagenome (GOLD analysis project Ga0310885, IMG submission 203445) | Lab incubated soil microbial communities from West Virginia University Organic Research Farm, Morgantown, WV, United States - T60D2 | ecosystem: Environmental > Terrestrial > Soil > Agricultural...
AGATTTTTTTGGTTTTGAAATTGTTATCTTGAGATCGAAAAAGTTCTGTGAACATAAGTTGACTCTCATTTGGTAAAGAAAATAAGGCTAAAAGCTGGGTAACACTCAAGAGTCCTATTGAAAATGTATCTGTGACGCGTATTGAATTAACTATTATACTAGTCATTCAATATGACATTATTGGAGAACCTGAAAATCGGTGGATTGCTACTGTTTTTAGGTGGAGCGCAATTCTTCATATTGCTCATAATAGCCGAGGCCGTATATCCTGGTTACAACATTTCAACTAACTTCATAAGCGACTTGGGGGCAACGTGTAATCCAGGATGTGTAATTTATCAGCCGTCATCCATTATCTTCAACTCATCAGTCATTCTTCTGGGAATACTTGCTTTCATAGGTTCCTACCTTGTTTATAGAAAGGGTTACCACCCGGTTGGAGTCCTTATGATGATTGCAAGTGCAGGTGCAATTGGAATAGGGTTATTTCCTGAGACCTTTGGAATGCTCCATCTCTTGGTATCGGGTATAACCTTTTTCTTCAGTGGTCTTTCTGCGATTATCTCGTATAGGATTAGTCCACCTCCAATGTCATTTGTCTCGGTGGCTCTAGGATCTATTACTCTAGTTGTATTCGGTATATTTTTTAGTGCTTCCTTTTTCGGATCAGGTTACCTCGGATTGGGACCAGGAGGCCTAGAGCGGGTCATGACATATTCTGTATTGATATGGGTCATTGGTATTGGCGCTCATTTCATGGGAAGATCTAATTAGTAACAGAATGCGAATCTGACGGGCTCATTATAAACTCTTCCTCTTTACATCTCATAAAATTCCAGTTCAAGGAGTCTAATAGTCCAGCTAAAATATTCAGTCGTAGCCTTCCTGTCCCATTGCTACATTAATTTTCATTGAATATCCTATGAAAATCTATAAATACAAAAATGATTGTGATTCATAACCATATAGCTAGAATTACTTAAATCCTAATAGTTATTCATTTGACTATTGTCTAACAAAGAGGACTCTTCTATTTATGGTGAATGGGAACCATTAAAGTACAGATTTCAACACTTGCCCGTTCATGTGGCCCTCCTTTCAACCGGAAAGGTACTAGCATTTGGTGGTTCAGGAAACGACCCAAAACATCTCAATAATCTATATCCTGCAGAAATATTTGAACCAGATGATATTGGCAAAGATAACGGGAAAGTATATGAAATCTCAAACGAAGGTATTCAAGGCGATATATTTTGCGCCGGCCATGCATTCTTACCTGATGGTAAATTGCTTGTAGCTGGTGGCACTTACAAATATGACGGTGCTATATTTGGTCCAATACCACCATTTAGTGGCCTTGAACACTCCTATCTTTTTGATCCAATTAGTTTAAAGTGGAGTAGAACACAGAACCTCAACTACGGGAGATGGTATCCTACCTGCATCATGATAGCAGACGGTCGAGTGGTAACTATGGCTGGACTTACCAAAAATCTACCGTGGCTATTCCTCAACAAAATAGAGGTTTATTCAAATTCTAGATGGACGTTATTAAATCGTGCAAATAGATGGATGCCACTCTATCCACGATTACATTTGCTCCCGACAGGTGAAATTTTCTATGCCGGTTCATACAATACTCACTACACATTCCCTTTTTCAGTAAAAGCTTTCCCAAGCTCAACCCTTAATGTAGATACAGGCAAATGGACTACTGTAGGAAATCCAAATAACGTAAATAGGGAAGAGGGTACAACTGTACTATTGCCTCTTGAGCCTCCTAATTATGAACCACGTTTATTGCTAATAGCAGGTGGTACCCCTACTGGTAATGATGCTATATCAGACGTTGAGATGATCGATTTCTCTGAAATGCCACCAAAGTACAGACCTATACAAAACCTGAAACATGCCCGGTACTATGTATATCCAGTATTACTACCCGATAAAACAGTTCTTGTGATCGGAGGAAAAAAAGGAAAAAAAGGTCATATCCATGATTCATCACATGATTCATCACATGATTCTTCACATGATTCATCACATATGGATCATAACCATAATCATTCACATGATATTGAACATCATCCTGATGCGGTCCTTGAGCCCGAGCTATTTACTCCCAATGATCGGAAGTGGATTCCAATGGCTGACATGATGGTCGATAGACTTTATCATTCTAATGCTTTATTATTGCCAGATGGTCGTGTGATGACTGCAGGTAGTAATCCTCAAAGGACAATTAATGAGCTAAGAATCGAAATTTTCAGACCCCCATATCTCTTTAAAGGTGAACGTCCCGTAATCAGAAGGTATCCTGAGAGCATTACTTATGGTAAGACATTTGAATTAGAGTCTACCCAAACCCGGGATATTATTGAAATTGCTATTATTCGTTCTACAGTTACGACTCACTGCGTCAATACCGAACAAAGATATGTGGGATTAGAATTTTCCTCAAAAGATTCGAATACTCTCTCTGTTACCGTTCCTCCAAATAAGAATCTAGCGCCACCAGGTTATTATCTTCTTTTCATACTTAACAAAGATGGAGTTCCATCAATTGCCCCATTTGTTCAATTGATTTGACGATTTAAGAGTATTATTTTTCATTCAAATGAACTAACTGCATCCGCTGGATCTATACTTCAGAGCAAAAGGCTACTATGAAGTAGGTCAGACTACCGTGTGATAACCATTAGTCAAAAATACTTAGTTCGAAAAACATTTAATAAATTCAATTATGGTATCGCAATCCATTATATTTAATCAGTGATAAAACGTCAAAGTAACCATACTCTATACCGTAACCTTACATTCCTAATCAATGAATCAATCTTGCACTCATCATCTCTCCGCTAGTATTTCAGAAGCAATGAAAGGTAGCGAACGAAAAATATCTACTGAGATTACCAACATTAATTGTGGTCTACTTCGAAACCCCAAATTTCCTTGCAAATTATTAAATAGTCGTATCTTGAGCGCTTGTTTAATGATAATGACGAAACAAAGACTAGCAATCATAACGCTCGTTTCATTTTCAGGAATGGGGGGTTTGATAGTTGGTCAAGCAATTGGCGTTTATGGACAAAATACGACATCAACAGGTAACGCGACAGTTGACGCACTCGACAAAATGATTTACGTAGCAATAGTTCCAACTGCGATCGCAGTTATCGGTTTGCTACAGACCTTCGCACAAAAAGGTTACTTTAACAAAAGAACAAGCGACGCTATCATAATGGCAGCCGATGCATCACATGCGGTAATGGACACACGCGAACAATTCAACAAATACGCAAACGCAACCTATGAAATTGGCAAACTAGTAGCACCCGAGCAAGTCAAAGAATTAGACGAAAAATACGCTCCATTGATTGACGAAATAGCCAAAAAAGTTTTAGAATACAAACCGAAGGTTCAATCATTCGAAGCAATAGCTGCCGGAAGTTCAAGAGCCGGAGAAAAGGCTAGCGATTCAATGAAGGCATTAAAAGAAAACATACCAAACAGCATAATACCGTCCGAAGTAAAGGAATAATACCCTTACTTCCTATTTTTTATTAATGTCGCGTGGGCTGAAAAACATGCTAAGACCGTTTTGCAGGAAGAAAAGTTTGAAAGCCTATGAAGTCCTGAATTATGTAAACGAGAAATATGAGTAAATTATCTTCCTATTGGAATACAATTGAGTAACTTAGCATGATGTAGAGTAACTCTAAAGAATTTAGTCAATATTCAAATTGAGTATAGTTACATTTAGAGCAAGCTGATTTTTTTAATAATAACATCAAAGAATTTAATATGCCAGCCAGAAGAGATGCATGTATTATAATTGATTAAGTTTAATAATTATGACGCAAATATTCTCAAATTGAGTGTGTTGACCTCAAGACATCTAATCGTTATAACTCGTTGTTCTTTATCAAGTGAATACTCTTTCCTTGTGCTGTTCTTAGGGGCATGATCAAATTTTCGTATTTTCAAGTTAGCATAACTGGCTTTGAATCAATCAATAGGAAAAACAGTCAGTTACTTATCAGGTGAACAGTAATCAGACAATGAGCGAACCTAATATACCACTCAACGTTTTCATGAATCATGAAATCTTCAGTTCTTATTGCTTTCGCCTCGTATCCTCGGGTGTGCAATAGGACCCAAGTAACGACTGGTAATTGGTATTTAGCGTTTAGGCATCGCAAACAATATCTAATATGATCCTCGAACGTAAAAATAAGTTAATTAAAGGATTCATTTTCGGAGGTTTAGTTATGGCATGGATTTTCGCAATTTGGGTTATAACAAGTTGGTGAGTCAATTTTTATTTATTCGTTTTCAACCTTTATAGCAAATTGTGCTCTTACAGATCCCACTCTGGCCTTATACTTTCATTTTTAAAACCTTCTCTCTTAATCGATTTTCATTGATCCTAGGCTAAAAACTTTCACGTTAAAATTATTACTCGTATTTCGTATGTTCTGGTTCTTAGAAGGTTTAACTTTATACTATGGGCCATCTTTAATTCAACACTATGGAAATGAGGCAGCAAATTTTTCGGCGCCGAAAAATTCCGTATAATTGTTGGGCTTGGAATTATGAAACGCACAATTAATTTATTAGCTACCAATCATTAAAGATGCATTACGTTGTAACAAAAATTTACTAAGACTAGTAAGTACTGGTTATATTGGTTTTTGGAAACAAAGTCATAAATGTGTCGTAAACCGTGCCTGTTTATGAAAAAAATGACTGGTATCTCGTGGATAACCGTTAAGCTTTAGATCACCTAACGGCCAATCTTATTTATTGTTACTAATAAAAATGCAAAATCGACCATTGCTGTTTAACTTCATTTCTAGTACTACCATTTTTGATACTGTTATAGACTGTTAAGTTAAACGTACGATGAAATTTCCGTTAGTCGCTGGATAAATAAAAAATTATAAACCTTAAAATGATTAATATCAGTTTCGTCGGCTATAAAGGCCGTAGATAATAAGTTCAAATCAGCACCTAATTGCGTTATAGCCTTCTCGAAAATTTCTTTATGAGGTTTTAGCACACCACCAACATCGTCATCGGACATTATTATGAGATTAAATTTATCAAAGAGTCGACATAGATCAGAATTTTGATCTTGTAACCATTTTTTCATAAAGCTTCTGCTTCCGTTGGAGATAATCCCAAGTTTTATCCCCCTGTTCTTTAAGGAAGTAATTATTTCGTTTACTTCTGGAAAAACGGTAACATTAATGAGATTGGAATTATCAAAGATAGGTCTCACAAGGGTATTTACCAAATCAAAAAATATTGCCTTTAATGATTTATATTCTAAAATAATCTTAAAATTATTATCAACTGTTCCGACCCGTATCAAGTCATTATCAAGGTCTCCTATAGATGATCTAATAATTGAATTTCCAGCCCACGTGTATCTTTTATTATCTATATCTAGGAATACCATATTTTTTATGTATAATTATTTGTAGAAAAACGTTCCTATGGGAAAAATACTCTGAATTATAGTGATAATATTAATAAGTAATAGGGGAATTATACTTATGCATACGCGTATAAATACTGTAGATGAAGAAAAATCTGATTAATCGTCCACCTTGTATAGCGTTTAACCAGCAAATAAGTCAGTCATACATACCAAAGAGTTACCAGACACGGATACACTAGTACACAAATCAATCATATATTTTTTCAAAAATAGCTGAATCCTTAATTAATTTGGTGATTAGGGTTTCTTAAATAACACTTGAGTTAATGCGGATTAAAAAGTTACTCTTTGATCACTATTTGGAGGATAAGCATTGTTTTAATAATAAATAATATGAATATTTATTAATATGAATCCAGTTGTTGATGTTAAAAACCAGCTTAATTTAAGATCGGTGGATATACATGTCAATATCATAATGCTTGTCAATGTCAAAAACGAGCATGGATTCACAACAATGGTAGGATGTGATTTTTCAAAGATCGTCGCTTTATTAAGATATAATCTCGACGAATTCTTGATTATTTATACAGTTTTTCTTTTCATCGCTACAGGTAAGGATGCGAGTCACTGAGTTGTATTAATATTCGAACCAGTTGAACGGATCATTGGAAGATCTTGACATATTAGACATTACCCCGGCGACACATCAGCTGCGGGATAATTTGTATAATCTTGAAGAGCTTTCCAAATCCATATGGAAAATAGGTTTATTGCAGCCAATAGTAGTTAGAACGAACAGTTCAAATAACTTTGAAGTTGTTGCTGGTAACAGAAGGCTAAGCGCTTGTAAGAAATTGGGCTGGAGGAAAATCGCTTGTCATTTAGTAGAGCTAGACGATAAACAAGCGTTTGAAGCTTCAATCATAGAAAATGTACAAAGAAATACTCTAAATCCAGTAGAAGAGGGCCTTGCCTTTAGGAAATATATAAATGAATATGGATGGGGCAGTGTATCAGAGCTTGCGGAAAAACTGTCAAAAAGTACCAGCTACGTGTGTAAACGAGTTAAATTAACGGAGTTACCAACAGACGTAGTTGATTTAATTTCTAAATCTGAAATTAGCGCCTCTACAGGAGAAGAACTGCTTCCAATCGTTGATAAGGATACTCAATCAAAATTAACAGAAATAATTCACGAGCGACAACTATCTTCAAGAATGGTGCGCAAATTAGTAAAAACGCTAGGGACCAATAAATCGAATGAAGATCTTATTTATCACTTCACAGATACGAATGAAAATGAGAAAGTACACAAGATATTTGACAAAATGATAATTTCTTTAAGATTATTAATAAAAAGACTTGCAACAATAATTGAAACTGTCGATGATAAATGGATATTCTATGACATATTGATGCAGCACAAGATTATATTGCATCAGCAGATAGATTTACTAATAAAGCAAAAAAGAAAATACAAGAAATACTCTCGTATCCTGATCGGGTATCAACCGTCGTTGTACACTTAGCCACCTTATAGAATAGGTATTCTGAAGGAAGCAGGATCTTGCCAAAATTTGAAAACCATACAAAATATTCAGAGACCTAATTAAATCCAATTGACTAAAGTCTGGGATTCAAAAGATGTAAATGAGTCTGGCTGGGGCAGTATTTTAGAACGAGTACAAAAATTGTTAAAATATCCTGGTTTGTAGGAGAATGAAATTTGTAGAATTAGTTAAGACGTAAAAGAACTAATATCCAGTTTAGAAATTAGAAATTAGAGTTTCTATTGAAGAAGATCGCCTAGTGTCAAGAATAAACATAAGCAGGCACAACTAGCAGTACACTATAAATTGCTGTGTTCAAGGGACATACGTGATCTTAAAATCTAGAGAATAGCACATTGAATAGATCTGATCTATTGGAAACGAAAATCTTAAATACGATTGGGATTGGTCTAAATTATTGAATGGCAGGCCATTCGCGATTATCCTTGGAATAATAATAACAGTGAGCATTATTATTAACACGACAACATTATACGTTCAAAATATTACTGCTACTAGTAACCCACATAAACCACTCTCAGGTGTTATGATCCCAACTGGATGTAAATCAATTGATGGCCTTCCAGATTCAAAATGCACCCCTGGAGCATTAAATGACAATGTGACTCAGGACAATATTAAAGATACAATTTGTAAACCTGGATTTACAAAAACTATAAGACCCCCTACTAAGTATACAACTCCGCTAGAAATAGAACTCATGAAATCATATGGATTTACTGGTGATCGTAAAGATTTCGAGCTTGATCATTTGATATCACTTCAGCTCGGTGGACATCCCAAAGCTGTAAAAAATCTTTGGCCTGAGCCATATTTAGAAGAGATGACAAACTTCACTGCACATGTAAAGGATACATTCGAAAACTATCTTAAAAGGCAAGTTTGCACGGGTACCATGACTTTGTCTGAGGCGCAGAATCAAATTGCTACTGACTGGAAAAAAAATTGCATAGAAGCTAAAAAATGTGAAGCTCCATAATATTGCAACTTAAATCAAGAATATAACTGTAGAATTTCTAAGTTTGATTTGTGAATGTGTATCCTGATTCTTAGCCGTACGCATTCCGACATCTCCCCGCTTTCTTTTAACATATTAAGCGTAATCAAATTAGAAGTGAGTAAAATCTCTCTTCATCTAATCGTAACTTGTATAGCTTGTTACCCTTACAGAAGAACATAGCGTTATGGGCATTAAACAAGTCAAATAAATCATCAAATGATCCGCTAATTATATCCTTAGTGTTTGCAATGCAATAAGTAATCCCTGGAAGAAATTTATTTTCAAACCATTCACAGAATCCTACTGCCTTTCTTACTGATTCTTTCCGTGCAAGGTCTTCAACTAAAAAAGCGACTGTCAGAGGAAATTTGCTGCCAACCTTATTTCCAATAATTTCCAAGACCTTGTTTCCAGTTATTTGGGGATTTTCTAAAAGCTTGTCATAATTACCTGCAGTGGCATCAAACCACTTTTTCTTGTCAAGATACTGCATACCATAATGTTTTGCAGATCCGCAAGAGGATTTGAACCAATTATCCGACGCTAATTTATCTATCTCATCAAGTAGCTTACCTAGGGTTTTCTCATCATCATACAAAATTAAATTGTGTCTATGTCGGTTATTTTCATGATTTTTAATCCATCTATCAACAGCATCGGCTACGATTGATGCCAAAGTAATGCCATCGTCTGAGGCAATCTGACTTGCTTTTGCATGAAGTCTTTCATCGAAATCTCGTACGAACAGATCCTTTACCATGTTTGTACTAGTCACTTATCGTTAATAAAGATATCTAGATATCTAGATTAGATAGAATTAAATAATAGATATCTAGATATCTCATATATGACAAAAATCAAAAATCAAACCATCACTGTCGATGGTCAGACAGTATTCTATCGCGAGGCCGGAGACAAGGAGAATGCGCCGACAATTCTGTTGCTCCATGGATTCCCAACTTCATCACACATGTTCAGAAACCTGATTCCAGCCTTAGCACACAATTTCCATCTGGTCGCACCTGATTATCCTGGATTTGGATATAGCTCGATGCCTTCTACAGACAAGTTTGACTACACATTCGATCACCTTGCCGAGATAGTAGACAAATTCCTTACCCAAATAGGAGTGGAAAGGTATAGCTTGTATGTCATGGACTACGGAGCACCAATAGGGTATCGTCTTGCAGTAAAGTATCCTGAGAAGATAGATGCTTTGATAGTGCAGAATGGAAACGCATACGATGAGGGTTTAGGTGAATTCTGGGAACCACTCAGAGACTATTGGAATGAGCCCAGTGAGAAGAACAAAAATGCACTAAAGAAGTTTCTTAGTATGGAAGCTACTAGATGGCAGTATACACACGGAGTAAAGAATGAAAATGAAATAAATCCTGACAACTGGATTCATGACCAGTTATTACTTGAGCGTCCAGGCAATAATGAAATCCAGCTTCAGCTATTCTACGACTACAAATCTAATCCACCGCTATATCCTCAATGGCAGGAATACTTTAGAAAGTATCAACCGCCAACACTTGTAGTTTGGGGCAGAAACGACATCATATTTCCTAAGGAAGGCGCAATCCGTTATCAGCATGACCTAAAAAACATCCAAATCCATTTGTTGAATACTGGACATTTTGCGTTAGAAGAAGAAGGCGATCTAATTGCATCCTTGATATCCCGTTTCCTGTCGACTAATCGAAAGACTGTTGCTTGGATAGAGGGCTGAGAT